>Ga0153915_10005664_pt1 | contig 11632 bp, 12 predicted proteins | sample Opewatmetagenome_2_FD_107003 | JGI IMG/M metagenome (GOLD analysis project Ga0153915, IMG submission 107003) | Freshwater wetland microbial communities from Ohio, USA - Open water 3 Core 3 Depth 3 metaG | ecosystem: Environmental > Aquatic > Freshwater > Wetlands | place: USA: Ohio, Lake Erie...
CATGTTCTTGGTCGCATAGAAGGAGAAGCACCCCATATCGCCGAAGGACCCTGCGGGGAGGCCCGTGAAGGTGGCACCGTGGGCCTGGGCTGCATCCTCGATAAAAGCCAGATCGTGCTCCTCGCAGAGCCCGGAGATGGCTGCCACGTCGCAGAGCTGGCCGAAGAGGTGCACTCCCACCACCGCCCGGGTGGCGGGCGTAATCGCTTTCTCGACCGCTTCCGGGTCCAGGTTGAAGGAACGGTCGTCCACGTCCACGCACCGGGGGACGGCACCGCACATGGAGACGCTCGTCGCCGTGGCAATGAACGTGAAGGAGGGGACGATCACCTCGTCGCCCGGGCCAATCCCGGCCGCCAGAAGCGCCGCATGGAGCGCCGCCGTGCCGTTGTTCACGGCAACGGCATGCTTCACCCGCGCGAACTCGGCAAACTCCCGCTCGAACGCAGCCACCGCCTCTCCCTGGGCCACGTTACCGCTCTCCATCACCCGCCGCACCGCTTCCATCTCTTCCGGGCCGATAGAGGGCCGGGCGATGGGGATCCGGATTGTCACGGCCGGTATACCCCCGGCAGGTCCCGGATCCGGGCCGGGACGCCCACCGCCATCGTCCGGGGCGGCACATCGGCGGTCACGACGGCCCCCGCCGCGACCACCGCACCCTCCCCGATCGTGATCCCCGGGAGGACGGTGGCATTGGCCCCGATGACTGCCCCGTCCTCAAGGATGGGGCCCCGGAGCTCCGGCTTCCCGGTGGGGGGGTAGCGGTCGTTTGTGAGCACCGCGTGGGGCCCGAGAAAGACACTGTTGCCGATGACCGTATTGGTGGGGACAAAGACGAGGGACTGCATCCGGACATCATCCCCGATGGTGGTGAACCCCTCGATGATCGTGCCGGTACCCACTGCCACCCGGTCCCCGATGGTGGTATGCTCCCGGATCAGGACGCCGTGGCCGCACTGGAACCCGTCCCCGATCACCACGTCGCAGTAGAGGACCGTCCCGGACCGGATCACCGCGTCCTTCCCGATGGTCACACCGGGGAACGAGGAGGACCCCAGCCGCTCCCGGGAGGGGAATCCCAGCGTTACCGGTTCAAAGATGCGGGCGCCGGGGCCGATCCGGTTCTCGCCGTACTCCGTCATTCCACGGTCACGCTCTTGGCCAGGTTCCGGGGCCGGTCGATATCCCGTGAGAGTGCGTCGGCTGTGTGGTACGCGAGGCGCTGCAGGATGACGGTGGCCGTGAGAATGTGGACGGCCTCGGGGCCATCCGGGAGCGGCAGGAAGACGTCCACGACGTCTGCGAGCTCCGTGTCGCCGGCATCGCCGATGCCGATGACCGGGGCCTGCCGGGCCTTCATCTCCTTGATGTTGGAGATCATGGCACCGTAGGTGGGGCCCGGGAGGGCGATGGCCACGACAGGGGTCTCCGGGGTTAAGAGCGCAAAGGGACCGTGCTTCAGCTCCCCCGCGGGATAGCCCTCGGCATGGATGTAGGAGATCTCCTTCATCTTCAGCGCCCCTTCCAGTGCCACCGGGTAGAAAGGGCCCCGTCCCACGAAAAAGATATCCTTTGCCCCCGTGCAGAGGCTGACGGCCCCGTCCAGCTCCGTCCGGAGGGCATCGCCCATGGCCAGATGCGCAGTGGCGATGGCCCCGTCCAGCGCCCCGTCCGAGAGCCGGCTGGCCAGCTGGAGGAAGACGGCCAGCTGCGCGGTGAAGGACTTGGTGGCAGCCACCCCGATCTCGGGCCCGGCACGGGTGTAGAGCACGTGGTCGGCCATGCGGGTGACGGACGACCCCACCACGTTCGTGACGGCGGCCGTCTGGCAGTTGTGGGCCCTGGCCTTCTGGAGGGCCATGAGGGTATCGGCAGTCTCCCCGGACTGGGTGATCGCCACCACCAGGCCCCGGACCGGGGGGGCGAAGTACTTGAACTCGGACCCCATCTCCACCCGCACCGGGATCCCCGCGTGTGCCTCCAGCAGGTACTTGGCGACGAGTCCGGCATGGTAGGAGGTACCGCAGCCGATCAGGGTGACCCAGGGGGATGCACGCATCTGCGCCGCCATCTCCCGGGCATCCACGGATCGGACCGTCTCGTAGAAGACCTGCGGCTGTTCATGGATCTCCTTCAGCATGAAGTGGGGGAATCCCCCCTTCTTCACGTCGTCCAGGCACCAGGTGACCTGTTCCACCGGCCGCTGGACCGCGGTGCCGTTGCAGCAGATGGTGATCCCGCCCTCGCGGAGCGTGGCCACGTCACCGTCCTCGAGAAAGATCACCCGCTCGGTGTACTCGAGAAGGGGGGTCATGTCCGATGCCGCCAGGGTCTCGCCGTCGCCGATCCCGAGGACGAGAGGGCTCGACTTCCGTGCTGCCACGATCCCGGGCTCATCCTGTGCGATCACGAGGATTGCATAGGACCCCTCCAGCCGCCGGAGGGCCTCCTCCACCGCCTCCTGCAGCTTCCCGGGCTGGAACGCCTCCTCCACCAGGTGGGCGATCACCTCGGTGTCCGTGTCGGAGAGGAACCGGTGACCCCGTCCTTCCAGTTCCTCACGGAGCTTGGCATAGTTCTCGATGATGCCGTTGTGGACGACTGCGATCCGCCCGGTACAGTCAGTGTGGGGGTGGGCGTTGCGGTCGGTGGGCTCCCCGTGGGTAGCCCACCGGGTATGCCCGATCCCGATCTTCCCCTTCAGCCCCTTCCCCAGGTCGGCCTGCGGGGGGATCCGGCCGCTCTTCTTCAGCACCGAGACGCTGCGGTGGAGCGTGGCCACGCCGTAGGAGTCGTAGCCACGGTACTCCAGCTTCCGCAGCCCCTCCACGAGCAGCGGCCCCGCGGTGCGCCTGCCGACATACCCGACGATCCCGCACATCCTACATCACCAGGGCTCCGTCCGGGACCACCGAGGTGATCACGCGCCCGGAGCGGATCGAGACCGTGTTCCCCACCACACAGTTCCTGAAGACGGTGAAGGGGGCGGACGTGACCCGGTCCCCCAGCACCGCTCCGAAAGCGGCCTTCTGCACCTTCCCCTCGATGGAGAAGAGGCTCTCGTCCCGGACCGTGCTCGTGTGATCGGCGAGCGAGCATCCCTCCCCCACCACCGCGTCCCGGAGGTGGGAGTGGGACCCGACGGAGACGTCGTCCATGAGGAGGGAACCCGACAGCAGGGTGAAGGGCTCGATCCGGACCCGGGACCCGATGGAGGTGTGGGGCATGATGCAGCAGCCGGGCCCGATCTGGCAGTCATCGCCGATAACCACCGGCCCCTGGATGGTGGTGTGGGGGCCGAGGGTGGTCCCCTCCCCCACCCTCACCGTTCCGGAGAAGATGACGGACCCGTGGATCCTGCCGCCCTTCTGGGGCTCGACCCGTGCGAGAAGGCTCCGGTTCAGCTTCAGCACGTCCCAGGGATAGATGGCATCCTGCCACCCCTCCGCGTGGATGGCCTTCATCTTCATCCCCCGGGAGATGGCGTCCATGACGGCGTCCGGGAGCTCGGTGCTCTCCATCCGGTCCAGGAATTCAGGGGTGAGGGAGAAGATGCCGGTGGAGACGGTGACGGTGGGAGCCAGCTCCGGTTTCTCGATGATCCCGGTGACGTGGCTGTTCCGGATGACGACGACCCCGAAGTTGGAAGGGCTCTCGTGCTCCCGGACGAGCATGGCGTTCTGCACGTCTTTTATCCTGGCGATGGAGGCCGCGTCAATGAAGTTGTCCCCCGGGACCACCAGGAAGTCCCCGTGGACCCATCTGCTGCTGCCCGGAGGGCGTCGGCGGTTCCTAATTGGCGCTTCTGGACGACGGTGGTGACCGGGAAGGGGAGGCGGTTGCAGTAGTTCAGCACCACCTCCTTCCGGTACCCTGCCACCACCACCAGGTCCCGGATCCCGTTCTCTATCAGCGCATCCATCACGTGGGCAATGATGGGCCGGTTCGCCACCGGGATCATTGCCTTCGGCCTGCTGTGGGTCAGGGGCCGGAGGCGCATCCCCTCCCCTGCCGCGAGAATTACTGCCTGCATCGGTTGTCACCTACCTGATCTCGGTCCCGTCATCGATACACCCGTGGATGTAGGCGTGGGGGGCGATCCGCGCCCCCGCCCCCACGATGGTACCGGTGTTCACGGAGCAGTTGATACCGAAGAGAACCCCGTCCCCCACCACCGCCCCGAACTTGGTCCTCCCCGTGGACCTGCCGCAGACCATCACCTCGCCGTGGTCGTGGCGGAGGTTCGCGATCTTCGTGCCTGCCCCGAAGTTGCACCGGGACCCGACGATGCTGTCTGCCACGTAGTTGAAATGGGGCAGGTTGGTTTCCGGGAGGATCACCGAGTTCTTCACCTCGGTGGCATGCCCGATGTGGCACCGGTCCCCGATGGAGGTCGCCCCGCGGAGGTAGGCGTGGGGACCCACGCGGCAGCCGCTCCCGATGGCACAGGGCCCCTCGATGACGGTCCCGGACCGGATCACCGTCCCCTCCCCGATGGAGACGCTGCCCGTGATCTGCACCCCTTCCTCGATGATCCCATCCCATGCCGGGGCCTCCCGCTCCAGCATCTCCCGGTTTGCTTCCAGCAGGTCCCATGGGTAGCCGGCGTCCATCCAGGAGGTGAGGTGGTGCCCCCGGAGCGTGCCGTCCCGGATGGACGCCGCGAGGGCATCGGTCAGCTCGTACTCCCCGCGGGGGGAGCGGGGCAGGGATCCCAGCGCGTCGAAGATCTTCTGGTTCAGCACGTACGCTCCTGCGTTGATCAGGTCCGACCGGGGCTCCCGGGACTTCTCGTCGAGATCCGTTACCCGTCCCTCCTCCATGACGACAGTACCGTAGTCCTGCGGACGGGGGGAGCGGGAGAGGGCCATGGCCGGCGGGGAACACCGGAGGAACTCCTTCAGGGACTCCGCCTTCACTACCATGTCCCCGTTCAGGAGCAGGAACGTGCCGGAGACGAGCCCTTCTGCTTCCCGGAGGGCGTCCCCGGTGCCCAGCTGGTGCCGCTGCGGCACATAGCGGATCCGGATCCCGAGCCCGGACCCGTCCCCGAAGTGGTCCCGGATCTCCTTCTCCCGGTAGCCGACAACGAGCACGAAGTCCCGGATCCCTGCGTCCCGGGCAGCGGCCAGCAGGTGCTCCAGGATGGGGCGGTTTGCAAGGGGCAGCATCACCTTGGGCCGGGTGGCCGTGAGCGGCCGCATCCTGCGCCCTTCCCCCGCCGCCAGGACCACGCATTTCATGGTAGTACCGTCCTTCCGTCGGTTTAATGAAGGTTATGGTGGAATTGACAGCGGTTTTCGTTTAACCGCAGTCATCAGTGTGTCAATGAAGGTGTGCCCGCCGGACCAGCTGCAGCCCCTCTTCCAGGAGGGCGTTCGCCCGCTCCTGCGTGGCCCCTTCGGCAGTAATCCGTATCTTTGGCTCCGTCCCGCTGGCCCGGACCAGGAACCATCCCCCCTCCCGTTCCGCCCGGATCCCGTCCGTAGGGGAGGGGGCACCGAGGGCTGTGAGCACCTCCCGCGCTCTCGCGGACGGGAGGGAGGTGCGCAGCACGGGATACCGGGGGATCAGGTCCACTTCGGCGGCCAGGTCCATCCGCGAGGCGATGGTGCAGAGGACCGCCGCGGCAAAGATGCCGTCAGGGCAGAGGGAATGGCCCGGGAAGATCCAGGCGCCCGAGGGTTCCCCCCCGAAGTCCCCCCAGCCCCTGAGGTGCTCGGAGACGTAGGCGTCCCCCACAGGAGTGCGGTGCACCTCTCCCACCGCCTCCACCGCCATCGAGGCGTCCACGGTGGTCACCACCTGGTGGGCACCCAGGAACCGGGCCAGGAGGGAGAGCATCCGGTCCCCGTCGATGTACCTCCCGCGGCCGTCCCAGGCCACCATCCGGTCCGCGTCCCCGTCATGGGCGATCCCGCAGTCGGCGCCGGTCCTCCGTACCATCTCCCCAAGGTACGGGAGGTTCTCCTCCAGTGGCTCCGAGGGCCTGGCAAACCTCCCTCCCGGGTTGCAGTTCAGGGCCACCACCTTCGCGCCCAGGAGCGCGAGAAGCGCGGGGGTGACACCGGACGCAGCACCGTTTCCGCAGTCCACCACCACCCTGAGCGGCCTGGCCAGGGTGAACCGGCCGGCAATGGCGGCGAGGTGGGCTTCCGTGATCTCTCGGGTCTCGGTGGAACCCAGCCCCTTCCAGTCCTTCCAGGAAGGAGATCCCTGAATGGCGGCCTCCACCGACTCCTGCTGGGCGCGGGTGAAGGAGGAGCCGTCCGGGTTGAAGAGCTTGATCCCGTTGTCGGGTTCCGGGTTGTGGGAGGCGGTGATCATCACCCCGGCATCGAACTCCCGTGCCGCGTAGGCCAGGGACGGGGTGGGGGCGATCCCGCAGGATGCCACCCGGGCGCCTCCGGCCACGAGACCCGACGTCACCGCTTCAGCGAGCAGCGGGCCCGTGGTCCGGGTGTCATGGGCCAGCACCACCCGGGAGGCGGACCCTGCCACGGCTCTCCCGGCGGCAACTGCCAGGGTGAGGAGCCCCGGGCCGTAGGGCTGCCGGATACCGGAGGACCCGAAGAGCATATGGATACCGGAAGGGCGCGGAAGAAAAAAAAGCCTCGCTAGGTCCCGTAGGGGCACCAGTGGGACCGGTTCAGGAGCGAGGCCACACCGGCCGCCGAGGGGCCCAGGAAGATTTCCCGGGGCGGGCCGTCGCTCCCGGGACCTTCCCCCGCCCGGAGAAGGGTGGCTGCGTGGACGAGCACCACGTCGGCATCTTCTGCCTTCTCCACCCACGTGATCCCGGTGGCCCTGTCCCGCCCGGGGAGGTCCCCTGCGGCATGGACCCTCTTTCCCCGGAGCTCCCCGGCCAGCTCCCGCAGGCATACCTCCCGGCACTCAGGAGGGCAGGCATGGACCTTCCGGGCCAGGCAGAAGAAGGCGGAGACCACGTTCACTATCGCGAGGGCCGCCGACCGCTTCTGCGGCGAGTCCATCACGGCATCGAACATGAAGGAGATGCGGGTGGTGGCCTGCACGGGATCCTGCGTGCAGACCGCGCCCGTCCGCCCCCCGAACTCCGCCTGGATGACCGCGCCGCGCTCGTACAGGCATCGGGGCGCATCCGGCGTGCGCCGGATGGCCACCACCCCGTCCTCGCAGCCGCTCTCCGTGACGAGCGCCCGGAGGCGTGCCACCGCCTCCTGCAGGGGATCCGGCGGGGGGCTCATGCACCCTCTTCACCGTCGATGAGGATCACCCGGGCCGGCGATCCGTCCCGTCCCTGCAGCCGGAGGGGAAGGGCCACCAACCAGTACGATCCCTCCGGGACCCCGTCCAGGTCCAGGAGTTCCAGGATCGCCATTCCCTGTCCCAGCAGCAGCCGGTGCACGGAACCGTCGCCGCGAAAGGCTTCGATGGAGGGAGAATCGATGCCGAGCGTGGTGATACCTGCCTCTGCAACGAGCGCCGCGGCCTCGGGAGTCAGGTGGGGGTAGGCGGGGGAGAAGGACGAGGAGGTGGAGAACCGGGTCCGGAGCAGGAGCCGGGTATGGACCCGGATCCTGCCTGAGAGTGCCGATGCAGGGATCGCGTCCGGCGCATCCCGGAGGTCCAGGACCAGGGCCCGCCCCACCAGGTGGCCCGGGGGGATCCGGTCCACGGTGGTCCCGCCCGGGAGGTAATGGGACGGGGCATCGATGTGGGTCCCCGAGTGGGTGGAGAGGGTCAGGTCCGATACTACGGAGCCACCCAGCGGCCGGGACCGGAAGGAGGGGACCGCGTCCCCGGGGAATACCATGGTTCCGGGCCCCAGCGGGCGGGTCACGTCGCGGATCGCCACGGGGTCACCACCTCCCCTTCCAGCCGAACTCCCCGATCAGGGGCACGAAGCAGACGCCGCCATGGTACTCCCGCACCATTTGGTCCCCCTGTTTCCGGACCCGGATCAGCTCCTGCACATCCCTCGCCCCGACCGGGGCCACGAGCCTCCCTCCGTCCGCCAGCTGGGCGAGGAGAGGCGCCGGGACCTCCGGCGTCGCCGCGGTGATCAGGATCCCCTGGTAGGGTGCCCGCGAAGGGAATCCCATCGTGCCGTCCCCCACCTCCACCTCGACGTTCGAGATCCCCAGTTGCTGCAGGCGTTCCCGGGCAGCAGCGGCGATCTCCGGCAGGCGCTCGATGGTGATGACCCGCGTCACCAGCGTTCCCAGGATGGCGGCCTGGTAGCCGCTCCCTGCTCCGATCTCCAGCACCGTGTCGCCGGGCGACGGCTCCAGGAGAGCGGTCATCAGGGCCACGATGTAGGGCTGCGAGATCGTCTGGCCGCTGCCGATGGGGAGCGGCCGGTCCTGGTACGCCGCGGACTGGATCGTTTCGGGGACAAAGAGGTGGCGGGGGACCTCCCGCATGGCGGCGAGGACCCGGGGGTCCCGCACCCCCCGGGCCGCGATCTGGTGCTCCACCATCCGGGCCCGTTCCTCCCGGAACTCGTCCGTGTCCATCGGTCTAGAACCCGGACTCGGCGGTATCGATGGCGGCATCGATCTGCTGCTGGAGTGCGTCGGGGAGACCCTGGATCTTCACGTCCAGGAATCCCCGGATGATGGTGGCCGTCGCCTCCTCCTCGGAGAGGCCCCGGGCCATCAGGTACTCGATCTCCTCCTGGGCGATCTTACCCACCGCGGCCTCGTGGGAGAGCTCGGTGCCCACCACCTCGCCGTGGATCTCCGGGATCGCGTGGATCAGCCCGTCCTTTAGGATCAGGCCCTTGCACTCCAGGTGGCCCCGGGTACCGTCCACCTTCCCCTGGATCTCGCCCCGGGAGATGATCGTCCCGCCCCGGGTGATGGCCCGGGTGATCAGCTCGGCAGAGGCTCCCTTTGCCGCGAGGATCGCCCGGGAACCGAGATCCATGGACGATCCGGGCGACGCGATGACGACGGACGAGAACCGGGCCACCGACCGCTCGCCGGCGAGGGTGGCCGTGGGGTACATCTGGACCTTCTTCACCGGCTGCATGCAGACATAGTTGGAGAGGAAGGTGGCACCTTCCTCAAGGAGGGCGGCGCTCCTGGGGTAGACCTCGATCTCCTCGCCCCAGGTGTGGATCATGGTGAAGGAGATCTTGGCGTTCTTCCCTACGTAGAACTCCGAGATGCCGTAGTGGGCGCCCCCCTTCCCGACGTGCCTCGCGCTGGCGCAGCCGGAGACGATGTGCAGCTCCGCGTCCTCTTCAGCGATGATGATGTTGTGGACTGACTGGATCTGCTCCTTGCCCAGATACAGGCAGGCCTGGATGGGGAGGATATTCTTCGATCCCTTCCTCCCGATGATCACATAGCCCCTGGGCTCCTTCTGGGCAGCGACGTGCTTCGTCATGTCATCCTTGTCCCGGGACACCACCTTCCAGTAGTTCTTCTCCAGCTCCGGGTACCGCTCCAGGGCATCGGCGATGGACATCACCTCGATCCCGGATTCGGAGCAGGTGGCATGGGCCACGTCCTGGTTCAGCTGCAGGTAGGACCCGCACCGGCTGGTCATGGCAAGATCGATCCCCACCTGGGCCATCCGGTCCCGATCCTCGGCGGTGAGGGAGCCTGGCACGTTCACTTTCTGCATTCCATGCACTCCTTGTAGCCCCGTTCCCGGATCTCTTTCAGCATCTCCCGGGCCGCCCCGTGGCACTTGATCATACCGTCACACATCATGTGCCCCTGGTTCGTGTCAATGTAGTCCAGGATGAAGCCGGTGTGGGTGATGATGAGCCCGCTCTTCTTCCGGTGCACAATATGCTTGTCTTTGTCCAGCAACTTCCCGATGGTGGTGCCGATAAGGGAGATGTTCTCGAGATCCACCCCGCTCTCGGGCTCGTCCAGCATCACGAAGTCCGGGTGCTGGACCGAGAGCTGGAGTATCTCGCTCCGCTTGATCTCGCCCCCCGAGAAACCCTTGTTGATGTCCCGTTCCAGGAACCGTTCCATGTTCACGGCCTTTGCATACGTTTCTATCTCTTCCTTTGTCTCACCCGAGGCGGCGGTGAGGAGCTTGCCGAGCTTGAGACCGCTGATAGTGGGGGGACGCTGGAACATGATCCCCATCCCCATCTTCGCCCGCTCGTTCACCGGGAGACCGGTGACGTCCTTCCCCTTGAAGCGGATGGATCCCTGGGTCACGGTAAACCCTGAAAAGCCCATGATCGTCATCAGCAGGGTGGATTTCCCCGACCCGTTGGGGCCCATCAGCACATGGGTCTCCCCTTCGCCGATCTGAAGGTTGATGTCGTGGAGGATCTTCTTGCCTCCGACCTCCACGTGCAGGTCTTTCACGTCCAGCATGGCCGTTCCCGGATTGTACTGACCCCGCGGGAACATTAACCCTGCCCCCTGTCGCACACTTTCACCCTGCGCACCCTGAAGGGGTTTATCCGCCCTTCCCGACCCGTTCCTCCATGCACGGAGTGACATTCACCTTCATTGCAGCACGGGCAAAGGAGTACCCCCTCGTCTGGCGGAAGGGCCAGCTCTCAAAATCCATCACGGCTGCCCGGGAACCGGGCGGATGCTCCCCGGACTCCACCGGCCGGTGGCTACTGTTAAACACTCTGGAGACCAACCGGTTGCTCCAGGGAAATGCAGTCCAGACGGCCTGAGAAGGTTCAAGACAAGCCGGGGAAGGAACGGATAAGGAAAGGCACCAAATCGGCGAAATCCAGGGTCGAAGCACCCGAACCGGAGGGCCTGGACCGGTTCGTGAACCGGATCATCTGCGGGGATGCAGTTGACGTCCTTGCTGCCATCCCTTCGGGATCCGTGGATCTCGTCATCACCTCCCCGCCCTACAACTTCGGCCATGCCTACGCAGGGGACCCCCACGATGATACCCATGACTGGAACGAGTACTTCCAGCGGCTCGGCGCCGTCTGGAGCGGGTGCGCCCGGCTCCTGAAGCCCGGGGGCAGGATCGCGGTGAACGTCCAGCCGCTCTTTTCCGACTACATCCCCACCCACCACATCATCTCCCGCCAGCTCTCGGACCTGGGCCTCCTCTGGAAGGCGGAGGTCCTCTGGGAGAAGCACAACTACAATGCGAAGTACACGGCCTGGGGCTCCTGGAAGTCCCCCTCCATGCCCTACCTGAAATACACCTGGGAGTTCATCGAGATCTTCGACAAGGAGACCCACCGGAAGGCGGGCCGCCGGGAGGACATCGACATCACGGTAGAGGAATTCAAGGAGTGGGTGATGGCCCGCTGGACCTTCCCCCCGGAGCACCGGATGAAGGACTACGGCCACCCGGCCATGTTCCCCGAGGAGCTGCCCCGGAGGCTGATGAAACTCTTCTCGTACCGGGGCGACCTGGTGCTGGACCCCTTCAACGGCACCGGCACCACCACCCGGGTCGCCCGGGCCCTGGGCCGGCGGTTCATCGGCGTGGAGGTCTCCCCCGCGTACTGCGAAAAGGCCTGGGCCCGGACCTGGGAACCCCCGGAGGACGGGAAGGCAGCACCCCCGCTCCTCCGGTGGGAGTGAATCTGAGAGTAGCGGTTCTGCTCCGGCATCACGAGTGAACGGTTTTCCCAATAAAATTCTGACGACCGGTGGGACGCTCTCGGGGGCTCACCGCCCCCGCCGCG
>Ga0153915_10005665_pt1 | contig 11632 bp, 10 predicted proteins | sample Opewatmetagenome_2_FD_107003 | JGI IMG/M metagenome (GOLD analysis project Ga0153915, IMG submission 107003) | Freshwater wetland microbial communities from Ohio, USA - Open water 3 Core 3 Depth 3 metaG | ecosystem: Environmental > Aquatic > Freshwater > Wetlands | place: USA: Ohio, Lake Erie...
ATCTTCCACTTCGGCCAGCACACGATCGGCGAGGCAAAGGCGTTCTTGTCCGGTCGGGGCCTTGCCGTCAGAATGTGAGCGTGCGCCGCGGCAGGAGCTGGTTGCATCTCGGGATCGCACTTCCGTTGTTCGGCGTCGCCGTCTGGCTCGCCTCTCGCATCTCGAGGGACTTCGACGATCCGCGCCGGGCGGTGATCGAGACCGTGGCGATGATGGTGCTCGCCGCTCCGTTGCTCACCTGGCTCCGCTGGCGCGGCCGATCCGAGCGAGACACCGACAACAAGAGTTGACAGATCGATCCGTGACGGACAACGTAAGGCGTGTCCGTCGAGCCGAAGTACGACGACAACGGCCTCGTGCCGGCGATCGTCCAGGATGCGCAGCGCGGCACCGTCCTCATGCTCGCGTGGATGAACGCCGAGGCGCTGCGGCTGACGCGCGAGACCGGCACCGTTCACTTCTGGTCGCGCTCGCGGAAGAGCCTGTGGAAGAAGGGCGAGACGAGCGGCAACACCCTGACGCTCGTCGAGCTGCGCATCGACTGCGACGCCGATACGATCCTCGTCCGCGCGCTGCCGGCAGGCCCGACCTGCCACACCGGCACGACGACGTGCTTCTCTCATCGGGATGACGGTCCCGACGACGACGGCGTCCCGGCCGTCACGATCATCAACCAGCTCGGCCGCGTCCTGGAGGCCCGCCGCGACTCGGCGTCGGGCGAGAAGAGCTACACGAAGTCGCTGCTCGATGCGGGCATGCCGAAGATCCTTGCGAAGATCGCCGAGGAGAGCGGGGAGCTCGCGGCAGAGCTGCCGAGCGGCGAGGACACCAAGGTCATCCACGAGACCGCAGATCTGCTGTTCCACGTGATGGTCGGTCTGACCGCACGAAAGATCCCGATCGAGCGTGTTCTTGACGAGCTGGCGCGACGGTTCGGGACCAGCGGTCACACCGAGAAGGCATCGCGTCCGAAGAAATGACCGCGCTGCTCGCACCCGGTGGCGGCCTCGAACGGGCGATCCCGTACTACGAGGATCGCGTCGAGCAGCGCACGATGTCGACCGCGGTCGCGCGCGCGCTCGAGGAGCAGCGGCCGCTGATCGTCGAGGCCGGCACCGGCACGGGGAAGACACTCGCGTATCTCGTGCCGGCGCTGGAGTCCGGCAAGCGCGTCGTCGTGTCGACCGGCACGCGCGCCCTGCAGGATCAGATCGCGCGGCATGACATCCCGCTGCTCCGCACGATCCTCGCCAGGCCGTTCAACGCGGTCGTGCTCAAGGGCGTCGCGAACTACGTGTGTCGCCGGCGGCTCGCCGAGGCCGTGTCTCGTGGAGATGCATCGAGTCAGCTGAGCTCGCTGGCCGACTGGAGGGAGCACAGCGAGAGCGGAGATCGATCCGAGGTCGAGTGGCTGCCGGAATCGGCGCCGCTGTGGAGCGAGGTGACGACGACACCCGACGCGCGCATCGGACCGCGGTGCCCGTACTTCGAGCGCTGCTTCGTGACGCAGGCGCGGCGCCTCGCCGAGAAGGCGGAGCTGATCCTCGTCAATCACCACCTCTACTTCGCGGATCGCGCACTGCGAGCAGCGCATCTATCCCGCGAGTCGGGCAAAGCCCGCCTCGCTCCATATTCGGGTGCGCGCGTCCTGCCCGATCACGACGCCGTGATCTTCGACGAGGCACATCAGCTCGAGGACGTCGCGACCGAGCACTTCGGCGCGCGCGTCTCGACGCACAAGCTCGCGCAGCTCGTCCGCGACGCTCACCTCGCACTCGCACGCATGCCGCTGTGGACCGGCCGCGCCGCGGACGACACGATCCAGACCGTCGAGCGTGCCGGCCTCTCGCTGTTCGCGCAGGTGCGTGGTGTGTTGATCGGCGACGGCGAGTCACGCGTGCCGCTTCCCGAGGGACTGTTCGAACACCCCGAGCGGCAGAACGCGTGGTTCAAGCTCGACACGGCGCTCGAGGATCTCGCACGCACCGCGGAGGCCGAGAGCGAGCCTCCGCCCGACGAGGAACCGGCCGACGATGCCGGCGCGCGGGCGACGCTCGTGGGTCTCGCCCGGCGGGCGCGCGAGCTGCGGGATGACCTCGCGACGATCGCCGAGCAGCGGCAGCGCAGCCACGTGTACTGGGGCGAAGCCCGTCCGACCGGAACGCTGTTGACGGCCTCGCCGATCGAGGTCAGCGATCTCGTGCGCCGTCACATCGTCACCGCAGGCCCGACGCCGATCTTCACGTCCGCGACGCTGACCGCCGCCGGCGAGTTCCACTACCAGCGAGCACGGCTCGGTCTCGACGAAGCCGACGAGCTGCTCGTGCCTTCCCCGTTCGACTACGCCCGCCAGGCGATGCTGTACGTGCCGCGCGATCTGCCGCCCCCCGCCGACGATGGGTTCTCCGCCGCAGCCGCGCAACGTACGCTCGAGCTGCTCGAGGTCACGAAGGGGCGCGCGTTCCTGCTGTTCACCTCGCACCGCGGGCTGCGGGATGCGGCGGCACGCCTCGCGAGCGCGCCGTACCCGCGCCTGGTCCAGGGCGATGCACCGCGCGCGAGCCTCATCGATCGGTTCCGGGCGACGCCCGGCGCGGTCCTGCTCGGAACCGCATCGTTCTGGGAGGGCGTCGACGTCCCGGGTGACGCGCTGAGTCTTGTCGTCATCGACAAGCTGCCGTTTGCGCCTCACACCGATCCACTGATCGCGGCACGGATGCAGCTGTGCGCGGAGGCGAACCGCGATCCGTTCCAGACGATCCAGCTGCCGGCCGCAGCGATTGCGCTCAAGCAGGGCTTCGGGCGGCTGATCCGGCGCCGCGACGACCGCGGCATCGTCGCCATTCTGGACTCGCGGATCGTGACAAAGACGTACGGGCGGACGTTCCTCGACACCCTCCCAGGTGGGCTCCCCCGCACATCGGCGCTCGAGCAAGTCAGACGCTGGTGGGCAGCTCCGCAGAGCTAGCTACACTGAGAGTGTGAACGCGCTCGTGCTCGTGCTCGGCTATCTGGCCGGATCGATCCCGTTCGGGGTGATCGTCGCGCGCAAGATGGGCGTCGATATCCGCACGAAGGGCAGCGGCAACATCGGTGCGACGAACGTCGGGCGCGTGCTCGGCCTCGGTGTCGGTCTGCTCGTCCTGGTGCTCGATGCGCTCAAGGGCGCCGCGGCGGTCGCGCTCGCGACGAGGTACAGCGGCATGGATCCGGTCATCGCGATGGCAGGCTTCGCGGCGATCCTCGGTCACTGCTTCTCGCCGTTCCTCGGCGGCAAGGGAGGCAAGGGCGTCGCAACCTCACTCGGCGTGTTCTCGGTGCTCGCCCCGCCTCTCGCATTCGTCGCGGTCGCCGTGTTCCTCGTCGTGGCCGGCCGAACCCGCATTCCCGCGCTCGGCTCTCTCGCCGGCGTCGGCGCGGCCACGGTCTACGCGCTCGCGACGCGCGCTCCGCTGGACGTCTCGCTGCTCGCGGTCGCGACGGCCGTGCTCCTGTTCTACACGCACCGCGGCAACCTCGCGCAGCTGCTCGCCTCTACCAGGTAGACGCGATCAGCTCGACGCTCTGCTCGATGACGCCGCGTTCGAGAGCCGCGAGTGTCTCGTTCGTCCCGGGCACGACGAGGTCCTCGCCGAACAGCTCGATCAGCGGACGCAGCACGAACCTGCGCTCCGCGAGGCGGGGATGCGGCACCTCGAGCTCGAGAGTGTGAATCACGCGCGTGCCCCACAGCAGGACGTCGAGATCGATCTTCCTCGGGCCCCAGTGCTCTTCGGTGGCCCTGTTCCGGCCGAGCAGCCGCTCGAGCTCGAGCACCGTCTCGATCACTTCACCGGGGATCGCATCCTCCAGACGAATGCGCACCGCGGTGTTGAGGAACGCGGGCTGGTCGGGACCGATCGGGGCCGTCCGGTACAGCGGCGCCGACGCCACAGCGCCGAGCTGTCCGAGCGCGTCACGTGCGCGACGAAACCTCTCGATGATCACGGGCTCGCCGCCGACGTTGCCGCCGAGACCGATCACGAGCGCGTCTGCGGGCAGATCCCTCAAGGCTTGGCGACGACCGGATTGCGCAGCACGCCGATGCCGGAGATCTCGACCTCGACGACATCGCCGGGATTCAGGTTGCCGACCCCTGACGGCGTGCCGGTCGAGATGACATCCCCGGGCTCGAGCGTCATGTGCTGCGAGACGAACGAGATCAGCGTGGGCACATCGAAGATCAGATCGCTCGTCGACGAGTCCTGACGGACCTGACCGTTCACGCGCGTTGTCACCCGCAGGTTCGAGGGATCGAGGCCGGACACGACGCGCGGACCGATCGGGCAGAACGTGTCGAAGCCCTTCGCACGCGTCCACTGACCGTCCTTCTTCTGCAGGTCGCGCACGGTCACGTCGTTGACGCAGGTGAATCCATGCACGTACGCCAGCGCCTGGTCACGCGATACGCGGTGCGCGCGCTTGCCGATCACGACGCCGAGCTCGCCCTCGTAATCGACCCGCTCGTACCCGGCGGGACGCTCGATCGGCATCCCGTCCGCGATGACGGCGGAGGGCGGTTTGAGGAACATCAGGGGCTCCTCGGGGATGCCCTTTCCCATCTCGGCGGCGTGAGCACGGTAGTTCTGGCCGATGCCGATGATCTTGCTGGGGCGTTCCATGGCGGGAAAGGTAGGACACCTCGGAGGTGGTGTCATTGATCGATACCGTTACGCCCCGTACAATTTCAGACGATGGGCCGCGCCGGGAACCCTGGAGGGCCACAACGTGTATCCGCACACGTTGTGCCGAAGGCGAAGCCTTTTTCGGACGGCGACGAAGACGAGAGAACGACTATCGAATCGCAGTGGGAGGAAGAGGCCAGCACGACGGTCGAGCAGGGAGATGTAGCCGACAAGATCAAGTCGCTCGGGGGCGAACGCCGCGGAAACACGAACGTCACGCACACCGGTGCGATGGACGAACCGACGGTCGATGATCAGCACGCGCCGGTGCTGTCTGCGATCACGCCGCTGCGCGCGGATCAGAATGCGCGGCTCTCGATCACGCAGGGCAACGATACCGGCCAGACGTTCGAGATCAGACCGGGCAAGACGTACACGATCGGTCGCGCGATCGATAACGACGTCGTCCTCACGGACATCGCCGTCTCGCGCAAGCACTTCGATCTCCGTCACGAGGATGGCGCGTGGGTGATCGTCGATCACGGCAGCGGCAACGGCACCGTCGTCAACGGCAACGTCGAGGACAACCCGTTCATGCTCGCGAACGGCGACACGATCGAGATCGGCAACACGGTATTTCGCTTCGAGCAGGAGAAGGGGCCGGTTCGCCCGCAGCAGCGCACGATGGATCTCCCCGAAGAGGAGGAAGAGCTCTCCACCGTCGCCGGCAAGCCACTGCGCCCGGAGATCATCGAGGTCGAGCCCGCACCGACCCCGGTCGTCACACGACCGCAACGGCCGAAGACGCTGCCTCCGCCGATGCCGATGCGGTCCGTCGGTGCGAGCCAGCCGCCGCCCATCGCCCTGCCGCCCCAGCCGCTGCCCGCGTCGACCCTGCCCCTGCCGCAGATGGCGAACCGACCGCCGATGGGAAATCCCGGCATGCCGACGATGCTCGGCGATCCGCACGGTCGGCCGCTTCCCGGCATGCCGCCACAGCAGAACGGGATGCCGACCACGCTTCCAGGACAGCCGGTGCCGCCGCGTCCGTCGTATCCCTATCCCCAGGCAACAGAGATCCCGCCGCACTCGGTGCACGCACAGATGCTGCTCGTGCAGTCGCAGAACCGCCGCGGTGATGCATCGACGGCGCACGTGCCGCCGATGTCCTACGACCCGATGTTCGCGAGCATCGCGCAGCCGCAGCAGCGATACACGCAGCCGCAGCTCTCGGCGCGCGCGAAGTACATCATCGCCGGCGCGGGCCTCGCGCTCCTCGCCGCGATCGCGACGATCGGAATCGTCAAGTCGAGCAGTGCGAAGCCGAAGCCGACGCCGTCCACCACCTCGGGCTCGGCCAGCCAGCCTCCGAAGAAGAAGGCCGGCATGACCGTCGAGGCGATCAAGCCCGACGCGCCCAAGAAGGGCCCGATGGTCGAGGCGATCAACACGAAGGCGATCGCGAAGGCAGAAGCGCCCAAGCAGGAGCCGTGGAAGCCCGACGCGGCGAACCAGGAGCCGGCCAAGGTCGAGCCGCCCAAGCAGGAGCCCCCCAAGCAGGAGCCGCCCAAGCAGGAGACCAAGAAGCAGGAGCCGGCCAAGGTCGAGCCGCCCAAGCAGGAACCGGCCAAGGTCGAGCCCCCCAAGCAGGACACCAAGAAGCAGGAGCCGGCCAAGGCCGAGCCCCCCAAGCAGGACACCAAGAAGCAGGAGCCGGCGAAGGTCGAGCCCCCCAAGCAGGAGCCGCCCAAGCAAGAGGCCAAGCAGGAGCCCAAGAAGCAAGAGACCAAGCAGGAGCCCAAGAAGATCGAAGCGCGCACCGAGCCCAAGAAGCGCGAACCGAAGGTGTCGACGCCTGCACCGAAGAAGGTCGCGGCCGCGGTCGATACGTCCGGCGCGAAGGCAAAGGCAGACGACCTCTACCGGCGGAAGAAGTTCAACGACGCCTCGAGCGTGCTCGTGGCGGCTGCGAAATCCGCCGACGACGACGAGGCGAAGGAGCTCAACACGACGGCCGAGTACTACTCCAAGCTCGGCAAGGCGCTGAACCAGGGCACCGCGCCGGCGACCGAGCCGGTCGTCGCGTTCGAGAACCTGCGCAAGGCGTCGAACTACGACAAGAATGTCGGCAGCTTCTTCGAGCAGGACATCTCGACGAGGCTGGCGCAGGTCGCCCCGAAGGCGGCGTACAGCTACCTCGCGAAGAAGATGTACCAGCAGGCGCGCACCGCCGTGCTCGAGGCAGAGCGCTACGGCAATAGCGATGGCGTCTCGATCGTTCGCGTGAAGCTCGAGTCGGTCGCTCGCGACCTCTATGATCAGGCGAAATCCGATGGCTTCGAGTCGAACAACTCGAAGGACAAGCTGAAGCAGATCAAGCTCATCGTCGATTCGAAGAGCCCCTGGTATCAGAAGGCCCAGAAGGCGCTGGGCGGTTAGTTAGTTAGGCGCCGAGCAGCTTCGTGATCACGCGCTCGAGCGCCTCGAACTCGAACGGCTTGTCGACGTGCGCGTCCGCGCCGTAGATCGGCGCCGTGATCTCGTTCGTCTTCTCGCCGATCGCGGTCACCATGACGATCTTGATGTCCTGCGTGACCGGATCCTGCTTGAGCGCACGCGCGACTTCCCAGCCTGACTTACCGGGCATCATCACATCGAGGAGCACGATGTCGGGACGCTCACGCTTGGCGAGCTCGATCGCCGCGTTGCCATCCCCGGCCGTCGAGATCTTGTAGCCGCGTTTGGTCAGTCGGGTGTTGAGCATGGCCACGATCTCCGGATCGTCGTCCACCACCAGAATGCTCGCCGACTTGGTCATGCCGGGAGGCTACGGCGGCACGCTCTGCACCGTCAAGGCGTGATAGGAATCCTCGTGGCACGCCGTTGGCTCTGGCTGGTCGTTGCAGCCGTCATTGGTGTCGCCGCGTTCTCGATGGTCGGCGATATCCGGCACATCGGCCACCGCCTCACGGGCTTCGCCTGGCCCGCCTTCATCGCGGCGCTGGGCCTCGCGGCATCGAATTACGCGCTGCGGTTCGTTCGGTGGGAGCTCTACCTGCGCCGGCAGGGGGTCCGGGTTCCGATCGCATCGAGTGCGATCGTGTTCATCGCCGGACTGTCGCTGTCGATCACCCCCGCGAAGCTCGGCGAGCTCGTGAAGAGCTATCTGCTCCGCGAGATGCACGACGTGCCCGCGCCGAAGACCGCGCCGATCGTCGTCGCCGAACGCGTCACCGATCTGATCGCGCTGCTCGTGCTCGCGGTGATCGGCGTCGCGGCCTACGGCGTGGATCCGACGCTCGTGATCGTCGCGAGCGGTCTCATCGCGATCGGCCTCGTCCTGCTCGCGTGGCAACGCCCGACCCGCGCGCTGATCGATCTCGTCACGTCGCCGAACCGGCTGCGCCGGCTGCGCGCACCGCTCCACGAGACGCTCGTCGGCCTGTCTTCGCTGTGCCGGCCGCTGCCGCTGACGTACGCGACCGCGATCGCGATTCCCGCCTGGGGGTGCGAGTGCATCGGTTTCGCCCTGATCTGCAATGCCTTCCCCGGCGTGCACGTCGACATCGGTCTTGCCACCGTGATCTACGCCGGGACGACGATTGCCGGCGCACTGTCGTTCCTGCCCGGAGGGCTAGGTGTCACCGAGGGGGCCATGACGCTGGCTCTCGTCCGGGGGGCCAGCAAGCTCGAAGGGGCGACGGCGGTCGCGGCGACGCTGCTGACGAGGCTCGCCACGCTGTGGTTTGCCGTGCTGCTCGGAGTCATCTTCCTGACGGTCGCAAGACGGCGCATCGCCGGACGCTCCGGACCCCGAGTGCTATAACCCACGCATGTCGTCTGGCGTCGATTTCGATTTCGCGCGATGGATCGCCGCGCGGCGTGGCGCGATGGAGCAGTCGGCGCGTGAAGGCGCTGCGTATGCCTTCACGGGTGAGCGCAAGTTCCGTCGCACGCTGAACATGGCGCGCCCGGTGACGATGGCGCTCGAAGCAACCACCCGGCTCTGGCGCGATGTCGCGCGCACCGAGCTGCTCGGCACGGCGGTCAAGGTCACCGACCAGCAGTTCCCCCGCGTGTTCGAGGCTGCGAAGGCTGCCGGTGCTGCGCTCCGCGTTCGCGTGCCGGTGATCTTTGCCGCGCCGTCCTCGTCGATCAAGGTGAAGGTGCTCGGCACCGACGACGCTCCGCACCTGATCGTCAACCTCGATCTCGCCGAGAAGCTCGACGACACGGAGCTTGTCGCCGCGATCGCGCACGAGCTCGCGCACGTCCAGAACGGTCAGCTCCTCTACGCGACCGCGCTGCACTACCTCAACACGTCGGCCGCGTTCTTCGTGCGCTGGGTCGTCCAGCCCGCGATCATGACGCTGCAGGCGTGGTCGCGTCGCGCCGAGGTCACCTGCGATCGCGCGTCGCTGCTCGCGGTTCGTGACCTGGACAAGACGCTGCAGGCGATGGTCCGCATGGAGCTCGGCCTCGACAAGGGCTCGGCGTTCAATGCCGAGGAGTACCTGCGTGCGTTGCCCGACGTGAAGAAGGGCATCGGCCGGTTCGCCGAGATGTTCCGCTCGCATCCGTACGTGCCGAAGCGGGTCCAGGCGCTGCGCCTGTTCGCCGAGTCGGCGCTCTACGCGCATGTCACCGGTCAGGATCCGACGGGTAAACCGACGCTCACCGAGATCGACAAGAAGGTCACGGAGCTCATCAGTGTGTTCTAGGGAGGCGTCATGATCCTGCTCGAGCATCACAAGCAAGCCAAGCGCGAGATCATCGCTCGCTTCCAGCAGCTGGCCGAGGTCGCCGAATCCGTCGGCATGATCACGCTGGCGAACGACATCCGCACGACTCGCATCCCGAAGATCGAATCGGAGAAGTTTCACCTCGTCGTCCTCGGCGAGTTCAACCACGGCAAGTCGACGTTCGTGAACGCGCTGCTCGGCCAGGACATCCTGCCGACGGGCATCACGCCGACGACGGCGTCGATCAACCACGTGATCTACGCGGATCGGCCGCGGGCGCGCGTCGTCCTCCTCGGCGGCGAGGCCAAGCCACTCGATCCGAGTCAGCTGAAGGAGTGGGTGACGGTCACCGGCGGCCACGCCGACGAGGTCGCGTATGTCGAGCTCGGCTATCCGAGCGAGATGCTCAAGAACCAGGTCGTCCTCGTCGACACCCCGGGCGTCAACGACCTCAACGATCAGCGCGCCGAGGTGACGTACGGCTACGTGCCGCGCGCCGACGCCGTCGTGTTCCTGCTCGACGCTGGCCAGGCGCTCAAGGACAGCGAGCGCGAGTTCCTGCGCTCGCGCGTGCTCGAGACGGCGCGCGATCGTCTGATCTTCGTCCTCGGCAAGATGGACATGCTGTCGCCCGACGAGCGCACCGCGGTCGTCGAGTACGTCAAGAAGGGCCTCGCCCAGATCACGCACGATCCGGTCGTGTTCCCACTGTCGGCCCGCGACTGGGCACGCTCGAAGGATCCGCAGAGCGGCATGCCCGAGCTGATGCAGTACTTCGAGCGGTTCCTCGCGCGTGATCGTGCGCAGGTCCTCCTCGACAACGCGGCCGCCGATGCTGCACGTACCGCGAGCTACCTGGAGAACAACCTCGGCGTCCGCATGCGCGCGTACGACATGGATATCGGCGAGCTCGAGCAGCGGATCCACGCGGTCCGCGAGCAGCTCGATGCGAGCAAGCGCAAGCTCGACGAGCTGCACGTCCGCATCGAGGCGGAGGCGGGCTCGATCAAGAACCAGGTCGAGCTCGATCTCGAGTCCTTCGCGAAGGCCTTCGTCCAGGCGCTGCCGGTCCAGATCGACTCGGTCGATGCCGACGACGTGAAGACGTACCTGCCGGCGTTCATCGAGGACAAGTTCAAGGAGTGGGCGGAGATCGAGGGCGCCAAGCTCGCCGCGATGCTGGAGCACCTCGCCGAGGAGGTCATCCAGATCACGAACGAGAACGTCCAGGCCGCCGCGGCGACGCTCGCGGAGCGGCTCGGACCGAACGACACCGAGGTCGACATCACCGTCGATTCGTTCAAGTACGACGTCGGCATCTACGCCGTCGGCGCGCTCGGCACGACCGTGATGCTGTTCGTCAACGCGCTCGCAGGCGGTCTGCTCACGCTGGCCGCGCCGATCCTCGCGATCGTGCTGAAGTCGAAGATCGCCGGCGACATCCGCGTCCAGGCCAAGGAGAAGGTGCCCGCGGCGGTGCTCAAGGCCGCGGAGGCGATGAAGCCGCACTTCGACAGGTGCATCGACGACTTCGCGGCGCGTCTGTCGGAGTTCGTCTCCAACGCCGGCAACACGCTCTACAAGGGCATCAGTGAGATCCTCGACCGTACGATGTCCGAGCGCCGCGACCGCGCCGGCGAGATCGGTGACCTGCGCAAGGCGACAGGCGGCCAGATCGTGGCCGTGAAGGCGACGCTCGCCGCCCTTCGTCAGCTCCGCGACGGCATCTGGACGACGGAGACCCCGCCGCCCGAGCTCGTCCCCGACGACACCACCGGCAACTGAGGTAGCCGCGATCGGGCGTGGGCACGGTGGAGGCCCGTCCCTCCACGATCACGGCGTGTCTCGCGTGATTCCGCAGCGTTAGCGCTGGCAACGCGCTTGCTGATGTCGCTGGCCATGAAGCGATTCCTGGCCGTCTACTCCCTCGCCGCAGGCGCCCTCCTCACCGCGACTGCTGCCTGTGGAACCACCGGCCCCGGGGACGGCGATGGGTACGGCTCCGGCCTCGGCACGCCGGAGAACCCGGTCCCGCAGTCCGCGGACAAGGGTCCGTACGCGGTCGCATCGCGCGTCGACTTCACGGTCGAGGCGGTGCTGCCCGCACAGGCCGAGCTCGTGGTCGTCACGCTGCGCGCGTTCGCGGACAACCCGGCCAAGACGCTCGTCACCGTGGCCGACCAGGCAGGCGTGCCGGCGGTGAAGACGCTCTACGACGCGATCCCG
>Ga0153915_10005666_pt1 | contig 11632 bp, 8 predicted proteins | sample Opewatmetagenome_2_FD_107003 | JGI IMG/M metagenome (GOLD analysis project Ga0153915, IMG submission 107003) | Freshwater wetland microbial communities from Ohio, USA - Open water 3 Core 3 Depth 3 metaG | ecosystem: Environmental > Aquatic > Freshwater > Wetlands | place: USA: Ohio, Lake Erie...
GAACTACACATTTTATAAAAAACTACCGTAATGCATTAAATATCAAGATGGAGATAGCAATGGACCCACTCAGCTTTGTTCGTAGATATAGTCTCACTTTATCCCTTTCCTTTGTGCTCTTGATGTGTGGTTGTGCATATGCATCAACGAAAAGTGTTGCTGGCGCTTGCTCGGAGAATCTCAGTTCTCCAATCCAGAATTTCTGTGTAGCAACTCCAGATGTTCTCTGGCGCGGGGCCAGGCCTGACAAGGACGATGTGTCATGGCTTATTCGGCAGGGTGTTCGAACAATTGTAAACCTTGAAATGCTCCATGACGATAGAACAGCCTTTCGTCATGCCATCGTCACGGACGGTAAGAATTATGAGGTGGATTACTTTAAGATAAACGATTGGGAACCGCTCCCTATGGTGGCTCCGTCAGTTGCAGATGATCACGTTGCTCATTTTTTAGCGATTGTCAGTCAGCAGCCGAAGCCGGTTTATGTGCACTGTCGTTCGGGAAAAAATCGGACCGGGGTAATGATTGCCGCTTATAGAATTATTATTGAAGGGGTAAGTGTTGAGGGAGCGATTGAGGAGATGAGGCGCTATCAGGGAAAGTGGTTTAAAGCCGACGCAAAGTATATTCGGGCATTGTCCAAACGACGGGAAGAAATCCGTCAAAAAGTTATGGAGTGGATTCCGAAATTGAAAAAGGATGCTCAAATCGTCTGCGCGGATGGGACATGTGTCGTTTCAGAGCACTAAAACAGGGCATGACTTTTTAGGAAATCGGGGGCATAATGCAATCATGCTTTTATGGACGCAGGATTTGGATTTCAGGGATATTGAGGGTATTAAATATTTTTCAAAAAGATGATTTTTTATCTAAATAAAAAGGGGGGATATTAATGGATAAGGTTGATAGAAGGTCGTTTATCAAGGTGATGGGACAGTCTGCCGTTGTTATGGGCATGGGGCTTTCACACAAGGAGTCCTTTGCGGCACAAGGGCAGGCGAAAGAAGCAGTTGCTAAGAAGAGGCCTAAGCGAATCGCGGTTGAGGAACACCTGGGCTTCGAGGAATACAACTCATATGTCTCTTCTCTGAATGCGTCACCGTCAATGCCGAGTATGCCGGGAGGAGGAGCCCCGGGAGGAGGCATGCCGGGCGGCTCCACACCCATGTCCACCCTGCCCGACGGAACGCAGGTCTCGACTGATGTCCTTGGTGATGTTACAGGCATAGAGACAAGGCTTAAGGTGATGGATGGAACAGGCATAGACATGCAGGTGCTTTCCTTGAGAAACCCGGGGGTTGAGGAATTCGAGATCTCTGCGGCAATCAGCTGGGCAAAGAAGATCAATAACAAGCTTGCTGAAGTAGTCAACAGATATCCGACGAGGTTCTCGGCATTCTGCACCATTCCATGGCAGGACCCTGCAGCGGCTGTTGCCGAGCTCGAACGGTCTGTAAAGGAACTGGGGTTAAGGGGAATCAAGATGGACGGGACCATTAAGGGGGAATACCTGGACTCGAAAAGATTCTGGCCCATATTCAAAAAGGCGGAGGAACTGGGCGCGCCCATATTCATCCATGTCGAGGATACTCGGGACAGCATGATAAAATATTATTCCGAGTTCGGGCAATCGACTGCGACAACAGGGGTAGGCCGCGACCTGGACGTGTGCATGCAGGCATCCAGGCTGATTGCAAGCGGCTTGTTTGACGAATGCCCGAAATTGAATTTCATACTCGGGCACATGGGTGCAGGGCTGGCCTTCTACCCCAAACGGATGTCATCCGCCGGGGGACGAGGAGGATCAAAGAAGGCGCCTGAGGAGTATATCAAACAGAACTTTTACGCTGCAACGAGCGGCAATTTCTGGCTCGCATCGCTAATGTGCTGTTACTATGGCATGGGGGCGGACCGCATATTATTCGGAGTGGACTTCCCGACTGAGTCGAATAAAGAAGCAATAGAAGTGATCGAATCTGCACCTGTAAGTGAAGGTGACAGGGAGAAGATCTTTCACCTCAACGCGGAGAAGCTTTTCCATATCTAATGTGACTTTATTTTATCTCTGCCGCGACATCGATAGTTATCTCAGATTTGCGAGCGTTGTCTGTTCTTAAATAGATCTTGTCGTTATAGCTGGCGGCTTCCTTTCGAAGATTTGAGACAGTCAGTATATATTGAACGCCGTCTGGGCCCTTGATCTCTTTAAGATCAAACCGGATGTTTTCTCCTGTCTTGGCCCTTACACCGGCAATCTTGGAGGGGAATTTTTTATTGGGCGTGATCTTGATCTCTGTCTTTATGTCCTCCCCTGCTGTGCCGGTCAGGATTGCTTTTTCAGGTTCAATCTCTGCAAGTTTTTCGACGCTGCCTGTAATTGTAAGGGTGATAGATGTATGATCGGGGTCGTTGGTTTCCACACGGGGTCGTTTGTTAACGGTGTTGCCTCCATATCCTGAGCTGTTGAAACTTAGGGAGATCTTGCCGCTTTCGCCCGGAGGGATCTCTTTTGTGTAGGATGCTGTAGTGCAGCCGCAGCCGGGTTTGACGCTCAGGATCTGAAGGGTTGCCGTCCCCTTGTTCTCTATTATGAAGTCATGGGCAACCAGGGCGCCTTCCAGCACCGGTTCAAATGTGTATGTGTCGGAAGGCAGGAATGCCGAAGGGGAAGCAGTATCGGCATTTTCTTCCATGCCGACGCCGATGGATGAAAAGACCGTCAAAGATAAAAGAATGAAAATTAGATTAATTGCAGTCTTTTTCATTGTCGGTCTCCTTTCATGTCTGCAAAAAGAGTCTTCTTAATCTCACATCTCATTTATCATTGCCATGATCTGACCTGTCTCAAAACCCTTAAGGTTCAAGGCGCCTGAACGGCAGGAAGAGACACAGAGCCCGCATCCCTTACACAAGACCGGATTAATGGAGGCCCTGCCTGCCCAAGGTCCCTTCTCTTGGAATGACGCCGCGTTGAAGGGGCAGACAGAGATACATATGCCGCAACTGCTGCATGAACGGGGATCAGGATATGCGACCGTTCCGCTCGTCATGATAGTCTTTCTGGCAAGGAGCGTGACTGCCCGGGATGCAGCTGCCTGCGCCTGGGCAATGGACTCGTCAATGGGCTTGGGATAATGCGCCGTGCCGCATAGAAACACGCCGTTTGTTGCAAATTCGGAGGGTGCAAGTTTTACATGGGCCTCCATGAAAAATCCGCTCTCGTTCATGGGCACCTTGAAAAACCGGGCGAATGCCTCGTCTTTTGGAGAAACAAGGGCTGAGGCAAGGACCAGGAGATCAGACCTGATCTGTACCGGGATGCCGAGGACATGGTCTTTGACTGTTATCAGCAGTTCCTTCTCTCTTGATTCAATCCTTGGTTTCCGGTCTGTCTCAAAACGGATGAATTTTACGCCCTTTTGCCTCGCCTCCATAAAGAGTTTTTCCCTTTCCCCATAGGTGCGTATGTCCCTGAAGAGTATATAGATATCCATCTCAGGGTTAAGCTCCTTCAGGCGCAGGGCGCTTACCATGCTGTGAGTGCAGCAGACCCTGGAACAGTATGTCCTTCCCGGTTCCCTGGACCCGACGCATTGAATAAAGACTGCGGACTTTAAATCTTTAAGGGAATAATCATCCGCGATAAATCTCTGATCAAGGTCCAGGCCCCTTATCACCCTCGGGTCGGCGCCATAGAGATATTCAGCGGGCTCATGTTCAAGCGCGCCGGTAGCGACTATGGCCACTCCATGACGTATGGTCTGGGAGGTATCCTTTGAGACGATTGTCGTATCAAAATTTCCTACAAATCCTTCGACATTTTGCAGCAGCGTGTCGGTATAGAGGTGTATGTTTTTATGGGATTTGACCGTATCGGCGAGGTCCCTTAGATGCGTCCGGACATCCTCCCCTTTAGCGGTCCTGAAAAGTCTATTGGCCTGACCGCCAAGTTCAGTATCCTTTTCAACCAGGTGGACATGATATCCCTGGTCTGCCAGGGCTTTTGCCGCCGACATGCCCGAGATGCCGCCGCCTATTACAAGGGCGTTTTGGTCGATCAGGAGCTCGGTTTCATCAAGCGGCTGTAAGAGCGCGGCCTTGGCCACGGCCATGCGGACGAGGTCTTTTGCCTTTTCCGTGGCGTCCAAAGGAGTGTCCTTGTGGACCCATGAGCCGTGGTTCCTTATGTTGACCATTTCAAAAAGGTATTTATTCAGCCCGGCGCCCAGGATGGTCTCCTGAAAGAGGGGTTCATGGGTCCTTGGCGTGCATGCGGCCACAATAACGCGATTCAGGTTGTTCTCCGTGATAACCCTGGCCATGTTGTCCTGCGTGTCCTGGGAACAGGAGTACAGGTTGTCGGCGGCATACTGCACATAGGGAAGACCCCTGGCATAGTCGCGTACGCCCTTGACGTCAATCACGCCGCTGATATTAATGCCGCAGTGACAGATAAAGACCCCGATCCTGGGTGTCTCGCCGGCTATACTTCTCACGTCATGTACGGGCAATTCCTTTGTTAGTGTGTCCCTCGCCTTGCATATGGCCGATCCTGCGGACATGGCCGCCGAACCCGCTTCTATAACGGTCTGGGGTATGTCTTTAGGCCCTTGAAACGCGCCGCATACATATATGCCCTCGCGGGATGTAGCCGTGGGATTAAAGGAGGGCGTTGAGGCGAATCTGCCCGTTGTTAGATCAATGCCAAGGTCCTGTGAAAGACTGAGGACATCCGATGATATCTCCATCCCGACGGAAAGCACAACGATATCAAAAGCCTCGGAGAGGAGAGTTCCGTCTTCAGAAGGATACATGATCCGGTGCATCCCGTCCTCTCCTTTCATGATGCTGTGTATCCTGGCCCGCTCAAATCTTATGCCGTGGAGATCCCTTGCCGAGTTGTAACATTCCTCGAAGCCCTTTCCATGGGTGCGCATGTCCATGTAAAAGATTGCGCAGTCAAGAGGCTCAGGGGAGTGTTCCTTGGCGATTATGGCCTGTTTGATGGCGTACATGCAGCATACGGAAGAACAGTAGAAATTGTCGCAACCGTTGATGTTCCTGGAACCCACGCACTGTATCCAGGCGATCTTTCTAGGTTCCCTGTGGTCGGACATCCTGACCAGGTGACCCGTTGTGGGGCCTGACGCAGACAGCACCCTTTCGAATTCCAGGGATGTCATGATATCGGGGCTGGAATTGTATCCCAGCCTTTCATCGACTGACGGGTCATAGGTTTTGAAACCGGGGGAGAGGATGACGGCGCCTACATTAAGAGACAACTCCATGTCCTTGTCATCAAAGTTCACGGCCCCGGCAGGACAAAATTTCTGGCAGGCCCCGCACTTGCCGTTTTGCAGATAGATGCAGTTGTCTTTATCGATGCTGTATTTCAAGGGCACGGCCTGGGGATACTGGATATAGACTGCCTTTCGCTTGATTAGACTTCCGTTGAAGACATCATCAACCTTCTTAGGACATTTTTCTGCGCACATCCCGCAGGCTATGCATTTGGACATGTCTATATATCTGGCGGTCTTATGTATCTTTACCTGAAAGTCGCCCTTTTCTCCCTTCAACTCTTTTACAACGGCTGAAGTAATCAGTTCGATGTTCCTGTGCCTCCCGACTTCAACAAGTTTAGGGGACATGATGCACATGGAACAGTCATTGGTTGGAAATGTCTTATCCAGCTGGGCCATCGTACCGCCGATTGAAGGATTTTTTTCTACCATGTAAACGTAATAACCCGAATCAGCGAGGTCAAGGGCAGCCTGTATCGCCCCTATGCCTCCTCCGACAATCATTACTGACCCTGATATATTTTTATCCATCACAATTATTGTCCTTCCTGTACATATGCTTGATTATCAGATTAAGAGACCTGTGCGCTTTGCAGCTTTTGGTCTCTATAGACCGGCCCGAGGGATCTGATCGTTTCCGTGAATTTTTTGCATGTCTCGGCAAACTGCGGACCCATGGCGGCGGAATTGAAATACAACTCAATCCTTTCAGGCTCTATCCCGATCTCCTGGAATAACTTTTTCGCATATGCAATGCGCTTTGTCGCCTTCATGTTTCCGGAGATATAATGACAGTCGCCTATAAGACAGCCTGAGAGGAAAACGCCGTCCGCTCCCATTTCAATGGCGCTTAAGACATGTTTTATATCAACCCGCCCTGTGCAGGGAACCATTATAATTTTTACATTGGATGGATATTGTATCCTCATGGAGCCTGCAAGATCAGCCGCGGCGTATGAACACCAGCGGCAGCAGAAGGCAATGATTGAAGGTTCAAAAATATTTTCCATATTTTGGATATCTCCTTATTTTCAATTAAATATTGCTTTCAATAAGAATATGGACACTAAATAATTAGACCAAATATGTCAAACAGAAAAATGATACCTGAGAAAACGGATTCAGGTCGAGAAAAATTTACTTTTTTACTGTTCCCATGGATATTTTTTAAAATAAATTTATGCTTCAGGTCAAGGTGTTATAATTGCCCTTTAAAGTACAAAAACAAACCTGCAATCTTATGGTTTTTCCGTTAGAGTGACAGGGATTTCCATCAGGCGGCCATCCCTGAATATCTTTACATTAACCTTATCGCCGACCTTCTTTTTACGGAGAACCCTGTCTATATCATTTGACTCTGAAATGGAATTATTGTCAATGGAGAGGATAATATCTCCTCCAATGGGAAGCCTGTAGCGTCCGATGATCACCGTCCTGTCGCCCCCCTGCAATCCCGCCCTGTCGGCAGGGCTTCCTTGATAGATCTGAATTATCAATACGCCTTTGTCAATGCCGAAATCCAGGTATCCGGATAGTTCGTTGACCGATATCGGCGCCTGCACGCCAAGCCATGGCCTTGCAACCTTGCCGGTTGTAATAAGCTGTGCTGCGATCTCCTTGGCGCTGTTTATAGGTATTGCAAACCCTATGCCCTGATATCCCCCTGAAGTGGTGAAGATGGAGGTGTTGATTCCTATTACCTCTCCACCGGAGTTGAGCAACGGTCCTCCTGAATTGCCTGGGTTGATGGGCGCATCGGTCTGGATAACATCATCAATCTGAGTGTTGTCTTCCGTTACTATGGACCTGTTCAGGGCGCTTATAATGCCTGTGGTCAGCGTCTGCCCCAGACCAAAGGGATTGCCGATGGCAAGGGCCTTTTGGCCTACTTGCAGGTCGCTGGAATCACCAAGCTCCGCAACTTCATTTATAGTTTCATCGGAGATCTTTATGACGGCCAGATCCGAGGTGGGATCGCGGCCCACCAGGGCGGCAGAGAGTTTTTTCCCATTGGATAGTGTTACAGTGATATCCCTGGCGTTTTCGACGACATGGTTGTTGGTAAGGATATAACCTCTTTTATCAATAATAAAACCTGTGCCCTGCCCCTGCTGGGGGGTAACCTGCATCCAGAAATCATAACTCAAGGTTGTCGTAGCAATATTCACTACAGCGTTATGAACCTTTTCAAAGACATTTATATTAATCTCTTCATCACTCGAAACCACAACGGGTCTCTTTTCTGTGACGCGCTCCTGTTCAGTGAACTGCACCGATTCGACCTTTGGCTGTAAACTCACGACAGGTTCCTGTTTGACGATCTGCAATGGTTCCGCGTTTGGTTTTGAGTTCAGGAAAAGGGAGAGGTCATCTTTTTTAGCCCAAATGATGATAAAAAGGATAATAACAACCATCCATATATATTTAGCTGATCTGTTTCCCATGTCTTGTCTCCGGGATGATATTTATCGCTGAATTATCGAAGATATTTTATTCAGTCTCAAACGTTAATTCTTTAACTTTTTTAAAGGATTTTGTAAACAATCAAATGGTTATGACACATAATGATCCGGATTTATGTGTTTTGTGTGTGTTGACACCTTCGAGATATTAAAAAGCTTCAATATCATTGACATATTATTCCAGTTGATTTAAGGAATTACCATATTTCTTAATAAATTTATTAACATTGAATCTATATGGAAAACAAAGTCCATTGCCTGGATATCATTCAGGAAGAATTATGGGATAATGGAGGCGTAAAATGAAAAGGTACTGGTATCTGCCAATAATTATTTTGAGTTTAATGATAACTGCCATATCGCTGAGGCCTGCGCACGCAGGAGAAGAGGGGGCAAAGATGTATACCCTGGAGCAGGGTATAAAGGACGCGCTTGAAAATAACTGGTCGGTGAAGGCCAAGAAAGAGAAGGTCTCAGAAAGCGAATTTGCCGAGAAGGAGGCAAAGGCTGGTTTCTATCCTGAATTCAGTACGAGCTACAGCTATACAAGGCTGTATAAGGTTACCACGGTTAAACTGTCGGGCATGGAAGTGGAGATGGGCGATCACAATAATTACCAATGGGATGCCGCTGTAACCCAGCCTATCTTTACGGGGTATGCCCTTACAAGCGCCCATGAGCTGGCAAAGCTTGGGATAGATCAATCCAAGGCGGCGATTGAGCTGGAGAAACTGGATCTGGCGTTGAGTATAAAGGAGGCCTATTTCAATATATTAAAGGCGGATAAGGCGGTCGGGGTGGCCAAAAGCGCTGTTGACTCCCTTGAGGCGCATCTGGCCGTTGCAAAGAATTTTTACGATGTCGGCATGATACCTGTAAATGACATGCTGAAGGCGGAGGTGGAGCTTGCAAACGCACAGCACACATATATAAAGGCGCAGAATGACGCGAGGCTTGCGAGGGTGTCGTTCAACGTGCTGTTATCAAGGTCTGTGGATGATTCCTATGAAATAGAGGATATCCTGATTTATACGCCTGAAAGCCCTGATTTTAATGCCTGTCTTGAGAAGGCATTAAAGGGGAGGCCTGAGATAAAATCAATTGAGCTTTCAGACAGTCAGATCGATCAACAGATCAGGCTTGCAAAAAGCAGCTACTATCCGAATGCCGCCTTTACGGCCAAGTATATCAAGGCAGGGGATACGCCCGACGTCTCAGGAAGCGCTTATCAGATGGCAAATCAATGGCAGGCGACGGTGGGCTTGTCATGGACCTTCTGGGACTGGGATAAGTCCAAGAGTTCAGTGAGACAGGTTGAAAGTCAGAAGAAGCAATTGGCACAGACCAGGAAGACCATTGAGGACGGGATAAGGCTTGAGCTTAAGAGTGCGATCCTTGGTCTGAAGGAGGCGGAGGAAAAGATACCGACCGCGAAGAAGGCGGTTGACCAGGCGGAAGAGAACCTGAGGGTAAGCGAGGAACGTTACAAGGCCCAGGTGACGACATCGACAGAGGTCCTGGATGCCCAGAGCCTCCTGTCCCAGGCAAGGATGAACTATTACAGCGCCCTTTATGATCATAACCTTGCTAAAGCAGGATTATTGAGGGCCGTGGGGGAATATTGATCAGTTAATGAAGAGAAAAGATGAGAACTAAAATATTAAAAGAAAAACGTGACGAGTCCATCCATAGGATACTGGATGCTGCGATGGAGGTCTTTGCCGAGGTGGGTTATGAAGGTGCAAGGGTTGACGAAATCGCAAAGAGGGCAGGGGTCAACAAGGCCATGATCTATTACAGGATCGGTGATAAAAAGACCCTGTATGAAGAGGTCATCCATGATGTCTTCGGTGACACTGCCGAACGCATCAGTGAGAATATCCGGGAGGATTTCTCTCCTGAGGAGAAGTTTAAGATCTATATTGCCAATATAGCAAAGACTATGTCCCAACACCCGTCTTTCCCCAGGATAATGATGAGGGAGGTCGCCTCGGGATGGACCAATTTCAATGAGTCGGTTGTAAAGGATATTGCTGGCATCCTTGTTATCATTAAGAATATTATTGATGAGGGAGTAAAAAAAGGCGTGTTTATTGATATTAATCCCATCGTGGTTCACCTGATGGCAATAGGGACGATGTTGCTATTCACCCTTTCCATGCCTGTAAGGAAGAATTTTTACCACCTTCTGGAGGGAAATATAAAAGTTCCTAAGGACGCTTCTTTTGAGCAAATTCTCCCGGAGATAGAAAAAGTGATGCTTCGCGCATTAAAGGCATAAGTCAGATTATGGAGGTCTCTTTATGAAAAAACGGGTAATCATTATAGTGTTTCTGGCGCTTCTCCTCGGGGTGGCCCTTTTGGTATATATGGGACAGCGCAATAACAGGTCAAACGGATTGTACTATTCAGGCACCCTTGAGGCGACGCAGGCGGGACTGTCTTTTCAGGTCGCAGGGAAAGTAACGGATTTGCCTGTTGACGAGGGCCAGACAGTTACGAAGGATCAGACCCTCGCTGTCCTTGACCGGTCCGAATACCAGGCCCGTTATGACCAGGCAAAGGCGAACCTGGATGCGGCAAAGGCGGATCTTGCAAGGCTTGAAATAAGCCTTGAGACCTATAAAAAAACCCTGCCAGCAGATGTAGAGCGCTATGAGGCGAGCGTTAATGCCCTGAAGGCCCAGATGGACCAGATGGAGGCAGGATATAGATCTCAGGATATTGAAAAGGCGGATTATAATCTTTCATCCATGAAGACAAGCATGGACATCGCACTGAAGAACAAAGAGAGGTATGACAAGCTGTTCAAGGAAAATATTATCTCTGAAACGGAACATGACAGCGCTACACTTCAGTATGAGACTGCCCTGAGGGCCTACGAGGGCGCAAGGGCAAACATGGATCAATTCAAGCAAGGTTACAGGGACGAGGATGTCAGGGTTGCAAAGGCAAGGCTGCTTGAGGGAGAGGCAATCCTTAAACAGGCAAGGAGCAACCTTTCAAAGATTGAGATGACTGAAAAGGAGGTTGAGGCGGCAAGGGCAAAGGTCCAGGCCGCTGATGCTGCCTTCAAGCTTGCCGATACACAGCTGGGGTATATGGAGCTTAAAGCTCCGTTCAATGGGACAATCACAAGCCGGAATATTGAGCAGGGTGAGGTAGTCTCCCTTGGTCAGGAGGTGTTTTCACTTGCTGACCTCTCTTCCATTGAGCTTAAGCTCTATGTCGATGAGACAGAGATAGGCAAGGTGAAGCCGGGACAGGATGCGGATGTGACGGTGGATACATTCCCTGAAAAGGTCTTTAAGGGGAAGGTGTCCTTTATCTCTACTGAAGGAGAGTTCACGCCTAAGATCATTCAGACCCATAAAGAGCGGGTGAAGCTCGTGTATCTTGTAAAGGTCCTGATACCCAATGACAGCATTGAGCTCAAACCGGGGATGCCTGCGGATGCAACACTGAGATAGGATTTTTTTGAAACTGGAAAAATCAAATCGGCCTGTTTGATAGAGGAAGAAACTGAATGAACGTCCAACATCCAATATTCAACGTCCAATCCCGAATTTATCCCCCTCTGGAGGGGGCAGGGGGAGGCATTGAAGTTACACAAAAGACCATATGAACTCCATTTCCTCAATAGATGACCCCATTGTAAATATAGAGGACATTTCCATGTCCTACGGCGCCATCAATGCCGTAAGCAATATTACTCTTGGCGTGAAAAGGGGAACCATATTCGGCTTGGTAGGATCGGACGGGGCAGGGAAGTCAACGCTCCTCAGGATGGTTGCAGGCATGATCAGGCCGTCTTCAGGCCATATTACCATTGATGGTCTTGATTCGGTTAAGGACAGGCCGAGGATA
>Ga0153915_10005667_pt1 | contig 11631 bp, 8 predicted proteins | sample Opewatmetagenome_2_FD_107003 | JGI IMG/M metagenome (GOLD analysis project Ga0153915, IMG submission 107003) | Freshwater wetland microbial communities from Ohio, USA - Open water 3 Core 3 Depth 3 metaG | ecosystem: Environmental > Aquatic > Freshwater > Wetlands | place: USA: Ohio, Lake Erie...
CCGCCGGCCCCTATAAAGAATCCAAGCCCGCATCGGCGCGCATCTATGCCGCCAGACACAAGCATCTCCTGGGCAGGTGCTCTGGAGAACTCACGCTGACTCCAGACAGCATTGAGTTTGCTTCACAGCAGCACTACTTCAAGTACTATATTGATAAGGTGGTAATCGAAGGAGACGGAGTTCAGGATCGCGACTGGAAAGTCTGGCACCTCGAAATTCCCGGTGAAAATGTCGGCGAATTGTTGCGATCGTGGAAGAGTGGCGAGCTGTCTCAGAGAAGGTAGGCCGAGAACGTATTTTGTCGATGCAAATCACGCCATGATTCCGGCACATCATTTTCGGCTTGACCGACGAAATTCGGTGCCCCGCTGAATTGCGTCTCTGCACATGTCTTGTGATACCTGGCATCCGCCTAAGTTAGTCCGGAAGCCTCTAAGGATAAGAAGTCTTAGCTGGGTTGAACGCTCCTTAAGAATCCTCAGACGGAACAACGGACGAGTCCCTCGCCTTCGAGGCGAGGGTCGTACAGTCAGCAGAATCGACAGGAAACTACCGGCTGAGAAGACCCCAGGAAGCCATCAGAACCACAAAGAGAACCGCCCCCAGCGACAAGGCCAGGTCGTGTTGCTTGAAACCGCGAGGCCAGGATCCGGCTCTGGCTATCGCGATCGAAAGAACCACCATTGCTGCTGTCAGGATGCCGATTATCACAGGCATCTTCAGCAGAGCTCTTACTGGCAGTGGCATGATCAGGGTGGGTTCGGGCCAGCCGCTGCAATCAGGTACAGGCGCGTCAAAGGACCGGATCCAAGAACCCAGTCTAGTTGTAGAATGCTGCCTGCGAGAGGCACAAGCTTGGAAGTTTACATGATGCCCGTTATCGTCAGCGGCAGAGAGTCTGGGGCGGAGGAGAGCAAGAACCAAAACGGCAACTTGTCCTACCTATCCGTCGTGGCGTCAGACGCCGCAAGGGCTTGTCGTCGATATGCCTGGCGATAGGCCTTGCGACTACGCCTTCGCCCTCAAGATCGAGTGACTCGCCGCGCGACAGCGATGCGTGAGGATTTGCCCGTCGGAAGAGGTTCACGGACTATGCTCCGGTTGATCAGGCTAATGATGATGGTGGCGCTCCTGGTGTTGCCGGGCTGCGCACAGGACATCACGGGCGACTGGCAGGGCACGATCAAGCTCGGCGGCGAGGAGCTCCGCGTGATCCTGCAGGTCGCGAAGGGCCACGCCGGCGGATGGACGGCCACGTCGGTGGTAGTCACCCAGAAAGGCATTCCCAGCCGCTTTCGTGTCAGCTCCATGACGCTCGAGGGATCCACTCTCGAGTTCGCCATCGAGGAGGTGAGTGGCGCATACGAAGGGAAGGTCAATGCCGACGGCAATTCCATCAAGGGAACCTGGATCCAGGAGCAGCGCCTACCCCTCGACTTCCAGCGCGCCACTAAGGAGACGGCGTGGCGCGACCCATCCCCGCACAGCGTGCAGTTCATCGCCGTGGAGAACAACGTCAGGCTGGAGGTGCTCGATTGGGGCGGTTCGGGCCGGCCGCTGGTCCTATTGACAGGACTCGGCAACGACGCCCACATCTATGACAACTTCGCGCCCAAGCTGACCGACACGTGTCACGTCTACGGCATCACGCGTCGCGGTTTCGGCGCCTCGAGCGCCCCGGATCCTTCCGTCAACGGCGCCTATACGGCAGACCGGCTCGGCGACGACGTTCTCGCCGTGCTGAATGCGCTCAAGCTGGAGCGGCCCGTGCTGGCGGGGCACTCGATCGCCGGCGAAGAACTGAGCTCGGTGGCATCGCGGCATCCGGAGAGGGTCGCGGGGCTGATCTATATGGAGGCGGGCTTCGAGTACGCCTTCTATGACAGCGCACGGGGCGATTTGTGGATCGACCGGCTCGAGCTGGAACAGAAACTGCAGAAGTTGCAGCCCGAGCTAGGAACGGAAGAGTTGAAAAAGTTGGTCGGGGAGCTGCTGCAGACAAATCTCCCGGCTTTCGAACGATCTCTGCGGGAGGTGCAAAAGGACCTGGCCGTGATGCCGCACCAGGAGCCGCGGCGCCCCGAGACGCCCATCCGTCAGGCCGTCATGGCCGGTATACGGAAGTACACCGATATCCGGCCGCCGGCTCTTGCCATCTTCGCGCTGCCGCAACAAATATCGGAATCGTTTCCGGATGAAGCCGCGCGCGCGGCGTTTGAGGCTCGGGCGAAGGCAAACACCGCGGCGCAGGTGAACGCCTTCGAAGCCGGCGCCCCTTCGGCCCGCGTCGTTCGAGTGCCATACGCCAGCCACTACATCTTTCAATCGAACGAGGCGGATGTGCTGCGCGAGATCAAGGCGTTTCTCGGCGGCCTGCACTAAGGCCGCTTGTAGATGAGACCGCCATTCATCACAAACGCCACCTTGGTCGGTGCGCCTGATGGGGTGAGAGCGACTTTGGGATCGTTCGGTGTCCGCCCCGAATCACCCTATTCGTAGCGCAACGCCTGCATGGCATCCACCCGGCTCGCCCGAAAGGCGGGGATATAACCCGCCAAACAGGCCACGACCGCCAGACCCATGGTTGCAGCTGCAAGGGCCATTGGATCCATCGCGGTCAATCCGAATAGCTGACTCTTCACGTACCGTGTTAATCCCATCGCGACACAGAATCCAACCACAACGCCGACCGTAACCAGAACGATTACCTCCCGCATCACCATCCAGATAACGTCGCCCTGGAAAGCGCCCAACGCGATCCGGATCCCGATTTCGCGCGTGCGCCGCGCCACCGTGAACGCCATCACGCCATACAGGCCGATCGTCGCCAGCAGCGTCGCGATCATGCCGAACACCGTCGAGAGGCTGGCGATCAGCCGCTCAATCAGCAGAGAATTCGAAATCTGCTGCTCGACCGTCCTCAGCCCGTAGATCGGCACATTCGGGTCTATCTGCCACGTTTGCATTCTCACTACCGAAGCGACCTGATACGGATCCACGGTTGATCTCAGGTACACGGTCATATCGCTCACATACCGGCTTGCCAAATAGGGGACGAACATCTGGATCGGGATCTCGTCCCGCAAGTTGGTGTATTTGATGTCCTTGATCACTCCAATCACTTCCATATCCGTCTTGGTGCCGGGATCGCTTCCGAAGCCCACGTGCCGTCCTACTGCGTTGGTGGTCCCGAAATATTTCCTGGCAAACTTCTCGTTGATGATCACCCTTGTCGGGGACCAGTCATCGGCAGCCGGACCATGTTTGATCTCTTCGGTGTCCTTGACTGTAAAATCTCGTCCCGCAAGAATCGGCACTCCAAGTGTCTGGAAATATCCCGGACCAATGGAGTTCATGTAGGCTGCGATATTCTCTCCGCTCTTCGCGCTGTAGCCTTCAACAGTCACACCGCTGTCCCACTCGTTGTCTTCCAGAATCCGCATCGATGCCAGACCCACAGACTGCACCCCCGGAATGGATGCGAGGCTCTCCGCTAATCGCTGATAAAACGCTTTGCATTTTGCTGCGTCATAGCCGCTGAGCGAGGGATCGATGTTGAGCGCCATCAGGTGCGCCGGTGCAAATCCCGGACCCAGGTTTTGCAGATTCTGAAGACTTCGGACGAATAATCCCGCTCCGACCAGCAAGACGAGCGAGAGACTGACCTGACCGACTACCAGCACCTTGCGGAATCTGACCGGGGCGCTGCCGCCCACGACCGGTCCGGCTTGATCCTTCAGGATCGGCGAGACGTTGGTGCGGGCGGCCTGCAGCGCCGGAATCAGGCCGAACAGAATAGCCGTGGCACAGGTGACAGCCGTCAGGAACAGTAGGATTCGCCAATCCGGCGTCGTTGTTATTTTTAGATCGGCAGTTTCCGGCGGCAGGAAGCCCAGCAGCACTTTGTCCGTCCAGGATGCCAGCACCAGACCGAACATCGCCCCGATCGCCGAAAGCAGCAGGCTTTCCACCAGCAACTGCTGGATCAACCGCCGTCGTCCCGCGCCCAGCGCCAGCCTCACCGCGATCTCCTTCTGCCGTGAGATCGCCCGCGCTATCAGCAGGCCCGCTACATTCGCACATGAAATCAACAGTACGCCCGCGGTGATTGCCATTAATACCCAGAGCGGTGCTTTCAATCCAGTCCGGAGGTATGAGCGCCCCTGCGATCCCGGCAACACCTGAATCACATTCTTCAGAAACTGCTCCCGGTCATAGGATGACGCATTCCGGAAGGCCGGTTCTCTTACTTCCATCTCGAGGATGCTGTGGAAGAACGGTTGCAGTGACACCTCAGCCTGTTGCATCGTCGTGCCCGCCTTCAGGCGCCCAAAGGCGTTGACCCAGCTCCATCGGCGATCCTTGAGGCCATCCCACAGGGGGGTCATCTGCGCCTTCATCATCACCGGCACAAACACTTGCGTACGGTAGCCCAGCTCAACGCCGTCGAAACCCTCCTGCGCAACTCCGACCACGGTCATTTGGCGCCCATTGACGATCAGACTCTTGCCGACGATGTCCGAATTCCCGGCAAAACGCGACTTCCAGTACGCATAGCTCAAAATGACGACGGGATGTCCGCCCGCGGATTGATCTTCCTCCGACGTAAACGTCCGCCCCACCGCTGCCCCCACGCCTAGCACCGGGAAATATGTCCCTGACACAAGTTCCCCGGACACACGCTCGGTTTGTCCGCTGTAAGTCAGACTCATATGATACGGGAAGCGGCAGAACATTCCGGTGAACACCTGGTTGTTCTTTTGGAAGTCGTCGTACATCGGGTACGAGAGGGCGTTCCCGCCCCAGTTGCTGCCGTAAAGCATGCCATGCATGCTCAGAAGCACGAGCTCTTGCGGTTCCTTAACGGGAAGCAGGCGGAGCAAGACCTGGTCGAGAAGATTGAAGACAGCCGTGTTCGCACCGATCCCCAAAGCCAGAGACAGCACTGCCACGCAAGTAAAAACGGGAATTTTCCTGAAGGTTCTCAGGGCGAACTTCGCATCGCTCCACAGGCTTGTCATAGGAGTCTCTCCTTCCCGACTGCGCAACGGCTTTCAAGAAAAAGTCCGATAACCTGCAAATAAGTATTCAGAGCCGATGAGAGGATTCTTCCAGGGACAGAAATGCCTCACACCACCGAAGATTAGACGCACGAGGTCACATTTTGGTTGGCCGTGGTTGCCTTGCACTATCCGGGCTTGCCTGGTTGTCCCGGTAGCAGGAACCAGGGAAGCCGTGCCTCCGCCAGCTGTGGTGAATTGCGAATTGCACGACTCCGCCGACTCTGCAAGGTGCACTCACCACAAAGCGGCCTTTATGACGTTGTATTCACCGGCGACTGCCGCATCCATGTCGGGAGTGGTCTGATATTGTCCCTACTATGTTCTGGACGCTCTTCTCGGACATCGACGAGCGCCGAGCAACGTTGCGGACGGCACTCGCACGGTCCGGGACGAACTGCAAGCCTGCTGGCAGAGCACGGCGTCGAAGGCGACATCCGGAAAGGGCAGGGCAACTGCATCTCCTTCCTGCCAATGAATCGTCGCGCCGGAGGGCGCCGGATGGGCGCGGGCAACGGCAAGCATTGCGGAATTCATGTCGACTGCGGCCACCTGACCGCTCGAGCCGACCAGCGGCGCCGCCATGCGCGCCACAATTCCCGTTCCGCATGCCACATCAAGCACGCGTTCGCCGGACTGGGGCGATGCATGCCGCAGCAGGACGTCAGCCCAGTTGACGCTTGAGGTCGTCGAAGTCAAACCACACGTTTTCCCTTGCGATGAGGCCATCCCGCAGGGTGAAGACGTGCAGGAGCCGGAGGTGCGCTTTGCCACTCCTGCCGTCGAGTTTGAAGGCTCGCCCGTCGACTACGTGCCCAATCCGGATCGTCTCGTCGATGAGGAAGAGTGCAAAATGCTGCGGCGAATGCTGATACCGATCCCCCCGCAGATTTCCGTTAACCGCATCCCGGTCATGACCGTTGTATACGCAGGCAGTAAGAGGGAATAGTGTCCAGTCACAAAGAGGAGGATGCGACGTGTTGACGAATCGGTGGTCTTCTTTTGGATTGACTTGCTCGATGGCTCTATCGCTCGCGCTGGCGGGCGCCGGGGCGCTCGCTGCACAGACCCAGCCTTCTCGTCCCGCAGAGAAGGCGCCTGTCTCGGCGGCAAGCTTGCCGCCGATGAATGATGAAAGCCTGGCGGCTACGAGGGAACTGCTATTCAAACGGCTGCGGCTCAGCCCCAAGCTGACCATGGTAGTCGCGCGCGACCCGTCGCTTCTGGGTGTCCAGGAATATGTGAGCCGGAACAACCCGGAGCTGGCGCAGTTTCTTCAGAGCCATCCGGAGATTGTCCGCAATCCGGAGTTCTATTTATTTGCCAACCTGGGGAGGGTCGGGAAATACGATATCCCGCTACGCCTGGAGCAGGAGGTCTGGCCCGACAATCTGCGCGGACCGGATTACTCGGATGCGGCAAAAGTGCTGGCAGTTGTTTTCTTTTTTGTTTGCACCCTTGGCTCACTGCTCTGGCTGCTCCGCATGCTGCTCGAGAACAGGCGCTGGAACCGGCTGTCGAAGCTGCAGACTGAGGTACACAGCAGGCTGCTGGACAAATTCACTACAAACGAGGATCTGCTCGCCTACATGAACTCGGAAGCCGGAAAGCGCTTCCTGAAATCGGCGCCGGCCGCGGAAGGATTCGATGCGGGCACCTATCGGAGCAATCCAATCGCAAGGGTGCTCATCCCCGTGCAAGCCGGCGCCGTGCTGGTGTTGCTGGGAGTGGGATTCTTCTACCTGAGAAACAACCTTCCGGGAACCAACGCCACAGCCCTGCTGCTGGTACTGGGGACTTTGGCACTCATGCTTGGGCTCGGGTTCATCATCGCCGCGAGTCTCGCATGGGCGTTGGCCCGGCACTTTGGTCTGCTTCCCGAGCGCACTTTGGCGAATCCTCAGAACGACCCGGGACCGGATATAATAGAGCGGCGGTGAGTTGGAGTGCCCTGAGGCGTGGAGATGAAAACGAAGGCCGCCACCTGGGAATGCGCTCTTCCGGAAGCGGATGTCGGCAACATGACACAGATGGCCGAGCTGCTCATGGATGACGAGACATTCGCCGGTTTCTACCAGCGCACGGCCCGCCCGTTGTGGGCCTATCTGGCGCGAGTGTCGGGCAATGCTGCGCTGGCCAATGATCTCCTTCAGGAAAGCTATCTCCGTCTTTTAAGTGCTACATTCACAGCGGACGGCGAAGTGGCTTGCCGGCGCTACCTGTTCCGGATTGCCACCAACCTCTTGCGTGATCACTGGCGCCATCCCGTATCTGCGTCTCTGGAGGAACTCCCTGAAGGTGCACTGGCGGCGTGCGACAGCCGCGTTTTCGAGCGCATGGACTCCAAGGAGTTGCTGGGGCGTGCATTTGTGCGCATGCGCCCACGTGAACGGCAGCTGCTCTGGCTTGCCTATGCGGAAGGCTCCACCCACCGTGAGATCGCCGAGATCACGGGACTAGGGGCAACCAGCATCCGCTTACTACTTTTCCGGGCCAGACACAAATTGGCTCGTTTGCTACGCCGGCAAAATATCGAGCCGAAGAGGGGCACATGAAACTAAAGTTTTGCTCCCGGGAAGAGGAGGCAGCTGCTGCACTTCTTGACGAAGGCTGGTCCGATGCAAATGATTCGGAGCTGCGCGCGCACATTGACGAATGCCCTCATTGCATGGACGTTGTGCTCGTGGCTCAGGCTTTACGGCAAGCCCGGATCGAAACCGCGCGGGCAGCAACCCTCCCGGCTTCCGGTGTTCTCTGGTGGCGCGCACAGATTCGCCGTCGAAGCGGTGCCTTCGAACGCGCGACCCGGCCCATTGCCGTGGTGGAAAAACTCGCATTGGTTGCCGTGGCGCTGGGTTTCGCCTGCCTTGCGGCATGGCAGTGGAATCAGATCTCCGATTGGGTGCTGCAACTTACATACCTTGCGCGCCCAAATACATCCCTCCTCGATACCCTCTGGACTCCTTTCTCCGGCGTGAGTGGTTGGATACTGGCTTCGCTGATTGTCAGCCTGGGAGCTCTCGCTTTGTTCGGCGGATTGGCCATCTACCTGCTGGTGGAAAAGGAGTGAGCGCTGCCCGATCTGGCGCAAATCCTGGGTCCTGCGCTTTTCCACCAATTGCCCGCGTCCTGCCGGGCTACGAGATAGCAGTAGGTCCCTACCCCCGGATCACTGAGAAGCTCTGGGAACCAGCAATTCGCGCCAGAAGGCCGAAGTGCGCGTGAACCGCTGATTCTTCTGCTGGTCCCTGTGGTATATTGGCGATCATTGGCGGTATGGGTCCGTGGAACAGGCTGGGAAATCGACATAATGCATCAACTCAGAAGCCGGGGAGAGTTCACGGGCCGGCCTCCGGCGAGACCCTCAACAAGAAGTCCCCGCTTATTTTCAAAGGCGGCTCGACGCGAATCCAAGGCAGGTTAAATGGTGTGGTTTGCTTCTGAACGAAATACACGCCGGTAATGCTGCTTCATAGCAGGCAGAACAAGGCCAGGAGCACGGACGGAGCCCTCAGAGGAATGGCATGAGTGCGGCAGATGCAGTTCCGGCAACGCTGCGCGGCGACGTGATAGATATCGTCGTGGGGACGGTTTTATTGTCCGTTGGAGCGACTGCCTGTGCTATCGCAATGATCCGTTGGCGCAGGGGCGTTCGCATCCTCGTGTTGTGGGGAATCTTTAGCGCGATGTACGGCCTCCAAACACTGGTCCAGACGCCGACCGTTTTAGCGGTTCTGCCGCACGCCCTCAAATCTGTCGCACCCTACGTGAGTAGGACGGTCAGGTACCTGCTCCTGGTTTCTGCTCTGTTCGCTTGGCGCGAGCTGACTCTAGGCAAGGTCAGGTTTCTGATTCAGCTAGGAATCTTCGCGGGATTGGCAATTGCTCTGGTTGGTATTGGCACGTTCGTCCTCGGTGGCCCACCCAACAAATGGATATTCTACAACAACCTGCTCGCAGCTCTTGCCATGCTTGTGCTGCTAGCTATAGTGCTGGTTCCGAGGTTTGCTTCCAGGTTCCTCGTTATCTCGAATCATCGCATTCTCGCTGCCGCTACTCTTATTTTTGCCTTGGAGGTGCTGTACACCAACTTGGGGACCGTGCTGCAGTATCGCCCGTGGCCTCTGGTGGCCTCGTTGGGCATCGGCGTCCTTCTGTTTTCGCTGGGATACGTAGCTCTGGAGATACTATTTGCGAACGAGCGCCGTCTGCTTGCCATCGAGACGGAATTAGAGACTGCCCGGCAGATACAGTCGTCAATTCTTCCCGCCAGTGTTCCCGAGCTTGAGAGCCTCCGTATTGCTGTTTCCTACCATCCCATGACTGCCGTCGCGGGCGATTTCTACCAATTCGTCCGGACAGACAGCAACCATCTGGGCATTCTTGTGGCGGACGTCTCCGGGCATGGCATCCCGGCGGCGCTCATTTCTTCGATGATCAAAGTGGCCATGCAGTCGGTTGCCCTCTGTGCCCACGATCCCGCGCAGGTGCTTGGCGGTTTGAATCGCATCCTGTCGAGCGAGGCGCAGGGTCAGCTCGCCTCGGCGGCTTACATTTGGATCGATACAGAGAACCGCAAGGTGCTGTACTCGGCTGCCGGACATCCGCCGCTGCTGTGCTGGCGGAATTCGAAAGGCGAAATGCAGCGCATCGAAAGTAACGGCTTGTTGTTCGGAATCGAACCTGATTCTCAGTATCCGGTATGCAGTGTGCCGGTGGAACCGTCCGACCGCTTCCTGCTCTACACCGACGGTGTGACCGAACCGGAAAATGCCGCCGGCGAGGCCTTTGGCGACCGGCAACTGGAACGGGTCGTACACAATAATCGATCGCAGCCGGCATCCGAGCTGTCGTGTCAGGTGCTGTCCGAACTCCGGCATTGGCAGACTGCAGCCGTGAGCCAGCAGGACGACATTACGCTTATCGTCGTCGATATCGTCTAAACCAATTCCGCGTATCTCGACAACTGACCGGCCTGCGATCCTTCGATATCCTCATAAGTGCTGCGGATTCAGCTATCCACGGTCGTAGGGGTCGATATAATAGCTGCAATTTCAGGTGATTCTGATTACACTGCGCGAATTGCCAGTGGGAGGATTCTCCACATGAGTGGCAAGTGCGGCTTATTCCGACTACATGCCGGCGGTACCCTGCAGGAAAAGGTGGCTTGAGTGAATAGTAAGGATGAAGCAGATTCGACCGAGCAGGCCGTACCCGAAAGGCGCCTCGGATTTGAAAAATTCCTGGCTGACCTCTCCGCGAGGTTTGTCGCCCTCCCCCCCGATCAAGTCGATGACGAGATCCGGAATGCCTTGAAAGAGGTTTTGGAGTTCTTTCAGATCGACCGATGCTCTTTGTTACGACTTATGCCGGGAAAAACTCATGTCCAGATTACCCACAACGCCCAGGCTGATGGTATTTCGCCGTTCCCGACAGGGACCCCTCTACCCGTAGCACTTTTCCCATGGATGGCGAAAAAGCTGGCAGAGCGGCGCGAGGTCGTTTCATTTGCAAGGCCGGAGGAGCTGCCGGCAGAGGCTGCAACCGACAAGCAGACCTGGGAGAAGTTTGGCGTCGGGTCCGGCTTGTTTATTCCTATTGCGGTCTTGAGGTCCTCTGAGTACAGCTTCGGTACCAGTTCAGCCCAGGAGGATCGAAACTGCCCGGAGGAATATATTCCGCGTCTGCGCCTGCTGGGGGAACTCTTCGTCAATGCAGTGGAGCGAAGCAGGGCCGAGTTGGCCCTGCGCGAGAGCGAGGAGCGCCTCAGCCTTGCCGCTTCTGCCGCGGAAGCGGGTCTGTGGATCATGAACGTGGACCAGGGGGTCGTCTGGGCGACTCAAAAGCTCCGGGAGTTGTTTCAATTTGCCCGGGACGAGGAACTGTACTTCGAGCGCTTCCTGGCGGCAATCCATCCCGACGACCGCGAGCGCGTCAGGGGGCTTATCCGCCGGACCCTGGAGAGCCAAGAGGGCCTTGACATCGAATATCGTCTCATACGGCCCGACGGGACAATCCGCTGGATCTCGTCTCGCGGGAATCGCTCTTCCGGGATCCCGGGAGCTCCAGAGCGCCTGATGGGGGCATCCATTGACGTTACCGACCGCAAGCGGCTGGAGTCTGAGCTCCGGGAACGCCTGGACGAGATCGCGAGGCTGAAGCTTCAGCTGGAGAAGGAGAATATTTGTCTCCGCGAGGAGATCAAGACGGTTCAGGGGTTCGAGAAGATCGTCGGCAAAAGCGATGCGCTCCGGTATGTTCTTTTCAGGGTCAAACAAGTTGCCGCCACCGATGCCACGGTTCTCATTCTCGGCGAAACCGGTTCGGGCAAGGGGCTGGTGGCTCATGCCATCCATGAATTGAGCGCCCGCAAGAACAGGCCGATGATCACGGTGAACTGTGCTGCGCTTCCGGGAAACCTCATCGAGAGCGAGCTCTTCGGACGGGAAAAGGGAGCTTTCACGGGGGCCGATGCGAAGCAGATCGGACGTTTCGAGGTTGCCCACGGCGGAACGCTCTTTCTGGACGAAATCGGCGAGCTGCCCCTGGAACTCCAATCAAAACTCCTGCG
>Ga0153915_10005668_pt1 | contig 11630 bp, 10 predicted proteins | sample Opewatmetagenome_2_FD_107003 | JGI IMG/M metagenome (GOLD analysis project Ga0153915, IMG submission 107003) | Freshwater wetland microbial communities from Ohio, USA - Open water 3 Core 3 Depth 3 metaG | ecosystem: Environmental > Aquatic > Freshwater > Wetlands | place: USA: Ohio, Lake Erie...
CAGTCCCGTGGTCGGCTCATCCAGGATGTAGAGCGTGCGCCCGGCGTCCCGCTTCGAGAGCTCGAGCGACAGCTTCACGCGCTGCGCCTCGCCGCCCGAGAGCGTGGTAGCCGGCTGGCCGAGCTGGACGTAGCCGAGGCCCACGTCGAGCAGGGTCTGCAGCTTTCTCTCCACGGCCGGCACCGCGCCGAAGAACTCGTGCGCGGCTTCCACCGTCATCTGGAGCACTTCATGGATGTTCTTTCCCTTGAACTGCACCTCCAGGGTCTCCCGATTGTAGCGCTTGCCCTGGCAGACGTCGCAGGGCACGTAGATGTCGGGCAGGAAGTGCATCTCCACTTTGATGACCCCGTCGCCCTGGCAGGCCTCGCAACGCCCGCCCTTCACGTTGAAGGAGAAGCGTCCCGGCCCGTAGCCGCGTTCGCGGGCCGCCGGAACACCCGCGAAGAGCTCGCGGATGGGCGTAAACAGCGCCGTATAGGTCGCCGGGTTGGAACGTGGCGTGCGGCCGATCGGGCTCTGGTCCACGCTGATCGCCTTGTCGAAGAATTCCAGACCGTCGAGCGAACCGTATTCCGCGGGCTCGTGCACCGACCCATGAAGCTCGCGCGCGACGGCGTGGTAAAGCGTGTCGTTGATGAGCGTTGACTTGCCCGAGCCCGAGACCCCGGTCACGCACACGAACAGGCCCACCGGAAGCGCGAGTTCGACGTTCTTCAGGTTGTTTCCGCGCGCGCCGCGGAGCCTCATGACGCGCGTCTTGTCGAAGCGCCGCCGCGATTTGGGGATCGCGATCTGGAGCCGGCCCGACAGGTACTGCCCCGTGAGGGAGTCCGGGTTGCCGCGGATCTCGGCTGGGGTGCCCTCGGCCACTATTCTTCCGCCGTGCTCGCCGGCACCGGGCCCCATGTCGAGCACGTGATCGGCCGAACTTATCGCCTCCTCGTCGTGCTCGACGACGATCACCGAATTGCCGAGGTCGCGCAGGTGCTTGAGAGTGGAGAGGAGCCGTTCGTTGTCCCGTTGGTGCAGGCCAATCGAGGGCTCGTCGAGAACGTACATGACTCCGGTGAGGCCAGAGCCGACCTGGCTCGCAAGGCGAATCCTCTGCGCCTCCCCGCCGGAGAGCGTGTCGGCCGACCGGTCGAGCGACAGGTAGTCGAGGCCTACGTTGTTGAGAAATGAGAGACGCGCGGTGATTTCGTGGGCGATCTTCTCCGCGATGGCCTGTTTGGCGCCGCCCAGTTTGAGGTTCTCGAAGAAATCGAGCCCCTGCTTCAGAGGAATGCCGCTCACTTCGTAAATGGCGCGGTCGGCGATCCTGACGTGGCGCGCTTCGACTCGCAGCCGGGTGCCGGCGCACGCGGGGCAGGACTTGGTGTTGAGGAATTTCGCGAGCTCCTCGCGCACGAGCAGCGAATCGGTTTCCCTGTGCCGCCGTTCGATGCTGGGAAGGATGCCTTCAAACGCATGCTCCTTCACCAAAGTCTGGCCGCGCTCATTCAGGTAGGAGAATGGAATCTTTTCCTTCGTTCCGTACAGCACGAGATCTTGAACCGCCTCGGACAGCTTCTCGAACGGCGTCTCGACGTCGAATTTGAAGTGTGCCGCAAGGCTGGTGAGCATCTGGAAATAGAACTGGTTTCGTCTGTCCCATCCCCTGATCGCGCCCGATGCAAGCGAAAGACTCGGGTGCGCAACGACGCGCTTCGGATCGAAGAAGTTGATCACGCCCAGGCCGTCGCATTTCGGACAGGCGCCCATCGGATTGTTGAACGAGAAGAGCCGCGGTTCAAGCTCGGGCAGCGAATAGTCGCACGCGGGGCAGGCGAATCGGGCCGAGAACAGGTGCTCCCGCCCGGATTCGATCTCGAGCACGATGGTGCGGCCGTCGGCGTGCCGCAGGGCCGTCTCGAACGATTCGGCGAGGCGCTGTTTCGCTTCGGCACGCACGCTCAGTCGGTCGACGACCACGTCGACCGAATGCTTGACGTTCCTGGACAGCTTCGGCACGGCGTCGATCTCGTAGACCTTCCCGTCGATTCGCAGGCGGACGAACCCCTGCGCGCGCAACTCTGCAACGAGATCGTGCTGTTCACCCTTGCGGCTCGCGACGATGGGCGCGAGGACCATGAGCTTTGTTTCCGCGGGAAGCGCCAGCACATGGTCCACCATCTGCGATACCGACTGTGCCTGAAGGGCAAGTTGGTGCTCCGGGCAATAGGGCGTACCGACCCGCGCGTAGAGCAGGCGCAGGTAGTCGTGGATTTCGGTGATCGTTCCGACCGTGGAGCGTGGGTTGTGGCTCGCTGCCTTCTGCTCGATCGAGATCGCCGGCGACAGACCTTCGATCAGATCGACATCGGGCTTCTCCATCTGCTGCAGGAACTGCCTCGCGTAGGCGGAGAGCGATTCGACGTAGCGGCGCTGACCTTCCGCGTAGAGAGTGTCGAAAGCAAGCGACGACTTGCCCGATCCGGAGATGCCGGTGATGACGATCAGCCGGTTGCGAGGAAGATCGACGTTAAGATCTTTGAGATTGTGCGTACGCGCGCCGCGGATGCGGATCTGGTCCATCAATGCGACCTGTAATCGAAGCCGAACCTGCTACTATACGAAATTCCGCGGCACCTTTGCCACTCTCTCGATGAATTCCCCGGCGGCGAACGGGAGAATGTCCTCCCTGGAACTGCGCGCCAGTCTGTCGCTCGCGCTGCTTTTCGCGCTGCGCATGCTGGGCCTCTTTCTCATCCTCCCCGTGTTCGCAGTGCACGCTCCGCAACTGGCGGGCGGCGACGACCAGGTCCTGGTGGGGCTGGCTCTGGGTGCCTATGGTTTAAGCCAGGGCCTGCTTCAGATTCCCTTTGGCATGGGCTCGGATCGGTTCGGGCGCAAGCGCGTCATCGTTTTCGGCCTCGTGCTCTTTGCCGCCGGCAGCTTCATTGCCGCGCTCGCGGGCAACATCTACATCGTGATTCTCGGTCGCGCAGTCCAGGGCGCGGGCGCGATCTCGGCGGCGGTGACGGCGCTGGCCGCCGACCTGACGCGCGATGAGAACCGGACCAAGGCAATGGCGATGATCGGCGGATCCATCGGCTTGACTTTCGCCGTATCGCTCGTTGCGGGGCCGGCTCTGTACAGCAGCCTGGGCCTGGGCGGCATCTTCGCGCTGACCGGCGCGCTGGCGCTTGCCGGGATCTGGGTTACCACGCGCATAGTCCCGCCGGAGCCGCGCGGGGGAGACGATCCGGCGCGGCAAGTTCAGCCTGGAGCCTTGGGCAAAGTGTTGAGAAATGCCGATCAGCTCCGTTTGAACTTCGGCATCTTCTCGCTTCACGTCGTGCAAATTGCCATCTTCGTCGTCGTCCCGGTCGCGCTGGTCCGGTATGGCGGCATCGCGCTGAGCGACCACTGGAAGGTCTACCTCCCGGTTGTCATCGGCTCATTCGTACTGATGGCGCCGCTGCTGCTCCACGCCGAGCGCCGCGGCAGAACGAGATTTCTGTTTCTGAGCGCGATTGTCATGCTGCTTTCGGTCGAACTGGGCCTCGCGGTGTGCCTGGATAATCTTCACATGCTGGTTGCGCTGCTGCTCGCCTTTTTCGTCGCCTTCAATGTCCTCGAGGCGAGCCTGCCGTCCTTGGTCTCGCGCCTGGCTCCGGTGTCCTCGCGCGGCACGGCGCTGGGGGTATACAACACCACTCAGAGCCTCGGGGTATTCGTCGGTGGGGCCGCAGGGGGTTGGCTGGCAAAGCATTTTGGCGAGGCGGCGGTGTTTGTATTCGGAATCGCGATTGCCGCGTTATGGCTGCTAGTGGCACTCGGCATGCGCACACCCGGTGAAGCCGCGGAGCGGACCTTTCCGGTTCGCGCCGGAAGCGATCCGGTTGCGTTGCGCGAGAGGCTGCTGCACCTGCGCGGAGTGCGCGACGTGGCAGTTGCGGCCGACAAAGGCGTCGTCCGGTTAAGGGTGTATCCTGAATTCTTCGACGCGGAGAGCGCGAGCAAACTGATTGAGGGGGAAACAAATGGCATCGGTCAATAAAGTGCTCATCGTAGGCAACCTCGGGCGCGACCCCGAAACGCGCTACAACCCGGAAGGGGGCGCGATCACCAACATCTCGGTTGCCACCACGGATACCTGGAAAGACAAGGCGAGCGGAGAGAAGCAGGAGCGCACCGAATGGCACCGCGTCGTATTCTTCAGCCGGCTCGCCGAGATCGCCGGCGAGTACCTGAAGAAGGGTTCGCAGGTTTATGTCGAAGGAAGCCTGCGAACGCGCAAGTGGCAGGACAAGGAGGGCAAGGAGCGCTATACCACCGAGATCGTTGCAGATAGAATGCAGATGCTCGGCAGCCGCCAGGGTGGCGGGGAAGCGGGCGGCCGCGAGGCGAAAGAACCCGCAGCCGCGGGAGAGGAAAAATCCTCGAAGAAACCCGCGGGCAAGTTCGACGACATGGAGGACGACATACCTTTCTAGCCGGGTCCCCTTGGGACAGGGGCGCCCGAATCCGGCGCGAGCAGCGTTTCCGCCAGCCTGCGGGTGCCGATCGGGCACGCGGGACCGGCGCGGGTGGTTCCTGCTTATAATTGACAGCTCAGCATCTGACGGTCTCGTTCAGACAGCTGACGATTCGAAGGACTGCCAGCCGTTGCCGCGACATCGGCGAATCGCTACACCGATGGCTCTGAGGTTCGAGAGACCGGGAGTTACTTGAAGAGGCCGCGAAACCGGCCTGCCGAGTACGGCGCCGACCCGACCAGCGTATAGCCTGCCCAATACAACTCGATTGCGATCATGGAAAAGGATAACCTGACACTGCTGGCTGAGTTCCTGAAAAAGCGCGAGAACATCGACCCCGCCCAGGTGAAGCCCGAGGCCACGCTCGAGGAACTCAAGGTCGATTCGCTCCTGCTGCTGGAACTGCTGTTCGAGTTCGAGGACCGGCTCGGCGTCAAGATACCGAACGACATTCCTCCGCCGAAGACCGTCGGCGACCTCCTGGGAATCGTCGAGAAGCTCATGCCCGGCAAAGGCGCTTGAATGGCTGGCGGGACACGCGTCGCGGTCACCGGCTTGGGCCTTGTCAACCCTTTCGGCGGGGACCTGACCGATTTTTTCGGGCGGATGCTGCGCGGCGAATCTGCCATCCGGCTCTACAAGCGCGAAGACAAGGGCCTCAGACCGCTCGCTGTCCCGGCTGTCCGCTGCGAGAAGTTCGACGCCATGGCGTTGCTCGGCGGACCCCTTTCCTACACGATGGACCGCTACAGCCAGCTTGGGACCGCCGCGGCCCTCTCTGCATGGCGCGATGCCGGCCTTCCCGACACCAAGGGTGCGCCGCGCAACGATTGGGGTGTCTCCTGGGGCACCGCGCTGGGCGGCACGCTGACCTTTGAAAGCGGCTATATCGAGATGCTGTGCAACGGCCGCGAGCGCGTGCCGCCGCTTTCGGTCGTGCTCGGGATGAACAACGCGGCCGCCTCACACATATCGATCCAGCTCGGGCTGGGTGCCTCCTGCGCGACGTATTCCGTCGCCTGCGCTTCCTCGGCCGTGGCAATCGGTGAGGCTTTGTCGAAGATACGCTCGGGGGAAGCGACGCTGATGGTCGTAGGCGGATCCGATGCGCCTCTGTCTTACGGCGTCGTGCGCGCCTGGGAGGCAATGCGCGTGCTCGCAGGAGGCGATGAGACAAGCGCTGTGCGCGCCTGCCGTCCGTTCAGTTCCGACCGCCAGGGCCTCGTCCTCGGCGAAGGTGCGGGCGCAATGATCCTCGAGGATTGGGACCTTGCGGTCCAGCGCAAAGCGAGGATTTACGCTGAATTCGCAGGGTACGGCAGCACTTCGGATCACAGCCACCTCGTGCGCCCGAACGCGGACGGACAGATGCGCGCCATGCGCATGGCGATCGAGGACGGCAGCCTCGCGACCGACGAGATCGACTACATCAACGCGCATGGCACCGCGACACGCGAAGGCGATCCGATCGAAATCGCGGCCATACGCGGCGTTTTCGGCCCGCGCTCCAAGGCCGTCGCGGTCAGCGGGACGAAATCGATGCATGGACACATGCTCGGCGCGACGGGGGTGATCGAAGCCATCGTCACCGTGCTGTCGCTTGCGTCCAAGGAGGCGCCGCCGACGGCGTATCTGCAGAATCTGGACCGCGAGTGCGCGGGCGTGCACCACATTACCGGAGAATCGCTGCACGGGGACTTCCGTGCCGCGCTGTGCAACTCCTTCGCTTTCGGGGGCAGCAACTCTGTGCTGGCGTTTCGCGCGGCTCACTGAAGTACGCGAGGGCGCTCGCGTGGGTGCCGAGGCCGATCGGCGGCGGATTGAACCGGATCAGGAGGCCCTGAGCCGCCGGATCACGAGTCCGGGCAGTCGCAGCACGAAACCGAGGAATAGGCGCAGGTGCATCCAGGTCAGCAGTGCGTTGTCGCGCCAATACCCAAAATGCGACACTCCGCCTTCATCCAGACGGAAATACCGCACCGGCGCAGGCTTGTTCAGCGGGCGCACCCCCAGCCAGCACATTCGCACCACCGCCTCCGGATCGAAGTCGAAGCGGCGCATCCAGTGCTGTCTGCGCATCACGTGACGCAGGGGCGCGATCGGGTACACCCTAAATCCATAGAGGGAATCACCAATTCCAGTCCAGAGCGTCTCAAGGTTGGCCCACCAGTTAGAGACACGACGTCCCTTCACCCGGAGTCCCGGCGCGCTTGCGTCGAAGACGGGCACACCCAGCACCATGCATGAGGGCTCGGCCGCGGACGCCGCCATGAACTCGCCGATCAGCGCAGAAGGGTGCTGTCCGTCCGAATCCATCGTCAGGACGTGCGTGAAACCGGCGGCCTGCGCAAGCTCGATGCCGTGGAGGATCGCCGCGCCCTTGCCTTGATTCCTAGGCAGTACGATCACCCTCAGACCGGGATCGGCCTGAGCCATTGCGCACAGCCCTTCCGCCGTGCCGTCGGTGCTCGCATCCACCACGACCCACACCGGACTCCAAGACTGCCGCGCAGCCTTGATCGTCTCGTAGACCCTCGCGCCGGGGTTGTAGCTCGGGATGAGGACGAGATGCGTCCGGGAAGCCTCCTTCATTGAATCTTCACCGTTCCGTCCAGGGAAACTCTGAACAAGTATGAGTTCGGAGCTTTCCTAGCCGAAGTTCTGCGGCTGTGCAAGCACGCTGCCGACGGCACCGGTCTCCTTGCGGCGGCTCAGCTCAGACGCGTAATACGCCTCCAGTTCCGCAAGCGTCTCCCTGAGATTCTCTCTGGGCAGGAAACGCCTTCCAAGGCGAACGCGGAAGGTGATCGGCAGCTGCGGAATGCGATGGAGCGGCCACCCCTTGGACAGGAACGGCGTATTGGTTTCGATCAGGACCGTCTGGATGGGAGCCCCGGAGCGCTTCGACACCAGGGCCGCTCCTCCTTTCAGAGGGTTGACAGGCAGGCGCGTCGTGCGGGTTCCTTCAGGGAAAAGCAGAAGCTGACTACCGGCTTGAAGGGTTTTCACAGCCTCCTTCGGCGCTCCAAAAAAGGAATCGTTACGTATGTAGCGGGCCAGGCGCGCGGAAGCGCCGAAAAGCGGATTGTCGATCAGGTTGGCCTTCATGACGCAGGCCACATCGGGAAGGCGCGAGAGGACCATCACCGCATCCAGAAGACAGGGATGGTTGGGTGCGATGACTAGCGGTCCGGAATCGCGCAAGGCATCCAGCGCCCGCACATCGAAGCGCATAGCTCCGGTCAGCGTGAGGCACCAGAGGTAGAAGCGGAATCCGTAGGTGGTGACAGAGCGTCCGACGGCCTTTCCCTGCTCCTCCGACAGCAGGGGAAAGAGCAGCACCGCCATCCCGGACCAGATCAAGCACCCCAGTCCGAAGAAAAAGAGTCCCGCATAGACCACGAGGTATCCGTAGGCGACGCGGAATCCCGTCTGGCTCATGAGCGAAGCGGAACCTCGCTGAACATGCTTGTCCGTTCCATATAGCGGCCTCCCCACGTAAAGATTCGCCGATATTTGGCGAGATTGCAACTGCAAATCTCATATCCGCAGAGGTATGCGCACGACTCGTGCAGGCGATGTCTGGAACGCGGCTGCGAGCCCGGCGAGGCGACCGTCTCGGGCCGAGGCACCGGCGGAGCGTCGCTCACCTCGTTTGCACCGATCCCGAGTTGCCAGCGAACCGTTGACATCGGGACGCTTGATTTTCGCCCCTGCACCCTCAACATCCGCCGGTGACCCCTCGTCTTGGGGGTATAATTCTCAGGTTCTCGGAGGCGCCATGCCGATTTACGAATATCGCTGCTCGTCCTGCGGGTTCCAGAAGGAATTCCTGCAGAAGGTCACCGACCCGGTGATGACCGTGTGTCCGGATTGCGGCAAGCAGACCTTCTCCAAGATGCTGACCGCGGCGGGATTCCAGCTGAAAGGCAGCGGCTGGTACGCCACCGACTTCAAGAACAGCGGCACAAAGCCCGCGGCGAAGACCGAGAGCAAGGACAAGAGCGAACCCGCAGCCAAGGAAGCGCCGAAGACCGAACCGAAATCCGACGCGCCTGGTTGCGGCTCCGGTGCCTGCCCGGCGTGTTCGTGATCTCGGGATCCGTGCCGCACCCCTAGGCAGGGCTTTCACTTTCCACGCGCCGGGCCGAGGCGCCCACTTCCGGCGCGAAGCTTGGCCGGACGCGGGCGGATAAGCGAATGAAGAAATACCTTATCACCGGGCTCCTCATCTGGATCCCGCTGGCGATCACCATCTGGGTGCTCGATCTCATCGTGAGCACGATGGATCAGTCGCTGCTGCTCCTCCCTCCCCAGTATCAGCCGCAGGCCCTGTTAGGCTACAAAATCCCCGGTCTCGGAGCGCTGCTCACCGTTCTCGTCGTATTCCTCACCGGCGTGCTCGCCTCGAACATCCTCGGCCAGCGGCTGCTTCTCCTCTGGGAGAGCATTCTCGGCCGGATCCCGGTGGTGAAGAGCATCTACAGCGGCGTCAAGCAAGTGAGCGATACGCTCTTTGCGCCGGGCGGCCAGGCGTTCAGGAAGGCACTGCTCGTGCAGTATCCGCGGCAAGGGAGCTGGACCATCGCGTTTCTCACCGGACAGCCGGGTGGCGACGTGGCCAACCATCTGCGCGGGGAGTACCTGAGCGTCTATGTTCCCACCACGCCGAATCCGACTTCAGGATTCTTCCTGATGATGCCCAAGGCGGAAATCGTCGAACTCGACATGAGCGTCGACGAGGCGCTCAAGTACGTGATCTCGATGGGAGTCGTGCCTCCGGAGATGCCCGGGGCAAGAAAGCCGTAAGTTCCACCGCGCTTCCGGCACCGCCGCTTCTCGGCGGGGCTTGAACGGCCGTGCTGGCGCGGTAAAATGCTGCTCGCGCGCTGCTCCGGGGTCTTCTCGATCGCGGCCGCAATCGATCAATCCCTTGGGGGAGACTACTCATGCGTCTGGATCAGTTCAAGAACGCCCTTGTATCCGTTGCTGCGGTGGCCCTGATTATCGGCTGCGTAAGCAACCTCGCTCCGGTACAGAATGTCGAGAGCCAGCCGATTTCTGCGAGTAGAGCAGTGAGTCTTGATGAAGTCGGCAAGGCCATCATCCGCGCCGGGTCCTCGATCAGCGGCTTCCAGATGAAGCAGCTGAAACCGGGTCTCATCACCGCCAGTTATGCGCCGCGTGGACTCTCTGCGGTGATGGAAATCAAGTACGACACCAAGCAATACAGCATCACCTACAAGGACAGCCAGGGCCTGCAGTACGACGGGGCCCAGATCCACAAGAGGTACAACGGCTGGGTGCAGAGACTTGACAGCCGCATCAAGGCCCAGTTGAGCCAGCTATAGGATCCAGGAGATCCGCATGCCCGCAACGAGCCCCGCGCGCCCAGCGCCCGCCGCCCCGCCGGAATACCAGTGCGACGTTCTGGTGATCGGCGGCGGTCCGGGCGGCTCGACCATTTCAGCGTTCCTCGCGCAAAGGGGCTGGAGGGTCGTGCTCCTCGAGAAGGAGCACCATCCGCGCTTCCACATAGGCGAGTCGCTACTCCCGCTCAACATGCCCCTGCTCGAGCGGCTGGGCGTGCTCGATCAGGTGGACCGTATCGGGCTGGTGAAGCCCGGCGCCGAATTCAACGACGAAGGCTATCCGCCTGCGGTCTATTACTTCGCCAACGCGATGGACAAGTCCTTCCCGTCCGCCTACGAGGTGAGGCGCTCGGAATTCGACAACCTGCTGCTGCGGAACAGCGCCGCCAAGGGCACCGACGTTCGCGAGGGCGTGAAGGTCACCGAGGTGGAATTCCGGCGAGGCTCGACTTCGCTCGTGCATGCCGTCGACGAGCGCGGCGTCGCGCAGCTCTGGGAGACCCGCTTTCTGGTTGACGCTTCCGGCCGCGACACCTTCCTCGCCAACCGCTTCAAGATAAAGAGCCGCAATCCCGTGCACAACAGCTCCGCCATTTTCGGCCACTTCGAGGGGGCGGTGCGCAGGCCCGGGCGCGACGAGGGCAACATCAGCGTCTACTGGTTCGATCACGGCTGGTATTGGATGATTCCGCTGCGCGACGGCGCCATGAGCGTCGGTGCCGTGTGCTGGCCGTACTACATGAAAAGCCGCAAGGTCAGCGTGGATCAATTCCTGCTCGACACCATCGCGCTGTGCCCGGCCATGGCGGAGCGCCTCAAGAACGCGAAGCTGATGGCGCCGGCGCTGGCAACGGGCAATTTTTCGTATCGCGCCACGCGCATGACCGGCGACGGTTATCTGATGGTGGGCGACGCTTACGCGTTTATCGACCCGGTCTTCTCGAGCGGCGTGTTCCTCGCCATGAATAGCGCGGAACTTGGAGCACAAGTCGTCGATGAGGCGCTGCGCAAGGGCAACGTCTCGGCGCAGAGCCTCAGGCGCTATGAAAAGACCATTCAGCATGGCCTGAAGACCTTCTCCTGGTTTATCTACCGTATCACCACGCCGGCATTGCGCAAGATGTTCATGAACCCGAAGAATGCCTTCCGCATGGAGGAGGCGATCCTGTCGCTGCTTGCGGCCGACATCTTCAGGAAGACCCCGATCCGGGGCCCGCTCCTGGTATTCAAGTTCGTCTACTACGTCACTTCGATCTTCAACTGGCGCGAGAGCTTCGCGGCCTGGCTCAAGCGCAGGCGCGCCTGGCAAACGAGGCTCGATTTCGTCTGGAAGAGCGGCAACTGAGAAGGGCGCGGGCAGGCGGGCGTCGAGAACACCGACGGCTCCCCCCGAATTTCGGGATCGAACAGGATTTGCGTCGATGACCTCGCGGCAAGCGCTCGGGATACCGCTGGTTATCGCCTACCCTCTTCTTACCCAGGCTGCGGCTTCCACCGGCCTCGCGTACCTTGCGGGAGCCGCGTGGCTGTGCCTCGCGGCCCTGGTGCTTGTCGCGTTTCCGGGGAAGTGGGGCGGGACGGGATTCGTGGTGCTCGCCGGCGCGCTCCTGCTTGCCGATGCCGACACGCTGCTCAAGTTTCCTCCCATGATCATCAATCTGGCGTTTGCGGCCTGGTTCGGGAAATCGCTGGCGGCGGGCGAGGAGCCCGTCATCAGCTGGTTCGCGCGCCTTGC
>Ga0153915_10005669_pt1 | contig 11629 bp, 9 predicted proteins | sample Opewatmetagenome_2_FD_107003 | JGI IMG/M metagenome (GOLD analysis project Ga0153915, IMG submission 107003) | Freshwater wetland microbial communities from Ohio, USA - Open water 3 Core 3 Depth 3 metaG | ecosystem: Environmental > Aquatic > Freshwater > Wetlands | place: USA: Ohio, Lake Erie...
GAAATCTTTGTCTAACATTTTTACGCCTCCTTGTTCTGTTGAACTTAATGGGTTCAAAAACGCTATTTACAGACACAAGGAGGCCTTTTTGCATTTCCCGTGCCAAAACGGGTAGTCGCGTGAGTTAATTGGCTTGACAAATCGGCATTTGCGTGTTATCCTACTGCATTCTGTACAAAGAGGTTATAAACCTTTAGGAATGCTTACGGATGACTATGAAATCATTATCGCTTGTCGTTGCCGTCATATCTGGTTTTTTCGTTTTTTTAGCGTCTGCCAAGGCGGTTGATACTTTGGCCATTGAGGCCGTTCGCAACAAGTCGGTTCTCGATGACGCCGATTTCAAGACAATAGATGACTTTGTCGCAAAGGCGGTCGGCGAGATGCTGGCTACCCAGGATTTTTCGTCAATTTCAAATGCCCGCGCCGTAATCGTTGCCAACAGCGTAAGCAGCCAGCCAAGCCAGACACAGTTTGCCGAACAGTTTTCCAAGTCGGCCCAAAAGCACATTTCGGCTGCGTTGCAGCAGGCAGGAGAGATGACGCCGGCAGACCGCAGCTTCAGGATTGTAACAAATCTGCTGATGCTTACGGATGCCCTTGCGGATATTCGCCTGACGGATGTGGCGTTCAAATACGTTGACAGCAAAAATGAGGTGATTCGATACTGGGCCGTTCACTGCCTGACAAATCCGGGAATTACCGAGAAACTAAATTCCCCCAAGGCCATCGATACTGCCCGACAAGTAATTCGCCGGCTCGATGAAATCGTCGCGACAAGCGGTCCCGATACGCTGGGGCTTATCGCTTCCTTTGCCGGTTCGATTAAAATATCCGAAGGGGAAACCCTTATACTGAAGGCAGCTGACCGCCGAATCGCATCTTATGCGGACTGGTCCGTTGAGCGGGAGCTTCTGGAAAGCGATATTTTGCGGATACTCGGCGACAAAATGGCCTCTGCAGGCGCCAACAAAGAATCTATCGGCAGGAGATTCGGCCAATTGTTCTCATACGTTTTACAGCGATATATAAAAGGCGCCGATGTTCTTACCGATGCGCAAAAAGAACAGCTCGCTTCCGTCCTTGTCGAAACGGAAAAAATCAGCCTGAGCAAGATTTTGGGCAAGGCCCGATTCGGCATTAAAAAGGCGATTGAATCCGGGGACGTCAACGCTTTACAACAGGAGCATAACAACATATTCGGCGACGGGACGAGAGCAGGAGAGCTTAACATTGATTACGGCAAAGACGCCGGCGGAGCATCGATAACGCACCCTCTTTTGCTTGCCTCGCCGCCCGCGTAATTGAAATAGCCGGCTGGGATTTTAGAACTGAAGGAACGGTAAAGTTTTGCCAGACATTGGAGGTTTGGCCTTATAATGAGCCATCGACAGAACGCCGCCGGGTTTTTCCTGTTTATTCTTCTCGCGTGCGTTATTATCCTCCAGATTTTATCAATGGTCCGGTCGGACCGCCTTTACGTCGCGCTTAACAAAATCGAGCGGAGCATCGAAGGCGACAATTCACAGGTACAACCGGATGCCGCGTCGAAAATTCCTCAGCCATCTGCCGAAACATATCCCGGCGATGACGGCGACTGGCTAATCTGGGCGTTTCGGGTTGAGCCGAAAACCCTCAATCAAATCAACGTTGACAGCGATATCTATTCCCGATGGATTACGGAGCTGAATATCTATGAGCCGTTAATGGTATATGATTTCGATACGATGAAACTGAAACCCTATCTTGCCGATAGTTACGAGGTTTCAAACGACGGCCTTGAAATAACATTTCATCTGCGAGGCGATATTTACTTTTCCGATAGTGTCCCCATCACGGCCGATGATGTGATATTTACATACCAAACTGTTATTGACCCCAATGTTGATGCCGCAAATCTCGCTAATCTTTACGTGGATGTTGACAGAGCCGAAAAAATCAACGACCGGGTCGTGAAATTCTATATGAAGAGGCCTTATTTCAAGGCCCTTGAAGTTCTTTCATTTTGGGATATAGGTGTCTATCCAAAACACATATATCAGTTTAAGGACGCCAAACAGTTCAACCATCGTGTCTCCAATCCTATCGGCAGCGGCCCATACGTTTTTGAACGATGGGATGTGGGTAAAGAGGTTGTCCTTCGCAGAAATGAAAATTACTGGGGGCCTAAACCTCACATAAAAAAAGTGGTTTATAAATTTATCACAAATCCAATTGCCGCCGTGCAGGCGCTGAGGGCACATCAGATTGACCTGACTATTCCTGAGCCGGACCAGTTCGCCGACCTCGTTGCCGACGAGCAGTTCAAAATGGAGTTCGATTGTCTGGCTGTCTGGTATCCTGGAGTTCCTTTTTATTACATCGGATGGAATGAAGACACGCCTTTCTTTTCCGATGCTCGCGCTCGCCTGGCGATGACGCTTAGCATTAATCGCGAACAAATTGTATCAAAGCTGATTAAAGAACAGGGCCGAATAATCAGCGGCCCATTTTATATCAATGGAACGCAAAGTGATTCGACAATCGAGCCATGGGCGTATGACCTTCAAAGGGCTAAAAAGCTGCTGGATGAGGCCGGCTGGATTGACCACGACGGCGACGGAATACGTGATAAAAATGGTGTTCCGTTCCGTTTAAAATTTCTTTTCTCAGCGGGAAGCGATATATACACGCGCCTTGCGTCTTTTTTGAAGGACGAACTGGCCAAAGTAGGCGTAGATGTTGTTCCTGACCCTTATGAGTGGTCGGTGCTGATTCCGAAATTATCTGACAGACAATTTGAGTCGATGGTGATGGGCTGGGGCGGGGACGTTCTCGAAGACCATTATCAGATTTTTCATTCTTCTCAGGTCGGAAATCGCGGGTCGAATTACGTTGGCTTTCGCAACGCCCAGGCCGATGCATTGCTGGAGCAAATCAGACGTACAATCGACCCTGTTAAATCCGATGCTCTCTGCCATCAGTTTCATCGGCTTATCCATGAGCAGCAGCCGTATACATTTCTATTTGCCCGGCCGAATTTATACGCTGTTGATAAACGCTTCCAAAACGTTAAGATTCATAACCTGGGCCTGAATTTTCTTGAGTGGTATGTGCCGAAGGAAAAGCAGAGATATAAGTAGTTGTCATTCCCGCGAAAGCGGGAATCCAAGATATTGTTTAATCTGCTGGATACCTGCTTTCGCAGGTATGACAAGGCGTTTCGGTCGGTTAGAGTAAAGGATGATTTTATGAACGGACGGTCGGGCATATTCAAATTCTTTTTGTTTTTGTTTCTTGTGGTAATCATATTCCTGCAGTTCCTTTCGATGGTTCAGGCCGACCGTCTCTACGACCGGCTGAACACCCTCATCGGCCGGCTGGAAAGCCGCGCCTCTGCCCCGACGCGCACTGTTGAAAAAGCCGCCGCTCCGGCAGCGTCGGGTTTGAAGGATTATCCCGGCGACGACGGCGACTGGCTGGTTCGTAATCTGGAAGGCGAACCACTCACTTTGTGTGATTTTCTCGCCACTTCGGAGTGGAGCTCACGCTGGATAGTATCGGGCAATATTTTTGAGTCAATGATTGAATACGAGCCGGATGAGTTTAAATACAGGGGCCGGCTTGCAGAAAAATTCTCCATTTCCGATGACGGTCTTATCATCTATTTCAAGCTAAGGGACAACATCTGGTTTTCAGACGGTCACCCGGTTACGACAGACGACGTCATTTTTACTTTCAATACAATAATGGACCCCAATATTGATGCTGCCCCATATGCCAATTATTTCCGCGACGTTGACCACTATGAGAAAATAAACGACAAGGAAATCAAGTTTCATATGAAGAAAGTTTATTTCCTTTCGCTTGGTTATCTCGGAGGTATGACCATTTATCCCGAACATATTTACAAATATAAGGATGCCCGCGAGTTCAATGAACGCAGAAGCAATCCGGTCGGCACAGGACCTTACGTTTTTGAAAAATGGGACGTTGGCAGGCAGATTGTCCTGAGGCGAAACGAAAATTACTGGGGACCAAAGCCAAAGGTAAAAAGAATTGTGTTAACGTTTATTACTAACACAACAGCCGAGCTGCAGGCGCTGCTGTCAGGCCAGGTTGACTATATAAGGCCTGTTCCCGACCAGTATGCCGAGAAGCATAACGATGAGAATTTCAAAAAGGATTTCTATTGCCTGTCATACTGGGACGCGAGTAATACCGGTTATTTCTGGATTGGCTGGAACGAGGCGAGGCCGTTTTTCGCCGATAAAAAAGTGCGTCTCGCTATGACTCACTTAGTTGACAGACAGGCCATAAGAGACCATATATTACGAAATCCCGAGGCGCAGATTCCCACGGGAAATTTTTATATATACGGCAAACAGACCGACCCGAATATCAAGCCCTGGCCATACGACACTGAAAAGGCGAAAAAGCTACTCGACGAGGCGGGCTGGATTGACCATGACGGCGACGGAATACGCGACAAAAACGGCGTGCCTTTTCGTTTCAAATATATGATTGCCGCCGATTTGGCCCTGCATGAGCAAATCGCCAAGTTAGTCAAAGACGCTGCCGCAAGCGCCGGAATAGAAGTCATACTGGACCCTTATGAATGGTCGGTTTTTTCCCAGAAGGTTAAAGACAGGGAATTTGATGCCGTAAGTATGGCCTGGGGCGGTAACGTCGAGGAAGACCCATATCAAATTTGGCACTCATCGCAGCGGGGGAAAGGTTCCAATTACGTTAATTTCAATAATCCGCAGGCCGATGCCCTGATTGAACAGGCACGCCAGACCCTCGACCCTGACAAGCGAAACGAATTGTATCATCAGTTCCATCGAATTCTGCACGAGGAGCAGCCCTATACTTTTATTTATACCCGTCCCGAACAGCGTTTTTTGAGCAAGCGTTTTCAAAACGTGATAATACACAAGCTTGGCATCAACGAGCTTGAATGGTATGTCCCCGCGCAGTCCCAGAAATATAAATGACAACATATATAATCAGACGTTTACTCTTGATGATACCCACGTTGCTGGGTATCACGATTGTTGTTTTCGCCATCAGCCGAATGGCGCCGGGCGATCCTGTCAGTTTGGCTATGGGGCCGGTCGGTATGATGGACGCCCAGCGGGCCGCTGATGTTCGTGCGGCAAGAATGAAACTCTATGGTCTCGATAAGCCGGTTTATGTCCAGTACGCAATATGGCTGGGCAGGGTAGTGCGACTTGATTTCGCCGACTCAATCAAGCATCACCGTCCCGTCATTGACCTTATCAAAGAACGCCTTCCCGTTACGCTTACCCTTAATCTAATATCTTTCGTCATTATTTACGCTGTTTCCATTCCGATGGGGATTCTCTCGGCGGTGGGGCGAAAAAAGTTTCTCGACCGCGCCGGCTCCGTGGCCCTGCTTATGCTCTGGTCGCTGCCTTCTATGTGGGTTGGGCAGATGCTCATCGGCTATCTCTGCGGGCCGCCATTGAACTGGTTTTCGCCGGCGGGCTTGTCCAGCAATGACGCTGACCAGCTCCCGTTTTTCCAGTGGCTTGCCGACCGCCTATGGCATCTTGTGCTTCCGGTCTTTTGCCTTACCTACGCCGGTCTGGCGTACCTGACCAAACAGGTCCGGGCGGGAATGCTCGATAATCTCCGCGCAGATTACGTCCGCACCGCACGGGCAAAAGGACTTTCAAACTGGGCCGTCATATTCCACCACGCCTTCAGGAACAGCGTCATCCCCATCATTACTATTCTGGCGACCCTGCTGCCCGCGATGTTCGGCGGCTCGGTCATCATCGAGCGAATCTTCAGTGTCTCCGGTATGGGGCTGCTGGCTTTCGAGGCGGTAACCACGCGGGATTACAACGTCGTTATGGGTGTCGCCACAATCGCGGGCGTTTTGAATTTGTTCGGTTTGCTGATGGCGGACATTGCCTATGCGATGGTTGACCCGCGAATAAGTTTTGAGTCGGCGGCGTAAAGTTTTATGGTTGATAATAAACAACAAAAAGACTGGGGTACATCATACGGCGAAATGGTCTGGAAAGAGTTCGCCAAGAGCAAGTTCACGCTTTGCTGGCTGGGCTTCATAATCCTGCTGTTCCTGCTCGCCATTTTTGCGCCGTTTCTCGCCAATGATAAGCCCTTCGTCATCAGAATCGACGGCCAACTGCACTGGCCCATCTTCAAGGCCCTTACCGCGAGCGATTACAGCATCCTTCTGGCGGCAATCGTCGCCCTTACTCAGTTTGTGCTTGTCCTCCACAACCGAAAAAGCGTTGACCCTTCAATCCGCGCGGGGGTTTTATGGAGACAAATTACCATAAGCGTTTTTATAGTGCTTGTTGGTATTATACTCCTGTTTGTTTTCATACCTCGCCGGCTTGACGCCACTGATTACAAATCGATGGTTGCTTCGGGCAAGGCGACCGGTGCGGTTTTTGCGCCTGTGCCTTATGGCTTTGGCAGGACCGATTTGAAGGTCCGCGAGCAGCCGCCTAACCGGCAGCACTGGCTCGGCACCGACGACGTCGGCTCCGACGTTCTCTGCCGGCTTATACACGGCAGCAGAATCTCGTTGTCCGTCGGTTTCGTTGCCGTCGGAATATCGAGCATCATTGGAATCATAATCGGGGCGATACTTGGCTACTCGGGCGGCAAAACCGACTTTATCGGTATGCGGTTCGTTGAAATTATGATGGCTGTCCCCGTCTTTTTCCTCATCATAACAATCGTCGCGTTTTTCCCACGGAGCTTATTCAACATAATGCTGATAATCGGCCTGACCACGTGGACCGACGATGCGCGTTTTGTCCGCGCTGAATTTTTCAAACTTCGCAGGCAGGATTTCGTCCAGGCGGCCGTCTCGCTGGGGCTGCCGCTGCGAAGCATACTCTTCAGGCATATGCTGCCCAACGCAATCGCTCCTGTTCTCGTCAACGCCAGCTTCGGAATTGCCGGCGCGATATTCATCGAGGCGGCACTGAGCTTCCTCGGATTCGGCGTTGCGCCTCCGACGCCAAGCTGGGGACAAGTACTCAGTTTGGGCGTAAGCACCACGGGCAGGTTCCTCTGGTGGCTTACGCTGTTCCCGGGATTGGCCATATTCTTCACGGTTCTCGCGTATAACCTCGTGGGCGAAACCCTGCGAGACGCTATCGACCCGCGATTAAGGGAGTCAGTGTGAGCGACAACGGCATATTATTAGACATCAAAGGCCTTTGCGTGAGCTTCTTTACCGAAGACGGGATTGCCCGTGCCGTTCAGGACGTCAGCTTCTCTGTTAAAAAGGGTGAGACGTTTGCCCTTGTTGGTGAAAGCGGCTGCGGCAAAAGCGTTACCGCGTTGTCTGTTATGCGTCTTGTTGCCGACCCGCCCGGCAAAATCGTCGCGGGCGAAATAAATTTCGACGGCCGAAACCTCCTTGAAATGTCCGACCAGCGAATACGCTCCGTTCGCGGAAACCGTATCGCGATGATTTTCCAGGAGCCGATGACCAGTTTGAATCCCGTTTATACCGTCGGCGAGCAGATTGTCGAGGCCATCCGGCTGCATCAGAAAAAAGAGGAAGCCGAGGCCTGGGATATTGCCGCCGAAATGCTGCGAAAAGTCGGCATATCCGATCCCGCCCAGCGCGTTGCCGAATACCCGCACCAGATGTCGGGCGGAATGCGGCAGCGCGTTATGATTGCTATGGCCATATCCTGCAAACCGGAATTGCTCATCGCCGACGAACCAACCACCGCCCTCGATGTCACCATTCAGGCCCAAATCCTCGACCTCCTCGACCAGCTTCAGGAACAAAGCCGAATGAGCATACTGCTGATAACCCACAACCTCGGCATCGTTGCCGAACGCGCCGAGAATGTTGCCGTGATGTACGCTTCAAGAATAGCCGAGCTGTCTGACTGTAAGTCATTGTTTGACAATCCTTTACATCCTTACACTCAGGGCTTGCTCAAATCACTTCCTCGCCTCGGCTTTACCGGAAAACGCCTTTACACAATTCCCGGCATCGTTCCTGAGCCGCTTCGTTTTCCCGCCGGCTGTAAATTTCATCCGCGATGTCCCATTGGCTGCAATGATAAAAGATGTCAGACAGTCGAACCGCAATTACGCCGGCTTGATAACGGCAGGGCGGCTGCCTGCTGGTTTGCTCCCGGCTATGAAAGGCCCGACGACCCTAAGATATGAATTCTAACCCAAATACAAATGGTTTTCTGCTCAAGGTTGACGACCTCAAGACCTATTTCCCCGTCAAAAAGGGATTATTGCAGCACACCGTCGGCTATATAAAGGCCGTCGACGGGGTTTCGCTTGCCGTCAAATCGGCGACGTCTTTCGGTCTGGTTGGTGAAAGCGGCTGCGGCAAAACCACCGTCGCTCGCTCCATCCTTCGCCTTATCCCCGTTACCTCAGGCAAAGTAATCTTTGACAATACCGATATTCTTGCCGCGAATGCCTCTCACCTGCGAAGTATCCGCTCCGGCATCACCCTGATATTCCAGGACCCGTTCGGCTCGCTAAATCCCCGTATGACTGTCGGCAACATCGTTGGCGAGCCGCTTAAAGTCCACAAAAAAATAACAGGCCCTGACCTTACGGAACACGTCCGTTTAATACTCTCCAAGGTCGGTCTTCCAGCCGACGCGATGAACCGTTATCCGCACGAGTTCTCCGGCGGCCAAAGGCAGCGTATAGGCATCGCCCGTGCCTTGGTTCTCCAGCCCAAACTCGTTATTTGCGACGAGCCGGTCAGCGCTCTCGACGTCTCAATCCAGTCCCAGATACTCAATCTTCTCAAAGACCTCCAGCAGGAGTTTTCTCTGACGTATCTGTTTATCGCCCACGACCTTGCCGTCGTTCAGTTTTCCTGCGATACCGTCGCTGTGATGTATATGGGCAGAATCGTCGAGCAGGCCTCAGCAGGCGAGCTTTACAATAATCCTCTTCATCCCTATACCGTGGCCCTTATGGCTGCTATTCCCAAAATCGATGCGTCCGGGCAGGTCTCAAAGCATCGGCTTAAAGGCGAGATTCCCAGTATCCTCAATCCGCCTCCCGGATGCCCATTTAACCCGAGGTGTCCGTTTGCCGATGACCGGTGTTTTACCCAGAATCCGCCGCTTGTGCCCGTTTCCGGAAATTATGAACATCTCCTCGCCTGCTGGCATATATAAAAAAATAGATTGTTTTGTGTTGGTGGTTGAAAAAGCTGCCGAAATAAAGGAAAATCCGTTATAATGCTATTATTCGTTTAGGCGTATAGGGGTTGTTATGGTCGAGGAAACAATTGGCCAAATCTCAAGTGAAGGCGATGTCGCCATTGTTACTTTCAGGAAAGGTTCGATAAGTAATGTTGAGGATATTTCCATCACCGCCGGGCATATTGCCAGGTTTATCGACGCTAATCGCCCGAAGCTGGTCATTTTTGATTTCAAGGATGTCAAATTTTTCTCTTCCAGGGTACTGGGGCTGCTGCTTGAGACACGCGCCTCGCTTTCCTCTTACAACGGCGAGGTCTTCATCAGCGGAATTAACCCGCAGCTTCACAGGGTATTCAAAATTACCAATCTCGACCAGGTTTTCGATTTCTTTCCCGATACCGAAAGCGCAATAAAAGCGCAGCGTTCCACTTAATTTTTTTGCAGGAGGCAAAATTATGTACGTCACAACTCAGTTTTCCGTCTTTATGGTCAACAAACCCGGCGTCCTTGCTCATATTCTCGGCGAGCTCGCCAAAGCCAAAATTAATATCATTGCTATGACGGTAACGGATTCCGTTGAACACGGCGTGCTGAGGGTTGTCCTTGATAATGCCGACCTGGCCGAACAGATTATCGGCAAGGCCAATCTCCCTGTTAATAAAACCGAAGTCCTTTGTGTCAACCTCGACAACAAGGCAGGCGCTCTTGCTGTAGTCGCCGAAAAGCTTGCCGTCAACCACATCAACATATCCTACGCCTATTGCACCGCGGGCGCCAAAGGCGGCAGAACCACCGGTATTCTCAAGGTAGCCGACGTCAAAAAGGCAATGAAAATTCTCCAGGAAAACAACAGGGCGTCCAAATCCCGGCCCCAGCTCCGCAGGCCGCAGGCAAACGCAAGAATGTAAAAACCGCCGGGGTAAAACGATTGACACCTCCCGTTTCACCCGGTATAGTTATGTCCATTCGGGGCCGTAGCTCAATTGGCTAGAGCATCGGACTGTCGATCCGAAGGTTGAGGGTTCGAGCCCCTTCGGCCTCGTTTGCCGCCTTGTCAGTGACAATCGCTGACAAGGCGTTTCCTTAGGGCGAGCACGGTATTCAATTGAGGTCCGGCCTCTACTTGTCCTGCCAGATATTTCCAAACTCAGCGAAGTCCAAAAAGTTCACGATTCCGTCAGCGTCGAAATCGCCCGGAATATCCGGGCCTTGCAGCAGCCAGTTGTCAGCTATCATGGCCACATCACCCAAGCCGATAGCCCCGTCGCAATCGAGGTCATAAATGTTATGTGCGACATAATTCTGGTCGGGCAAATCTGCAAGCACATCGGTGTAACTTGTCCAGTTCGGTTCAAACATATAGTGTTTTTTGTCCGGAGTAACCACGCCTGACCATTCGTAATCGACCCAGACCTCGTAAAAGCCGTTGGCATCCGTAACCGCGCCGCCTCCGCCGTTGTCGGCATCGACCGCCGCCCCTTCTATGGGTACATTGCATTCGTTCTGTATGCGGCCCACGATTCTAAAAGTCAGCAAAATCCCCGTGTAATCCTGCCCTGCGACATAATCCTGATTGACGTCCGTGTAATATTCGCTGTTCGGCTCAAACACGTACGCGTATTTCGCAGGCGTAACATTGCCCGACCAGTTGTAATCCACAATGACTTCATAGTAACCGTTAGCGTCCGTAAGCGATGTTCCTCCGCCGTATTTGCTCGTCCACGGCCCGCCGCCGTTCTCTGCTGCCACATTAACGTCGTTTATCGGTGTAACATAGTCCTGTTGGAGCACATAACCCGCAATCTTAAAGGTCATCAGTGCAGCCGTGTAATTCGCCTCACTGTAGTTCTGCGTAACGTTGGCGTATGTGCTGCTGTTCGGCTCAAAGACGTAACCTTCCTTTTGCGGTGTTACGATGCCAGACCAGTTGTAATCGACCCACAGCCCGTAGTAGCCGTTGGCATCGGTTACGGTGTTAATATCGTTACTGTCGGTCTGTATCAGGACATTTTCGACCAGTGTGTTGCCGTCCTGTTCAAACACGTAGCCGGAAATCATAAAAACAGACCTTTTGAACGTTACATACACAGTGTGATTGGCCGTAACATTGCTCAGCGTATATGCAGCGCCGCCGGTTTGCACACTGTTGCCGTCCAGATACCATTTGTCAACCTCGTAACCCGTATTCGCAACGGTATTGAAGTCCTGATTAGCGTCATAATTTACGAGAATCGCACCGCTGGGATTTATCGAACCGTTTGGGTCTGATGAGGCGGAAATAGTATATTGGGTAACCGCAAAGTTTGCCTGGACAGCATAGTCGGCATCCATTGTGATTGTGGTCGCCGCTGAATTTACATTGCCGATTGTATAGATGTCCCCAGTCCAGTTGACGAAATGGTAACCGGTATCCGTAATGGCGTTCAGGTCAACCA
>Ga0153915_10005670_pt1 | contig 11629 bp, 11 predicted proteins | sample Opewatmetagenome_2_FD_107003 | JGI IMG/M metagenome (GOLD analysis project Ga0153915, IMG submission 107003) | Freshwater wetland microbial communities from Ohio, USA - Open water 3 Core 3 Depth 3 metaG | ecosystem: Environmental > Aquatic > Freshwater > Wetlands | place: USA: Ohio, Lake Erie...
CTGATTTTATGGTTTCAAGCGAATTTAACCATTTCAAAAGGCCGACAAGGTTTTTAGTGATAATGCTATTGATTATATGATAGTTACAAATAGATTTAACTGTTTTTAAGAGACACTAATGTTCATGGAGTTTGAAGTTCCGGAGAAAAAAGTGAAGACAACATTGGCTATACATATCAAAAAGCTGAGATCAATTGTTCTGATGTCAACCTTGCTTTTGTTTGCATCTTGCGAGGATAGGCTAATGAACAACCCTTACGATACAAGATGCTCCGGTGATCTGTTTTCTCCTTCCAACCTCGTGGCAAGTATTGTGGGAGACTCGGTTATGATTGCATGGGAACAGACTAACAGAAATATCGATGGGTTTATTATAAACAAGAGTGAAAACTACGGTTTGTCTGAAGTCATGGACTCTCTCTCCAAAATGGCTTCTGTATGGTACGACTCAAACATAACTCCCGGCCTGATATATGAATATGAACTCATGGCTTTTGCAGGAAAGAACCTGAGTGATGTTCAGACTGTTTCGTTAACGCCTCTTTTTAAACCAACGGTCGCAACCTCTTCTGCATCCGACATCGATACCAGTTCAGCCGTACTGGGCGGATATGTTTCTGAAGACGGCGGTTTGACCGTTACTGACAGAGGCATTTGCTATAGTCTAGAAAACAACCCTGACACTACCGACACAAAAATAAAAATAGGAAGTGGCAAGGGGTCTTTCAGTAAGATTGTGACCGGCTTTATAAAAGATTCCACTTATTATGTCAAGGCATATGCAACCAACAGCAAGGGCACCGTTTATGGAGAAGAAATCTTTTTCACGGCAGGGCTGAATCTGACGGTTCCTGTTCTTACAACTAGTGAGGCCCGCGATATAACCTCTGCTTCTGCCCTTCTGGGAGGGTACGTGGTGAGCGACGGTGGTAGCGTTGTTACGGAAAGAGGTATCTGTTCCAGTCTGAGCGAGTCGCCGGCTATTGAAGATAACAAAACAATTATGGGCAGCGGAACAGGAACTTTCAGCGGCACGGTTACAGGATTTCAGACAGAACAGCTTTATTATGTCAGGGCATACGCCATCAATACTATAGGCGTCGCCTACGGACAACAAATCAGTTTCACTGCTACCACTGAAACCACCATTGCTAGTGTTACGACAGCCGAGCCTGCAGCGATCAGTAGTACCGGAGCGACTCTTGGAGGCAACGTACTGTCTGATGGAGGCGCCGATGTAACCGAACGGGGTATTGTTTACAACACCGCCGGAGCTCCGTATCTTTATAGTTCGGGCAGTACGGCCAACTGTACAAAAGCAACGGTCGGAAGCGGTACGGGGAGTTTCTCACGGACTGTAAACGAGCTTTCCTCCAATAAAAAATATTATGTACGCGCATACGCCATCAATAGTAAAGGTATTGCTTATGGGAATGAACTGACCTTCACGACGCTCTATGTCCTGCCCTCTGTCGAGACAGGAGATATCACAGCCATAACTCCGGTTGCGGCGAACATTCAGGGCTATGTATCATCGGCAGGCAGCAGTTCGGTAAGTGAAAAAGGATTTTGCTGGGGGACCCAGCAGGCCCCTTCCATAACAGGCAATCATGAGGATGTCGGATCCGGTACTGGCAGTTTTGACCTGACTATAAATAAAATTGTACCAAATACCTGTTACTATGTAAGAGCCTATGCTACCAATAGCTCCGGGATAAGCTACGGTAGTGAAAAGAATTTTACAACGACTGACTCTTATTATGAAGGATTTGAATCCGGATTTCCATCTACCTGGACAAGCAAAGGCTGGGGCGTAACATCAACGGTGTTATATGATACACCATACGAAGGATCCTATTGTCTGGAAGCCACTCAAGCAAACGATTCCATCTATTTTACAAAGACAATAACAACAGCTCCCAACGGAATCATCCAGTTTTATTGTTATACATACTATACTGATTTAACTTTCTATATTGATGATGTCGCTCAAGCCGTTTTGAGCGGTGATAGTTGGACCCTGCACAGCTATACAGTACCCGCAGGCACACATGCCTTCAAATGGAAGGTGACGGAAAAATACTCAAAGACATATATCGATTACATTATCGTCAGTCCTTGATATTCATTTGCGTACTTTTCCCGTTTCTTTTACTTTGAAATGATCAAGGAAACCTTTCTTTTTTACCTGAATAGTTGTTTCCCAATAAACGGCATCTCCGGAAGGTCTTGTCTTTTTAATCTCCCGGGCAAGTCTTGAAAGAGATGTTTTTTTTCTGAAATTGGTAGGCATGATTTTCAGATACTGATCCACTCCTCCCGCCACAACAAAAAACCGACGCTGATTTTTTGTCTCAGTGATCGTGTAATTAACAAGTCCCGGTAGCGATTCAGGCATACTGTCTTCCGTATTGACAGTCATGTTGTTGATAATGGTTTTCAGTTTTTCCGAATTTTGCAGCATACCTGCTTCGGCAATTGCCCTGAGGCAGGCCTGTAATCTGAACAAGTTTTCCAATCCGGCAAACAAGTTGTTTTCCGATGCCAATAAGCTATATTTTTCACTGCATTCGGCAGCGAAGGTTTCCGATATGATATTTTTGGCTGCTTTATCATCACTTAAACGCCCCTTCTCATCCGCAACCTGTTCTTCCGTTAAGACGATAACCGGACATTTGTCAATCAGGACCAGACCGTTGCTTTGTACAAAAGATGGCAAAGGCCTCTTCATATCATCGATAGAGTCAATACAAAGCCAAAACCTTGAAAATGTATTTCTGTTGATTTCGTCGGACAGGCTTTCTGAAATATCAAGGCAAGATCTGATCTCTTTGATTTCCAGTAATCCCTGAGATATTTTTTTAAGGTCGTAATCTGCAAAGACCATGGTTTTTGCATGTCCGGAGTTTCTTGGAACACCCCCTGTCACAATTTTTTGTCCGCCAATAACATGACTGTCAAAAGTCTGGATATCACCTTCAGTTAGCATTTTATTCATCTGTTCTTTGAATCTCAGGACATTTTCCGGATACGGATCGAGTGAACAATAGGGAGCACAAATGCTGTCTGTTACATTATGAAAATTGACTATTAAATCTTCGGCATGAAACACCGGCCTTTCTTTTATTGTTTTTCCGATAAGGATAATTTCCTGCAAAGATTCATCATATAAAAAACCTTCAAGCCAGGAAAGACCGTAAAGATTGTTTATTTTTTCCGGTACCGGCCCCTCCTTTTCTACTATTGCCTGAAGTGTCTCGAAATACCTGTCGAGCGAAATACAAATATATTCGCCAGAATACGCTTCAATCCCGATGGTGTCATTATTGACCTCAAGGCAGGAACAGAGCGATAGGAATGACAGACATATTGCAGTATTCAGGCGCAATCGGGCGTATCTATTTTCCATAAATAGCTTTAATTTTTTTGCTTGTATTGTTCCTTTTGAAAGTATTCACCGTAAAATCAATAACACAGATTCCGGAAAATCCGAAACACAGGGACGACAAAACATCATATAATTCAATAACATTATGAAGATCCGTTGCACTGTTGTCGGTAGTTTTCTGGTATTGTTGGTATTTACGGTCGGCTTCATACATAAAATAGATCCCTGCACCTGCAGATAGAATAGATGAAGTTAACCAGAATCGTTGCCTTTTCTTGTATACTTTAAGTTCCTGTTCAAGCCTTTCCAATTCATATATTTTAATAGGTTTAATTATTGGGGCTATCGGTATATCTGGTTCAAGATTTACACCATTTACAGTATTCGTTGTGTTGTTCTCTGAAAGTAGATTTATTATAAATTTCTGACATCTGGCCGGTTCGAGATTCGTGATTGTCAGATCATAATCGGCAATGTTTGGTCCTTTGATAATAATATGCTGAATTTGTTTTGCTTTGGTTATTACATGATAGGTAAACCGTTCTCTGTTGTCTATGTTGATTTTTCTGTCGATCTCTGTTTCTACAATGTTATTCATTTCTGAATAAAACGTCAGATTTGAAAGAAAAGAAGAAAATATTAGTTTACCACATTCTTCACATTCGGAAATGCAGATAACTCCATCCCCGACGGGTGATTTTTCGATTTCAATTTTATGTATGGTTTGCCCTGTCGTTTGTCCTGTCAAACAGAGAACAAACAAAATCATCAGAACTTTAGAAGCTTTCATTTTTGTTGAGATGGTGAATTACTGATTGAAAAATGATCGAAGGAAAATATTCCATGGTCAGCTTCTATATACTTTTTATCCTGCCATGTACGTACCCAGATTTTAGGATTCTGCTCATTCGTAAAATCAATAATAAGAAATACATATCCTGTATCATTATATTTTCCTCCTGAAAAGTACTCCGAATTCCAGGTTTGAGTGAGCGTTACTCCGTAAAGATTGACATTTGTCGGATGACTAACAACAATGACTGAGTCGAACCGGACATCCAGTATCCTAACCCTTCTGAATAGAACGGCCAGATTGGATAAGTACTGAACTTTAGTTTGTTTTCTGTATTCGACAATTGGTTTCATTTCACTTTCAATAGTTTTGTATAAAATCTTGCCGGTTATGATAAGTGCTTTATCGCTGAACATTTTATTAAGGTACGCGGTGTCCCTGAGATTATACGCAGTCCTGAAATCTTCGACAAAACTAATGATCATTTGCCTGCGTCTCAAATCGGTAACACTTATGGTATCTTTTAATATGCTGGCTATTGAATGATAACCCAGTGCTATTTTGAAATCTACGATCTTCCCGGAAGGATCAAGAAAAATGACAGCATCCTGCTGTTCATAACCGGGCTTTGATTCATCAAAAACAACCTGAATATTTCTTATCTCATAATCGCCACCTTCAACTATTACTGCGTTTTCCACGATCTCAGTGGATACTGAAAGAAACGGACTGACTCTCCAGAGTTTTTCTATTATTGAACCTGCTTCTTCAGAAACAATTCCCGGCGGAAAAACGGGTCTCTGGTGGGTTTTGTATGCCATATTAATGGCATCGAGGAACCGGATTGTTTTGTCCTCAAAAACCGTCTTTTTTTCTCCATAAATTCCATTAAGATAAACGGAAGTTTTGTGTCCTGCCATATTTACGTATTTCTGGGCCGATACTATAAATACAGGATACAATATCAACAACAAACTGATCCGGGTTATTTTACTTAACATATCGCTTATTTATTTAATTGAACACTACGTATACCAAATGTTGACCATCATGTTTATTGACAATATTTTCTTCAGATTGGCCGGTCAAAAGATTAATACGGGAATTCCTTGCGTTTTCTGGTACGACCCTACCATAAACAGCTACCACATTTTTCACTTCTTTATCGATTACAAAAACAAAACAGTTTTTTTCATCCGGATAATTCGATCGATCGCCATAATTAAGTCTAAGAGCATTTTTCAAGATTACGAGTCTTTTGCCGAGTGCTTTTGCATCTGTTATGGTCAATAATTCGTCCAGTAGGGGATTATCAGTTGATGACTTTTTTAAAGGTTGCCGGTTGTCTGTTTCAGACCCTGTATCTCTGGTGACTGAATGCTGACCGACAACAATTGAAATAACCTTTATCTGCCCAAGTTTTAATTTGACTGCAGATTTATCGGCAAAAGCTATTACCTCCCATTTCAAGCCGACTTTTTTAATAAAATAATCAATTACATCAATAAAAACCGTATCTGTAATATCAGCTACCGACTGATTCATCATTTTTACCAGTATCGTATCAAGTAAACCGATCCGTGCATTTTCTCTAGCCTTGGTTTCATCTTCATCAATGGTCCAACTATAAAGGTATTTGCCAGTTGTCTTTATTTCTATCTCTGACTGGGAGTACAGTTCAGCACTAGTCTCAAAGCTCAGAATAAAGAGAAATACTAAAATCTTTTTCATAATCAATACTTTTTGTCTAATTCACTGACATTATGCATTGGAATATTCCCATATAAGCAGGCTTCAATCGTGCCTTTATCGTTATATGCTTCATCAGCTACGGTTCTAAAGTGCAGCAGATGTATGAAATTAAAATAGTTGTTGCTGAGAATAACAGTTCCTTCAATAGAATCCGGATTACAGCTTTCCATACCTATGTATGCAATAAAGTCTTTGTTGAAATATTCCATGAAATCGCTCAATCTTATACTATATGCTATAGATTCACCACCATACATCATCTGTCTGATATGTAATCCGTGACCCGCCCAAAGCTCTTTGTTGAGAAACAGGTTCTGCATACTTGGTTTGATCCTGTTTCTGTCAAAAATTATAAGGCTGTCTTCACTGTAAAAAAGTTCCGAAGTAAATAATTTCATATAAGTTGCCGAACCGGTATATTTCCTCAATAAAGTATCCTGTTTCTGATCAATGATTAGCGTATCTTCAGGAATAATTTTACATAGTTGTCGGCAAAGTTCATGATCAAGCTCTTTTTTATTCATTCCTCTGATTAGTTGATAATCATTTGGAAATGCCATAGTTAATATATCCCCGCCATTTCCCCACTGCATATGAAAAAAATAGTTGTCTTTATTTAGAGTATAGGTCTCTGCCGTGTTAACCATACTGAATAATTTTTTTTTATTTCTGAGAGTTGAATAACTAAGTTTTTTATTATTATAATGCAGTTTGCAGTTAATGGCTTCTCCCTCATCTTCAATACCGACAATATCTTTTCTAAACCAGAACCGTAAAAAAGCCCTTTCTGCAAATTTCCATACTTCCTCTTCTTGTTTATCGACTAATAGATGGTTGCTGAAAATATCGCCAGAGATATCCAAGCCTACACTTTCTACGATTTTATTTTTTCCACCGATTTTTATGTGTAAGCTATCATCGATCGTTAATTTTATGACAGTAATGCCCTCTCTACTAAAAACCGAATCAGGAATTTGTTGTCTGATACTATCCGGCAATCTTTGATAAAGATGCCAGATATCCGAGCTACAAAAATGCAGTTCGGCACTACAAGTAAAAGTTAAAAAAATCGGTATAATGATCGCAACTAACTTATTCACATTCCTATTTTTTACTCACCACCAACAGTAATTGTGGATATAAACCGGTCATTTACATCGTAAAGTTTTCCGTTTTGTAATTCTCCGTTTCTCCAAAGTCCTTCTATGTATTCATTTGGCTCAACTGTTTGCTTCTTTAAATCATACCTTGAAACAATTCCTCCGTTTTTATAGGTCATCCTTCCCCAGCCATCAGGCTTACCGTCAAACAATTCTCCCTTGTAACTTTTCCCGTTTTCGAGATATAAAATACCATCATTATTGTTACTTGTACGGTCAATATCAGTCATTTCACTAATAATAAAATTAAGATATCCTGGTTCATAAATTATATATATACGGCTCTTCAATAAATAGGGATTCCGACAAAAACAATCACTTAAATAATTTCTAATACTATCCACGGTTGAAAATACGATGATCTTATCATTATAATCATTCTCATAATTGCTTAAAGTGTCAGCTGAGTTATAAACCAAACATAAGGTTCCGGGTAAAGAATCAGTTAAAGACCGCAACGTCCTTGCCTCGTCAAAGGTTTTGAGGTTGTCTGAATATAATGCTTTATCAGGCTTATATTTGTTTAATATGTCTATAATATTTCCCCTGATTATACTGGTACTTACATTGCCATAAAATTTCTGAAAAAATGTTTTCCAGTTTTTTATGTCGGTTTTTATTTCTATGCCTGCAACTTTTGAAAGTCCATACCTTTCAAGCTTTACTTTCGGCAAATATGCTACTTCCTGACATGAATCCGGGATATATGGCAGATATAAACTGTCAAGAGCAGCCGGAAGTTTTTCATCTTCTGAGGCAACTACTTTTTTAGTCAGGTAAACCGTCAGGTTAAATGACTTGATTTCTTTTTTCTTTTCCTTGCTGACACAAGACGACATCACTCCTACTGCAAGAATAATCATGCAAATTAATCCAGACTTTTTCATGTATTTTTTATTTCAGGAATTGTTTCGACATTAATTTCTTCCCTGTTCCCATTATATATGCGATAAATGGGTGAATTGAGTATTTCCATCTGATGCATAAGCCCGTATATAGCCAGACACTCTTTTTGTTCGGTGGTTTTTTGCGCTTCAATCATATTTTGGAGTTCCGAATCTTCCAACACGCCCCATGTTTTTAGGACATTCTCGAAAAGAATATGATTGCTTGTTTTGGCATTCTCAAGTTTTACTATCTTTTGGACACTTTTTCTGTAATTGAGATTGTCTGCGATGGCGTGAAGATTATCATGATTCTGTTTGATATTTATGGTAATATCAAACTCCCTTCTGTTATTTATTGTGTATTCTGTCAATGGGTTTTGACTATTCAAATAGAAATTGTACTGAGCCTTTCTTCTCATTCTTCTTATTACTTCAGATAAGAAAAAACCAGTTGCATAACAATGCAAGAAAGCGACTAACAAGTATGAAAAAATAATGGTTATTGAAAGACCATTTACAGCATCGTTCAGATTACCAAGAAAACTAAAGATTTTAAATAATGCCAAGAAAAAAATCAATATTTGGAATACTGAACCGTAAAACTTATAATTTAATATTTTTCTTTTCTCGATCTCAATTTCATCTCCCGGCGACTTGCCATTCATATAAATAATGCCATTTTTTGCTAGCACCAGATAGTTTTTCGCAAAGCAAAGTTTTTTTACCCAAAGATGTGAAGCAATGGCTAATAAGACATCGGCAAAAAACAGAGACACTGCATAAACGATTTGCTCTAGCAATATCCAAAAATTGTATAAGCCCCATAGTTCAAATAAGAGTATCAAAAAAAAACATAATGCATCGCTTTTGTATCCGTAAGTAGAGAAAAAGCCAGGCATTTCAACGTTTCCGTATTTTATTTTATTCTTTCTGGTATTAAGCCACCAATTCTTAAGTTCAATATCCGGTTCAAACGATTGCACACTTACGACACTTCTCGGCTCATAAGAATGTCTTTCCCCCACATTACTTTCAGTGATTTCCATGGTAAATAGTTTTAGAATATATGAATGATAAAAATATTACTACTTAATGAAGAATAAAATACTACTAAAGTAGTATTTATCATTCCGTTGAATTCTTTTAAATTTGCAAAAGGTCAAAGTATACAAATATCGTGATCCTAATTTTTAAAAGATGCCACAATAATTTTAACCGCTTATTCCCCTATTCACACAAGAGACTCTATACCATAATTTGTTAAACACATACAACAATGAGAAAAATTATTGTTTTATTTATTGCGTTATTTATTTTGGCTGAAATTCCCGTATCGGCACAATGGATTCAAGGAGTGCCTTCAGATACGAAAACGACTTCAGCTGAAATAGACGTTGTTTACCTGAAAAACGGTGATGTAGTAAAGGGTATCATCATTGAAAACACACCTGATTTGGATTTGAAAATTAGAATTGCTGATGGGACTGTAGTAAGTATACCACAAATAGATATTGGAAAAATTACAAAAGAGACCGAGACTAAACAGATTATTTTTAAAAGCAAATCTCCTGGAACAGCATGGGTTTGTTCTTTTTTCTTACCTGGAGGCGGGCAGTTTTATAATGGTCAAATTGTTAAAGGAGTAGTGTCGACTGGTCTCTGGTTAGGGTCTTTAGGTTTGGCAATGTCTACAACTAATGAGGATTTAAACAGTTTCTGCGCATTAGTTTTTCTTAGCAATTATCTATGGTCGATGATTGATGCCCCAATATCTGCAATCAGGATCAACAAAAAAATTAGTAATGATATGATGAGTTTCAAAGTGGGAAAAAACAGTACTTTAAGCATCAAACCCTGCATCATTTTTGCAAATCCGTCCGACATTGATTCTTATTCTGGAGTATATTGCTATAGTGGTGGGGTGAAATTAACATTAGATTGGTGAATTCAGTTCAGTCTGCCTCTTTTTGAAGGACGATCATTAGCAACTGGACGGACTATCAACGTACAAATAAAGATTTGAATTGGAAACACAATGAAAAAACCACAGTAAAAAATATTATGATATGAAACACCCATGACGTTTTAGACGTCCAAGCGAATGAAAATGTCAGGTTGCATTACCTTTGTTGGATGACTTATCATCAAAGCAAATGGGACCTCGAGTAAACTCCAATCAAGTCTATCCCAGGGATGCAGCATTGATGTGTACCAGAAAGTGGTGGTGGCCACGATAAGTGGCGATGGTCTTAAGACCGTGAATTCGGAACCTTCACGCGCTCTTTGACAGAACTGAAAGACTGGTTATTGGAAAACGGCGTCACCCACGTGGCGATGGAAAGTACGGGCGTTTATTGGAAGTTGGTATACCACGTCCTTGAGCCGACCTCGATTAAACAGGTGCTATCTGCAAAGGAGGTTCAATATCAGCTTGGCAAAAAGCACTATTCTCCTGTTTGGTTGATGATGATGAAATTGCGCAGCATTATGGGCATAAGAGAGGGTGAATACAAGCTTCGTGATACCATAGAGGTGGATCAAGCATTTTTTCCAAACACGGACAGAAAAAGATTACTGGTATAGGCAGAAATCAGGAGTTGGAAGTCAACAACAGACCAAAGTTCTTGTAATAGTTGAAAGCAAACCCGTTGAAAACGTGATAATTGCTTATGGTAACAACATCGAGAATTTCTCCAATGGCAAAATTAGGGATTTTGTTAAAAAAGCCAAGCATGAATCCATTAAGAAGGTAGTCCATTATTTGAAAATGATTGTGGTGGATGACTTGAAGTCAGAAACGGCTGATGAAATAATGCTGAAGTACGTTGATCCTAATGCTTTTGTTGTTACGGATGGCTCCACCTCATTTGTGAATTTTAAAAAACACTTCAAGTATCATGTTCCATATGTTGAAGGTGACAACCCAGAAGAAATTGTAAAAACGCACCTTCCTTGGGTGCATGTCTTAATAGGGGAATGTCGTAATGGTATTTTGGCAATACATAAGGATGTAGACAAGCGATTCTTACAGCTCTATCTAAACGAGTATTGTTGGAAATTCAACCGTAGAAGATTTCGTGATTCCGCCGAATCGCCGGACGATTTGTTTGAAAGGCTAGTAAGAATATCGGCACGTTACACATCGGATATGAAGTGGAGAGATTATCAGAAAGTAGAGTCCGAGGATGATGAAATATAGTCTCGGGAGCTTATCACCATACGGAGCGGCATACTGTCATTCATGGTCTTAAAATCCTGAGCGTCCATAACGCCAGTAACCGTAAGATTGGTTACAACGAGTTTTTCCACATCAGTCAATGCTGACGAAAGACCACCAGCCGTTATATTTACTGTTTTGGATATTTCACCTTGAATCAACAGTGAACAGAATAAACCAAGAAAGAAAAATAGTCGTTTTTTCATACGTAATAATTTTTCGTTCAAGGTAGTATGGAACGCCGCATGCCCTAATTATACCACGCTTGGGCACTTTTACAAGCATGCTCGTTTCATATTCTTGTTCTTCGAAAATGATATGAATCGTGTGTAAATATAGTACTGAATTCAGCCACTTAAAATACTACTTTGATAGTATTTTGAACCGGCAACGCAACTATAAATTTACTACCTATTTCCAGCATACTTTCAA
>Ga0153915_10005671_pt1 | contig 11628 bp, 10 predicted proteins | sample Opewatmetagenome_2_FD_107003 | JGI IMG/M metagenome (GOLD analysis project Ga0153915, IMG submission 107003) | Freshwater wetland microbial communities from Ohio, USA - Open water 3 Core 3 Depth 3 metaG | ecosystem: Environmental > Aquatic > Freshwater > Wetlands | place: USA: Ohio, Lake Erie...
CCCCCTCTCACTCTAACACCCCTCTCCAGCCATTACAGACGTTCGATAGCTGTCAATGGTCCTGGCTGGAGAGGGGTCAGGGGTGAGGTGAGAACTAGCAACCAGATGCAAACGGAACCACCTGCCGTGATTCTTGCTGGGCATCAGGCCCAATGCTATAATCGCGTTGTCGCTTTTCGCCTCTGAGCCGGAGAGCCCGCGTCGTGCCCGAGCTGGCGCACGCGACAGAGGAGCATGTATGAAGAAAAGCAGGATTGGTATCCTCACGTCGGGGGGCGACTGCGCCGGCCTCAACCCGGCGATCAAGTGGGTGGTCAAGACTGCCCTCGATGACCGGCTCGAGAAGGAGCGGGGCGCCCAGTACGAAGTCTGGGGCATCCGGGACGGCTGGAAGGGCCTTCTTGAAGCGGAGCCATCCGGCCCGCAGTTCCAGGAGTGGATCATGCCGCTTGACCAGGCGACGGTGCGCACCTGGGACCGCTACGGCGGCACCAACCTGGGTACCTCGCGCACCAACCCCTACGAGCCGGGCAAGGACCGCTCCCGGAGAGCGCTGGACAACATCGGGAACCTCGGCCTGGACGTGCTCATCGCCATCGGCGGGGACGATACGATGAGCGTCGCCCAGAAGCTCTCCCGAGCCGGCGTGAACGTCATCGGCATCCCCAAGACAATCGATAAGGACCTCCCGGAGACTGAATACAGCCTCGGCTTCGAGACCGCCCTCAACGTGATCGTCGAAGAAATCGACCGGCTGCGCACGACGGCCGGCTCGCACAAGCGCATCTTCGTCGTTGAGACGATGGGGCGCACTGCGGGCTGGCTGGCGCTCGAGGGAGGCGAATCAGCCGGCGCCTACATCATCCTCATCCCGGAATACGACTTCGCCGTCGATAAGGTCAACGAGCTGGTGCTCGAAGGCAAGAAGGCCGGCAACCGCTACGATATCATTGTCACCGCCGAGGGCGCCAAACCGGCCGGCGGGGCCGAGATCACCCGCAGCGAGACGACGGACGCCTTCGGTCACAAGACGCTCGGCGGGATCGGCGAGTTCCTCGCTGCCCAGATCAACGCCGGCACCAAGCTCGAGACGCGCAGCGTGGTGCTCAGCCACCTCCAACGCGGTGGCGCTCCCTGCGCCTACGACCGCCGCATGGGCCGCTACTTCGGCATCGCCGCCGTGGACCTGGCCGTGATGCGGGACTTCGGCAAGATGGTCCGCCTGCGCAACGGCAAGATCAGCGCCTGCCCGCTTGACGATGTGGTGGGCCGGCTGAGTCTCGTCGACGTCCGGACCGAGTACGATACCGAGCGCTACAGCGGCCGCCGCACTATCCTGCGTGTCGGCGAGCGGGCGGGGGTGTAACATGGCCAGGACGACCGGGCTCAGACCCGCGGAGATCGATGACCTCGTTCAGCAAGCGGTGTTCGGCGCCGCTGACGCTGACAAGACCAGGGCCCGCCGCCGGATCATGGAGGCGGCCTACAGTCAGGGCATTATTCTGGCCTCCATCCAGGGCCTTTACGAGGCGGCCGGTAAGGGCATCTACCGGAACAAGACGGTGCCCGCGATCAACATCCGCGGCATCACCTACCGGGTGGCGCGGGCCGTTTTCCGGGCCGCCATGGCGCGCAAGGTGGGCGCCTTCATCTTTGAGATCGCCCGCTCCGAGATGGGCTACACTGACCAGAAGCCCGCCGAGTACACCGCCGCCGTCCTCGCCGCGGGCCTGCGGGAGGGCTTCCACGGCTTTGTCTTTGTCCAGGCAGACCACACGCAAGTGAGCGCCTCCAAGTTCAAGACCGAGCCGGACAAGGAGCTCGGCGCCATCAGAGACCTCATCCGGGACGCGATCGCCGCCGGCTTCTTCAATATCGACATTGATGCCTCCACCATCGTGGACCTGTCCCGGGGGACGCTCGAAGAGCAGCAGGAGAAGAACTGCCTGGTGACGGCCCAGATGACCGAGTTCATCCGGCAGAACGAGCCGAAGGGCGTGACCATCTCCGTCGGCGGCGAGATCGGCGAGGTGGGACGCCGCAACAGCACGGTGGCCGACCTGCGGGCCTTCATGAGCGGCTACCGGGCGCGGCTGGCCAAAGGCGTCAAGGGGATCTCCAAGATCAGCGTGCAGACCGGCACGACCCACGGCGGGGTGGTGCTGCCGGATGGGTCCATCGCCCGCGTGGAGCTCGATTTTGAGACTCTCGAGCAGCTCTCGCGGCTGGCGCGGGAGGAGTACGGGATGGGCGGAGCGGTGCAGCACGGCGCGTCGACCCTTCCCGAGAGCGCGTTCAGCCTGTTTGCGCAGCGCGGTACTCTCGAGGTGCACCTGGCCACCGGCTTCCAGAACATGATCATGGACAGCCCGGTGTTTCCGAAGGACCTCTTGCAGAAGGTCTATGCCCACCTGGCGGTGGCCAGCGCCGCCGAGCGTACCGCTGGCGAGAGCGATGAGCAGTTCTACTACAAGACTCGTAAGCGGGCGTGGGGCCCCTTCAAGAAGGAGACCTGGACGCTGCCCGAGGCGACCTGGAAGCCGATCGCCGACGCGCTCGAGGCCCAGTTCGGCATGCTCATGGAGAAGCTGGGGGTAGTCGATACCGTCGAGCTGGTGCAGAAGTACGTGCCAACAGCCTCGAAGTTCGAGCTGCCGCCGGCGAAGTAGCTTTCCGACAGCGAAGTAATGGGAGGAGGGGCCTTTCGGTCCCTCCTCTTTGCTTTGCGGCACCGTCATTCTGAGCGTAGCGAAGAATCCGTACCCCGAAACGGATTTTTCGGTCGTCCCATCGGGACTCCCTCAGAATGACAAGCCGGGAAATCCCCTTCGCTCCCCCTTCACGCAAGGGGGACGATATCTCGCCCGCTCGGCTTCCATCAACGACCCACCGGCCTCGCTTGTCTGGAATCTCAACCCGAATTATCCGCCCGCTTCGTCGATGGGGCCCCGGATAGGCCGGATGAAGTGCGTACTGGAGATGTGCGCAGCCCGTCTCGACTATCAGCCTTGCCTGCGCGGACTCGCCTCCTCCTTCCTCTTTGTCAAAGGGGAAGGGGGAACTGAGGGGGATAGGAATAAACTCCGCCGGTCGGCCAGCCGACAAGGATTCAGATTGCTTCGCCTTGCTTCTGCGAAGCAATGGTCTCGCAATGACAGCATTCGAGGTCTACCCCGGCGTCTGGTGAACGCGGCCGCAGTGCGGGCATTGGACGGACGGGCGGCGGTACTCGGGCGGGACGCGCAGACGGGTGCCGCAGGGACAGTCGATCGTCCGGTAGTTGTTCATGCGCCACATGAGGTCGGAAGTCTCGCGGGCGCGGGCCACCTGCTCCGCGGCCGGCTCGATCGGTCCGCTTTCGGCCGAGGCCGCCCGCAGCCCGACGGCCGCCGCCCCGCTCAGCGCCGTGGCCGGGACGACGCCCTGGCCCTTGACCTGCCGGTAGGCGCGCTCGTACTCGGCGAGGCCCGCCCCGCCGTCCATCGAGCGCAGGATGCGGATGCGCTCGACCAGCGGCGGGTGAGTGGCGGTGAGGTCGGAAAGCGAGGCCTTCTTCTGGAAAGGGTTGACGATGTAGAGGGGAGCGGTCGCCTGGTTGGCCCGCTGCACTTTGACGTTCGAGGTGCCCAGCTTCTCGAGCGCCGAGGCCAGCCCCTCGGGGTAGCGCGTGTACAGCGCTGACGAGGCATCGGCCAGGTACTCGCGCCGTCTCGATACGGCGAAGTAGATGAGCTGGGCGAAGATGGGCGCCAGGATCATCAGCGCAATGGCGATGACCAGAATGATGACCACCGCCGCGCCGCCGCCACCGCCCCGTGAGCCGCCGCGTCGGTTGCCGCCGGCCATCCCGCCGAAGAACATGAACCGCGAGGCGTACCATGCCAGGATGACGATGGTGCCCAACAGAACGCTGAGGAGCATCATCAGCAGAATGTCGCGGTTCTTGATGTGGCCGATCTCGTGGGCCATCACGCCCTGGAGTTCGTCCCGGTTCAGCTTCTGGAGCAGGCCGGACGTGATCGCCACCGCGGCGTGGTCTTCGTTGCGGCCGGTCGAAAAGGCGTTGAGGGCCGGGTCATCGATGATGTAGATATCCGGCACCTTCTTCAGCCCGGAAGCGATCGTCATCTCTTCCACGACGTTGTAGAGGCGCGGATGGTCCTGCTTGCTGATCTTGCGCGCGCCGGCTACGGAGAGCAGTATCTGGTCGCCCTGCGCGAAGGCGACCAGGTTCATGATGGCCCATACGATGAGCGCGATGATCAGCCCGGCGATGGCGCTGTCGAAGAAAAACAGGCCGATGACGTAGCCGAGGGCGAGCAATATCACGCCCATCAGCGCGACAAGCCAGGCCGACCGGACCGTGTTGGACCGGATCTGCTCCCAGATCATTTGCTAGTGCCTCCGGCTAGCTGAAGCTGACCTTGGGCGCCTCCCGCTCAGCGGCGGCGGTGACCTCGAAGAACTCAGCCTGCTTGAAGTTCCCCATGCCAGCGACGACGTTCGAAGGGAACATCTGGATCTGGTTGTTGTAGCGCAGCACCGAGTCATTGTAGTACTGGCGGGAGAAAGCGATCTTGTTCTCCGTCGAGGACAGCTCCTCCTGGAGGGCCAGGAAGTTCGTATTGGCCTTCAGGTCCGGGTATCTCTCGACGACGACCATCAGGCGGGCGAGGGCGGATGACAGCTCGCCTTCGGCCTTGCCCTGCGCGGCCGGACCGGCGCCGGTCTGCGAGGCCTGGATGGCGACGTTGCGGGCCTTAGTGACCGCCTCGAGCGTCTCCCGCTCGAAATCGCGGTACCCCTTGACGGTCTCGACCAGGTTCGGGATCAGGTCATGCCGCCGCTTGAGCTGGACGTCGATCTGCGCCCAGGCGTTCTTGACCGCGTTGCGCAGGCGGACCAGGCCGTTGTAGATGCCGATGAAGATGAACAGCAGTATGACGATGATGCCGAGGACTATCCAGAGTGCGATCATCCAGTCACCTCCAGACCTTTCGATAGGGCAGCTTGGCTAAGGGTGCGCGGCGCGCGGATGCGCCGGCAAAGCGCTCTTCAGAAAATTGGCCACGTGCCGGTGGGCGGTGTGTCCGGCTGGCTCCTTGTCAACGACCTCGTCGAGGAACTGGCCGAGCTCGCCGCCATCGAACCAGAGGCCGTCCCCGCGGCGGCAGGCGTCGATGATTATCTGCGGATGGTCGCCAACGGTACTCTTGCGCATCGGCTGGCGGCAGATCGGGCAGCGGCGCCGCTTCTCCGGCGTGCTAACGTCGCTGCCGGTGAGGACCTCTTCGGTCAGGCCGCCGGCGTCAGGCACGTCCAGGCTTGCCAGCAGCAGCGCCAGCTCCCCGCCGTCGAACCAAACGCCGTGGCAGGCCGGACAATAGTCGAGCTCGATTCTCTGGTGCTCGACGACGAGCATGGGACTTTTGTCAACCGGGCAGTTCACGCCTGTCCTCCGATTGAGACCTAGTGTATAGGCAATGGCCGTTTATGTCAATACACCAGGCGGCGCTTGACCGCAACGGTGCGAGAGGCGATAATGGAGGGTGCCGCCGGCCGGGGGAACGTCTGATCGGAATGCGGCCGGCCCGACCGCACAGCTTTGAGGGGAGGTGCTCTATGATCCGCGTTTCCGTGTGTTATCCCAACGGGCCTAACGTCAAGTTCGACTGGGATTACTACATCAACAAACACGTCGCCGGCGTCACTCAGAAACTGGGGCCGCTTGGCCTGGTGCGCGGCGAGGTGGACAGAGGGGTCGGTAGCGGGCAGCCGGGCGCCCCTGCCCCGTTCGTGGCGATGGCGCACATGTACTTCAACAACATGCAAGACCTGCAGAAGTGCATGGCCAACGCCGCCGCAATGATGGCGGACGTCCCCAACTTCACCAACATCCAACCGCAGGTCCAGATCAGCGAGATCGTGGCGTAGAGCAGTCCACAAGGGGGGCTCACCCCCAGCGACGGCGGGGCGCGGCCGCCCGTGAGGGGACCGCCGCCGAGGCTACTCTGAGCTCAGGATACGGGACCCAGATTGCGGCGCCTCCCGGCTTCCTCGGGATGGCGTCGCAAACACGGTGGGACGCGCCTCATCCGCTCGGCTGCGCGGCCGGGCAGGCCGTCCCAACCCGACGAGCGGGCGGATGACACTCTGTCCTCCTTGGCCCCGCGTGTCCATGCCGTCTCATTCTCTCGTCAAACCGGGCGAGCAAACGGTGTCAAAATGGTATACCTAGGTATGCCACTTGACAATGCATAGTATAATAGTACTGGGCCTAAAGTGAGGGGTAATCTCACCATGGAACGCCGACGGTCGAGTATCGAAGTCATCGCCGACATGCTGCGCCTGGGCGAGGCCGGCAAGACGGAGATCATGTACGCCGCGAACATGAGCTACTTCCAGCTCAAGAAGTACCTCAAGTTCCTCGTCGACCGCGGGCTGATCAGCGAAGTCACCCTGGGGAACCCGAGCGTGAGCTATCGGGTCACCCCGGAGGGTCTTAAGCTGCTGCGCAGCATCGATGGTATCCTGGAGAGACTGGGTTTCCGAGAGGAACTCTAGCCGGTCCTCGTGGCCTGTGGACCGGTTTGATATAGCGCTACTGCCGTAAGTTGAATGCTGACGCGCGTAGCGCTAATGTGTTAATTGGACACGGAGAGAGTGAGACCTATGGCCGACAAGAGAATGCTGATCTTACCCGGAGAGGTCGTCCAGAAGATCGATGAGAACCGCGGTGACCTCAGTCAGGCCGAGTTCATCGAGCTCCTGATCGACAGCCAGCTCAAGGACAAGGAGAAGGACTCCAAGTACGCCACCAAAGAGGAAGTGCGGGCGTTCCAGGAGGACATGAAGAAGCTCCTGCGCAATTTCCTCGATTTCTTCATGGCCTATGGGATGGACCTCGGTAAGGCCGCACCTGGCAGCGACCTCGAAGAGCTGACGAGCAAACTGCAGAGTTTGCAGACGGAGCAGCCCGAGAAGGGCGGCAGAGCTACCATCAAGTACAAGTAGCCGCCCGGGCCTAATGGCGTCGGATGCCCCCGCTCCCGACCAGGGACGGGGGCTTTTTTCGTGTCATTTTTATGTCATCTTGGGCCGTTTTGAAGCTAATGGAACATTGTTCTAGAACTGAAAACCTTCCAACGCGGGCTTCCCTCTGGCATAGTGGGCCGCAGAAGGAAGGTTTGACCAGTGGACTACTTGCTCCCCGGCATCATCGGCCTGATCGTCATCCACATCAGCGACCCGGCGGCCATCAAGAAGGTGCCCGTCGTGAAGCCGGTCGTATGGGTCGTGGGCGGCGGGCTGCTCACCTACAGCATCGTCAGGATCTGGCTCTCGCCGGATAAGCTGCCGCTCCCCGTCTGGTCAGTGTGGCTGGGTTGGGCACTGCTGGCCCTGTCCTTGGCCACGCTGGTCTATTCTCTCTTCGTTAGCCTGCCGTTTTTCAAGACGTACGTCGCCACGGGCGCCGGGGACAGACTGGTAACGACCGGTTTGTACGCCCTCGTCCGCCATCCCGGTGTCATCTGGACCGTCCTGCTGGCCCTATCCATGGTGCTCGCCTCGCGGTCCCGGCCGGGGCTGATCGCCGCCCCCTTGTTCATCGCGCTCGATATCCTGGTCGTCATCATTCAGGACCGGTTCTTCTTTCGGCGCATGTTCCCCGGCTATGACGCTTACCGGCGCCAGACGCCGATGCTCGTGCCCAACCGGAATAGTCTGCGCGCCTTCGTTGACTCGCTCAAAGAGCCGAAGGCGCCCGTCCACAATGACCCGCCTGGTTGACAGCGGGGTCTAGTGAAGGAGGCTACCATGTCGAAACCAGCCGACCTGTTCAGAGAAGGGCGTCAGGATGAGCTCTGGAAGCAGTGCTGCGGGTTCCTCGACCTCTCGCTCGAGGACTTCATGGGAGTCCAGAAGCAACTCCTTCTTGAGCAACTCGAACTCCTCAAGAAGTGCGACCTTGGCCATGACATTATGCACGGCCTCAGCCCGCGCAGTATCGACGAGTTCCGGGCCACGGTGCCGCTCACTACCTATGATGACTACGCCCCGTACCTGCTCAAGCGCCGTCCCACCGGGCTGCCGCGCAAGCCGGTCGTCTGGCAGTACACCTCCGGCAAGTCCGGCGAGTACGCCTTCCGGTGGGTGCCGGTTACCAGCCGACAGCTTGACCAGGTGGAGCCGCTGATGTACGCGCTCATCCTGTTCTCCACCTGCAAAGGGCGCGGCAACGTGAGCCTCGGCGGGCGCCGAAGGGCACTCTACGGGATGGCTCCGCCGCCCTACGCCACCGGCACGTTGATGCGCGTGCTGGCCGAGGCGCTCGATTTCCTGCCCGACGCGACCGAAGCGGAGAACATGGACTTCGAGGCCAGGATACTTAAGGGCTTTGACATGGCGCTCGGCGAGGGCTTCGACCTGTGCCTGGCCCTGTCCAGCGTGGCGGTGGCCATCGGCGAACGCGTCGGCCAGCACAGCGGGCGTACTGACCTGGGTGCGCTCCTGCGGCGGCCCCGCGCCCTGGCCCGTCTGGCCAAGGGCAAGCTGATCAGCAAGCTGGCGCGGCGTCCCATGATGCCCAAGGACCTGTGGCCGATCAAAGGCCTGATGACCTACGGGATCGATAGCTCAATCTACCGCGACAAGATCAAGAAGATGTGGGGCCGCCAGCCGCTCGAGTTCCACGGCTGCACGGAGGCCCTGATCATCGCCACGCAGACCTGGGACTATGACGCCATGACGTTCGTGCCTAACCTCAACTTCTTCGAGTTCATCCCGGAAGCCGAGGGCATCCGGGCCCGGCTGGACCCGACCTACAAGCCGAGCACCTGCCTGCTGGACGAAGTCGTGCCCGGCAAGTACGAGCTGGTCATCACCAGCTTCCATGGTGGACCGTTCGTCCGCTATAAGCTCGGGCACCTCGTCCAGATCACCGCCCGCCGCAACGAGCGCCTCAACATCGATATCCCGCAGATGGTCTTCCTTACCAGAGTGGACGATCAGATCGACATCGCCGGGTTTACCCGCCTCACGGAGAAGGTCATCTGGCAGGCGATCGAGAACTCAGGCGTGCCCTATGCGGACTGGACTGCCCGCAAAGAAGTCAGAGACCGCCCGGTGCTGAGCCTCTATCTCGAGCTCACCCCCGGCCACACCGCCTCGTCCCGGAAGGTCGGCGAGCGGATCCACGCCGAGCTCAAGAAGCTGGACGGCCCGTATTCCGAACTGGAAGCCTTCACTGGCCTGCATCCGATGGAGGTGACGATCCTGCCGACCGGTGCTTTCGCCGCCTACAAGGCCAGGCAGAAAGCGTCCGGCGCCGGACTCGAGCATCTGAATGCGCCGCACATCGAAGTGTCCGATGGAGTGCTGCGCCTCCTGCTCAGCCCGCAGCCGGTGGAGGCCGCGCCGAGCCGGCAGAGGGTGGAAGCCTAGGCCGTCAAGGCACGCATCCGTACGCCAATGACGGGAAGATGGAAAGCGGGCGAGCCTCCGTCTTCCTGTCACCGGCTCCGCTGGATAACCATGACGATAGTACCATGCCGCACCCCGTAGATACCCATTTGAGCGTATTGACAAGCGTAAGCTCATCGGCCATAATGGGCCTAACCATACATAACATTAGATAACCAAACGTTACCAGGCCGAACGGAGCTGGAATTGACTACATGGGCGGCTATCCCCCTTGTTACTAGCATTGCCTATGTCGTCCTGCTGATGTTGGCCCTACCCTCCATCGCGCGCCGGGCGAACAGACTGTTTGCCGTCTACCTGGGCGCGGCGGCTTTCTGGAGCTTCACCTCGTTCATGCTCCACCTCAACGCCTCGCCGTCCAATGCGCTGCTATGGAACGAGCTTCTCGCCATCGCCCTCGTCTGGACCCTCATCGCCTACTTCCACTTCATCCGCGGGTACACCAATCAGCGCGGCGGACTGGGCATCTACATTGGCTACTCCCTGCTGGCCGTATTCGCCGTCCTCTCGCTGAGAGGCTACATTGTGCTGAAGGCCGTCGTGGTCAACGGCGTGCTGACCAACGATCTGGGCTGGGCCCTCTACATCATCGCCGTATTCAGTCTCGGCTACTCCGGCGCCGTGATCGCCCAGCTTATCCAGAAGTACCGTCACTCGGTTGACGCGACCGACCGCAACCGCACCATGTACCTCATCGTCGGCTGGGTCATCCTAGTGGCGCTCACCTACACCAACATGATCCCGTCTGTGGCCGGTTTCCCGCTTGACCACATCGGCAGCCTCATCAACGCCGTGATCATTACCTACGCCATCTCGCGGTTCCACCTGCTTGACGTCCGGTTCCTGATCCGCCGGGCGCTCTCCTTCGCCATACTGGCGGTGGGGATGGTCGGCGTTACGATGGGCTCTATTCTGCTCGGCCAGCGCCTCTTCCCGACGCAGCCCACGGGCGTACTCACGGCCTCTGCCATCGTCCTGGTCCTCATCCTGGCGGTGGCCGCCCGGCCGCTCAGCCGCTTCGCTGAGGAGGGGGTTGACCGGCTTTTTTACCGCGAGACCTACAATTACCGGCAGGCCCTGCTCGGGTTCAGCACCAAGGTCGGCAACATCATCAACTTGAACGAGCTGGCCAACGAACTGCTGCCGACGGTGACCAAAGCGCTGAAGGTGACCCGCGCCGAGCTATTGTTCCAGCAGAATGGCGGCAACTTCACCACGCAGTTTGCCTACCCCGAGACGACCGGCGATACGCCCATCACGCTCGCTCTGGACAATCCACTCGTCGGCGTTCTGGAAAAGCAGAGCGACCCGGTGGACCTTGACCAGATCGATGGCGTTCCCCAGCTAATGGGACTGTGGGAGGCCGATCGCGCGGCGTTGTCGGCTTCGGGGCTCGAGATGTTCTTGCCCATCAAGAGCCGCGGCCGGCTGATCGGCATTCTGGCGCTCGGCCGCAAGCGGTCCGGTCTTTTCTATCACGAGGACATCCAGCTCGTGCAGAGCATGGCCAGCCAGGCCGGCATCATCATCGAGAACGCCCGCGTGTACTCGCAGGCGATCACCTGGGCCAACACGGACGGTCTGACCGAGCTCTACAACCACCGTCATTTCCACGAGCGCATCGACCAGGAGATCGCCCGCGGCTCCCGTTTCGGCACCGTCTTCTCACTGATCATGGTCGACCTTGACCACTTCAAGACCTATAACGACAACTACGGGCACCTGGCCGGCGATGAGGTGCTCCGTAAAGTGGGCCGCTGCATCGAGGGCTCGATCCGCAGCGTGGACCTGGCCTTCCGCTACGGCGGCGAGGAGTTCACCGTCATTCTGCCGGCCACCCGCCTGAACGATGCCTACAAGGCCGCCGAGCGCATCCGCAAAACGATCGAGGCCAAGGCCAGCACCGGGGTCACGCCGGTCACTGCCAGTCTCGGGATATCCAACTGGCCGATTGATGGCATGACCAAGGAGGCCATCATCGGGGAGAAGGGCGGATCGCAGATCGCGTTCTCTCGGCCGTATGGAGAGGAGGGCACTTACAGCGCGACCGGATATCTGCGGGATCTGTCGGCCATCTCGATGAAATACGCCGAGATCGGCGTCTCCGTTTGGGCGAAGCGACGCGGCTATTCCATCCTGGAGAAC
>Ga0153915_10005672_pt1 | contig 11627 bp, 10 predicted proteins | sample Opewatmetagenome_2_FD_107003 | JGI IMG/M metagenome (GOLD analysis project Ga0153915, IMG submission 107003) | Freshwater wetland microbial communities from Ohio, USA - Open water 3 Core 3 Depth 3 metaG | ecosystem: Environmental > Aquatic > Freshwater > Wetlands | place: USA: Ohio, Lake Erie...
ATAGGTGTTGGAGTCTACCGGGTTCAGGGCCGAAGGGCAACTGGTGAGTGCGGCATACCGTGCGCGACCGGGCATTGCCGACCGTGGCGGTTTACACGAGGTGGATGATGCTGACAAGCAACGGGAACGAGGAGGCCAGGATGTATGAACGCGAGGCGAATGGGCGAGGGGAGGGCGTAATGGCGACGGGCCGCCGGGGACGCTGGTACTGGCTGGCTGTGCTCGTGGCTGTGGCCGGCGTGGCGCTGGCACTTCCCGGGGAGTCGATGGCAAGGGTGAAAGTCCCACAGGCTTCGAAGGGACCGATCAAGATGGCCGGCCCCGGCTCGGTGGCCTGGATCACGGTGCACGCGGGCAGCGGCGAGGTCCTAGCCAGCCAGGATCCGGACCGCCCGGGCGCCCCGGCGTCCATGACCAAGATGATGCTGGCCCTGCTCGTCGCGGAGGCGGTGCGGGACGGACAGTTGAAGCTGACGGACCCCGTGCCGGCTTCCGCCCTGGCAAGCAAGATGGGCGGCTCGCAGGTGTACCTGAAGCAGGGCGAGGCGTTCAGTGTCGAGGAGTTGATGGCAGCGCTGCTCATCGGCTCCGCGAACGATGCGGCGGTCGCGCTGGCCGAGCGGGTGGCGGGGACGGTGGAGGGGGCGGTCGTCCGAATGAACGACCGGGCCAAGCAGCTGGGTATGGATCGGACCCGCTATGCCTCGGTGCATGGCCTGCCCCCAGGGCCTGGACAGGAGGGGGATGCCACCACCCCCCGGGACGTGGCCCGGCTGGCCCTGGAGCTGGTCAAGTTCCCCGAGATCCTAAAGTGGACCGGCACGAAGGAGGCGCCGTTTCGCGGCGGGGCGTTCACCTTGCAGAACAGCAATCACCTGGTCGGTAACGTGCCGGGGGTCGACGGGCTGAAGACCGGACACTTCCACGAGGCGGGCTACAATGTTGCGGCCACGGCCAGGCGAGGCGGCCTGCGTGTGGTCACCGTAGTGATGGGGGCGCCGACCAACAAGGACCGCTTTGCCCAGGCGGCCCGTCTGCTCGAAGAGGCATTCGCGCAATACGTAGAGGTCACCGTCGTGAAGGGCAACACGCCGCTCTCCCCCGAGGTGCGCCTCCCCCGCGCAGGCGGCCCGTTCAAGCCGATGGTCTCGCAGGACGTCCGCCTCCTGGTGAAGCGAGCCGAGCGGGACGCCATCAAGACCTCGGTCGAGATCACTCCCGGGTTGCGCGCGCCGGTGAAGCGGGGAGCGCCGGTGGGCAACCTGGTGGCTCGCGTCGGCGACCGAGAGGTCGCGCGCGCACCCCTGGTAGCCCCAATTGACGTGGGGCGCTCCCTCTTCTGGTGGCTCACGCCGTGGAAATGACCACGGCCGTCCGGCGACCTGAGGGGTGGAGTGGACGGGCTGGCCGCTTGCTTTCCCCCGCCGGCCAGTTATAATGCCCGCAGGGCAACAGAGCGGGGGGGCTCAAGTGGAATCCGCGGCACGACCAAAGCGCGTCAGGATGCTGACGACGCTGCTGTATCGCCTCTACGAGCGTCGCCTGGTGTTCGAGGTCTCGGGCGGCGACATGCCGCAGCACATCGGGCTGATCCTGGATGGGAATCGACGGTTCGCACGCCAGTTCGGGTTGACCGACATCATTCAGGGCCACGAGCGGGGGGCGGCCAAGCTCGAGGAGGTCCTGGAGTGGTGCGAGGACCTCGGGATCCGGATGGTGACCATCTGGATCCTGTCCACCGAGAACCTCACCCGGTCGCCCGAAGAGCTCGAGCCCCTCCTGTCCCTGATCGAGCGGCGCATGCGCGACGTCGCGGTAGACCCCAAGATCCACCGCCGACAAGTCCGGATCCGGGCCATCGGACAGCTCGACCTCCTGCCCCTCTCCCTACGGGAGGGTATCCGGAAGGCGGAAGAGGCCACCGCCAGCTACGAGAACTTCTACCTGAACGTGGCGGTGGGTTACGGCGGCCGGCAAGAAGTGGTGGATGGCGTGAAGAGCCTGCTCCGCGACTGGGAGAGACAAGGGCTCACCACGGGCCAGATCGCCGACCGCCTGACCGCCGACGTCGTCGGCAAATACCTCTACACCTATGACCTGCCCGATCCCGACCTAATCATCCGGACCAGCGGGGAACTGCGCATGAGCGGGTTCCTGCTCTGGCAGAGCGCCTACAGCGAGTACTACTTCTGCGACGCCTTCTGGCCCGCCTTCCGCAGGATCGACCTCCTGCGCGCCATCCGCAGCTATCAGCAGCGCCAACGCCGATTCGGCCGCTAATCCCCGTGACGGCGCGATCCGCCTCGGAGGCCCCGCGCTTCACGACGGGGACTCGCTGCCCGGAGATCTCCCGTTGGCCGCTCGATCTTACCGAGGCGTACCAGGAGCGAGCCGGCAACGATCCCTCCAGCGCCGGCAACCTGCACTAGGGTGGGTGCTTCCCCCAGCGTCAGCCAGGCGATGATCAGGGCCACAACCGGGGTGGAGTTGGTGTAGACGGCTGTGCGGGTGTTCCCGATCCTTCGGACACTGGAATACCAGAGGAAGTAGGCGAGCGCGATGGCGAATACCCCGCTATAGAGGAGCGCCAGCCACGCCTCGAGACGGACCGCGGACCACTCTTGCGCCAGGAACGCCGGCAGCGAGACGATCAGGAGCCCCAGGGTGCCGACCCACATGGTCACGGCGGTGACGGCCACGACTCCGTATCGGTGCACCAGGGGGGCTGACCCCACCGTGTACACCGACCAGGCGGCGGCCGCCATCAGGACCGCCAGGTCACCGGACAGCGTGCCGGCGTGAAAGCTCACCGCCTTGGGCCCACCCAGCACGACGAGCGCGATCCCAGTCACCGACAGCGCCACGCCGGCCACGGCGCCTGGGCTGGCCCTTTCCTGGCGGAACGCGAGGGAGAGCAGGGTGGTGAAGAGGGGGGTGGTGGCGAGCATCAGGCTCGCGTTTCCGGCCAGCGTCCAGTCGATTCCAAAGATGAAGAGGACCTGGTAGATGGTGGTGCCGACGAGGCCCAGCCCGATCACTGCGGGCCAGTGGAGCCGCTCGATCCGCGTACTGTCGCCGCTCGCCCTGCGGAGGATCCAGAAGATGGCCGAGGACAGGGTGAAGCGTAGCCCGTTGAAGGCGAGCGGCGAGAGATCGCGCAAGGCGAACTTCACCGCCGAGAAATTCGCTGCCCAGATCAGGACGAGCGCCGCCAGCGCCAGGGGGGTAAGGTTGCGGGAAGAGCCTGGATGAGGTTTCGTCAATGGTGTCCCGCCATCAGCGCCTTCAATGCCCTGCGGCCCTGGCCCCCGCTCCCCGAGTTGGTCCAAGACGCCGTTCGCAATGCCGGGAACAGTGTCCTGGCAGGGCCCGAGTGTCAAGCGCAAAGGGCCCCGTTCACGTCGAAAGCAGAGAAACCCTCAGAGAGATAGATATGTCTCTGGTGAGTGCCCGGGAGTTGCACCGGCGAATGCCCAGCCGGTCGCTCAGGTCCCCCGAGCCCGGATAATTCACGAAGGACACGTGAATAATCCGGGCTTACCTGGCCAGCCGCGATTCCCGCCTGCAGCGGGAGGGCTGCAGTGTCACGGTACACCGGCGAAGCGTGATCCGTTCCGGACCGTCGACCACAAGGAGTTCCCTTAAGCCCGCATTGTTCGCGAGCTGTATTCGCGAATAATGCGGGCTAGGGGGATCCAGGGTCCCCAAGAACCCCTACCCGGGAATGCCGTCCCTACAAAGCTCTTCTCCCAACAACCGGCCCGGGATAGAATCCAAATAGCCTCCCTAGATGGCTTGGGCAGACGGCAAGGCCCTGGATCTTCCCGGGCAGGTGTGCGCCCCACCGTTACGCGGCGGAAGTCGAGAGCGGTGGCCTGTGTAGCGACGCTCTCTGGAGGGACCGAGTGGGCATGGTTGTCTCGAAAGCGGTCATGATTGACGGTCGGCCTGCTAACGTCTGGTTGGGAGGGCAGGGCGAGCCGCTGCTGCTCGTGCACGGGGCCTGGGGCGGTGCCGCCATGCATTGGGCACCGGTTTGGGAACGGCTGGCGGAACGCTTCCAGGTGGTTGCCCCGGACCTGCCGGGACTCACCGAGGGGACGGCGCGCGGGCCCGGCACGTTGCAGGAATTCGCGCTCTGGCTCGAGCGGCTGCTGGACACGGCGGGAGTCTCCAGCGCATGGTGCGTGGGCAACTCCTTCGGCGCGGCGCTGGCCTGGCGCTTCGCGTCGCAGGCCCCGACGCGCTGCCGGGGCCTTGTGCTCGTCAATGGCACTCCACCCCCTACGGTTCCCGTGCCCATTCGCCGGCTCCTCGCGCTACCGCCGCTGCGACAATTGATGATGGCCATGCTCCGCTGGAACGGTTTCAGCCGCTCGACCCTGGAGAGGGCGTTCGCCGATCCGCATCGGGCCCCAGTCGAGCTGACGAGGATACTGGCCCAGCCGTCCCCGCCTCAGCTCGAGGTGGTGCAAGACGTCATTCTCGGCGAGGACCCACGAGTCCCTCCCCCTCAGGCCCGGCTGTTGCTCCTGTGGGGCCAGGCGGACCGATTGATGGGCGCTGGACCGAACGCAGCCAAGCGACTGCATCGCTCGCTGCCTGGCTCGCAGCTCACCTTCGTTCCCGCGGCCGGGCACCTGCCCCAAGTGGAGCGCCCCGATGCGTTCGTGGACGCGCTCGTGGCCTTCCTGACGGCTCGGCCATCACCGAGGAACGCCGATGAGTGAGGAATCACGACCGGCACTGCCGCCGGCGATTGACGCAGGCCTCCGAGCGCACCACGCGGCACTTGATGCCTTCCTCCGGCACGCGAAGGCGCTGTCAGCGCTCCAGTGGGAGACGCCGCGGGCGCCGGAGAAGTGGACACCGGCGCAGGAGACGGCCCATCTCGCCCTCGCCTATGCCGCGTTTGCGGCCGCTCTGCGGGGTGGGCCACCCCTCAAGCTCCGCCTGCCAGAAGCTCGCGCCCTCGAGCTGCGACGGACCGTCTTGCCTGGCATCCTCGACGGCAAGGGATTCCCGACTGGCGCCAAGGCGCCGGCGGAGTCGACGCCTCCGGAGCGCCCAGGCGGCCAAGAGGAGCTGCTTGCGCAGCTCGGTGCGGCCGGGCACGCCTTTGCAGACGCGCTCATCGAGGCCTGGCCGGTGGCGCCGGATGGACGTGTGGTCCATCCGTACTTCGGCCCGCTTCGGCTGCCGGACCTGCTCGGGCTCCTCACGGCGCACCTGCACCATCATGCGCGGTACCTGCCGCCGCTCTCGGCTGCACCTGCCGGCTAGCCCGCCAATGCCTAGCCCGCATTATTCGCGAACGCGACTCGCGAACAATGCGGGCTTAACAGAAACACTTGGGAGTGGCGCTCCATGACGGATCAAGCCTCCCTGGACGATATCGACACCACACCCAACCTGCGGGACGCGGGACCGGTACCCGATGTGCCTTCCGCCAGGCGCCATCCCGCCTCGGGAATGGCCATCGGCATGTAAGCCCGGATTGTTCACGGATCTTTCGTGAATAATCCGGGCTAAGGAGTCCGAATCAATGACTCAGATTGGAAATCACCTGAAAATCGTGGCGGCTCAGAGCCTCCGAGATCGGTGCCGCGTGTTCTATCAGGGCCTACTCGGCTGTCGGGTGCTGCAGAGCCCCCGCCCGGATCTCGATCTCTACGAGTTCGAGGGGGGCTTTGTCCTGGGGATCTTTTTTGTCGAGCCGGAGGAGACGCTGCCGGAAGCTGACTACCTCAAGGCGACCTGGCTGGAGCTCAAGGTCCCCGATCCTGAGGCGGTGAAGGCGCGGCTGCTCCACTTCGGCGTGAAGCCGGTCGACTTTCCGGACCCGACCCGGTTCTTCTTTCAGGCGCCCGGGGGACAGGTCTTCCGCCTGGCTCCGCTCGATGGCGGTCTGTAGCCCGATGATTCGCGAACGAGTTCGCGAATCATGAGGTGACACGACTTCCGATAACCTCAAGAGGCGGGGGGCATGAACCCACGGGAACGGTACATCGAGACGCTTCGCTTCGGGGCACCGGATCGGGTCCCTTTCCATCCGGGGAACGGACGCATCTCGACCCGGAAGGCATGGCACCAGCAAGGCCTCCCGTCAGAGATCGCTCCGGAGCGTATCGCCGAGTATGCCTATCGGCAGGCCGGCGGCACGCTTCCCTGGCCTGAGGAAGGGAAGGACTTCCCGGTGTCCGAGCGGATGATCCCGATGTTCGAGGAGAAGATCCTCGAGGAGCGAGAGACCTCGCGGATCGTCCAGGATTGGAAAGGGAACATCTGCGAGATCAGCAACGAGTACCCGGTGGACTACCTCAGGAACCCCGTGGATTTCGTTACCCGACGATGGATCAGATGCCCGGTAGGGACCCGGGCCGATTGGGAACAGATCAAGGGCCGCTATGACCCCGACGATCCGGCGCGGTATCCCAAGGATGCGCAGGCGCTCGCCGCGGAGCTGAAGACTCGGACGTGGCCGGTCAAGCTGCAGTTCTCCGGTCCGTTCTGGCAGCTCCGCGAGTGGCTCGGATTCGAAAGGCTGTGCATGTCCTTCTGCGATGAGCCGGAGTTCCTGCGCGAGATGATCGATTTCTGGCAGAGCTACATCTCGAGGATTCTCGAGAATACCCTCGTCCGGTTCGTCCCGGACGAGGTCCACCTCTCCGAGGACATGGCGTACAAGATGTACTCCATAAGCGGGCGATGGCGAGCGGAGGTGCGACGCTCGAGGCGGAGATCGAAAGGGTGCGGCCTGTTATCAAGGATGGGGGCTACATCCCGAGTTGCGATCACGGTGTCCCGGCCGATGTCCCCTGGCCGAACTACGTCCGGTGCACGGGGCTCTTGGCGAAGGCTACTGGCTGGCTGTAGATCGAGCGCGGACCGCAAGGGGTGACTCAGGGCTTGGGCGGCTCGGTGTCCTCGGGTCGGGGCGCCGGGGGCCCCTCGCCGTTGCCCCGGAAGCTCCGGGCCTGCTCCGCGAACTCGCGGAGCCGCTTCTGCACGAGGAAGTTGACCGTCCCCTCCGGGTAGCCACCGTCCGGTCCAGCCTCGCCGGCGGGCATGCCCGTGAGCAGGGCGATGCCCTCGTCGATGCTCCGGATGGGGTAGACGTGGAACTTCCCTTGGCGGACCGCCTCGACCACATCCTCCCGCAGCATCAGGTTCCGCCCGTTGCTGGTAGGAATCAGGACCCCCTGGTCCCCGGTGAGTCCCCGTGCCTTGCACACGTCGAAGAAGCCTTCGTTCTTGGCGTTGACCCCGCCGATGGCCTGGACCTCGCCGTGTTGGTTGACCGAGCCGGTCACGGCCAGCCCCTGTTTCAGGGGCTGGCCGGAGAGGCTGGAGAGGATGGCGTATAGCTCTGCCGACGACGCGCTGTCGCCCTCAACCTCCTCGTAGAGCTGCTCGAAGGCGATGCTGGCCGACATGCTGAGGGGGGCTTGGCGCGCGTAGCGGCCGCCCAGGTATCCGGACAGGATCAGGACCCCCTTGCTGTGTATGCGGCCGCCCGTCCGCGCCTCGCGCTCGATGTCCAGGATGCCACCGCGGCCGAGATAGGTGCGCGCCGTGATGCGGGACGGCTTGCCGAACATGTAGTCGCCGAGAGGGATGACGGCGATTCCGTTGACCTGACCCAGGACGGCACCTTGCGTCTCGATCAGCAAGGTCCCCTCCAGGATCAGGTCCTGCAGCAGCTCCTCGATGCGGTTGGATCGGAAGATGCGGGCCCGGATGGCGGCCGTGACATCCTCGCCCGTGGCCCGCCCGTGCCCGCTCCGCTCGGCCCAGAAATGCGCCTCCCGCGCGACGTCCAGGATCTCGCCAAAGCCGGTGGAGAGCCGTGCCTGGTCCTCGACCATCCGGGAGCTGTGCTCGATGAGCTTCGCCACCCCGGTCCGGTCAAAGGGCCGGAGCCCCTCCTCGCGGCAGCAGGTGGCCAGCACTCGGGCGAAGGCCTGGATGTGCTCCGGGGTCCGGGTCACGTGGTAGCCGAAGTCCACTTTGACCTTGAAGAGTTCGGCGAACTCCGGGTCGTAGGTGTAGAGCAGGTAGTAGATCCAGGGACTGCCCAGCAGGACGACCTTGACGTCCAGCGGGATCGGCTCCGGCTCCAGGGTCACGGTGCTGATCATGCGGAACTGCTCGCCCGGCTCCTCGATCTTGATTCGCTTGTTCTTGAGCGTCCGCTTCAGGGGGTCCCAGGAGAAGTACTGCTTCAGCAGTTCCAGCGCCTCGATCACTAGGAACCCGCCGTTCGCCCGGTGCAGGGCCCCAGCCTTGATCATGGTGAAGTCGGTGAAGAGGGCGCCCATGTGGGCCTGGTGCTCGATCCGACCCAGCAGGTTTCCGCAGGTGGGGTGGGGCTCGATGACCACGGGAGCCCCGTTGCCGTCGGTGTGCTCCACCAGGACGTTGACGCGGTAGCGGTCGAAAGGGTCCCGGCCCAGCTGGGCCATGGCCAGCATCTCGGCGGGGCCGGCCTGACCGCTGGCGGCCTTGCGAAAGAGTTCCGCGTGGCCCACGATATCCTCGCGCATGGCCTCGAAGTGCGCCACGATCTCGGGGGTATCGGTGTATTTCTCCTTCGTCTCCTCGATGAGCTGCGCCACCGCCGAGGAGGCCACCTCCCGATCCAGGGCCTCCAGTTTGGCTTTGGAGTCCTTCTCGACCTCGCGGAGGCGGCGGACGGTTGCCACCACGTCGGCTGCCACGGTCTCGTGGCGGCCCTGGAATTCCTCGCGGGCGGCCTCGTCCATGTTCTTCAGGGCATCGGGATCCAGGGGTTTGCCCCGGAGCACGGGGACCGCCACCAGCCCGCTGGGGGTCTTGGCCAGCCCGAATCCCCGGGCCTCGACACGTTCTTTCAGCCCCTCCAGCTCTTTGCCCTGCTCCTTCTCCGCCGCCTGGACGATGCTCTGCTTCTGCTGCTCGTACGCCTCGGTCTCGAACGCTTTGGGGATGCCGGTCTTGAGGTCGCCGATGAGCCGCTCGCAGTCCTCGCGGAAGGGGTGCGCCCGCCCGGGCTGCAGGCGGATGGCTTGGGGCTGGTGGGGGTCAGCGAAGTTGTTGACGTAGCACCAGTCCGGCGGCGTGGGGAGCTTCGCGGCCTCGCGGGTCAGGAAGTGCCGGATGGCCGTGGCCTTCCCGGTGCCGGGCGGGCCCAGGGCGAACAGGTTGAAACCGGCGCTGTGGATGCCGACCCCGAAGGCAATCGCCTGAACGGCGCGCTCCTGGGCGACAATCTCCTCCAGGGACTGGAGATCCTCGGTGCTGTCGAAGGGCAGCGAGTCGGGGGCGCAGATCCATCGTAACGACTCGGGGGACAGAGGCGTGACCATGGGATGTCTCTCCTCTCTCTCCCTTTATATCGAGGTTCCCCCCTCCGTGCAAGGGGTGTCGTCGGACGGGGCGCCCCCGCCTTGTTCCCGTGGGGGGGATGTGGTAGGGTGCCGCGGATCGCGCGGGACGATCGGGGCTCGCATGGATGGCGGCAGCGTGTGCCGCCGGGGACAGGGGGGAGCGCCATGCTTCGTGTTGGGGTGATCGGGTGCGGGACAATCGGGGCGGAGATCTGTCAGGCGATTGATCGCGGCCTGGTCGAGGCGACCCTGGCGGGGATCAGTGATATCGATGCGCCCAGGGCGCACGCGCTGTCGCAGGGCCTCGGGACCCGGCCTCCCGTCCTGTCCCAGGGGGAGGTGATCGGTGCCTCGGACCTGGTCGTCGAGGCGGTGTCCCGGGCGGTGGCGCCCTCCATCATCGCGGAGTGTCTGGAGCGCGGCCGGGACATCATGGTCATGAGCGTGGGAGGGTTGCTGGAGCGGGCGGAGGAGTTCGTGGCGCTGGCCCGGCAACAGGGTCGGCGAATCTATGTGCCCACGGGGGCGATCGCAGCCCTGGACGCCGTGAAAAGCGCCTGTGTGGCCTCGGTGTCCCGTGTGACGCTCACGACGAGCAAGCCGCCCAAGGGCCTGGACGGTGCCCCGTACGTTGTCCAGAATCGGATCGACCTGGCGGCCCTCCAGAAGCCCACGGTCGTCTTCGCCGGCTCGGCCCGCGAGGCGGTGCCCGCCTTCCCGGCCAATATCAACGTGGCGGCCGCCCTCAGCCTGGCCGGGATCGGGCCGGACCGGACCCAGGTCCGCATCGTGGCCGATCCAACCAGCGACCGCAACGTCCACGAGATCGAGGCCGAGGGCGACTTCGGCCGCCTCACCGTTCGGATGGAGAACGTCCCGAGCCCGCACAATCCCAAGACCAGCTACATGGCGGCGCTGTCGGCGATCGCGCTGCTGCGGCGGATCACGGCCCCACTGGTGGTGGGGACCTAACTGGACCTTTTCGAGCAGCCTGGGGAGAGGAGGTTTTTTCAGCAACCTGGCAATCCGGCGACCTCCCAGCGGAGTGCGGGCAAAAGGTCGCCGGGGTCGCGCGTTGACGCTGGCCGATTCCTCCCCTATGGTCACCCACGACCCCAAGGCGGCCAAGGCGGCCTCCCTCGTCCGGTACCTGGACAACGGCCTACTGCTCCCCCTGGAGGGTCTTGCGGGGTGACGCCAGGTCCGCCACCCTCCCTGCCGACTCCCGTTGCTCCTCTCACCGGGATCCCTCCCATCTTGCGTTCTCTGCGGAATGGCATAGACTCTTTGGCGGAGGCTGGTCGGGAGGCGGTGCCATGAACCGACGGACAGTGATTCGCGGAGCGGCTGCGGCGAGCCTGGCGTCCCTGGCGAGGGACAGAGCAGCAGGCGGAGCCGATCAGTTGGGACTCGCGGCGGTTCCGGTGGGGGCATTCGATGATGAGTCGGTCCGGTCGGTGCTGGGGGCGCCTGCTGATCACGTGCCGCTATACTTGATTCCCGTGGGCCGCGCGAGGGGGTAGGGGGCAGGGGTGCAGCGCGGCGGAAGGCCGAGGGCTGAGGAGCCGGCAGGCGGCGGGGGCGCGGAGAGGCAACCACAGGGGCAGGGCAGCCATCGGGAGGCCGGGAGCGTGCGGGTGGAGTTGCCCGAGGTGATCCGGGATCAATGCTCAAGGCCGGGGCTACTCCAGCGGCAGGAGGGGCGTTGGAGGGTCTGCCTCACCTGTGAGCGCCGCTGCCGCTTGGTGGAGGGCGAGACTGGTTGGTGCCGGACCCGGCGCAATCTTGCAGGCACCCTGTGCACGCTCACATACGGCCGGGTTTCCTCGCTGTCGGCGAACCCGATCGAGAAGAAGCCGCTCTACCACTTCCATCCCGGGACAATCGCCCTGACCGCGGGAAGCTGGGGCTGCAACTTCGGATGCCCCTGGTGCCAGAACTGGGAGACGAGCAAGGCCGTGCCCTCCGGTCAGGGGCACGTTCTGTCGGCGGCCGCGTTCGTGGGCGAGGCCCGGCGGCTCGGGTGTCAGGGTACGTCCATCAGCTTCAACGAGCCGACGCTTTCCCTGGAATGGTCGCTGGAGGTCTTTCGGCTCGCCCGAGCCGCCGGTCTCTACAACACTCTGGTGAGCAATGGCTACATGACCGCGGAGGCGTTCCGGCTCTGGATCGAGGCCGGCTTGGACGCCATGAACGTCGACCTGAAGGGCCGGGCCGGTCCGCCGCCACTGCAGGGGCATCGAGGTCGAGAGGGTGTGG
>Ga0153915_10005674_pt1 | contig 11625 bp, 9 predicted proteins | sample Opewatmetagenome_2_FD_107003 | JGI IMG/M metagenome (GOLD analysis project Ga0153915, IMG submission 107003) | Freshwater wetland microbial communities from Ohio, USA - Open water 3 Core 3 Depth 3 metaG | ecosystem: Environmental > Aquatic > Freshwater > Wetlands | place: USA: Ohio, Lake Erie...
AATCGACGACCGCAGGCTTCGCAAGTTGATCCGTATTAATGCAATACGAATCAACTTGCGATCGCCGATTATACGGGCTTTGACGCGGCCCAAATTCACCATTTCAGACCGGGCGCAGTATAACTATGTTTAAAAATACCCGGAATCTTATCGAAGAACCCGCAGACACGTGCTGAAAATGTATTGTGCAAGAAAGATTTCAAGGCGATTTCATAAACAGCTCGACGTCCGTCATGTACACCCTTGAAGTTGGGTTTAGTGATTTCATCTACTTGTTTAAATCCTGTTTTTTCGAGCAAATGACGGCAATGGCTGTAGTCCGGGTGAACTGTTGCCACAACGGAGACATCTCTTAAATCGAGCCATTCCTGAACTTTTTTATCTTTCCATGCAACTTGATCCTGTCCATCGGCTAAAACAGGGAAACGAATGCCTTTTCGATCCAATTCGGGAATATATTTTGTGAAACACCATTGTAAAATTTCTCGGCCGATTTCCTGGTGTTGATGTTTTTCAAGGCCGCGTCCCGCAATTTGCAGTTTTTTGGGATTGTCGTCGAAACCGATGGCAAATTCTCCAATGACTTGACCGCTCGCGTCTAATACTGGAAATCGCGTAAAAGGCACGCCTGCTGCCGCTCTTTCTCTGGCTCCTGCTACTACGTTTCGAGCTGTTTTTTCTTCAAGCGCTCGACCGTCGCCATAAAACTCAAAATGATTGCTGGTAAGGAATTGAACAACTTTTTCTGCAAGTTCATCGGTCCAGTTTGCCGTGATGCGCCATTTTCCTGTTGGACTTGCCGCTTCCATTATTAAGGGGCTGGTAAATTTGCTAGCGATTGCTGAAGAGCTCTGTACTGACATAGATCATTCTCCTGAAAAAAAGGAGGCAAATGATGCGCGCATTGTTAATTTTGAGCAAATTCTTCTTTAGGATTCAGATATTAAGCAAGGCATCGATGAATGCCTCGGGATTAAATGGCTGTAAATCGGCAGCGCTTTCGCCGACGCCTACCCATAAAATAGGGATGTGCAATTGATGCTGAATGGCGATTGCAATCCCGCCTTTGGCCGAGCCGTCGAGTTTGGTGAGAACCGCGCCAGTGAGCGGGGTGAAATTATGGAAAGTCTTTGCTTGATCGATCGCATTTTGCCCAACTGTCGCGTCGAGAACCAGCAATGTCTCATGTGGCGCGTCGGGGATTTGCTTTTGGCAAATGCGGCGGATTTTTGAAAGTTCGTGCATCAGTTCCGTTTTGGTCTGCAGCCGTCCTGCCGTATCGATCAATACGATGTCGAATCCACGCGATTTGGCAGCAGAAAGAGCATCGAAAACAACCGCAGAGGGATCGCTGTTGGGCTGGGATTTGATGAGTTCTGCACCGACTGATTGCGTCCATTTTTCCAGCTGTTCGACAGAGGCTGCGCGAAATGTATCGCCCGCTGCGACCAGGACTTTGAGGCCGCTCTGGCGATAGTGCGCGGCTAGTTTGGCTAAACTGGTTGTCTTGCCGCTGCCGTTGACGCCAACAATGAGGATTACATGCGGATGCGCTGAAGGGATAATGGGTTGCGGGACGGATCCCATGATCGAAAGCAGTTGCGTGCGAATTGCTTTGACGATCTCTTCAGTCGGCATTTCAGGAGATTTTCTAAGCAAGGCGCGTACTTTTTCCACCAGCTCATTCGAGAGCTCAGCGCCAAGATCGGATTCGTAGAACAGACGCTCCAATTCTTCATAAGACGATTCGTCGATTTTGCGGGAGAAAAGCGATCGGATGCGCTGTCCGAGGTGCGAACCGATTTTTGCGAAGGGAGACGCGATTTTTTTCAGGAATTGAAACATGCCGACATTTTATCAGAATGGATGATTTGCGAGCCATTCTGATATACCTCTTCGCCGGATAGTTTTAAAAAATTTTCTCTTGCTCCACAATGATGGTTAGGAGATCTTTAAAAAAGACACCCTATAAGGAGCGGTCTGTAATTATGCAAAGGCGGATATCTGTCGTCGTTCAGCCTTATTTTTGGCTTTTTGCTGCATTGATCGGGTGGCTGAACAGCCCCTCTTTGAGCGGAACGATCTTATGGATCGGCATCATTTTATTATCCGTGCTTTTTCATGAATTCGGCCACGCCTTGACCGCTGTTTTTTTTCGGCAAAAGGCGCAGATCCAGCTAGTGGCCCTCGGCGGAGTGACGACGTTTCATGGCCCGAAGCTGAAGTTCTGGCAGCAATTCATCATTGTCCTCAATGGCCCTTTGGCTGGGATCCTGTTGTTTTTTCTCGCATCGCTTGCTTTAGCGCTCCCTCTTTCTTCTACGCTTCGAGGCATCGTTGCAACGATCCGGACAGTCAATCTCTTCTGGAGCATTATCAATTTGTTGCCGGTCCTTCCTCTCGACGGCGGCCAGTTGCTCAGAATTGCCCTGGAAGGATTTTTTGGAGTGAAGGGATATAAGGCTTCCTTGGTGATTGGAATTATTTTCGCCACCCTTTTGAGCTTTTATTTTTTCATCGCGCAGGCGTTTTTGATCGGCGCATTTTTCTTTTTGTTTGCATTTCAGACATTTGACTTGTATCGAAAAAGCAGAAACGCCAATTTCATGGATCGCGAGGATTCCTTGAAAAAAATGCTTTTGGAAGCAGAAAGCCTATTGCAGCAAGGCCGGCCGGTTGAAGCTGAAGCATTGTTCCAGGAAGTGCTAATGAAGGGGGCCGGCGGCTTACTTTCATCCATTGCCGCGCAATATATTGCATTTCTCTATGTCCAACAGGGAAAGCGGCAGGAAGCTTATGATCTTCTTTTATCCAATAAAGAAAGGCTGGACGATTCGGCTCGCTGCCTATTGCATCAATTGGCCGCCGAACAGGGAAATCATCCGCTGGTCGCCGAACTTTCGGCGGACTGCTATCAGTTTTCGCCGAAGCAAGAAGTCGCTCTGCGTAATGCAAGAGCCTTTGCAGCGCTGAATCAACCACAGCCTTCCGGCGGTTGGATTCAAACTGCCTGGCAACTGGGACCGTTTGATTTGAAGACTTGTCTGGATGATGAAGTTTTCAATAGTGTTCGTAATAACTCCGTGTTTCGTCATTTTGTGGATCCGCTTTATGAAGGACATCGCTCGTAATTTTATTCGCACCGTTTTATTGAGCTGCTCAGCGTCATTTCTTTGCCTGGGATGCAGCATCAAACATCAAGGGGGATCGCAGACAGCTTTCTATTCTCAGTCGGATAGCAAGTTGCGGCAAAAAGCGACCTTTCTGCAAAAAAAACTCGAAAAAGCGCAGCGCACGTTGAGCGAAGATGAAAAATCTATCGAACGGATTCGCGCGCAGCTTTGCGAAGCGGAACTCAATGCGATCGAATCAAAAGTGGAGAGTTTTGAAAATCAGTGGCGAACCGATCCCCAGCGTCTGATACAAAGTATACGGCCTGAGTTTTCCAAGGTTTTTTTTGAAGAGCGTGAGACATTGAATCGGATTATCCGCATCGGGATCGATATCCCGCGTGCGCAAACTTTGCTCGACCGCGTATTGCTATTGATTACTGAACTGAGCGATTTCGTTTCGGTTAAGGATTTGTAAATAGAGCCAGTTGAAAAACTCCACCGCAGCGAAAAAACGATGATTTTGGGGCATCTTGCGAGGGCAGGCGAAGCCTGTCCGATCCACGCTGACGGTGGCTTGCCCAATAGGGCAAGCGAGGAGGTGCGGGCGAAAGATACCCCAAAAGGGCGTTTTTACGCGCGGAAGAGTTTTGCAACTGGCTCAATATTAAATGAGGTGTTATGCATAGCGAAATTTTGCATCTTCCGCGGATTTGGATTCTTGCGTTAGCCAGTTCATTGGGGTCTGTACTGGCCATTCTGTTTACGCCAGCGCTTCCGATGCTTGCTGATTATTTTCAAGTCTCCGAACAAACGATGAACGCTTCCATGACCCTTTATCTGTTGGGATATGCTGTCGGCGCTCTTTTTTACGGCCCCGTTTCAAATCGATGGGGGCGGAAAAAGGCATTGTTCATGGGATGTTTATTGGCTTTTGCAGCCACTCTTTTTTCTCTATGGATGGGGATGCTTCAATATTTTGGGATGTTTTGTTTTGCCCGGCTGATTCAAGGAGCTGGAGCTGCGGGCGGATTGAAAGTGCCGTTGACGATGATTGCCGATACGCATTCTAAAGAATCGGCTTCACGCGCCTATTCATACATGATGCTTGCTGCAATTTTGCTCCCTGCGTTGGCGTTGGGGATAGGCGGTAGCCTTGTATCCTCGGTCGGATGGGTGGGTTGCCTGATATTTATGTCCTTCTATTGCTTGTTGCTCGTTTTTTTGATTTATTTTTTGCCGGAAACAGCCAAAGAGATCGATGCTGCTGCGCTTCATTTCGAAAAAGTCGTTCATCGATATAAAAAACAATTCACCGATTCTTTTTTACTCTTGCATGCTTTAATGCTGGGGCTTTGTTCCAGCTGTTATTTTTTCTATGCAGCGCAAGGGCCTTATCTGGGGATTGAGGTAATGGGCCTTACGCCTCAAGCTTATGGATGGCTTTCATGGATTCCCATGCTGGGAATGGCTGGCGGCTGTGTCATTGCCGCTCATTTGAAACAGCCTCCCCGGATCACCATGATATCCGGTCTGATATTGGCATTGACGTCTTTGCTAGTCATGCTGGTCTGTTTCATTAATGGTTTCGTGACGGTCGGATCGTTTTTTATTTTGATGGCCTTTGTGCAGATGGGAATCTATGTCATTGGTCCGACTGCGCTGTCGGTTGCTCTCAATGAGGCAACGGACAAATCAAATGCTTCGGCTGTCAGCCAATTCATTAACTTGGGGGTGGCTTTCGCGGCGATTTATGTGCTGGGATTATTTCCCTTGCGCGCTCCGATCGTCCTTCCGGCGTTGATCGGAGCGGCATTGGTGGGAATGCTTGCCATTTGGCTGAAATTAAAAGCCCATCATCAAAAAATTAGTTGATTTTGATTGTATAATATCGCTGAAAGTTCTGGTGGCGGACGATCAATACCACATGTTTGCGGTTTGTGACCTCTTTCAAGGCAGCGTCGAACTCGGCTGTGTTTTTAATAGCTTTGGGTTCGTTGCCCTGCATTGCCACGCCCGTGATCAAAAAGCCGGGTTTCAGGCCTGCCATCTGGGCGGGCGAGCCAGGCTGGATCTTTGTGATCACTACGCCGATGGTATCGGCAGATAAATTGAGCCTTGATGCCATCTCTGGAGTGGCGTTTTCCACTTCGATGCCCAATTTTTGAGTCATCTCGTCAAGCGAGAGTTCCGATTCGTTCTGCACGCCGAGCGGAACTTTGATATCGAGAGCTGAATTATTTCTGAGAACCTTCAGGCTGACAATTTGCCCCGGATCCATCAAAGCGATATCGTTGCGGAACTTTGCAATGGTTTTAGCTGGCTTGTTGTTGTATTGCAAAATGATATCGCCCTGCTGCAAGCCTGATTTGGAAGCGGGAGAGTCTTTCATGATATCGGAGACCAATACGCCCTCTTGCTTGTCGAATCCCAAAGCATCGGCGAGCTCCTTGTCAATTTGCTGGAGTACGACTCCCAGATAGGCGCGATGAACGCCTCCTCGATTCATGATTTGATCGATGACGTTTTGTGCAATATGGCTGGGAATTGATAGGCCGATGCCCATGTATCCGCCCGTTCGCGATACAATGGCGGTATTCACGCCAATGACCTGGCCATTCAAATTAAGAAGGGGGCCGCCTGAGTTCCCGGGGTTGATCGCCGCATCGGTTTGAATGAAATCTTCCAGGGAAGCGATCCCGAAGTCTTGCCGCCCTTTGGCGCTGACAACGCCGACTGTGAGGCTTGATTCAAGAGCGCATGGCGAGCCGATGGCAATCGCCCATTCACCGATCTGCAGCTCATCAGAATCGCCAAAAGAAAGATAGGGAAGGTTTGTTTCATTGATCTTTAGAACAGCGAGGTCTGTTTTTGGATCCGATCCAGTGACTGTTGCTGTAAATTCCCGTCCGTCATTAAGAACGATTGTGATCTTGCTTGCATCTTTGACGACGTGGTAATTCGTGACGATGTATCCATCTGCGCTTACGAAAAATCCCGAACCGCCGACAACTTGCGGCTGCTGGGGGATTTGCTGGAATAATCCATTTCCGTTCTGCATGCCGAAAAACCGGCGGAAGAACTCGTCTCCAAAAGAATCGAATGGATTTTGCTGATCATGCCCAAATGGCTGGGGATTAATCGTTGTTTTGATAAATACTGTTGCTGGGATCGCTTTTTTTGCGATCTGAGTAAAAGAGGGGAAAGGCTGCTCAAGTTTCGTTGCCGTTGAATCGGCGAGATCTTGGCCGCCAAATCCCGTAAATGGCATTGCAATCAGCAATGCGGCTGATAGAAGAGTCAAAGTCTTAGATGTTTTCATAAATTTTCCTCCCACATCAAACGCTATTATAGGATTTACATCGAAAAATCGCAACGAACCGAAGCTTGCGAGGGGGCGCCGGAAAATGTCTAATGAACATAAAAAAATTATACAGCATTGCCGCTTCGGTTCCTTGATCGGCGGAAGCGTTTCCCCCTTGAAAGGAGGGGATTCTTTAAATTTTCTTGATCTTCTTCGTTGTGATGCACTACGCTGCTCGCCGCAAAAAAATCAATCAGGACAATTATACCTAAAAGGAAAACAGCATGTCCATTGCCGCTTGTAACGTATGTGATACCAGTCTCATTTATGATAAAGATGGGGGTTATGAATATTCTTTGCCAAAAGGAGTGTTAGAAAGCTTCCTTTCTGGAAAAGCTTTTGATAACCCGACAGCGTATACTGAAGAAGAATCTATTAGGCTACGAGCAGACATCAACGAAATTTTTCAAAAAATTCTATCTCAAAACCCTGTAAAGGGAAATTTAGCTGTTCTAACAGCAGGCGCTCCTGGTGCTGGAAAAACAATTAAAATGCGTCAAGATTTAAGCGAAAACGCTTCTCTGGGTAGAAACTTCGCATATGTTTGTCCTGATGATGTCTGCTTACAAAATCAAACCAGAACTTACAAAGCTGAGCTAGAAAGCGGAACCGGAAGTAAGGAAGAACGCCTGGCTGCTTACAATAAATGGAGACCCGGTTCTAATGCTGCGACTCATCTTATCTTGGGAAATTTGATTCGCGAAAAGTACGCATTTTATTTTGGAACCACTTCATCCGGTCCGGCTACAGGAAAATTCTTTGAATTTCTTAAGAAACAGGGGTACCGGATTAGATTGATACATGTCACAGCTCCTGATGATGTTCGATGGGGATCTATCCGGGAAAGAGACAAAACCTTTGTGCAGACAACAGAACAAGATGTGAGAGAAAAAGGCTTATTGCTTCCGCAGCGCATCAAGGATACTTTTTTAGCTTATGCTGATGAAATTGAATTTTATTATCGCGGTGACGTCAAAGAAGATGCACAACTCGCTGCAAAATGGATTCGAAACGACTCATCATCTGAAGCTCTAGGAACGTTACAAATTATTTCTATTCCTCAATACGAACAGATTAAAACCATCCATAATGCAGCTACAGAAGTCTTAAAACGTCCAGACCTTCGGTGGGAAGCAACTGTTGAATAAATTGGATTTATACCGGGAGGGATTCCAAAATCAGCTTTCGCTCAAACCGAAAAACCGAATCGTACTTTTCGGGGCTTGAAAATCTTAACAACTCTTGTCCAGCAAGGCTTTTGCAAGGATACAGCTATAAAATCCGCACAAATGTTGCTGAGTAGGGATGATCTTTATCCTGAGGTGCGAAAAGATGCAGAAACATTATTAAAAATTGCTACAGTTTCTGGGTAGTCCTTACCAAAAATTCTTGAGATCATTTTTAGCGTGAAAGCTCCGTCAGAAAATGCCTCACAATACGGATACTTCGAAATCGAACGGCAATTTTTTCGCTTCTTTGTTCAAGAGATCTTTTCCTGCAAATGACACAAATACGCCTTCGTTTTTCTGACCCAAGAGATGCTTTTCGACAGCTTTCGCGACGCTGGCTCCATCAACATTGATTACAGCGCGGCGAAAAGAATCGCGCCGCTCCCAAGTGCGGTTGCTCCGCTGCCATCCGAAAGCGCAAATAGCGCGTTTATGGGGGGGAAGCGGAGAATCGAGATCTTGCAATATGCCGAGCTTGGCTTCGGTGAGTTCTCTCTCAGTGAATTTTTGAGCGGCGATTCTATCGATGGCTTCGTGGAAAGCGCGATATGTGCTGAGCAAATGCGGGTCGCGGTAGGAGTAAAAATGAAATTGGCCTGTCGCCGGCGAGTAGGAAGCTCCGCTTCCATACGCTCCGCCTTTTTCCCGGATTTCTTTGTGGAGGACAATATTTTCCATGAGATCGGTTGCGACCAATAGCGCGGGGGCATCGTCGTCGCGATAGGATACAGTATTGTATGCAAGAACAGAAAAAGCGACAGGCGATGGGATGATTTTTCCTTGAGAAGGGACTTGCGTTGACATGTTTTTCATAGTCCAGCTGCCGAAATTGCGCTGAGGCAGCGATTCGGCAAATTGCGGCAAGCGGCGGACCATAGCTTGATGTTCGTCGTGTCCGCAGGAAAGAACCAGCGCGGGATGAGCGGCGCCGATCACAGCTTTTTGCATCTGGTCAAATTCTTGGCAAAGGCGATCGATGGAAGACGATTTCGCATGGTTGAGGATAAAAGAAAAATAGGGCAGTCCGAACATTTGCTGGTGGATGGCGGCAGAAAGAGTCAGCCCGCTCGATGCCAGCTGGATTGCATAGCTCATGGCATTGCGCGGCAAGTTATTTTGTAATTCGGTCGCATGTTCCTGGATCAATTCTTGGATCCTCGCTTGATCGAGGAAATTGGGGGAATTAGCAAAGTCGCTGAGAAGTTGAAGGAGCGGTTCAATGTTTCGCTCCAGCGCTTTAGCACGCAGTGAGAGCGTTGGCCGGCATATGTTGGGATCTTCGTGCTGGACGTATAGTGACATGGCTGCGCTCAGTTCTCCCAGAGTTTCCTGCTGCAATTCAAGAGTCTCGGCATAGTCGCGTCCGCCGCTGCCGATCTCTGGCCAACAGCGGGTTAAAAGAGAAAGAAGGGAAAAATCCGTGAACGCAATCGATGGCAGATCGAAGCATAGATCGGCGTAAATGATGCGATTGGTAAAGCAGCAATGATGATGCAAGGCTAAAGCGCCGAAAGAAGAGGAAGCAAGAGGAAAATCTTTTGCATGAACGGGGACGTCTGCAAGAGTTACTTTAGGCAAACAATCGAGAGACTGATGTTCCACTTGTTCTTGATAAGCGGCGAGTTTTTTTTCCTGTTCGACGATCTCATCGAGCTCTTTTTTCGTCAGTTTTGCTCGAATGGCGGCAAGGGCGGCTTTTTCTTCATCGCTCTCTTTTTGATTAAGGGCGGGATCGGGTTTCAGCGTCAGATAGACTGCATGGGGATTGTTGAGAAAATATTTGCGCAAAAGACCGGGAAGGTATGAGCTGTCGGCTAATCGGTTTCTCAGATCTTTGAATAAGGAATGGATCAAGAGTGAATGTTCAGGTGCAGCGCCATGCTGTTTGGCTAAAATCGCGCGGAAAAAAAGCGTTAAGCCGAAAGGCACGCTATCAGCGCTGATTTCAGCGCGTTCGAATTCTAGCTGATGCAAGGATGCTTCGATTGCATCGGGATCGAAGCCGGCGGCTGCGAGTGTTTCCAAAGTCTTTCGAACAATCTCAACGACTTTTTTCTCGTTATTTTCTTCGCAGCCCTTACAGACAAGCAGCCAGGGAGCTTCGCTCATTTCGGTATCGAAATGCGAATCAGCGCTGGTGCAAAGCCCTGATTGCAATAAAGCGAATTTCAGCGGGGAAACATCCGTGTCTGTCAAAAGGCTGTCGATGAGGCTCAAAGCCAAAAGATCGGTTTGATGGGAAATAGGCGCCGTCAAAAAACCAAGGGCAATGATCGTTTTTTTTGCTGAGTCTTCGTTTGGAGCGATAGGGTATGTTTTTTCGACGCGCTTCGGTTCCGTAAAACGTTTTTGCAGGGGAATAGGAGAGAGCATTGGAGCTTTTTCTACATGTAAAACGGCATGGCGTTCGAGGAAATCGATATGTTTTGAGAGAGGAAGATTTCCATAGAAAAAGAACAGGCAGCGCGACGGATGATAAAATGTGCGATGAAAATCGATGAGGTCTTCGTAAGTAAGGGATGGAATTTCTTGCGGATCGCCGCCGGAGTTATAAGCATAGGGAAGATCCGGCATGAGATAGCGAAATAGATGGAAAGACAATCGTTCATCGCTCGAACTCATGGCCCCTTTCATCTCGTTATAAACAACGCCAACTCTTTGAAGCGGGCTGGACATATCTCCGGGAACGGTGAAGCAGAGCCGATGGGCTTCCTGAAGAAAACTGAGAGGCTTAAGTAAGGGATGAAAGACGGCATCGAGATAGACTTCCAGAAGGTTATAAAAATCTTGTTCGACCTGGGAGCTCGCCGGATAAACAGTGAAATCCTGCCCCGTAAGCGCATTCATATAGGTGTTCAGGCTGCGCCGGGTCATGGAAAAGAAAGGATCCTTCACGGGGAATTTTTCCGACCCGCAAAGTACGATATGCTCCAACGCATGCGCAACACCGTTTGAGCTATTGGGAAGCGTCTGAAAAGACAGCGCAAATAAATTTTCGGGGTCTTCATTGGCGATTTGAATGATCCGCGCACCCGATGTTTCGTGCGTCAATTCAATGAGCGTGCATTGCAATTCTTTTAGGGGGAGATATTTGGTAACGACGTATCCCCGATAATTTTGTCCTTCCGCTTCAAGCGATGGAACCATTGAGCGCCCCTGTTTTTTCCAGCCATATTATCAGGGGGCGATGGAAAAGAGCCAGCTTGAACTCTATGGAATCATTCCCGCTATACCCGTTCCGTTTGAAAGACTCTCAAGAGGACTGAATTGAAAGCTCTCGCAGTTTGATTATTTTTATTCGATACGTATTTAATTCAATACGTTTCGAATAAAAATAATCAAAATCCGAGGCTTTGAATTAGTCCCTTTTGGAGGTCTTTCAATCAGAATGGGTATATGCTTCTTTTGGAAACAAAATGGGAGTTTTTATAACTCCCCGCCGCGAAAATTATTTTTATCTTTTTGCAGCTAAACAACGGCCGCACTCGCGAACCATGTAATTGCACTCGCCCAAAAGCAGCAATAAATCTCTACGACCTTTGATGATTGCGCGGCTTGAGCGGTTTTTCACATCGGTACGCAGTTTTTTCCAGGTCTTGTCGATTTTTTTCTCGAGATCGCGATATGCCCGAATCGGGGATTGCATTGTAAATGCGAATTTTTTCGCTTTCATACGCAATTCAGCGCGGCGTTTTGCGCTCAATTGGGTGGAACCTTTTGCCTTGCGGCTTTTTCGTTTAATAGCCATTTAAGCCTCCGAATTTTCGACACAAATAAGTTGCGGGACACTCATGATATTTAGGGTCTGTGAAACAATAAAGTGGGCGATTTGGCTGCGTCAAAGCCCGTATAATCGACGATCGCAAACGGGCGCGTATGCATTAATACGTACCCGTTTGCGAAGCCTTGCGGTCGTCGATTA
>Ga0153915_10005675_pt1 | contig 11624 bp, 8 predicted proteins | sample Opewatmetagenome_2_FD_107003 | JGI IMG/M metagenome (GOLD analysis project Ga0153915, IMG submission 107003) | Freshwater wetland microbial communities from Ohio, USA - Open water 3 Core 3 Depth 3 metaG | ecosystem: Environmental > Aquatic > Freshwater > Wetlands | place: USA: Ohio, Lake Erie...
CGGCAGGAAGATGGGGACCACGTAAAGGCGGTAGAACAGGTCCTCCCGGAACGCTCCGGTCAGCACCATCTGCTTCAGGTTCTTGTTGGTGGCCGCGATCAGGCGGATGTCGGTTACCTTGGCCTCGGTCCCGCCGACCGGAACCACGGCGCGCTCCTGGATCGCGCGCAGCAGCTTGACCTGCATCGACGGCGGCATTTCGCCGATCTCGTCGAGGAACAGCGTGCCGCCGTCGGCGAGCTCGAACCGGCCCGGCTTGCTCGAGGTCGCACCGGTGAACGCGCCCTTCTCGTAGCCGAACAGCTCCGACTCCATCAGCGTCTTGGGGATCGCGGCGCAGTTGATCTTGATGAACGGCTGGTTCTTGCGGCTCGACTGCTCGTGCAGCGCCTTGGCGACCAGCTCCTTGCCGGTACCGCTCTCGCCGGTGATCAGCACCGTCGACGGCGTGTCGGCGACCTTCTCGATTACCTCGAAGATCGCATGCATCTCGGCCGACTGGCCGACGAGGCCGAACTTGCCGCGCTGCTCCGACTCGCTCGTGATGTAGAGCGTCGGCTGCGGTGCGAGCCGGTTCGCCGCGGCCTGACCGATCGCCTTGTCGACGATGATCTTGATCGAGTCCTGCTCGAACGGCTTCTCGATGTAGTCGAAGGCGCCCGCCTTGATCGCCTCGACGGCCTGTCCGACCGAGCCGTATGCCGTGATCATGATGACCGGGACGTGCGGGTGCTTCGCGGAGGCGGTGCGAAGGACCTCCATGCCGTCGGCGCCGGGCATCCGGAGATCGGTGATGACGACGTCGACCTCGGAGAGGTGCTCGATCGCCTCGGCGCCATTGGCGGCCTGGACGACGTCGTGACCCTCGCGGCGGAGCAGTGCGGTGAGCACGCGACGCAGGTTCTGCTCGTCGTCCGCAACGAGGATCTTGGCCGGCTGCATGGCGGCGCTACTCTACCCTGTACCCGTGCTGGTTGCGGGCGTTGCGGCCGGCGGAGCTTGCGTGGGCGACTCGTCGGGCTGAGGCGCTTCCTCGGGCTTCTTGTCGTCCGCGACGGGCGTCAGCTTGCCGGTCTCGGTGATGTCCTCGACCTTGCCCGCGGGCACCGGCTCGGCGGCGGGCAAGAACACCGAGAACGTCGAGCCCTGACCGACGGTCGAGCGGACCTCGATGGTGCCGCCGTGCTGGTTGATGATGCGGTGGCTGATCGCGAGGCCGAGACCGGTTCCCTTCTGCTTCGTCGTGTAGAACGGGATGAACAGCTTCTTGAGGCGGTCGCGCGGGATGCCCGCACCGGTGTCGCGGAACCGGACCTCGCAGAACTGACCGTAGCCGAGACGGCTCCGCCGCCGCCGCGTCGTCAGGATCTCGAGCGTGCCGCCATCGGGCATCGCCTGGAGCGCGTTCTGGCCGAGGTTCAGGAACACCTGGAGCAGCGACTCGGGATCACCGGCGACTTGCGGCAGCTGCTCGTCGGTCCGCACGCGCAGCTCGACCTTCGGGTGCTGGTCCTTCTGGAGCAGCTGGACCGTCTTGCGCACGACGTTGTTGAGGTCGACCTTGTCCGCACCTTCGCGGCCCGGACGCTCCGCGCGGGCATAGTCGAGGAATCGCGTCACCACGTTGTTCAGGCGGTTCGCCTCCTCGACGATGATCTGGAGGAACTCGGCGGTCTCGGTGTGCTGCTGCGCGGGCGCCCCATCGGCGGTCATCAGCAGCTGCGCTGCGCCCTTGATCGCACCGAGCGGGTTGCGGATCTCGTGCGCGAGGCCGGCGGCCATCTCGCCGAGCGCCGCGAGGCGATCGCGCTCCTTGACGCGCTCGTACGCCTGTGACGACTCGATCACGCGGGCGGCGGCGATCGCGAGCTGGCGGAACGTGTCGATGTCGTCGGCGTCGAACGCGCTGTCGGCGCGGTCATCGCGCACGCAGAACAGGCCGAGCAGCCATGGACCTTGCTCGGTCTCGGCCGAGCCGAACAGCGGGAAGATCAGCGTCGCCTGCAGCTCCTCCATCCGCGTCTTGAGCGCGACGAGCCCGGTGCGCTTGACCTCGACGTCGGGAGTCTGACCGAGATCCTCGAGCTCGCGCCCGAGCTGATCGATGTCGAGGTAGCCGGTGCGGACGCGATCGAGCAGCGCGCGCTCGGCGTTGGCATCGAGGCGCTCGGGCGGCGCCTGGCCGTGGAAGCCCGCGCGATCGAAGCCGGCGCCGTCGGAGTCGAGCAGGTACACGGCCGCCTCGGTGACGCGGCGCGACTCCTCGAGCGCGGTCATGATCCGCTGCACCATGTCGGCGACGTCGACGATGCTCGGCAGCTCGCGGCGCACCGCCTCGAGGCGGCCGCGCAGCTCGGTGCGTTGCCGGAGCAGCCAGCGGTTGATGCTGTTCTCGAGCCAGCTGCGCACGGGCTCGAACAGGATGAGGATCACGAACGCGGCGACGAGCGCGTTGAGCAGGTACAGGCCCTCGGTGCGCTGGCCCTTGCCGACCCAGTAGAGCAGGAAGCCATAGACCGCCGACAGCAGCACGACGAGCGTGCCGAGCACCGCCATCTTGCCGACGAGCTCGTTGAGGTCGAGCAGGCGGTTGCGGAACAGCGTCTGCGACAGGAAGTAGAGGTAGAGGATGCCGAGGACGTTGCCGATCGCCGGCCACGCGATGCCGAAGCGGGGAAGGACGTCGGTGAGCGTTAGCGTCGTCGCGACGAAGCCGCCGAGTGCGAGGTAGCCGATGCGGGTGCGCTCGACCCGCTTCGTCGTCGCGCGGTACTGGCGGTACATGTCCCAGACGCAGCGATAGAGGCCGCCGAACACGTAGAATCCGAACGGGATCAGAAAGTAGACCGTGTCGTGGATCGGCTGGACGATCGCGGAGTAGACGAGCGCGGCATACGCGAGCAGCGTCCACGCGAGCGTGACGCGAGGTCCGCGCTTGGGACCGCCGATCGACGGCTGCGAGAGGAACGTTCGATAGAAGCGGATCGCGGTCGGCGGGATCGTCGCGGCGGCCCACAGCGACAGCCACCGCATGACCGGGCTGTTCGACGCGGCATCGATGAACGAGCACAGGTGCCAGGCCGAGACGGTGAACGCGAATGCAGCAAACGCGGTGTACGTCTTGTCCGAGCGCGACCGCAGCAGCACCGACGCACCGATCGCGAGGATCAGCACGGCTGCGAGCAGCGCGGAGACTGCCTGGACGTCCATCGAGCGCAGTCTGTCATGACCTCGGCAGTTTGGGGCAGGCGAATGGTAGGGTCGCTGCGTGTCCGATTCACGCCTCGCGAAGTTACCTGCGGTTCATGCGCTCGCCGACGAGGCCCAGGCTCTCGCCAACGCACCGCGCTGGGCGGTCGTCGAAGCTGCGCGCCGCGCGATCGGAGAGCGCCGGGCCGCCATCCTCGCGGGCAAGGCCGATAGCCCGGTGATCGGAGCCACCGAGGTCGCGGAGGTCGCCGCGCAGCTTGCCGCGCCGCCACTCCGTCGCGTGATCAATGCGACCGGCGTCGTCCTCCACACGAACCTCGGTCGCGCGCCGCTGGCAGACGCAGCGCGTGCGGCGATCGACGAGGCCGCTCGTGGCTATACGAATCTCGAGTACGACCTCGTGAAGGGCGAGCGGGGATCGCGCCACGATCACCTGCGCGCGCTGCTGTGCGAGCTGACCGGCGCCGAGGACGCGATCGTGTGCAACAACAACGCGGCCGCGACCGTGCTCGGGCTCGCGGCGCTCGCCTCGAACAAGGAGATCATCGTCTCGCGCGGCGAGCTGATCGAGATCGGTGGGTCGTTCCGGTTGCCCGAGATCCTCGCGCTCTCGCGCGGAACGATGATCGAGGTCGGCACGACGAACAAGACGCACCCGCGTGATTACGAGAACGCGATCGGTCCGCAGACCGGGCTCCTGCTCAAGGTCCACCGCTCGAACTTCGCGATCGTCGGGTTCACCGCGGAGGTGACGCCGGAGCAGGTCGTCCAGATCGGCAAGGACCGCAACGTGGCGACGATGATCGATCTCGGCTCGGGCATGATCATCGACCGCGCGACGCAGCGAACGTGGGGGCTGCCCGACGAGCCGACGGTCGCGGAGGCGGTCGCGAGCGGCGCGGACCTCGTGACGTTCTCGGGAGACAAGCTGCTCGGCGGCCCACAGGCCGGCATCGCGGTGGGCACGAAGGCGGCGGTCGAGGCCGCACGCAAGCATCCGCTGATGCGCGCGCTGCGTCCCGACAAGCTGACGCTCGCGGGGCTCGCGGCGACGCTCGCGCTGTACCGCGATGGTCACGCCGAGGACGTCCCGACCGTGCGCATGATCGCCCGCACGTCCGAGGCGCTGCACGCGGATGCGCGCCGGCTCGTCGAGATGGTCGGCGGCACGGGCCTCACGGTAGGGGTCGAGGGCTGCATGTCGACAGTCGGTGGGGGCGCGATGCCGACCGCCGAGCTGCCGTCCTGGGCGGTGACGCTGGCGGGCCGACCGGCCGACGCGCTCGAGCGCGGGCTTCGCGCGGCGCAACCTCCCGTGATCGGTACGATTCGCGACGGCAAGGTCTGGCTCGACGTACGGACAATTTCGGAGGAGGAGCTGGCCACGGTTGCCGAAGCCGTACGCGGTGCTGCGGCCGGTCTTGACCGACGACGATAAGCGCGGTTATGTGCCGCCGAACATGACCCGGGTAGTCGCGATCGGCGGCGGCAAAGGCGGCGTAGGCAAGAGCCTCGTCGCCGCCAACGTCGGCATCTTCCTCGCGACGCTCGGCAAGCGAGTGATTCTCGTAGACGGCGCGTTCGGCGCGCCGAACCTCCACATCTTCGCGGGCGTGCCGCGGCCGACCCGCAGCCTGTCCGAGGCGCTCGCCGCCGGTGGCCCTCCGCTCGCCGACCTCGCGGTCGCGACCCACGTGCCGGGCGTGAAGCTGATCGGCGGCGTCTACGATCCGCCGTGGATGGCGAACCCGGGACCGGCGCAGGTCCGCGTCATCGCGGAGCAGCTCCATCAGCTGCCGGCCGACTGGGTCGTCGTCGATCTCGCACCGGGCCTCGCGTCGTCGACGCTCGAGCTGTTCCTGGAGGCCGATATCGGCCTGCTCGTCGCGGTGCCGGATCCGACCGCGATCGAGCTGATGCACCGGTTCGTTCGCGCGGCGTTCCTCAAGCGGCTCGAGCGCAAGGGGCTCGGCCACCTCGCACAGATCGTCGACAAGGCGCCGACCGAGCTCGAGGGCGGCACGCCGAGCGCGCTCGACATCTACCTCGCGGCGGTCGCGTCGCAGGGCGACATTCACGAGCTGCGCGACGCGATCCTCGGGTTCTCGCCCCACCTCGTGATCAACTCCGCGCGCAGCAAGAGCGACATGGAGCTCGGCCGTGCGGTCGCCTCCGCTGCGCGCCGGCGGCTCGGCACACCGATTCGCTATCTCGGTCACCTCGAGTACGACGAGGCCGTGTGGGCATCGACGCGCCGGCGGCGGCCGCTCCTCATCGAGCACCCGGAGACGCGAATCGCGAAGTGCTTCGAGCGTGTCGCGCGCGGGCTCATGGCCGTGCGAACGCCGGGCAGCCGCTCCGATTCCGGCGGGTTCGTCGCGACCGGCATCGACGGCGACGTCCTGCCGAGTGACTCGCACTACGAGCTGCTCGAGGTCCCGCCGACCGCGAGCTTCGAGGACATCCGCCGCGCGAACCGCCGCGTCCGCGACATCTACGGCGCGGAGTCGATCGCGGTGTCGGGCCTGTACGATCCGGCGAGCCTCGAAGCGGTCCACCGCCGGCTCGACCTCGCGTACACGACGCTGATGGACGCGGCGAAGCGCAAGGAATACGACCACGAGCTGTTCCCGGATGGCGTGCCGATGCCGGTGACGCCGCCGACGATCCTCGGACCGAGCGATGCCCCGACGCTGCCCACGCGCCCGGTCGCCAAGGGCGATGACCCGGCGACGCTCGTGACACGGCCGCCGATGCCGGAGATCTCCGCGCGCACCGAGTTTTCGGGCCCGCTGCTGCGCCAGATCCGCGAGGCGATCGGTGTCGAGCTGCGCGAGATCGCCGAGAAGTCGAAGATCGGCATGGCCTACCTGCAGGCGCTCGAGGGCGAGGTGTTCGCCAAGCTCCCGGCCGCGGTGTACGTGCGCGGCTTCCTCGCGGAGTACGCGCGCGCACTCGGGCTCGACGTCGAGCGCGTGAAGCAGACGTACCTCGATCGCTACCGCGCGGCGCGCGGTCCCGTCGTCGACGCGAACGCCGAGGAATCGCGACCTGCTCGAGGCTCCGGAAACGACGACGAGGCCGCCAAGACGAGTTGAGGCTGACCCGGCCTTGACCCGAGTGCTTCCGCGAACCTACGATCGCGCCATGGCCACCCTGATCGACAATCCCAAGCGTGCGCGCCAGCTCGCGCGCGCCATCGCGTCGGACCTGACGCTCTATCACGAGCCGAAGATCCTCGAGGGCATCGCGAACGACAACCTGTTCGACGTGATGTCCGACGAGATCAACGAAGGCCGCGAGCTGTTCAAGAGCCGCGTCACCGAGGACATCTTCGGCCAGCACATCTACGAGCGCGCCATCGTCGACGTGCTGATCAAGTCGAAGGGTCACGTCAAATCGAAGATCTGGTAGACGAGGACGACGGCGGCGAGACCTACGATCTCGTCGTCGACGCCGCGCAGGCGGGAGGACGCCTCGACGCGGTGATCGCGGGAGCCATCTCGGAGCTCTCGCGCGCCCAGGTCCAGCGCCTCATCGAAGAGGGGCGAGTGACCGTGGGCAAGGCAGTCGCGGCGAAGTCGCTGCGCGTGAAGGAAGGTGACGCGATCACGGTCGTGGTGCCTCCACCCGAGCCGCTCGAGGTCCTGCCCGAGCCGATTCCGCTCGTCGTGCTGTTCGAGGATCCGGACCTGATCGTCATCGACAAGCCGGCGGGCCTCGTCGTGCACCCGGCGGCGGGCCATACGCACGGCACGCTCGTCAACGCGCTGCTGCATCACTGCACGGACCTCGCGGGTATCGGTGGCGTGCTGCGGCCCGGCATCGTCCATCGCCTCGACAAGGACACCAGCGGCGTGATGGTCGCGACGAAGACCGACCGCGCACACGCCGCGCTGACGGCGGCATTCGCCGCGAAGAGCCGCGGGGAGGCCGGCGGTCTCGAGCGGACCTACCTCGCGATCACGTCGCCCGCGCCGCCGGCGAAGACCGGCACGCTGCGTACGCTCTACGGACGTCATCCGATCCATCGCAAGCGGTTTTCGTCGAAGGTGGCGAGCGGCAAGAGCGCCGTCACGCACTGGGAGGTCGTCGAGCCGCTCCATGATGCGGCGCTCGTCCGGTTCCGTCTCGAGACCGGCCGCACGCATCAGATCCGCGTCCACGCAGCGGATCACGGCTGGCCACTGGTCGGCGATCCGGTCTACGGCCACAAGCCGCGCGATGAACGACTCGCGGAGGTCGCGAGGAAGCTCGGTCGTCAGGCGCTGCACGCCGCGACGCTGTCGTTCGAGCATCCGGTGACCGGTGACCGGCTCTCGTTCGAGTCGCCCCTGCCCGAGGACATGCAGGCGGCGCGCGCCGCACTCACCGGATGATCGGCGGCGCGCACGGCACGCCCGGCTGGTACTCCACCCCACCGCACCTCCCCATCGTATCGGGTCGGGCCCTCGGCGTCACCGGATGGTCGGGACCGGGCACGGCCCGCCGGGAACCTGCTGGAACAGCGCGATCGCGTCGACGCGGATCGGATCGTAGGCGGCGGCGATGCCGGCACGGCCCGCCTGCAGCGGACGAGATACTTGCGGGCTGAGCGTCTGCACGGCGACGCCATAATCGACGCGGCAGTACAGGACCGGTGGCACGCCGGCGATGTCGCTGAGAGCGAGGCGGATCCGGAACACGTCATTGACGTGCGGCTGCTGGAACGTCGCGGCGGCCTTGAACGCTCCGAACAGACCGCCGACCGCCTCGGTGCCGTTGTTGACGCCGCAGTAGTAGCCCTCGTTCGATCCGGTCGCACCGACCATCACGCGGACCTCGCCGCTGCCGCTGCTGAGATCGGCGAGGCCGAACATCTCCGCGTCGAACACACCGGAGAGGTTGCGCGCGAGGATGCCCGCATCGTCGGATCCGTTCGGCGTGATCGTGACGAAGCCCTTGTCGGCGTGGACGTTGGCCGGCGCGCCCGACTTCGAAACACCTTCCCAGTCCTGATCGAACACGGAGGGATTGTCGAAGCTGTCGATCAGCACGAGGCAGTCGTCGCCGGTCGCCGGATGTGGATCGCACGCGTCGCCGACCGCGTCCTTGTCGCCTTCGTTCTCCTGCGATGGGTTCTGCGTGAGCAGGCAGTTGTCACACGCGTCGCCGATGCCATCGCTGTCCATGTCCGCTTGGTCGCGGTTCGGCACGACCGGGCAGTTGTCGCCGTCGTCGATGACGCCATCGCCGTCCATGTCCGCGAGGCTCGTCGGATCCAGCCCGTAGAACTGGTTGCAGGCGGCGACCAGCAGCAGCAGCGCGCCGCGCACGTCGTGATCGTATCACCGTATGACTGCGGTCAGCGGACGAGCGGCGTCGCACGATGTGTGCATCGGCGCTTCGCGCGTTACTCGGCGTCGAGGCCGTACTGGCGAAGCTTCTTCCAGAGCGTCGTGCGGTTGATGCCGAGCATCTGGGCGGCCTTGGTCTTCTGGCCCTCACAGAGCTTGAGGACCTTGAGGATGTGTGCGCGCTCGAGCTCGTCGAGCGTCGGGACGTGGTCGCCCGAGAACGTCGCGAACGAGGGCATGGTGGCGGTCGGCCGCGGGCCAGCGACGTCGGAGACATCGAGCACGTCGCCGGCCGCGAGGATCACCGCACGCTCGATCGCGTTCTCGAGCTCGCGGACGTTGCCCGGCCACGCCTGGCTCGCGAGGTGTGCGAGCGCCGCATCGGTCAGCGTGACGCGGCCGCGCTCGGCACGCAGCGCTGCTTGCTCCGCGAAGTGACGCGCGAGCAGCGGGATGTCGCCGGGCCGGTTGCGCAGCGCCGGAACCTCGATCGTGATGACCGCGAGGCGGTAGTAGAGGTCTTCGCGGAACGCGCCCGCCGTGATCTGGTCCTGCAGCGTGCGGTTGGTCGCGGCGATCACACGCGCATCGACGCGGATCGCAGTCGTGCCGCCGACCGGCTTGACCTCGCCGTCCTGCAGAGCGCGCAGGAGCTTCGGCTGGAGCTCGAGAGGCAGCTCGCCGATCTCGTCGAGGAACAGCGTGCCGCCGTCGGCTGCGACGAACAGGCCGCGCTTCGAGGTGTCCGCGCCGGTGAAGGCGCCGCGCACGTGGCCGAACAGCTCGCTGTCGAGCAGCGTGCCGACGAGTGCGCCGCAATTGACCGGGACGAACGGCCCGCTCGCGCGACGGCCGGCGAAGTGAAGCGCGCGCGCGACCAGCTCCTTGCCCGTGCCGCTCTCGCCGGTGATCAGCACGGTCGCGTCGGACTGGGCGACCTTGTCGATCGTCGCCCGCATCTGCTGCATCGCCGGCGACTCGCCGATCATCGAGCCGTACGCGAGGCGCTTGGTCAGCTCGCCGTGCTTGCGGCGCAGCTCGTCCTCGGCGAGCGCGCGCTGGACGACGAGGCGCAGCTCGTCCGGCGAGAACGGCTTGCCGATGTAGTCGCGTGCGCCGAGCTTCATGCCACGGACAGCGGTGTCGATCGACGGGTACGCGGTGATGAGGAGGACCGCCGGCGGAGTCTCGCCTGCGAGCAGCTTCGGCAGGATGGAGACGCCGTCCTGGTCGGGGAGGTTGATGTCGCACAGGACGAGGTCGAACTTCTTGCGCGACGTCGCGGCCAGCGCACCGGCGGCCGAGTCCACCGCCTCGACGTCATGGCCGGCGCGGCCGAGCACATCGGAGCACAGCGCGCGAATACCGCGCTCGTCGTCGACCACGAGGATCCTGCTCACCTCCGCGTGGGTATCACGACGGACGCGGCTGCGCTACGATCGTGTTCGGATGCGTTGGCTGTTCTCGGCGCTGCTCGGCGCATCGGCCTGCGGTCGCTTCGGGTTCGATGCGGGCGGCCCGCTCGGTGACGCTGGAACCGACGGGACCGGCCCGGGAGATGCGGCTACCATCCGTCACAACCGGGCATTCATCACCGGCGCGACGCACACGATCCCGTGGGGTGGCGTCAGCGGCGCCGATGGCGCGTGTCAGGCCGCCGCGGACACCGCGCAGCTCGGCGGGACGTTCATCGCGTTCATGGGCGACGACACGAACCGGCCGTTGCCGCGGCTCGCCGCTGCGCGTGGCTGGGTAGATCTCGCAGGTTCGGCGATCGCCGATCAGCCCGCCGAGTGGTTCGACGGGACGATGCGGCGAGCGCTGCATCGCGAAGAATCAGGCTCGCTCGTGCCGTACGGCATCGTGTTCATCGGCGCGATGGCCGGCAGCACGTGCAGCGACTGGACGACGACCGCCGGCACCGGATCGATCGCGTACACGACGAACTACTTCGACGAGTTCAACATCGCGCCCTGCACGAGCACCGGCCGGTTCGCTTGCCTCGAGACGGCGTACACGGCGCCGCTCGTGGAGGCGCCGCAGGTCGGGCGCTACGCGTTCGTCACGAGCACGATGTGGCTGCCCGGCGCGGGACTTCTCGACGCCGATGCGTTCTGCGCGGCGCGCGCGTCGGCGGTCGGACTGCCGGGCTCGTACAAGGCGTTGCTCGCGACGGTCGCGGCGACGGCGGTCTCGCGCTTCTCGCTGACCGGCGCGACGTGGGTGAACGTCAACGGCGAGCCGGTCTTCGCTACCCCGGGCGAGCTCGCGACCGGCACGTACCTGACCGCGTTCCTGCGCACCGAGGCCGGCGCACCCGCGACCAACGCACCCGCATGGTGGGCGTGGACTGGCGACGCCGTCGACAACTGCAACGACTACACGTCGCTGAATGCGGGGCAGAGCGCGATGACGGGCGACGCGTCGTCGGCGCAGCGGTCCTATCTGTTCGCGCGCCAGACCTATCCGTGCAACATCGCGCGGCCGCTCATCTGTTTACAGGAGTGATGAACGACGGGGGCATGGGTTGCGTCAGGCAGTACGCGACCTCGGGATCGCCGAGGAAGATCTGCTTGTAGAGATCGGCATCGACGCGCGCGAGCCACTTCGCGATGCGATGCGACGGAACGCAGTCGCCGCGGAGCGCTGACTTGCGCGCGAGCGCCGTCTGCTGCTCGATCCGGCGGCGGTTCTTCTCGGCAGGAGCAAGTCCGTAGAGCGAGGCCGCCTCCGCCAGCTCCGAGAGATCGTAACCGGGGCCTGTCTTGACCGTCGCGAAGTCGGGATCGTTGTCGATGTCCCAGCGATGGCCGCCGAAGCCCTTCTCGTTCGCTTCGTCCTCGTTGTAGGTGGTCGCGCCCTCGAAGGTCTTCTCGTCGATCTCGGGCACCGATGCGAGGACGCCCGCGATCACCTTCGCGGTCGTGATGCTCTCACTCGCGCCGCCCCGTGCTGCCTTGCGACCGCGCGCCTGCCGGGGCTTCTCGCCCGCAGGCGCTCCCGCCGCCGCCGCCTTCGCGCGCCGTGGGCGAGGAGGAGGCTCATCGGGGATCTCCGGCTGCGGGAGGTGCACGAGGC
>Ga0153915_10005676_pt1 | contig 11623 bp, 10 predicted proteins | sample Opewatmetagenome_2_FD_107003 | JGI IMG/M metagenome (GOLD analysis project Ga0153915, IMG submission 107003) | Freshwater wetland microbial communities from Ohio, USA - Open water 3 Core 3 Depth 3 metaG | ecosystem: Environmental > Aquatic > Freshwater > Wetlands | place: USA: Ohio, Lake Erie...
ATCGAGAATTACTGCAATGAAAATAATATCCCGCTAAAGAACCTATCTCCCATGGCACAGAAAAAGCTGATGAGTTACTCTTACCCCGGGAATATTCGGGAGCTGAAATCAATGGTTGAACTGGCAGTTACCTTATCTGTGAAAGAGGAGATCGAGCCTACCGACTTTTCCGTTGATGACAGCGATTCCCCGCTTTCAGGATCAGGCAATGATCTGACCCTGAGGGAATATGAGTTGAAAATCATCAGGGCAACTCTGAGAAAATATAATAACGACATCGGATTGACAGCTAAAAAGCTCGATATAGGTGTTTCAACCATTTACCGGCTGCTGAAGCAAGAAAAAAATTCCTGAAAACTTAAACCTCATTAACCACGGTGTCGCACGGAGTTTTCACGGAGTGACAATGTTTAATAATGAGTAATGATTCACTCCGTGGCCTGTACCGTGCAAGTTCTTGCAACTCTTTGGTTAAAACTCTTTGTCAATTTTTCTCAAAATGAGAATCATTTTTTCAAAATGAACAATTCTTAATCTCATGTGTACATGAATAATATGCTCATATTTAGTAATCTATGGTTAATTTTTTATACCGGCCCGTCATTTGTACAAGTGGAAATGGTTAAAAGATATAACTATGAATATTCCTAAAAAAACACTAACAGGACTCTCATTATTCATATTTTTATCAAGTGTTGTATGCGGACAATCTCTGACAGGTGATTATCGGGCTGCAATTGGTATTAGAGCGGGAGAAACCTCAGGTGTTACCTTCAAATTTAAAAGCCGCGGAAGTTCAGGCATTGAACTTATAGCAGGATTATGGAGTGACTGGCTGAGTTTAACCGCACTTTATGAAAGAAATGTGCCTGCCTTTGGCGTAAATGGAATGAATTGGTACTATGGCGGAGGAGGTCATTTTTCATTTGTAACCGGCACCTATTATAATGAAGGACGTCGTTACACCCGTGGTGATGATTATTCTCTTGGAGTTGATGGAATGCTTGGACTTGAATATAAAATTCCACCTATACCTTTTGCCATAAGTATAGATATCAAACCCCTCATGGAGATCTACAGAAACGGCGATTTATTTTTTGGCCTCGATCCCGGTATCGGAGTAAAATTCACTTTTTAAAATATTCAATAAATTATAATTATTAAACTTAATTAAGGAGGAATAAAAATGGAAAACAAAGAAACCACAGGCCGTGATCTGGCAAACCAGAACCTGGCTGAGCGTAACAAACTTGAAAATGCGAGGAAAGAAGGTCGCGCGAAAGGAGTACTGATTACCGCTATTATATGTCTTCTCCTTCTTCTCGCATTAGGCGTTCTGGGTTATTCACTTTATAATCGTGATCATAAAAATCAGGTCGCACTGATGGAGAACCAGAAAACCTCATTTATGGAACAATTGACAGCCCGTGATTCCATGATCAACGACTGGCTTACCACTTTCGATCAGATTGAAAAAAATCTGAGCATGATAAAAGAGAAGGAAAAACTACTAACTGTAAAGTCATCGTCGAATACAGAAGTATCAAGGAACAGGAAGGAACAGATTATGGAAGATATCAAGTCAATCAATAATCTGATCGATGAGAATAAAAAGAAAATTGCGAGCTTAAGTGCTCAGTTGAAAAAATCGGGAACTACTATCAAGGGTCTTGAGGAAAAGATAGCAACCCTCGAAGCAACAACAAAACAGTATGAGAATGACATAGCTGAACTTAGGACCACCATTGGCACCAAGGATTTAGAGATTGGACAGCTCAATACAACAATGGTAGCCCTTAACGACACGCTTACTCATAAAAATGAGAAAATAACCGTTCAAACAGGTAAGCTGCATCAGGCCTTTCTCGCTTCGGGGACTTTTAAAGATCTGAAGGCGAAAGGTTTGCTTACAAAAGAGGGTGGATTTCTTGGTTTGGGCAGAAGGGAAAATCTTATAGGTGACTTTCCTGACAGTCTTTTCACAGAAATAGATGTCACCCAGACTAAGTCTATTCCAGTTAATTCCAAATCTGCAAAGCTCATAACTGAACATCCGACAAACTCTTACCAGCTGATTCGTGAAGGCGATAATAAGATCGCTTCCATTGAGATAAAGGATCCGCAGGAGTTCTGGAAAATATCAAAATATGCTGTAGTTGAACTGATTAAGTAACACCAGGTTAGAGGTAACAATCAGGTAGTTTTTTAGGTTTCAGTACCGGGAATTATAAGCAAAGGTCCATGCTTTTAATCCCGCGTGCTGAAACCTTTTTTTTAGATTAACATGAATTTTACCGGGAAACTGTTAATAACTTCCCCTGGAATGTTATTTAATGTTACTCATTAATAAAGCATTATAACCATTCAGTATCTAACTTTGTTAATGGCCAGCATCCTGTCGCCTTTCCTATTCTGGAATTAGCACAATAAAATACTGATTAACAACTTAGACAAAAACGGATGCTGGCTCCTTTATTGTAAAAATCTATATCCGGCACAAAAAGATTTTAAGGCCGGTTGAGAATATTTTTAGGGTAATTACGTTATTCAAACGTATCTGTAGGGAAGTTTTAAACTTTTTAAGGTAAAATGATAACTATGGAACCAGGTGAAATAAACAAATCGATTCATATAAGCGCTTATAAAATTAGCCTTGAAAAGCAGCTGGAAGAAAATGCCAGAAGACTTTTGGAGCATTATAAAAAAATGCAGGGCTCACAGGAGAAAAGGATTGAAAACCAGAAACAGGAAACAAACAGTTTTGTCTGTGACTGGCAATAAATGACGAGTCGGAAGCCGAAACAATCTTAAAAACTTCTATCCTGAGTTAACAGGTTTTACATTTCAGTTTCGACCCCAAAATCATAAATTTTTAGGTGCCAGGTTTCGGTAAATAACCTGGTTTTTCATTTTCATCAATGCATACACTTATTGAACTTAGAATGGGATCGGTTGTTAATAACTTTACAGATATGTTATTTAGTATGGAAAATTTGTAATATTTCAATATATAACTTTGATGACGGCCAGCATCCATTCTCATTTTCCTACTCTGGAAATTGTATTGGACCAAAATAATTGATTAATGCTAATAAAACGGATGCTGGCTTTCTTTATTACCCGCACTAATCCCGCATCTACGGCATGAATATTTAAACAAGACTGGTTTCGTGAAGTGTAAAAAAACAGTCAGTATTATTTTACTGACTGTTTTTTTATTTGGAGTGAATTATGTTTCGAAAGTCAGAACTTCAGAGTAATACCAACATTTAGGTAGGTAACACCATAACCAAGTTCAGCCATTATACCGAAGCTGGGCTTGAAGAAATACCTTGCTCCAACGTAACCTGCTGAACGTATGCCGCCGGAAGTGGCATTATAGTTATATCCAACCGGGGTACCAAACTCTTTTGAACTTACTATATTGTAGCCGATTAACAGGCCAAGATATGTATCCAGTTTATTGGCAAGCGGATAATGGAAATTACCTCTGGCGCCGACGATTATGTTAGTGTATTTAAATCCCCACCCTGAATAATCCCATTTATAGGATGAGTAACCAACATACGGACCAACTCCGATCACCCCTTTTTCAAGAATTTTATCAGCAACTCCAAATTCAAGAGAAGCAGAAATCGGCGGTACCTGACTGTGATAGTATGTTCCGGAATACCATGTGGAACCAAAACCAATTCCGAGATTAAGAGCTTTGTCGCCCTTTGAGAATGAAGCTTCCTGGGCAACCAGTTGGGTAAGAGCAAAACAAACCACAACAAACGAAAGTAACAGTTTTTTCATAGTTGAAAAATTTATAACATTTTGAAATTAGAAAATTAAAATACTAACTTACATATCAACAACTCTTTCAGGGTTTTGTTTAATATCCCTTAAATATAATCAAATTTTTCAGGATTTTTGGAACGGACGCTAAACAAAATCGTTCTGGCAACCGCTGTATTGAGGACTTCAGGGGTTTAAATAAAGATTATCTTCATTTACAGGGTCCCGTGAAAGATCATGTACATTGAAGCTGCCAGCGCTGCGCCCAATAAAGGACCAAGTATTGGTACCCAGGAATAGCTCCAGTCACTGTCCCTTTTGTTGGGAATTGGAAGCAAGAAATGCATGATTCGGGGGCCCAGATCACGTGCAGGATTTATGGCATATCCTGTGGGACCTCCCAGTGATAATCCCAAACCAAGGACAACCAATGCAACGGGTAGGGCATTCAGTGAACCTAATCCAACTTCAGGCTCAGCCATATATAAGACTGCCAGCACAAGAACATATGTACCTATAATTTCCGTTATAACATTATACCAGTAGCTCCTTATGTTTGGCATTGTACTGAATACTGACAGTTTTGAGTCTCCATCTTCGGTGGCATCAAAATGCTTCTTATAAGCAAGCCATACCAGTAAAGCTCCAAACATAGCACCCAGGATCTGCGCGCAAACATACAACGGCACATTGCTCCAGGAAAATTTGTTAACGATAGCCAATCCAAGTGTTACGGCAGGATTAAGATGTGCACCGCTGAACGGAGCTGCGATCAATACGCCAGTGAACACTCCTACTGCCCACCCGAAGGTTATTACTATCCATCCGCTGTTATTTCCTTTTGTTTTATTCAAAAGTACATTTGAAACAACTCCACCTCCAAAGACAATTATCATTGCGGTTCCGAAAAATTCAGCAAAAAATGGCTTCATATTCTTATAATATTGGTTACTGTTTACTTGTGATTGGTGATTTCTCCAAAATTCCCCCGTTGAAGGACTGCCCTGACCTAAGCGTCAGGGGGGGTCAGGGGGATGTTTCTTACTGGATTATTAATAGTATTTAGTTTATTGCTAATCAATTTACATCAGATGCCCAGGCCTCAGCAGCTTTTACAGCACGATGCCAGCCTTTGATAAGTGCCTTTATCTCTTCTGTCGCCATGACAGGTGAAAAAGTTTTATCGAGCTGCCATTGCTTCTTAATTTCTTCCATACTGCTCCAGTATTTAACTGCAAGGCCTGCGAGATATGCTGCACCAAGGGCAGTTGTCTCAGTTATTTTTGGCCTTACGACTTTTGTTCTCAGCAAATCTGACTGAAATTGCATAAGGCCTTCATTTACAGTAGCACCGCCATCTACACGCAATTCCTTTATTTCTATTCCGGAATCTTTCTGCATTGCCAGGAGTACCTCAAGGGTCTGAAAAGCAATGCTATCAAGCGCCGCACGCGCAATATGAGCTGATGTGGTTCCCCTTGTAAGCCCGACCAGGGTTCCCCTTGCGTGCTGGTTCCAGTGAGGAGCTCCCAGACCAGCAAAAGCCGGGACAAAATAGACGCCATCACTGTCCCTGACTTTTGCTGCGAGCTTCTCAACATCACCGGATTTTGTTATTATCCCCAGTCCATCTCGTAGCCACTGTACAACTGCGCCTGCAATAAATATACTTCCTTCAAGAGCATACCTGGTTTCATTTCCAATCTTCCAGCCGATCGTTGTAAGAAGCTTGCTTTTCGATTCAATTGGCCTGCCTCCGATGTTCATCATCATGAAACAGCCTGTTCCGTATGTGTTCTTTACCATCCCCGGCTCAGTGCACATCTGACCAAAAAGAGCAGCCTGCTGGTCACCTGCTATACCTGCTACCGGTATCTCCGTCGCAAACAGGCCATCAGCATTGCCATAAATTTCACTTGAGGACCTGACTTCAGGCAGCATGCCCGGAGGTATGCTGAAAATTTTAAGCAAATCCTTATCCCATTCCAGGGTATGTATATTGAACAGCATGGTCCGTGAAGCATTTGAAACATCAGTAATGTGAAGTTTCCCGCCAGTTAGGTTCCAGATAAGCCAGGAATCGACTGTTCCGAATGCCAGTTCCCCTTTTTCCGCAAGCTTTCTGGCATCTTTTACATTTTCAAGGATCCACCTGACTTTTGTTGCTGAAAAATAAGCATCTATTATCAGTCCTGTCTTTTTAAGGATGGTCTTGCTTTGACCTACTTCCTTCAGTTTATCACAGAATTCAGCGGTCCGGCGGTCTTGCCAGACAATTGCATTATAAACCGGCTTGCCAGTCTTCCTGTTCCAGACAACTGTGGTCTCACGCTGGTTGGTAATTCCAATACCTGCAATATCGTTGCTTTTAAGTCGTGCAGTAGCCATTGCCTCAGTTGCCACTCCAATCTGGGATGACCATATCTCTTCAGGATTATGTTCCACCCATCCGGGTTTAGGAAATATCTGTGTAAATTCTTTCTGGGCAGAAGCAACGGCCAATCCGTTGCGATTAAAAATTATAGCCCGGGAGCTTGTTGTTCCCTGATCAAGAGAGAGAATAAAATCTTTCATATCGTATCAGAATCTTGATTAGAATTATTTTCTAAAGATAGTTCGATGTCAGTTTATTATACTCTTTTATCTGCTCTTCTTTCCATGTTTTGTCGAAACCAAGTTCTTCTGCCATCAGATCTGCCACTTCCACGCTGGCCGCTACGCTTGCCCTGGTATTCAGGAACAGGGACCTGGTTCTCCTGGCCAATATGTCCTCCAGGGTCCGTGGCATCTCATTCCGGCAGATCCATACAATTTCAGCCCTTGTATATGGAAGCCTTTTGTCGATGAGTTGCCCGAGGAATGGCTTGTCATCAATCAATTTCTCAATCTCCGCCGCCTTGCTGCCATAAATTTTAAGCCGTTCCGACTTCAGGACAGCATTATTATTATTATAAAAACTTAATGTACGGGTTACACATTTTTTGTTCTCAAGGATCCCCGCTTTGATTGCCTTGTCTATTGTTTCCTCAGCCATGCGTCGGTATGATGTCCATTTACCTCCGATTATGGAAAGCAGTCCCGAAGGAAAGAGAGTTATTTTGTGCCTTCTTGAAACCTCCTTGGTGGTTTGAGAATTATCATGATTTGCAGCAAGCGGCCGCAATCCCGCGAAAATGCATAAAATATCTTCTTTCCCGGGAGGCCTTGTAAGGTATTTTCCTGCGGTTGCAAGTATGAAATCAACCTCTTCATCCAAGGCCTTTGGTTCGAGGGTTATTGTTTCAAGAGGTGTGTCTGTAGTGCCTACAACAACTTTGCCATACCACGGTATTGCAAAAAGTACCCGGCCATCGTCCGTTTTGGGGATCATGATCGCTGACTTGCTTTGGAGAAAGGAGTCATCGAGAACTACATGGACTCCCTGGCTCGGGCGAATTGTCGGCCTTGATGAGGGCTCATCCATTCTGTGTATTTCATCAGCAAAAATCCCTGAAGCATTTATTACTAGCTTCCCATGTATCTGATATTCAGTCCCTGACTCCATATCTCTGGCCAATACTCCGGTTACTTTACTATTTTCACCTTTCAGGAGACTATTGACCCTGAAATAATTAAGAACAGTTCCACCGTTTTCCACACATGATTTCGCAAGTGTGATGCCCATACGCGAATCGTCAAACTGACCGTCGTGATAGACAATTCCGCCTTTGAGTCCGTCAGATTTCAGGAGAGGAAGTCTGTTAGCCGTTTCAGCCTTCTTTATGAAATATGATTTCCCCATGCTAAGCTTTCCTGCAAGTAGATCATAGAACTTTAATCCAATGGTATACAGGATTACATCCCACAATGTATATACAGGGATTACAAATTCCTGGTTAACAGTTAGATGTGGTGCATTTTTCAGCATCAATCCTCGTTCATGCAATGCTTCAGTAACAAGCAGGATATCTCCCTGAGCAAGGTAACGGACTCCCCCATGAACAAGCTTTGTGCTCCTTGATGAAGTACCTTTGGTAAAATCTGCCTGTTCCAGCAGAAGTGTTTTAAATCCGCGGGTCACAGCATCAACCGCCACTCCCAATCCGGTTGCACCACCTCCGATGACAATGATGTCCCATTGAAGTGACTTGTTGTTCTGAAGTTTCCGGATCAGAGTATCACGGTTCATCTGTTAATTCCATTCGGGTACTAATGTTACAAAGAATTTCTTAGAGTCCAATAAAAATGTGTTTGAAAAAATCCAAAGAAATCCAATTAACCGGAGTTTCACAGAGTTCAACGTAGTAGTTCACGGAGCAAACAATTAAATAGAATTGCAGTTTCACTCTGTGCTGACTCCATACGCCAGATCAGACGGCTGGCAGATCGGGGCCGAGGTTAAAAAAATGAAACCATTTTACTAAATTTGATTTTTAATTTATCTTGAAATGAAAAAGATCCTTGTACTTTTTGCCATAATATTGTCTACAATACTGCCTTCTTTTGCCCAGCAAAATAAAACTGCCTTACTGCTTATTGATATTCAGGATTTCTATTTTCCGGGCGGCAGATCGGAGCTTGTCGAACCGGTAAAAGCTGCAGAAAATGCCGCAAAGCTTCTGGCAGAATTCAGGAAAGAGGGAATGCTTGTGGTTCACGTAAGGCATAACTCAGAACCGGGAGGGCAGATATATAAGCTTGTTCAACCTGTAGCCGCAGAAAAAATTGTATCAAAAAGCGCCGTTAATTGCTTTGTCGGTACGGATCTCCTTGAATTTCTCAGGTCAGAAAAAGTCGACTCACTTGTTATTTGCGGGATGCAGACGCATATGTGCGTTGAAGCGGCAACAAGGGCGGCAGCTGACTTTGGATTCAAGTGCATTCTTATCGGGGATGCATGTGCCACTAAGGATGTGAAGTTTGGGGACAAGCTTGTCAAAGCCGGTGATGTTCATTATTCAACTCTGGCCACATTAAAGAATTATGCAAGAATTGAAACCACAGATGAGTTTCTGACCAGCAGAAAATAGTCATCTTTATCAGAAATCAAATGTTGCTTGTTACTTGGTCCTGGTTGCTGGTTCTACTTGTAACCACCAACCAGCAACAACCAACCAACAAAATACAACCAGCAAATTCCAATTTACTGTTCTCTAATAGAACTTCAGACATGCGGGTGCTTTAATCGCATATTGTTTGGGCGGCTCCTCAGGCAATCCGGTTGTACTGTTAAGCCTGAAAACTGAAACAGTATCAGACTTCTGATTGCCAACAAGAAGATTCCGTCCTGAAGGATCAATAACAAAATTCCTGGGCCAATCACCACCGCACGAGGTATGACCGGCAAGCGTCAATAATCCGTCGCTCCCTATTTTAAAAGTTACGATTGTATTTTCCCCGCGGTTTGAACCATAGAGGTATTTCCCATCTTTACCGATGTGTATATCGGCACAGTAACTGTTGCCTGTAAATCCATTCCTCAGTGTTGATAATGTTTGAACAAGAATCAGTCCCTGATTATCATCAACGTTAAAAACTGCAAGAATGGAACCGAGTTCATTAATGACGTAGAATTTCGATCCGTCAGAATTGAAAACAAAATGACGTGGTCCAGCTCCTTTGGGGAGGGTTGCAATTCCGTTTTCAAGCTGGTTCAGTTTTCCCGCTTTTGCGTCGAAGTTATATGCGACTACCCTGTCAAGTCCCAGGTCGGTAACATAAACATGCTTACCGGCCGGGTCGTGCAGGATCATATGTGCATGTGAGGCATCCGGCTCACTTTTTACGTACAGGATTGTATCTGTTATAGTTTCGGGAATGCCATTCCCATCCAGCTTGACCACCGCAACTGACCCGTTGGGATAGTTTGCTATGAACAGGTAACCGCTGTCAGCTGACATCGAAATAAAACATGGGCCACCATATGGGATCAGGGTTTCCTTCAGTTTTTCAAACTGACTTGTTTCACCATTGTATCTTAATGTTGTCAGACCGCCTCCGAACTGACCTTTGAATTCCATGACTTCATTTAAGACATAAAACAGGTTATTCTTTTTTAAGAAACTGAAGTAAGACGGATTTGGTCCGACATCAGATTCAGAAATAAGCTTTAACGTTCCTTTTTTGCTGTTGAAATCAAAAACTGAAAGACCCTTGTCTCCGGCTTTTTGGGTAAATCCGCCCGTAAAAAGACGGTATTCCTCTTTGCAGGATGTAAATAAGAAACTAAAAATAACTATTAGAATGATAAGGTTCAGAAAATGTTTTCTCATATAGTATTGTTTAAGTACTGCAAATACCTTTGCGCACTTTGCGCGATTTCTTGGCGACCTTTGCGGTTAAAATTGGTTTCTGGAAAATTTTTTATCCAGCTCATTCATGTTGAACCTTACACTCAGGATGTAGGGATCTTTATCTTTCTCCCAATGGCCGTATGTTGTTGCCACAAATGTCCCGTCAGGAAGTAGCTCAACGCCAGGATAACAGCAATCCCAGCTTTGAATATTATCCTTAAGTCTGATCCTGTATTGCCCTGTTTTTCCTTTGACCAGGTCTTCCCATGTACCAACCCAACCGACCCAGTCGCCTTCAGTCGGACTCCCCTTTCCTGTTGCTTTTGCTACTTCACTTAAATTTATTTCATTTCGTTCTTCTGCCAGCTTGTCGAGATCTTTTCTGAAACTTAAAGGGCTGATATCTCTGAAAACAACAAGAAGCCGTCCTTCAGGAGTGTATTTTATAACATGTCTGTCGCCATTTAGCTCGTTAGGTAAAGGACGTGGAATACTCCATGTTTTCCCTTCATCTTTTGAGAAAATAATCTGAGAGTTTGTTCTTCTTGCATTTTCCCTCAGAAGCACTGCAAGTGTTTTTCCATCAGGCGATCTTATCAACCCGGGTTCGCAGAGATTCATATCCCTTCTGCCCAGTATTGCTTCGGGCTTCGACCAGGTTAAACCTCCGTCATTAGAAAAAGATTTAAAGAGAGTGAAAAGAATCTGGTCGTTTACTTTCCTGTCTTCTTTGTATCTTTCCTGGCCGTCGGAAGTCATAAACCGTAAGTCATCGTGGAACAAAGCCATATAATGCCCTTTCCCTGTGTTAAGTGCTGCGAGGGAAGCCATTACAACCACTCCGCCCCAATCACCAACTTTTTCCAGCTCACTCCAAGTTGCCCCTTCGTCTTCAGAATGTGCAAGTCTGGCAGAATAAAGTCCGGAAAATAGAATAAGATGTGTCTTACCCTGCGCATCAATTGTCCGGAAAATAGTAGGAACTTCGAGAGATGTTTTCCAACTTTCAGGAGTGCTTATCCTATCGCTCCAGGTAAGTCCGCCATCAGAACTTCGCTTATAAACTATTTCTCCCCTCCCATGACCCTTGGGATAAACAATAAGAATGGTTTTTCCATCCTCCAGTAAAACAGTAGTCGGGTGGCCAAGGTACTGATGCTCTTCCCTGTCGACAATAACCTGGCGGGAAGATTCATCGTTTAGGTCGATAACGGGTATTGTAAGATAGTATTTATTGTTCTTTTCCTGGGGGAATGATAAGATAGTCAGGAGAATGAAGGCTTGCAGAAAGAAAAGCTTTTTCATTAATTATCTGGGATTTATTTAACCACCAAGTAACACGGAGGGGAGGAACACCGATGAAGAACAATATGCTTTTACTCCTTGAAACTCCGTGCTCTCCGTGGTGAATAAAAGCAAGTTAAATAAAAAAGAGGCTGAATTCACAGCCTCTTTAAGCATTTTATACTTCAAAACTATCGCATTCACGATATGCCTGGATTACACGGGCTTCTCCCTCTTTGGTGCCTCTGTTGCTTATGCCATGTTCCATGCATAAAGTTCCGTCATAC
>Ga0153915_10005678_pt1 | contig 11621 bp, 9 predicted proteins | sample Opewatmetagenome_2_FD_107003 | JGI IMG/M metagenome (GOLD analysis project Ga0153915, IMG submission 107003) | Freshwater wetland microbial communities from Ohio, USA - Open water 3 Core 3 Depth 3 metaG | ecosystem: Environmental > Aquatic > Freshwater > Wetlands | place: USA: Ohio, Lake Erie...
TCCAGTCATTATCGGAATGTTCGATTGTAAATTTCATCCCTCCGAGGAACAGGGGTATGAAGAAATTAAAATCTCTCCGGTTGGAAATAAGCTGCCCGCGTAAATTATTCACTGTCTTATCCAACGAAGAAAACCGTTTTTCGCCTTTTTCAGCAAATGTTAAAACAGAATTTATCCCGAAAAACATTATCCCTTCAGAAGGTTTATCTGCATAAAAAAATAATTCCTGGTTTTTACATAGATTATTCAACCTGTTTTCTATCTCAATTTTTTCTACCGGGAAGACAAAGCTGATTAAAAATTGCCCCTGGCCGGTTTTCAGGAGATTTCTGGTTTGCTTCAAAAATTCTGTGAAAGAAGCCGATGAATTCCGAATATAATCTAACATTAAACTAATGATGACTTTTTTAACAAATGTTTATTTCGGATAGTTAGTTTACAATTTCGTAATTACGTTTTATACCAAAGATTAATTAAAAATAATATCATCTTCAATAGTATCAAGCATTTTTAAATAACTCTCATAGCGATAAACAGATATCATTTCATCATCAACAGCCTTTATTACTGCGCATTCGGGCTCGTGGTAATGAGTACAAGTATTAAATTTACATTTATTAATATAAATAAGAAATTCGGGGAAATAATGACAGAGGTCTTCTTTTTTGATCCCATAGGGTTCAATTTCACGGATTCCGGGAGTATCTATGATAAAGGTCTGCGGTTCGACTTCAATCATTTCTGAGGTGACTGTTGTATGAGTTCCTTTATCAGTAAAAGTACTGATTATACCAGTCTTCAGATTTAATGAAGGATACAATTCATTCAACAAAGAAGACTTCCCGACACCCGAATGCCCCCAAAAAAGATTTATCTTTCCATTCAACGCTTCTTTTAATTTTTTTATTCCTTTTCCATCAACCGCACTCGTAAGATAAACTTTGTAGCCTATAGATTTATAGAGCTTCACCCATTCATTAATAAAATGTTTTTTATCGAGATCAGTTTTATTAATTATCATACTAACGTTTATATTGGAGCTTTCACCGGTAACAAGCAGACGGTCCACCACTTTATTATTAAAATCCGGTTCAAAAATACTATTTACAATATAAAGTTCATCAATATTTGCTGCTATAACCTGCTCAAGCCTTTCACCACGGTAGCCGGCACCTTTAATACGGGGGGCCTTTCTTGAGAGGTAATTTTTTCTTTGTTCAATATTATATATGAATCCTGTGCCATCTTTATTCAATTCAAATTCAACGAAGTCGCCAACAGTAGCGATGTCGGTTTTATACAGCTTATCCTTCTTCAGGTTAAAATCTTTTTTGAATCTACCCCGTAGAGCGCTTCTTATTATTTTATCATCATTTTCGGAATATACGTAATAATCTTTGCTTTCTACTCTTAATACTATTCCTTTAATATATTCTCCTATTTAAAATAAAAAAAGCATCTTATCCTGTACTAAGATAAGATGCTTTAAATTATCTATCAATTGATAACAACAACTACTAATTAAAATCTGTAAGTAGCAGTTAAGATAAACTTATTAACTGAAATATCCTGATATGTTCTGGAAGCACCGGCAATATAATTGCCAAGCTGATCAAAAGAATAATTATCGCCGAAATCCTTCCACCAGCCATGGGCAATTGCAAAATCGAGTCCAATTGCTTCATCAGCAAGGAATCCTATACCTCCGGTAATGTATTTATGGTCGTAATCCGAAGGATCTCCTTTATAAGGAGAGGGTTGAACCATATAGCCGCCTCTTAATCTTAGTCCAATCATCGGAATAGTATATTCAACTCCGAGGTTATAATTAAACACCGCGGTGAGCTGATCTTTAATATTTTGATTTATATCTTCTACAGTCACGGCCCCAAGACCTGAAACATCTTCAAATTTCGTCTGGGAATAATCCATCAGAGTTCCCTGGGCAGCGAATATAAATCCCCGGAGATTTACTGAAAATCCTGCGCCAAGTTCAAAAGGTGTCCACACATTATATTCAACTTCATCACTGAAGTCGGAACTTTTAAGAGTAACCTGATCATTAGAAAACTGGCTATAGCCGTTGACAGTGAATTTCTCCTTAATATCATAAGACCTGGGGAACTGAACTGTAAATCCGAAGCGGGCAAGATTAGTAAATTGATAAAGAACTCCAAATTTAGCATCCCAGCCCGATATATCCCAATTAAGGACCCTGTTCAGATTGAAAGTCTGGAAATCAGTATGCAGACTATCGGTTGGATCTACTCTTCCGTAAATATCTCTTGTATCATCCTCATAATATTGATTATTCGAATCATAGCTGCCGGTAATCAAATCGAAATTCAATCCTATGAAAAGATTTTTATATGCTTCAATTGCTCCGGAAAAGGTCCAGTTTTTGATTGCGCCGGAATTAAGAATCGAACCACTCTGATTCAGATCCCCATGAATGAGGGTTTGATTTTCAGCACTCGCCAGGTAAAGCTGAAACGGAATATCGGAGGGATTCGGGGGAGCTAATAAAGCCTGGATGAGTGAATTATTCGCGCTGTTGAATCCATTAAATTTAACTGTGCTCGTAAAATCCTTTGTAGTATGATAGGATAAACCGAAGACAAGACTCCCACGTGTTGTGGGGAATGGAAATGCAAAGCTTAACCTGTCGAGAGAAGTTGAACTATTGGAATAATCGGTACCCTGATTTAAAAAGGTAGTATTGTTTCCGAAGTTGGTGTATTGAAGTCCTCCCGAAATTTCCATTTTCTTCAATAAACCAAAACCTGCAGGATTAAAATAAGCAGCGGAAGCATCATCACTCAGACCAATATAACTGTCGCCCATCCCAAGAGCTCGTGCATTGGAACCTAAGCCGGGGAGACCCAATCTTACTGCATCATTGGTATTTTGAGGATAAACAACGGATGCATAAAGAATTAAAAGAGAAAAAACAGTAAGCCTGTATAAAACAGCAATTGAGCTTTTCATATTATTTCCTTCCGCCGGAACTTCTTTCACCATTACTATTTCTTTCAGTACTACTTCCTGATGAACCCGAACTTCCTGAGCTTGAAGAAGAGGAACCGCGATCCGAAGAAGAGTTCGATGACGTATTATTCGAACTGCTGGAACTATTGTCATTATTGTTCCCCGAAGAATTCTGATCCCTTGAAGGGGGCTGAACATCAGGTACACGCAGGGGATCACTTCTTCCACCTGTATCTCTTAGGGTGCCGATGTCAGGATTATTCTCCCTGTTCTTTGTATCGGAACCTGTTGCTACCGGAGGATTGTAATCATACCACCACGGAATATCATAAAAATAATAATAGTCACCGTAATATATGTCGCCGTAATACACGGTAACGGCTTCGGAGTTATCCTGATTTGGAAACTCAGAATCAGGACTCCAGATTATTGTATAACAGCCGTTTAATCCGAAAATAAACAATGTAATAAAGAATATTTGCAGCAATAATTTTTTCATTTCTACTCCTATCTTCTACCCCTACCTGAACCACCGCCTGAAGACCTGCCGCCGCTGTTACCGTGTGAAGGAGGGGAGTAACTTCTTGTAGGAGGTGAGTAGCTTTTTGTCGGTGGAGTATATGAACGCTGAGGAGGATTATAGCTCCTCGGTGAATTATAATTTCTTGAAGTACCATCTCTACCGGACGGAGTGTAATATCCGCGCTCATTTTTCCTGGGGACATAATTACCCGAGTTATTCCTTCTTTGATAAGGGGTATATTCTCTTCTATTTGGGAAATGTGTACGTGGAGTTATATACCTTTCACTTCTGTTACCCTGGTTTCTTCCTTGTACTGAAGGAATCCGGTTTTTTCTTTCATTAGGATTGATTCTACCCTGTTGTCTTATATTGCCTCTTGTATTACCGGTTCTCTCTTTTTTAATTATTTCTTTTCTCGTACCGGTAGCATTTCTTGTCCCGGTGCTATTAATAGTCCCAGTTCGTATATCTGTACCAGTGGTTATCAATGTCCTTCCGCCGGAACGCTCCAGAACATTTCTTCCTGCATTTCCTGTAGTATTGCCAACTAAGCTACCCCGTCCTCTGCCGCCTCTTAAACCATCAAGGTCTCTTAGCCTGTGAATATCTCTCGTTCTTTCTCTGTTAGTGTAATAGTAATGTGTGAAGTAGGGATATCCATAATCGTAGTAATAGTTAAATCCGAAGAAAAACGGTGACGGGTAATAGTAATAATACGGCAGGCAGCTCCAGCTTCCCGGATAATACCAGCTGTTCCAGTAATTACAATAAAACGGATCATAGAACCAGCTGTTCCAACCGATTCCGAAAACTATCGAAGGATGGTATCCCCAGAAATATCTGCTGTATATAGGATAATTACAATAAAAATCATCATAATAATAGGGTGAGCGGTAACCTCTGTCGTAATACTCGTTATCAGTATTTCCGGTAGTATCATAATAATCACTGCCGTAGTAATTCGAAGAATCATCGTAAACGGAATCCTGATACTGGTCTGAATAACCCTGATCATTGGTATATACCTGCCGCCCCTGATCATCCGAATAATCCCGGTCTCTTGTTGCCAGTTGTGTATAGCATCCGGCAAACAGAATTCCGGACAAACTTAAAAGAGTTAATATTTTAGTAAAATTTTTCATTTCCAATCCTCCGAAAGAATAACACCTTTAATATCTACAAAAATCAAGCCTGATTAAAGGATTTTATTCTTATCTATTTGACAAAATAACAGAGTAGAAGGTTTCATATTTAGTGTGATGTACAGAATAATAGATTTACTTGTATATAAAATTCTACAACCGAAATCTAATCAGAAAATTGATTTTATATACTCTATTTTTAATGCCCTGTCGGCAGTGGAGGGGTTCAGCTTTTTATTATCGAGCAGATCTCTTAAATCAAATTCAACTGTATAACCGGTTCCGGGAGACCACCTGATCCCTGCATTCAAATATCCTTTATCCCCTCCATAATATTTAGTCTCATTATCATTGAAGGCAAAATTATATTCGGCTATAACAGAAACAGTGCCCCCAATTGTTTTCTCAATACCGAAAGACAGATCTATAAAATTATCACCATCTTTCGATTCAAGAGAATAATTTGCTGTAGCATTAAGGCTCAGGTATCCAAGGAATGCAAAATTTTTACTGACTGCTGCATAAAAACCGGGTGATTTGATATCATACCTTCCTGAAGAATCGTGATAAACTCCTTTCCCCTGAGAATCAAACCCTAATGTCAAAGCGGGAAAAGTGATTAACTCATTAAATAATCTGAACCGGATATTTACCCCCGGGAGTTTATACCAGTCTATCTTACCTGCACCTATTAAATTTGCCCCGCCATAGGAAATTCCAAAACTTATATTATCAAAGGCTCCGACTTCAAGTCTTTCAATTATTACTCCGCCGGGAAGTATATCGGTAGTGGCTCCAACATATCCTTTTTCAAGAATACCGGCTGTAGGCATATCTATAAGCGTTCTATATTCAAATTTTGCTCTATCTCCTGCAGTACCCTGTGAAAAAACGCTATTTTGAGAGAATAGAATGATAAAAATGAAGTATAAAATATTTTTCATATTTCCTCGAATAAATATTTTTACCCTGTACAAATATAGTAATTATTTAGGATTATTTCCGTTACTTAATACTTTACTTCAAGAATAAAGCGGTAAATCCCAATAATTTATTGTTAGAGATAAAAAGTCCTTTGGATTTTAAGTTAGTTTTACTTTAAAATATTCCAAAAAATAGTCCCCTGGGCAATTCCTTTTCATTTTTTACTTAAAAATTTATAATTCAATACATATATGAGCATACTTTTAATTATTTCATCCACAATACTATCCGGAATCCCGTCATAATGTTTGGATTTTATTCTCATATCGCATTGATCATTCACATAATCAATAACACAGAAATTGTCATCTTCAGTCAGAACAATTTCGGTTGAGAAAAAATCGAGTGAGATAATTTCCGCAATTTTTTTCGATATCTGGTGCAGTTTTTTTAATCGGAAATTCCGGTATTCATCGGACGATATAATTTCATAGACATGCGTCAGATCATCCCACCAGACGGGTATAGGTTTTCCGAATGCCCAGAATGATCTGAACCAGGCTCTTTTACCTGCAAGAATTTTCGGATAAATTTTCTTCTGAAGTAAATATTTATCCTTAGAGTGGGTTGTCCTTTCGCTGAGAATTTCTTTAAGTGATTCAGCCCCGGTAACCACTCCCACTCCACCGCCGGTTGTGGTACATGGTTTAATTATAAACGGTCTACCGAGCCTGGCGAGATCTTCGAGTGAAATAAATAAATCCTCACTTTCGCTATGGGGAGGAATGATAATCGAATACGGGACATGCAGTCCTGCCGAAATAAATTCAAGATGCATGCTTGCTTTATCTATTGCATGCAAAACATTTTTATAAGGATTAAAGAGTAAACTTCTTCTGCGTGCAAGAATTTTACCGAGTGATTCAAATCTGGGATCAACATCCCAGCCGCGGTCAAGGTAAATGTTAAAGTGAAGCTTTCTTGCCTGAACTCTTTCAAGAGTTTCATTAATGTTATGATAGGAAATAATAAAAGTTGAAAAGCCGGATTCCCGGAATTTTTTTTCAGTCAACTCAATAAAGTCAACATCATATTCCCACACATATGCTAGTGCAAGGTCATATACTTCCATGTTGTAATCTGTTTGCACAAAGATATAGTTTAGTATATTTGTACGCAAGAAATTTATCCCGTATGGATAATTACCGGTGATTGAATAAAAGCAAGTGCCTTGTAATTAATTCAGGAGTACAATATTTTTTCCTGATAATATTTATGATAAGATACACTTTAATAGTTTCTTCTTTATTAATCTTAGCATTTTACGGATGTTCATCCAGCAGGCAGGTACCCGGCAGTGATGAAGAGCGTGAGAGTGGTGAGCAGCTTGCTGAAGATAGTAATTACGTTGATGCAAAGAATAAAGCTATGGAATTTTTTATAAACGGCTCGATCAATGAGACCAAAGGAGATTATGCAAGTGCTATCCTTGAATTTCAGGATGCATTAAAGTACGATACTAGTGCAGGCATTTATTACGCACTGGCAAAAAATTATTTTTACCTCAGGAAATTTCCCCAGGCATTAACGTATGCTGAAAAAGCAGTCAAAATGAATTCTGATCAGCTTGAATACAAATCATTACTTGCTGATATTTTTTCATCTGCTTCTCAGTTTGATTCTGCCGCGGTAGTGCTTGAAAATATGATTGCCCAGGATTCGACATCCCTTACTTCTTATTACCGCCTTGCGAGAATTTATGAAGATTCAAAACCTTTGAGTGCGATAAGGATATACAAAAAGCTTACGAATGTAATTGGTCCGGACTGGAATGTTCTCACCCGGGTGGCAGAATTATATGAAAAACAGGGGGAAATGGATGATGCAGCCAATACAGTAAAAGAACTTCTAAAGCTGGATCCGGGAAATAATGCATTATATAAGCTGCTCGTAAATTATTACTCAAAAGCTAAAGAATATGATAATGCATTGGAGGCGGTGAATGATCTTCTGGAACTTGAACCGGACGATCTGGAAGCAAGAGAACAGAAGGCACAGATTTATCTCGATAAAAATGATTGGGAAACTGCAGCAAAGGAATATTCATACATACTCGATAAACCCGGCGTTTCCCTGGATGTTAAGATAGGAGTGGGACGTGCATATTTTATCCAGTCTTTAAAAGATTCTGCTCTTACTCCGGTTGCAAAGAAATTTTTCGAACAAATGGACCGGGATACAACAGACTGGGAAGTAAAGATGTATCTGGGTGCTATTGCAATAAATGAACACCGCGATTCTGCTGCTATAAATTACTTCAAGGATGTAACAAAGCTAGCAGGATGGAATGTACAGGGATGGATACGATTAGGAGGGCTGTACTTTGATAATAAAAAATATGATGATGCTGTAAAGATAATGGACGAAGCCATCCGGTATTTTCCGGATGATTTTACGGTAAACCTGATTCTCGGGTTGTCTCTCGCTCAAAGCAATAAAAGTAGTGAAGCGAAACCATATCTTGAAAAAGCCGTGCAGATAAATCCGAAGGATGTTAACGCGCTTTCCGCTTATGGTTATACTCTAAACCAGTTAAAAGAAAGTGATGAAGCGATAAAGTACCTGAATATGGCACTGAAACTTTCTCCGGATAATGTAGGTATCCTGAGCACTCTCGGATTAATATATGATGGTGAACAAAATTGGGAAGCTTGCGACAGCATTTATGAAAAAGCTTTGAGTATAGATTCTGCGAATGCATTAATAAATAATAATTATGCTTATTCACTTTCGGAACGGGGAATTAAACTGGATAAAGCATTCAGAATGGCGGAAATAGCAATTAAAACCGAACCGCTGAATTCATCGTATCTCGATACAATGGGATGGGTATACTATAAGCTTGGTAAATATCAGGAAGCTAAGGAATATGTTGAGAAGGCATTGAAAGTAGGAGGAGAAAGTTCAGTTATACTCGAACATCTCGGAGATATCATTTTTAAGCTTGGGGATAAAGATCAGGCTAAAAAGATCTGGGAAAAATCTTACAGCATTGATTCAACAAATAACCGGGTCAAAATAAAAATAGAAAAAGGTGAAATTTGAGAAAATATTTAATCCCGATTCTGCTCTTCATTGAAATTTTACCAATGGTTTTTAACGGTTGCGTTCCTTCGAAACCTACCGATGATGTTGAATTGCTTCCTTCTGAGAGATTAATTAATAAGCTTGAGGTAAACAGGAGAAGAATCCGGAATTTCGAAGGTTCAGGTACTCTCGAAGTTCAGACCCCCAATCTGAATAACAGTGCCGATTTCAGAGTCGTCATACAAAAACCAGACTCAATTTATCTCAGCATTATGGGAGCCTTCGGTATTGAACTTGCACAGATCCTGGTTACTAAAGACAACTTTATTTTTTATGATGCTCTTGAAAATACTGCATATGAGGGAACTCCCAGCAATGATTTTCTGCAGGATATATTTCATATTGATTTGTCCTTCAATGATATAATGGATGCTTTCGTGGGTTCTGTGAATCTCACTCAAAATTTATATAAGCTTCCTGATGATTATAAAGTTGATTATGATCAGTACGTTCTTACTTATAATGATTCTCTTATGAGTACGAAAACTCAGTACAGAGTAGATATACGGCAGCTCGGTATTACTAAATATACTTTATGGGATAAAAACGGGGATGTCGCTCTGCAGGGTAAATATTCTAAATTTAATATTGTTCAGGGAGTTCCTATTCCGTATAAAATTGAGGTTCAGAGAAGTCAGGAAGGACAGCTTATCAATATTAATTATAAGAAGATGGACGCTAACGACAAAGAAATTTATATTGATTTCAGTATCCCCAGAGATGCTTCAATAATTAAAATCTGATGTCCCGTAATATTTTAAAATATCTCTTTCCTATCATGATACTTTTCTTTTCGGCGGGAAACATATTTCCGCAGCAAAAGGAAATTGAAACAAAGAAGAATCAGCTTTCTGATATAAAAAAAGAAATCTCCTCTCTGGAATCCCAGTTAAACAGCAAATCCAAAAAAGAAAAGGAATCTTTTAATGCAATTAATAATTACAGCAGACAAAGTTTTCTCTTAAACAAAGTTATTGCCGGCTACAGGCAGGAGGAAAGAAAGAAAGATGAGCAGATCAACCAGAGTGAAAACAAAATAAACGAAATCAGCGATAATATAAAGGCTCTTCAGGACAATTATGCAAAATACATCCGGGCAATATATAAACATGGGCAGCCCGATAATTTTGAAATGGTGGTAAATTCTTCCTCAGTTCAGCAGGCATTGCTGAGACTTAAATATCTTGATAAGTTTTCCGAACAGCGGCAGAAAGATGTGGCTGAATTAGAAGATAGTCGTGAACAATTAATCGTTGCAAACGAAACCCTGAAAGCAGAGAAAAATGAAAAGGAAAAGCTTGCATCCGCAAAGGCGAAAGAAGAAACAACGTTGCTCTCAAAACTTGCCCAGCAGAAAAAAGTTTTATATGCAATTAAGCATGATAAGTCGGAATTAAAAAAAGAAATTGATGAAAGAAAAAAGGCTGAAATTAAAATCAGAGATCTTATCACTAAGCTGGTAGCTGAGGCTGAAAGGAAAAAGAAAGAGGAAGCAGAACGGCTTGCTCGTGAAAAACTTAAAAGGGATGCAAGACCATTGGAAGATAATACCGGGATTAAATCCGAAAACACAGGTGAATCCGGATACGATGTAGATTTATCCACTGAAGGATTTGCTTCCTTTTCATCACGAAAAGGAAAACTCAATTGGCCTGTAGCCGGAGGTAAAATTATCAGGAGATTCGGGGAGAACAAAAATAGTAAGACAAAAACAGTTATGCTGAATTACGGGATCGATATTGCTGCAGGTAAAGACCTCAATGTTAAAGCCGTAAGCGACGGCGTGGTTTCGGCTATCGATTGGATTCCCGGGTATGGTAGTGTAATAATTGTTACTCATAGAGAAGATTATAGAACGGTTTACAGCCATCTTTCTGAAATTTATGTCAATGAGGGGGACAAAGTAAAAACGGGTAATATCATTGCAAAGGTTGGAGATAGTGTAGAAGGTCAGGTTCTTCATTTTGAGATATGGAATTCACGTCAAAATCAAAATCCTGAAGCCTGGCTGACGAAGAGATAGAAGCTCCACCAGTTTTACCAATTTACAGTTAACAATTTATAATTAACAATTTCTGCAGGTAAGTATGATATCTCTTTTGTCTATGTTGTATTTTGACAGAAAAAATTTTATAATATGATTCAGAAAAAATCATTTGTTACCGGCAATAAATGATTTTAAATTGTATAATTTTACCCGGTATAATCGTTGAACCATACCTTGATTTCCTCCCTGTTTAATAATTCAACAGACCACCCTTAGAAAATTTCACAATCGTCTCACAATCGTCTCACAATCGTTCCCACAAGTCTAAACCAAGTCGCCCCCAGGTCCTCCCCATATGAAAGATAGGCTTCTGTTGGGTCATTTTTCTTTATGAATTATAATTTAGCCATTAACAATTAAAAAGTTAAATAAAGTATGGCAGTTTGATCGCGATAGAATTGTTTGTCGTCCATTTTCATTCTTATATACTGTAGGATTCGAAAAAGTTTTATATTTACCCAGGAGAAATTAGTTTAATTTTATCAGGAGGCTCCAATGAAGAAAACAATTACTATTTTGCTTGTAATTCTTATTTCTTTTTTAACAAGAGCACAACTGAATGAATATCCATTACCGGACCAGGGAAAACTTGAGGGAGGACTTGGACTAAACTGGATAGACGGACAACTGTACTACACCTTCCACTTTACACCTGAAATTTCATTTGCAAATTTTGGTGTGGGACTGGATCTTATGTGCGACTTCGATAAGAATGCACATATTCGTAAAGAAAATTTTAATACTTTTTCCGACTACCTGAGTATAATCAGGTATGTGAGATATGGTTTAAAACATGATCCTGTATATGTGAAATTCGGTGCCCTGGATTATTACACATTGGGGCATGGGA
>Ga0153915_10005679_pt1 | contig 11621 bp, 8 predicted proteins | sample Opewatmetagenome_2_FD_107003 | JGI IMG/M metagenome (GOLD analysis project Ga0153915, IMG submission 107003) | Freshwater wetland microbial communities from Ohio, USA - Open water 3 Core 3 Depth 3 metaG | ecosystem: Environmental > Aquatic > Freshwater > Wetlands | place: USA: Ohio, Lake Erie...
CCTAGTCTCCTCTCCCGTATGGGTGACGGGCCTGGTGGCCTTCCTGTTCGCATTGGCTCTCGGGGTTTCTGTGTACACCTTCCTGGTCCCACTCCGATGGATCGTGGTTTCGGGAGCAATTGTTGCAATGCTCGCGATCTGCTTCCTTCTCTTTGTCATCTGGGCAGTGAATTTGCCTTTCACTCCACTGATACTTGCTGGCGCCATCAGCGGGATTGCCGCTCAAGTGCTACGTCATCGGGAGACACGTGAGCAGGTAGACATGCTGCAGGAAGAGAAGAAAAGTGTGCTTGGCCAGTTGCATGACCGCGAAGCAAAGGTTGCGGTGCTTGAGCGGGAACTTCTCAATGTCCAAGAGGCCAGGTCCTCAGATCGGACTGCGGGATTGTTGGAGGAGATTCGGAACTATAAGGCGGAAATTCGCATCCTTACGTCCCGCGCGGACGACATGGAGCCCTATCAAGAGAGTCCCGGAGAGTCTCGAGGAGAGGAGGGGAACTTCGAAGGAATTCTCTATCACACCGACGGGCCAATGAGCCCGGTGATCGAATTTGTCCGCAAGATCGCGGGCAGCGAAGCATCGGTCTTGATCCTTGGTGAGAGCGGGACAGGGAAGGAATTGGTTGCCCGAGCCATTCACAGACGCAGCAAGCGCGGGAGTGGGCCGTTTGTGGCAGTGAACTGCGGGGCTTTGAGTGAGGGGTTACTTGAGAGTGAACTGTTCGGACACGAGAAGGGATCATTCACCGGCGCCGTGAAGGACCGTCTCGGTCGCTTCGAGCTTGCGCAGGGAGGGACCATCTTCCTTGACGAAATTGGAGAAGTCTCGGAGGCCTTTCAGGTCAAACTCCTGCGAGTACTACAGGAAGGAGAGTTTGAACGGGTCGGAGGTACTGCCACTATTCGAGTGAACGTACGTGTTCTTGCCGCTACCAACAAGGATTTGAAGGGACGGGTGACGGCAGGCAGGTTCCGCGAAGATCTTTACTATCGGCTAAATGTTCTGACCGTGTCTCTTCCTCCCCTTCGGGAGCGATCCGCGGATGTTCCTATTCTCGTCAGGCATTTTCTTCGTGGCGAGGGAGAGAGCTTGACGATGTCAAGAAATGTGATGGAAGCACTTCAGGGCTTCACCTGGCGAGGAAATATCCGGGAGCTAGAAAGTGTTGTAACGAGGGCTGTTCTTCTTGCGAAGGCTGACCGACGTACAATGATTGTGATGAAAGATCTCACCGAAGAAGTCACCTCGGCTGCGCGGCGGGCGGTGGCGGTGGAAGATCAGATACTTGAATCATTGCGTGAGAAGATGTTCTCGCGGAACTCAATATCGGAAACCGCAGAAGAACTGGGCGGACTCAACCGGGGAACAGTAGCGGAATACCTACGGGGCGAATGCCTCAAGGCCTTTGTGGAAAACGGGTATGATCAAGAGAAGACGATCCGTCATCTTGCACTTTCAGGCGATCGGGCTGTGCTTGACCGTGTGTCAAAGAAGATGGAGGAATACCTCAAGAATCTTGCTGAAGCGATTGACCGCTCTCAGACTTGGGAGATTGCCCGAACCGGGTTGAGGCCAAAGACAAAAAACCTCCCTCAGCGATATCACCCTTTTCTCGCGGCAGTTGCAGAAGCCTTTTATCGAGGGATCTGGGATCTCCATAGCCAGCGTCGATAACCTCCCTGTGTATGCATGGTTTTTGTGTTTCCCGCAGTCCGGCTGCGAATTCCCGCAATTTCTGCCCTCCATCTGATTCCTTCTACTGAGTATCGTCGCCACATCAACCTACTGATTTACAAGAGGTTGACAGGGTTATTTTTGCCAGAGGCGCGATCTGGCACACGCGTTGCATCCCACTGCCAACAAAGCAGGCCGAAACTGTTCAAAATCAATGTCGAGGGGGAACTATGAAGAGAGTACTCTTGGTGCTCCAGATCGCTGTTGCAGTGGTGGGGCTCTTTGCAGTGGGGTGCAACAAAGACATTGGGCCAGGGGACCAGGCACCGGCCGGGGTGACAAACGAAGAGTTGGCAATGAAGTATTATGCGGCCAACGATGAGTTCGTAAAGAATGATGAGATCACATTTGCCGATCAGGCTGTCCAGCCGACGGACTATGGAACGTTCGGCAAGATCGACGCAGATGTTACCCCGCTGCGCTGGGGGCGGTTCATCACGCACATCGATAAGCAGGTCACTGTTACCGTCCAGCCGGGGGATACAATTTCCATCTCCTTGATTGAAAAGACGATTACCGGAACTCTCAATATCCGTGCAAAGACGGGCGCAGGTGACACGGTGATCATCTCAAAACCCTTCATCGACAAGTCAACCCGGTATGTCATCTTCAAGCGTGTGACGAGAGACCCGGAAAGGTTCTGGCTGAATTGGGTACCGGTTGCCTCGTCGCTCATCAAGGGTGGAACTGTAGAGCCGAATAACTTGATCAACCTAACAAAGGTCGAAATGTTTCTCCCGAACGGCGATACGGTGACGGTCACTGACCCGACGGCGTACTTCCTGCGTTATAGATGGCTGCATATGTTCAGGGGTGGGAGGAAGGACGCGCCGGAACTGACCCCGGGAACGTTTGTTAGAATGCGCGCGACGCTCGTAAGTTCTTCGGCAGACACAGATGTTGTGGCGCTGCGCTACGGGTGTGACTTCTTCCATGCTCGGCGAGCAAAGATGACATTTAAAGGTCAGACCGATAATGGAGATGGTACGTATACCCGTGAGTATGAATATACCTGGCCGGTCCACTTCCATCGTGGGTTCTTCAACGCCGGTGTGGATGCGATGACGAAGGGGACGCTCTATGATGACCAGGCCCCTTACTCTGTGAGCTGGTGGGGAGTACCGTACAGGGTTCTGTAAACCTGTGGGTAGCGGGGGAGATGGCTGGAGCCCCCATCCCGCAAGGGGTGGGGGCTCAGCCGTGTGTAGGTATGCGAGAGTTGGATTTTGCAGGTGACATCAACTACATTTCATGGACAACTGTTGTGACGTCATGAAACGATATTTCTTCATAGCCGCTATGGTCGGAGTGATGCTGGAGGGGTGCCAGCAGCCCGCAGACGTGCAGCTCCAGCCTGACACGTTGACGGCCAGTATGGAAATATTCCCCGTTGTAACGCCGGACACACCGGCCAAAACAGCACCGGTGGACAGTAGCGCAGTATTGCCGGCAGACCAGATGGCGTACTACGGCCTGATCTTGCTGCACAGCATCATACTGGATGCCGGGCCAGGCCGCGTGGACTCCTTTGCGTACTCAAGGGTTCTCGTGGCAGATAGCGCAGTGAAGTTCTTGATTCGAAACGTCGGATTCAACGGCATCGACCTTGGGCCGGTCTTACTTAATGGAGCGCCTCTGCTGAAAATTGCACACACGATTGCTGTGCCGATTCTCTCGGTTCGGGATACAATTCTCACTCGCGGGGTCGAGTACGTAGGTGACCTTACCCAGACTTACCGGCCAAACCAGACATATACCTGGACGGCGCCGTTGTCGACTGTAGCTATGCTGAACATCGCCATTAACGCACCCGATCGCCTCAGTGTCCAATCTCCAGCCGGGGGAAGTGCGGTACCCCGCAATAGGGATCTTCTGTTGCAGTGGAGGGGGAAAAATGGTCAGCTACGGGTCATCATAAGTACATTCGATCAGCTGACCAAGCACTCGCGTCCAGTTCTTGAGCTACGTCCCCGATCGGATGTGGGGCAGGCAATTCTGCCGGCAACGATTCTTCGACAATTACCCGGTAACCCGTACTTTATTTTCACCTTCATACTGTCAAACAAGCGAGAAGTGACGATCCTCTCTGGGCAGACGAGGATAGTCCTAGTTCAAGCAGCATCCGTGTACAGTAGCTATATAGAGTTGCAGTAGTATGCAAATGCGCACCGGTCTCCTGTTGTGGACGGGAATGATAATCGGGCCAATGGCAGTAGAGGGTCAATCGCTTATGGATCCGCGCGTGGTTGGGCTGGGGGCGTATACCCCTGCGGTGAAGGACAGCCGTGGTTTCGGCTGGAACCCAGGAGGGTTGACGCAGATCCGAGACTGGGACTTCAGCGTATCAACGTATACTGGGGTTTCCTCGGCTGATGGGGGGTTCGTGTTCCACGGCCTGACATTGGGGAAACGCTTCATGGATAATGAAGCTCTCGCGATAGAGTACTCGCCTGGGACACGCCTACGCCTTGTTGTTCCGCCAACACTGAGCGTCTCGGGGATCGACGCCCCGGCATCAAATGATCGTGAGATCGAATACAGCGAGCAAGGAAGCATTGGCTTTGCGCATCGCTTCTCACAAGATCTCTCGATCGGTGTAGCCGGCCGGCATCGATTGGAACGAATCACCGATACAAGGATCAGTCTCGTTCCGCGTGACTCTATTCTCCTCATGCCCGTGAGTTCGCAAATCGAGTACGAGGCTAGAACCTGGCTCATTGATCTGGGAGTTCTCTGGACTCCATTTCAGTATCTCTCATTGGGAGCCACGGGCAAGAATCTCCTGCGACTTCGTGATGCAACTCTTCCTGATAGTCTCGATAGGCTCGCGTTACCGAGGGAGCCGATAGCCTCGTTGGGAACAGTTTATCGATTCTCTCCGGAGTACCTTCTTGCGCTAAATATAGCTACAGATGGCCAAGGGATGATGGGTCAAGAGTGGACGCCCGGGCTCGGGATAGCCCTTCGAAATGCGCTGTACGTTGACGGCCACGAATCGCCCGCCATCGCCGCGGTGAGCCTTGGCCTCGGATGGTCGTATGAATTCGTAGAGATCGGGGTGAGCTATCTCCGGTTCACGGATCGCACTCGACACTCCGGAACCATTTCCTTGAGCGACTTTGACGCCAAGGCAGTGCATAGTCTGGATCTGAATCCATATGTTCGGGATCGCGTCAGTCTCTCGGTCAAAGCCATCTTCGGGAATATCCGCGAGAGCCTTGCACGTATCGAACAGGTAGAGATGTATGGCGCCGTCTACCCGTCGTCGTTCGAACTCTTTGCATACAGACCGATAGGGAAGGCACGTGTGCGAAATGTGTCGTCGAAACGAATCCAGGCACGGGTGAGCTTCTTTGTAGACAAATTCATGGATGCCCCAACGGAATCGCCATCATTCACAGTCGAGCCGGGCGAAGTCGCCGAGGCTGAGTTGACGGCAGTCTTCAACGAACGCGTCAAGGCGGTGTCAAAGATGACAATCCGGGACGCTAACATCTATGTGACTGCTGCCCCAGCTGAGGCGTACGATGACCGCGCACAGGCCCGGGTACTCTTCCGCGGAAAGAATGACTGGGACGGTGACGCGCGCTCCCTCCGTTTCTTCGTCACACCGGATGATCCTGACGTTCTCAGGACGTCGCGCGATATTTTGCTCCAGAACAAAGAAGCGCTTTCCGTTGGGGCTGGCGATCTTGATTCGTTCCGAAAAGCACGGGTGCTCATCAACGGCTTCGCGGGGAAGCTGATGTATGTCAGCGACCCGAAACTCACCGCAGACTTCGTCCAGTATCCATCTGAAACCCTGAAAATTCGCGGTGGCGATTGTGATGATATGACTGTCTGCTTCGCCTCGCTTCTCAGTAGTGTGGGCATATCCACAGCGTTTGTCGATGTTGTGCCGCCGGGATCGCCAGAAAAGAGTCATATCTATCTTCTCTTCGATTCGGGACTGAAGCCGGAGTTTGGAGATGGGATCTCAGATAATTCGAAGCGCTATATTGTGCGGAAGGGAAAGAACGGCACAGAGACGATCTGGATTCCAATCGAACCTACTGTAATAGCGCGCGGATTCGAGGAATCATGGACCGCTGGAGCACAAGAGTATTTTGATGAAGTCGAACTTGGCCTTGGATTGGCAAAAGGGTGGGTTCGCATTTTGGATGTGAACTGAAAGGAGGGGGACATGAGAGGACTGATGGTTGGAGTGGTAGCATTGATCTGGTGTGTGTCGGTGATGGCAGGTGACATAGTTGTACAAAAAGTGCGGGGCGAGGTGACCGTGCGCCAGGGAGTAGCAGAAGTCTGGAATCACGTCGCGACGGGTGATGTGTTGAAACCTGATGATACTATGAAAACCGGGGAGAAAGGGTCTGCGGTTATCCTTGTAACTGATGTATCAGGGAGTGGCATGGAAAAGCGCATTACCCTTCCATCACAGGTGATTATGGATATGTCCGACGTTCGCCAGTTGAGTCAGGAAGAACTGATGCTGAAACTGGCAATGGAGAAGGTTCGCTCCTCACCCTATGAGTGGAAAACAGACGAGCTGAACATCCCGAATGCATCAGTTGTCCATGGGGCGGATAAAGGCGTAAGCCATACATTAGTCGGGAATGACATACAGATCGGCATTATGCAGATGAACGGGACGAGAGTACTATTTGAGAATGGGTTTTACCCGACCTGTGTGTTGAAGGCGATGGAGGTGTTCCGCTTGTACCCCCCGCTGGGAGAACGGTTCGAGAATCGCCTCATGGTTGCCGAGGCGCTCGAACGAGCAGAATTGAAAGGGGAAGCACTGGGCGAATACGGCGGGATCCTGAAGCTTGTCGGCCTCACTGCTCCGCAGGAACAATTTGTCAGATCGAAAATTGTTCAGCTTCGCAAGTAGGTGCTCCGCTGGATCTTAGCCACGGTGACTCGCTCAGCGGGCCACCGTTTTTTTTGCATGGCCGGCTGTAACCGATCTCTCTTCCGACTGATCCACTGGTCAGTCGACACACCATGTCTGCTTTCCTGCACATTACAATGACAACCCGCTCACTTTCTCTCAAGTATCTCCGCAAAATCAAGGTTGCTGTGCTGGCACGCCGGTTGATATTGTGTCAGCCAGGAGATAAACAATCATTCAACCAGGGTTAATGGGGGGAGGGCATCATGAAGAAGGTCGCTATTCTCTGTGTGTTGCTTGCGCTCGGCGTCGCGTCTGTTGCAGCACAGACTGCCACACCACGAGTCACCAAAAGGCAACTGAATCAGCAGGCGAGGATTAAAGAGGGCGTGAAGAGCGGCGATCTTACACGTCGTGAGACCCGCCGCCTCGAACGGCAGCAGGCCAAGATTGCAATTGATAAAGCGAAGGCAAAATCTGATGGGGTAGTTACCCCGCGTGAGAAAGCTAAGCTAAAGCGTGAACAGAACCGCGCTAGCAGGCGCATCTACAAAGAAAAGCATGATGCTCAAACGCAGTACTAGTTCGAACGAGCATTTCTGTTCTTCGTATCGTGGAAGACAAAGCAACCTGCCAGAACTTTCATAGTTGCAGGGAAGCACGTTCAGTGCAACGGCGCGTTTCGAAAGAGACGCGCCGCTGAGTTGTTGAGCTGGTAGGCAGCCCCTCATGATGCATACAGATCGGTGAGTCCCCTCGTGTTGCTCCCGCAAGAATTACCCCCGTAGCGGAAAATCTTGCCTCATCTTCAACAAGCATCGAGCGTTTTCTGAGAACGACAGGAATTTGGGTCGAATTCTACGAGTTTTGCGCACATGCGGTGGCACCGCGTTTGCAGCTCTTGCACCTGTCCACTTAAATTCTGCGGGCAATGGGGGAGCGTACGTATGAAACCTATCCGTGTGATTCTGATCGGTGTCGCCCTGTTCCTATCGTTGCATCTAATTTCGAGTGCTATTCAGAAAGATAGAGCGAGTAAGGTTGAGACAGCAGACATGAGGTAGGTGTATTCTGCTATTGCCCTGGCGCAAGCACCTGAAAGATCTCCGCGCTCATTCCATCAATACTTAGCCTCTCCCCTGATGGAGTGGTTGTCCTTTTCTGCCCAAAAACTTGCCGCATCATAGCACCCGCCGGAATATAGCGACGGAAGCGATCCAGGCGGAGCGCTCTTGCGTTCTCACTGTTGTTGATTACAACAAAGAATGTCGATCCCTTTGCGACCCGGAAATACGCATATACATCTTCTTCCGGAGGGAAATGGACCAGCTTGCCAGAAGAGAGCGCGGGGCAAGAACGCCGGAGATGAAGCAGATCGCGTACCACCTGAAACCAAGCGCGCTCTTCCGCTGTTCTCCCCTGCTCCGTGAAGGCATCCCGTTGGTCTCCAGGAAAACCCCCAGGCATGTCAGCTCGCAAAGTGGCGTGATCGGGCCCGCCAACCAGGCCGAGTTCGGTGCCGTACAGAAGTTGGGGTATACCCCGGGTCGTGAGGAGGATTGTCAATGAGATTGTTCTGCGGCGCGGATCGTCATTCGTCAGGAAGGCAATACGAGGAACATCGTGATTGTCAACGAAGGTGAGGAGGCTTTCTGGAGCTGCGTAACAGAAGTCAAGCAGGATGCAATTGAATACCGATGAGATGCGGCCGTTCTTTCGAGCCGCACCCTTGAGTGCTTCGTAGAGGGGGAAATCCGTTATCGTTGGGAGCTCCGCCTTTCGTTCGGGGACGAGTCGATTGCCTCGTTGAAACGATGCTGTGACAGGGGGGTCGTTGATCCACACTTCGCCCACAATATTGAAGCGGGGGTATTGTGTCAAAATCGTGCGGCACCATCTGTTGAGAAATTCCTGATCGACGTAGGGGTACGTATCCTCCCGAATGCCATCCAGGCCGGTTGACTCGATCCACCAGGAAGTGTTTTGGATGAGGTAACGTCCAAGGTGTGGATTCTGTTGGTTAAGGTCCGGCATCGAATCAGTGAACCACCCATCCACCACATTGAGTCGCGATGCAGGGTCGCCCTCGATGTCATCAAGGGTTCCCTTGAGATGAGATATGGGGAGGTGGTCTTGAACGGACCCATGTAGCCAATCAGGCGACGGGAGGTTTGCAATCCAGGGGTGATGAATGCTGATGTGGTTGCTCACATGGTCCATGATGATCTTCATCCCGCGTCGGTGGGCCTCGCGGACCAGAGTGCGGTACAACTCGTGCGTGCCGAAGCGGGGATCGATGCGGTAGAGATCGGTTGCCGAATACCCGTGATAGCTTGCTCGTGGGTTATCGTTTTCGACAAGTGGGTTGATCCAGAGAGCCGTAACACCAAGGTCTTGAAGGTAATTGAGATGATTGATGATGCCCTGTATGTCTCCCCCGTGCCGTCCACGCGGATCTTGCCGGTTGCACCCTTCACGCAAGCTTGGAAGGTCGTTGTTCAGCGTATCGCCATCCGAGAAGCGGTCAGGCATAATCAAATAGATGACATCCTGAGGCCCGAATCCTTGATGCAACCCAGCCGTATCCTCCCGTAATAGGAGTGTGTACGAGAATTCTGTGGTACCGGATGAAGTTGTGAGGCGAAGAGAATGTGTGCCGGGACGCACCTTCCTTGATACGGCAAGCCGCACGAAAGCAAAGGAAGCATTTTTGGGGACGTCAGTCGAAACAACATCCAGCCCAGGAAACCGGGAGACTGTTTTTGCACCGTTGAACGGTCCTCCATACAGCATGAGTTCGAGTGTATCGGCCCGCATCCCAGCCCACCAGTACGGCGGTTCAATCTTTGTGATTTGGGGCCCTTGAGAAAATGCGGTAGAGATGCTGAGGGTGAAGAAAAAAAGAAGGCGGATCGTCATCGTCTATTCACGGATGAGTTTCTTGTAGCGAATCCGATGTGGTCTGTCGGCCTCGATTCCTAAGCGCTTCCTGCGTTCCTCTTCATATTCGGAGTAGTTTCCGTCAAACCAGCGGACGAGGCTGTTTCCCTCAAAGGCAAGAATATGCGTGGCAATTCGGTCAAGGAACCACCTGTCGTGGGAGATGACAACTGCACAGCCAGCGAAATTGAGAAGGGCCTCTTCGAGTGCCCGGAGTGTATGCACATCGAGGTCATTAGTGGGTTCGTCTAGAAGGAGGACGTTCGCCCCTTCTTTCAGGACTTTTGCGAGGTGGACGCGGTTTCGTTCACCCCCGGAAAGCTGCGAGACCTTCTTCTGTTGGTCCGATCCGCTGAAATTGAACCTGGCAACATAGGATCGGGAGTTGATGTCGCGGTGTCCGAGGTGGAGGACTTCCTCACCGCCGGAGATCTCTTACCAAAGGGTCTTTTCCGGGTTGAGCGGGCGGTTTTGGTCCACGTATCCGAGCTTGACGGTTTCCCCAACCGTCACGGAACCCGCGTCTGGTTTCTCCTGGCCAATGATTATCCGGAAAAGGGTCGTTTTTCCGGCGCCGTTTGGTCCAATCACACCAATGATTCCACCAGGCGGAAGGGAAAAAGTCATCTCCTCGCACAGGACAGTATCGCCATAGGCCTTTGCGACATTCTTTGCCTCGATCACGAGGGCGCCCAGGCGGGGACCGGGTGGAACGTAGATCTCGATTTCGTCGCGGCGCTTCTCTTGCTCCTCGGAAAGCATCTTTTCATAAGCGGCAATGCGCGCTTTGCTCTTTGCGTGGCGACCTTTCGGGTTCATGCGTATCCATTCGAGCTCCTCGGTGAGGGCCTTCTGACGTTTGGATTCCTGCTTTTCCTCAACTGATAGGCGCGTCTTCTTCTGTTCAAGCCAGGAGGAGTAGTTACCCTGAAAGGGAATACCTTCTCCCCGGTCCAACTCGAGAATCCAACCGGCAACATTATCAAGAAAGTAGCGGTCGTGCGTGACGGCAATGACCGTTCCTTTGTACTGCTGAAGGTGTTGCTCCAGCCAGGCGACCGATTCAGCATCGAGATGATTTGTCGGTTCATCGAGGAGGAGCACATCTGGCTCTTGGAGGAGCAGCCGACAAAGTGCCACGCGTCGCCGCTCTCCACCCGAGATGACCGAGATGGCAGTTTCCGGTGGGGGGCAACGAAGAGCATCCATAGCCTGGGAGAGTTTACTGTCGAGGTCCCATGCATTAAGGTGATCGATCTGCTCCTGAAGTTTCGCCTGTTGATCAAGAAGCGTGTCGAAATCCGCATTGGGCTCCGAAAGTCTGTTGCTCACCTCATCGAACCGTTTAAGAATGTCAACAATTGGTTGCACCCCTTCTTCCACAATTTGCCTGACCGTCTTTGCCGGATCCAGTTCCGGTTCCTGTGGGAGATAGCCGAAAGTGATTCCCTTCTGAGCAGTGACCTCACCAAGATAGTCCTTTTCAACGCCTGCGATTATTCTGAGTAGTGTACTCTTCCCCGAGCCATTTAGCCCTAGGACGCCAATCTTGGCACCGTAGAAGAAGGAGAGATAAATATCTTTGAGAACCTGCTTCTTCGGTGGGTAGACTTTTCCGACGCCTACCATCGAGAAAATGATCTTGTTGTCAGCCATGAGAGGGAGGGGATGCTGGTAAGGAAATCGTAGAACCAAACCGGGACATCCCTAATAATCTACACAAAGTTGAGCTTTGTGTACACAGCCTTCTGTTACCGATCTGTCACACACATTCATTTGGCCGAGATATGGAGGGATTTCTTGGCGTCTCTGCTGCTGAACCATGGCACAGTACATGAGCCATCCAGAGAACTTTTACCACTTGCGTCGAACAAGCAAGAAGTCATATATTCGTAAGTATTTTCTTGACTGGTTGCTCCGCCCGATATCGGCGGCACAACAGCTCTTGCGCTAAATAATAACTGTTCTTTTCACACCACACATTTCGGATCGGGTGCCATGAAGAGACGAGATCTTCTAACCGCCGTTGCCGGCATCGATACCGCTGACGATCCC
>Ga0153915_10005680_pt1 | contig 11621 bp, 9 predicted proteins | sample Opewatmetagenome_2_FD_107003 | JGI IMG/M metagenome (GOLD analysis project Ga0153915, IMG submission 107003) | Freshwater wetland microbial communities from Ohio, USA - Open water 3 Core 3 Depth 3 metaG | ecosystem: Environmental > Aquatic > Freshwater > Wetlands | place: USA: Ohio, Lake Erie...
CGTGCTGGCGGAGCTCAGGTCCGAAAGCGACAAGGTCTGCCGGGCCGCCGTGGCGGGCGACCGCGACGGAGTGCAGGCGCGCGCCGAGGTCCTGCTGTCCACCCTGCAAGCCGGCAAGCTTTCCGCCCGGAGGATCCGGCACGAGATCGAGAGCCTCTTCTCCGCGATTCTCGATGCGTTCAACAAGCTGGGAGTCGCCCCCGCGAGCCTCTGCCGGGACCTGGGGATCGACTACTACGGCACCGTCGAGGACCTGCGCACGACCGGGGACGTCAAGGACCTCCTTGCCCGGCTCTGCGCCTACGCGGAGACGATCCTCGCCCACCGAAACCTTCCGGCGCCGGAGTGGAAAGTCCTCGACTTCAAGGAGCTCATCGCGCGTCACTACGCGGAGAAAGACCTGTCCGTGCTGGCGGCTGCAGAAAAGCTCGCCATCAGCGCGAGCTACCTGACCAAGCTGATCAAGCGCCACCTGGACACCAGCTTCGTGGACTACCTCACGGAGTTTCGCCTCGCCCGGGCGAAAGAGCTCCTGGCCACGACGGATCTGCTGACGTACGAGATCGCGGAGGCTACCGGCTATCCCGACGCCCACTACTTCAGCTCGATCTTCAGGAAGCGCACCGGCACCACGCCCTCCGAGTTTCGAGACGCGGCGAGGAGAAGGCACGCGGCTCCATGAAGATCCGCCGCATCCAGAATACCCTGATCCGGGCCTTCAGTGCGCTCATCCTCTTTGCCCTCCTCCTGCTCGGATCCCTGTCCTGGTACTACCTGAGAAAGCTCCTGATCCAGAACGCCGAGGTGACCACGATGCAGCTGGTCATCCAGCTGAACCGGATCATAGAGAACTACATCAGCTACATGGATGATATCGCCCTCATGGCGGTGAACAACGAGGACGTGCGCACGTTCATGATCTACCCGGCCACCGATTCCCCCCAGCTTCGCCGCAAGATCGGCGCCTCCTTCGAGGCAATCCGCTCCGTGCGCAGGGACATCGACTCCGTATTCCTTCTCACCCGGGACGGGCGGGCCATCGCCTCCACGCCGGGTGCGCTGAATCCGGCCGTGGATATCCGCGGCCGGTTCGCCGAGCTGGAATCCGGCCTGAAGCCCGGCCGGCCGTCCGTGTCCTCCGCGCACGTGGAAAACATGGTGGACGGCCGGTATCCCTGGGTGATCTCCCTCGTGCGCGACATGCGGCCGTCACCGGGCGCAAAGAGCTTCGGCCTCATCCAGGTCGACCTGAACTACGACATCATCGCCGACCTCTGCAGGAACATCCAGCTCGGCCAATCGGGGTACGTGTTCATCCTCGCCCGCACCGGGGACATCGTGTACCACCCTCGCCAGCAGCTCATCTACGGGAATCTCGAGTCGGAGCATATCGCCGAGATCCTGTCGATGAGCGACGGCAACCTCAACGCGGTCGTGGGCGGGCGGGCCATCCTCTACACCGCGGTAGGCTCACGGGACACCGGATGGGAGGTCGTGGCGGTCTCCTACCTCGACGAGCTGCTCGGCGCGAGCCGTGAAGCGGAGTACTACTTCTGCCTCCTGTCCCTCCTGGCCCTTGTCGCCGCCATTGGAGGGGGCATCTTCATTTCGAGGAACCTGTCCAGGCCGATCGAATCCCTGCGGCGCTCCATGCAGGCGGTGGAAAGCGGCAACTTCGACATCGACATCACCGTGAACGCCAACAACGAAATCTACCAGCTGGCGCGGGACTGCGACATCGCCGTCAAGAAGGTGAGGGATCTCATCGAGCAGAGCCGCAGCGAGCAGGAGCTGAAGCGGAAGCTGGAGCTGAGGGCCCTGCAGGGCCAGATCAATCCGCACTTCCTCTACAACACGCTGGATTCCATCATCTGGATGATCGAGCTGGGGGAAAACGAGCGCGCCATCGACATGACCTCCTCCCTGGCCACGTTCTTCCGGCTCGGCATCAACCGCGGCAGCGAGACGATCAGCATCCGGACCGAGATCGAATACGTACGCACCTATCTCACCATCCAGAAGCAGCGGTACAAGGACAAGCTCTCGTACGAAATCGCCTTCTCCCCCGAGTTGTACGATCACCAGATCCTGAAGCTGCTCATCCAACCCCTCGTGGAGAACGCGATCTACCACGGGATCAAGAACATGGAGGGGCTCGGGTTCATCCGCATCAACGGCGAGCGCGAGGACGACACGGTGGTCATCCGCATTTCCGACAACGGCATCGGGATGCCGCCCGCGCAGCTGCAGGCCCTCGCGGCCGGCCAGATCGAGCCCCGCCAGGGCAGCGGGGTGGGAGTGAGGAACGTGCAGGAACGGATCCGTCTCTCCTTCGGCGAGCAGTACGGGCTGGAGTTCGAAAGCACCCCGGGTGCGGGCACGAGCGTCACGATGCGCATACCGGTGCTGCGGGGTGAGGCCACATGAAGAACCGCGCTCTTCTCATCGTCGTGGCCGCGGCCGTCCTGGCCGCGGCCGCCCTCACCCTGTTGTACCGGGGAAACCGCTTCTTCGGGCCGGGACCCGAGGCGACCCGGCGGGTCATCGCCATCTTCAAGACCGTGGACTACGCCGGCACCCCTTTCTGGGCGAACGTCCGGGACGGGGTCCTGTCGGCGGCCAGGGACTTCAACATCGAGGTGTCACTCCGCGGCCCGGAGCAGGAGAGCGACATCGCGGGGCAGATCGAGATCGTCCACCAGGCGATGGAGGAAAAGCCGGATGCCATCGTGCTGGCAGCGGCGGATTTCAACCTGCTGGTCCCCCTGGCCCGCGAGGTACGGCGTCGCCACATCCCCCTGGTCTGCATCGACTCCTTCATCAATTCGGATGACGCGGACGTCCGCATCGGCACGGACAGCTACGAGGGCGGCCAGAAGCTCGGGGCGGCCCTCGTGCGCTACGTCAAGGCCGGGGAACTGGTGGCGGTCATGAGCTACGTGAAGGGCAGCTCCACCGCCATAGACCGGGAGTCGGGAGCGCGCGACTTCCTGAAGAACCGGGTGCGCCTGCTGGATACGCTGTACAGCCAGTCGGACGTGGAGCAGGCATACAAGCAGGCGGTCACCCTCATCCGTCTCACTCCCCATCTGCGGGGGATCATCGCGCTGAACGACCCGACGGCGCGGGGCGTCGGGCGCGCGCTGAACGAATCCGGGAAAGCCGCGGAGATCGCCCTCATCGGGTTCGACAATTCCATTGAAGTGGTCAATTTCGTCGAGCGCGGAATCATCCGCGACACCGTGGTACAGAAACCCTTCAACATCGGCTACCTCGGGATCGAGATGGCGCGCCAGCTCATCGACGGCAAGAAGCCTCCGCGCTTCATCAACACGGGGTCCGTCGACATCAATCGAGAGAACATGTATCAGCCCGAGAACCAGAAGCTGCTCTTCCCGGTGGCCCCGGCGGCTCCCGTGACCCCGGCGACCGGGGCTCACCCCTAAGACGGGCGCCCTCGGGCGGCCCGGCGGTTCTACCGCGAGCAGCGGGCGATGTAGTCCCGGTAGGTTTCCAGCTGGAACTCGGCGGCCAGGTCCTTCACCGTGAGATCCGCATCGAGGGACTCCAGGGTGAACAGGTGTTCCTCGGTCAGCGTCCTCAGTCGCACCGCCGCTCCGTGCCGGGCCTGGATCTCGACGAGCTTGTGCGCCTGGTTGTCCGTGTGGAACAGCTCCCGGTCCAGGTTGAGCTCCAGGTACCCGAGCCGCTGCCACCGCGAGGTGAGCGTGTGCTCCTCCCCCGTGATGTCGTACAGCCGCGCGTGGTAGGACAGCACCGATGAGACGATGGGGTAACCGTGCTGCCACGCATAGGAGCGCAGCGGGAACCCGCCGTCATAGGCCGACAGCCAGCAGGCAAGGTCGATCCCGCCCCGGGCCATCTCGCCCCACAGGCCGGGCCAGTTGATGTCGAAGCAGATTGCCAGGCCGATGCGGCCGAAATCCAGGTCGAAGGTGCGCGGCCCTGCTCCTGGAGTGACGCCGGCCTCTGCTTCCCCTCCCACCGGGTGCACCTTGTCGTACCATCCGACCAGCTCCCCGCCCCGGCCGAAGACCAGCGCCCGGTTGTAGAGGCGCCCGCCCTCGCGCACGAACTGGCCCGCCGCCACGCACATGCGGCCTTCCTTTGCCGCAGCGCTCAGCATCCGGATCGTAGGCCCGTTGCCGTCTTCCGCCACCCGGCCCACCTCGGCGGCCGGCATCCCGGCGAAGGTGAACGTCTCCGGCAGCAGCACGAGGTCCGGCTGAAAACGCATGGCGGCCCGCAGGATCTCCGATGCACGCCGCGCGTTGTCCTCCATCGAAGGTACGGAGAGGTTGAACGGCGGAGACACCTGCTCCAGGGTACCCAGGGACGAGGTGACGATCTTCACGAATCTCGACATGGGGCGGCTCCTACTCGCGCCGGGCCAGGAACAGCGTCCGGCGCAGCCGCGGATAGTTGTACTTCATCCCCGGGAAACGCTGCAGGCCCTCTTCCTTCACCTCGGTGTCGAACAGGGCGGAGAGCTCGCCGCGGCTGTTTTCGTCCAGCAGGACGTCGGCGCTTGCCGCGGCATCCCGCACCTGCTGCACCGAGCTCGCCCCGGCGATGGGACAGGACACCGCGGGGCACGCGGCAACCCAGGCCAGCGCCGCCTGCGCGGGTGCCAGCCGCCGCCGTTCGCAGAATGCCAGGAACCGCTCGATGGAGCTGCCATGCTGAGAAAGCCACGTGATCACCCGCGAGTCGACCGCCCCGCGCCGACCCGCGGGGAGCGCCATCCCCTGGCGGTAGCCGCCGGTGAGGAGCCCCACTGCCATGGGGCGGTAGGCGGTGAGGAAGATGCCCTCGGCGGCAGCTTGCGGGAGGACTTCGACCTCCACGCCGCGCTCGATGAGGTTGTAGGCGACCTGGTGGCCTCGCAGCTGGGGCCAGCCGTGCTGGAGGGCCACCGAGTTGGACGAGGCAAGGAGCCAGGCGGGGAAATTGCAGCACCCCACGTGGCGGGCCTTTCCCGAGCGCACGGCCTTCGCGAGCCCGCCCATCATGCTGGAGAGGTTCATTCCGACCGCGGGCCAATGGATCGCCAGCAGGTCCACGTAGTCAGTCTGAAGGCGCCGGAGGCTGGCGTCCAGGCTGGACAGGATGGCCGCTTCGTCCAGGCCGGTGTGGACCTTGGTGGCGATGATCGCCTTCTCGCGGCGGCCCGCAAGGGCCTGGCCCAGGTATTCCTCGGAAACGCCGTCGGCGTACATGGGCGCGGTGTCGAAGAAGTTGATGCCCGCCTCGACCGCGGCATCCACGATGGAAATGGAGGCCGCGCGGTCGCACGGGCCGCCGAAGGTCATCGTTCCCAGGCAGATCCGGGAGACCTTCTGGGACGGATCCACGAACGGAATGTACTGCATGCGCGCCACCCCCGCGGTGGTCCCGTTGTAAGCGCAACTGCCCTGCATGTCAAACCTCCCCATCCGCCCTTGAGGACCGCCGTTCGCGGGGGTATACTGCGCGAACTCACTATGAGCACTGGAGTCGACCTGAACGGACCGCCGCTGGTCGAAATGCGCGGCATCGGCAAGAACTTCCCCGGTGTGCGCGCGCTGGACCACGTGGACTTCTCCCTGCGCGCCGGCGAGGTGCACATGCTCCTGGGGGAGAACGGCGCGGGCAAGAGCACGCTCATCAAGGTCCTGAGCGGGGCGTACAGCCGCGACGAGGGAGAGATCTTCGTCCGCGGCAAGCGGGTGGAGATCCACAGTCCGGCGGATCCGCTCGAGCTGGGCCTGCGCTTCATCTACCAGGAGCTGAACCTGGTGCCCCAGCTGGACATCGCGCGAAACATGTTCCTGGGCACAGAACCGCGGGCCATAGGCTTCGTACGGCAACGGGAGCTGTACGACACCGCCGCGCGCTCACTGGAACGGTTCCACATGAACCTGGACCCGCGGGCCGTGGTGGGACGGCTCAGCGTGACCCAGCAGAAGCTGGTGGAGATCGCGCGTGCGCTGGTGAAGGATGCGCAGGTGCTGGTGCTGGATGAACCTACGGACGTGCTGGAGGACCGCTCCCGGCAGGACCTTTTCAGCGTCATCAACGACCTGAAGAAGAGCCACGACGTGGGCTTCATCTACATCTCCCACCGCTACTCCGAGGTGCACCAGATCGGAGACCGCGTGACGATCCTGCGGGACGGGAAGAACGCCGGGACCTTTGCCACCTCCGAGATCAGCCTGGACCAGATCATCGAAAAGATGATCGGGCGAAGGATCGAGGCGCAGTACCCCCACCTGTCCCCTTCGCGGGAAGAGGAAGCCCTGCGAGTGGAGGGCATCCGGCGGGAGGAGAAGCTCAAGGGCATCTCCCTCTCGGTCAAGAAAGGGGAGATCGTCAGCGTCACCGGCCTCATGGGTGCGGGAAAGACCGAGCTCGGCCGGGCCATCTGCGGCATCGATCCCTGCGACGGCGGGGAGGTCTACGTGGAGGGACGCAAGGTGAGGTTCACCACCCCGGAGAGGGCCATTCGATCCGGGCTTGCCTACCTCACCGAGGACCGAAAGACCCTCGGCCTCATCCAGGCGCACAGCCTCCGGGACAACTACGGGCTGCCCAGCTCCCCGCGCCTGAGCCGCCTGGGATTCATCGATCACGGGGCGATCAGCCGGGAAACCGACGGGTTCATGCAGAAGCTGAACATCAAGGCGCCCAGCCGCGAGACCCGCGCCGGGCAGCTCTCCGGCGGCAACCAGCAGAAGGCCGTGGTGGCCAAGTGGCTGGGTACGCGCAGCAAGGTCCTCGTCTTCGACGAGCCTACCCGCGGGATCGACATCCGCGGACGGTCGGAAGTGTACGCGCTCATGAACGAGCTGCTTTCGCAGGGAATCGGCATCCTCATGCTCACGTCGGACTACAACGAAGCGCTGGAGATGGGCCACCGGGTGATCGTGCTCTACCGGGGCCAGATTGCGCGGGAGTTCCGGCGGGGCGAGGCCGGGGAAGAGGACATCCTTCGCACCGCGATCGGGGCGAAGATCAACTGAAGCGCAGAGGCATGACAGGATGGAAGTGACCAGCCGCATCTCGACACGGTCCCAGATTCTGAAGGGCATCCAGCCGCTCATCGGGCTGGTGGTCATCTACGTGGCGTTTGCGGCCGCTTCCGGGACGTTCCGCACCTTCGACACGGCGCAGACCATCCTCACCCAGGCCGTCATCCTGGGCACCATGGCCGCCGGCCCGACCATCGTGCTGATCTCCGGCGGCCTGGACCTCTCCATCGGCTCGCTGTTTGCGCTCGTGGCGGTGGTCATCGGGCTCATGCTCAACGCCCACGTTCCCGTGGCGGTGGTCGTGGTCCTCAGCCTGGTCTTCGGAGCGGTGTGCGGCACGCTGAACGGCGCGATCACCGTGGGAACGGGGATCCCCGCCTTCATCGGCACGCTCGGCATGATGAAGGTCTACCGCGGGATCGCCGAGCTCCTGGGCGCCAACCAGGACATGTCGAAGTTCCCCGACTCGTTCCAGGCCATCGGGGCAGGGTACCTCATCCCTATCAGCATCATGGTGGTGTGCTTCCTCCTGGTGTACGTGTTCCTCAGCCGGACGAGGATGGGATTCAACTGCTACGCCATCGGCGGGAGCAACGAGGTCTCCCGGCTGGCCGGTGTGCCGGTCCGGAAGTACTACCTCATCTACTACACCATCGGCGGGTTCTTCGTCGCCGTTTCCGCGCTGATCCTGGCCGCGCGGCTGAACTTCACCAACACGTCGTGGGGCAACGGCATGGAGCTGGATGCAATCGCGGCCGTCATCATCGGCGGAACGAGCCTCTCCGGCGGCGTGGGCGGGATCGGCCGCACCGTGATCGGCGTGCTGATCGTCACCACGCTGAACACCGGCCTCAGTCACCTTGGCGTCAGCTCCTCGTGGCAGCGAGTGAGCATCGGGATCGTGATCATCTTCGCCGTGTGGCTGGACGTGGTCCAGCGGCGGCGGGAGTTGCGGGCTTGATCCTGTTCGTCGAACAGGCTGCAGATCCATGAATCGGAAAGGGAGAGGAACCATGAAGAAGCTTGCATCCCTCGCGCTCGCACTGCTGTTCGTGCTGTGCGCCGCGGGCCTGGTTTTCGCCGGCGGCAGCGGCGAGAAGGCGGCGGGTGGAAAGATCACCATCGCCTACACCGGCTTCCCGGGAGGCCAGACCCCCTTCTGGGCCCAGATGACGGAGTACGTGAAGGAAGAGGCGGCGGCCCAGGGCGTCGATCTCATCGACTTGAGCCCCACGGTGGCTGACGCGGCCCAGCAGAAGGACTCCGTGGACAACGCCATCAACCGCGGCGTCCAGGGCATCATCATCGGCTCCATCGACAACCGGGCGTTCGGGGAGTCCCTGAGGCGGGCCGCGGCCAAGAAGATCGTCGTGGTCGCCGTGGACACCGCCATCGATGATCCGCAGGTCACCGCCCTCGCGCAGACCGACAACCTGTCCTCCGCCCGCGTGATGGGCCAGTACATGGTCGACCACCTGTCCACCAAGGGCAAGGTCCTCATCCTCGGCGGGACGCTGGGTCACCAGACGGGTGATGCGCGCCGCGACGGCGTGAGGCAGGTGCTGGAGGCCAACGGGTTCGAGGTGATCTTCCGCGCGGCGGACTGGGATCCCGCGAAGGCCCTCGAAATCGCGACGAACGAGCTCCAGGCCAACTCCGACATCGTCGCCATCTTCGGCGCGTGGGACCCCGGCGCCCTGGCCGGCCTGTCCGCGGTGAAGCAGCGCGGCCTGCTCGGCAAGGTGCAGGTGTTCGGCTTCGACGGACTTCCCGCCGCGTTCAAGTCCATCAAGGACGGGGAGCTCGTCGCCACGATCAAGCAGGACAACAAGCAGATGGCGCAAGTCATCGTGCGCAGCCTCGTGGCCCAGATCAAGGGACAGCCGTCCGTGAAGAAGCTGCTGATCGACGGCTTCGTCATCGACAAGGCGAACGTGGACCAGTACATGAAATAGGCCTTCCTCTCAGAGAAACGGCGGCCCGCGGGAAACCGGGGGCCGCTTCTTTTTCCGCGGGCCGCGGCGGTCAGTCCGCCGCGCGGTACAGGGCCAGGATCCTGCGGCACTCGGAAGGGTTCTCGATGAAGTCCGTGTTGTCGATGAGCTGGTCGATGCCGCCCAAGCGCACCGGGATCTGCCGGAGCTCTTCGCTTTTCACTGCCCTCAGCAAGGCGTTGGCAAACCGATCGGACCTCATCACGGTGTAGGGCCGGGAGAAGAACCGGCGGGGCGCCGGATCCATGGGGCCCGTCACCGCCAGCCCGTTGTGCATCTCGCCCAGCCTTCGATAGATCTCCACGAAGGCCGGCTCCATGGCGGCATAGGTCGAGGCTTCCAGGGCCGCCGAGAACAGCGGACCCATGGCGGGGCCGCACGCCAGCCGCCCGAACGCCGTTCCCAGCCACTTGTCGTACGGCGCATACCGCCGCTCGATGAGGAAGCAGAGCTTGATCGCGTCCTTCACGATCCGGGCAGCCACCACCTTCATTCCCACGCTGTCACCGACCTCCGCGCAACGGCCGACAAACGCCTCGGCCTGTGAGAGTCTCTGCCACTGGCAGGCCATCCGGTACAGCCACACGTCACGGGGATACTCGCGGAGCGCTTCCCGGACCCTGGACAGCTCTCCGCGAGGATCATGAAACACCTCTCCCGATGTCACCTCCACGAGGCGCTGCTCGGGAAACGTGAGCCAGTCCAGGAGGGAAAGAGCCGCGGCATCCTGCACGCCGAGGTGCCGGTGCAGCCACGCATGGATCGTGGTGATCTGCACGAGGTGCTGGACCGCCCCATCCCTGGCATGCGTCGGCATCTGCGTGCCACCATCTTCCGGGTCGGGGTCGGTGAAGCCCACGTCGAAGCCGTGAAAAACCGCCGGCAGGTGCCCGCGAAGCTCCTGGTCCAGCCGGGAAGAGGCCGCCTCGAACTGATCATCCGCGAGGAAGACCTGGAATCGAGGGCCCCAGTCGTGGTCGGTCGATCGGCCGGTATCGAACCCGAGCACGTCGGAGCCCTTTCCGACGAGGGCCGCCGCGTAGGAATCCCGTGGGACCACGCTCTCGATGATCGCGCGGCCGGCCTCCTCGAAGAGCATCCGTCCCAGCACGAGGCCCGGCACGAAGGGCGCGCGGTCCGTCATGACGCTATGCCTGCGGGAACTCCACGGTGGAGAAGTAGTCATCCAGCGTCTCCGCGCGGCGGATCTGCTTCACCGAGCCGTCGGACCGGAGCAGCAGCTCCGCGGACCTCAACTTGCCGTTGTAGTTGAAGCCCATGGCGTAGCCGTGCGCGCCGGTGTCATGAATGACCACGACGTCCCCCTCCTCGATCCGGGGCAGCTCGCGGTCGATGGCGAACTTGTCGTTGTTCTCGCACAGCGAGCCCGTCACGTCGTAGACCTTCTCCCGCGGCGCTTCCTCGCGGCCGACCACCGTGATGTGGTGGTAGGCGCCGTACAGCGCGGGACGCATGAGGTTGGCCATGCAGGCATCCAGCCCGACGTAGTCCTTGTACGTGTGCTTCAGGTGCAGGACCCGGGTCACCAGCCAGCCGTAGGGACCGGTGATCGCCCGGCCGCTCTCCATGCACAGCCGCAGGGGGTGGAGGCCGCGGGCCCTGACCTTCTCCTCGTAGACCTTCTTCACGCCGTCTCCTACCGCCTGCCAGTCCAGGGCGGTCTGCTCGGGCTTGTAGGGGATGCCGAATCCTCCGCCGAGGTTGACCAGCTCGAAGCGGATCCCCACCTTGCGCGTGATCTCTTCCACCAGCTCGAAGAGCATGCGCGCCGTCTCCAGGTGGTAGTCCAGGTTGAGCTCGTTGGAGACGATCATGGCGTGAAGGCCGAAGCGCTTCACTCCCCGCTGCTTGAGGATCCGGTAGCCTTCAAAGAGCTGGTCCCGCGTGAAGCCGTACTTGGCCTCCTCGGGCTTCCCGATGATCACGTTGCCCTGGCGCAGGGGCCCGGGATTGTAGCGGAAGGAGACGAGGTCCGGCAGTCCCGCGGCCTTTTCCAGGAAGTCGATGTGGCTGATGTCGTCCAGGTTGATGATGGCGCCCAGCGACTTTGCCTTCACGTATTCCGCCGATGGCGTGTCGTTGGAGGTGAACATGATCTTCTCGCCGGTGATGCCCAGGCGCTCGCAGAGCACGAGCTCCGCCATGGAGCTGCAGTCCGCGCCGAAGCCCTCCTCGTGGAGCATGGACACGATGTGCGGGTTGGGGCAGGCCTTCACGGCAAAGTGCTCGCGGAAACCCTCCGCCCATGCGAAGGCCTTGCGGAGGGCACGGGCGTTGTCCCGGATCGCCTTCTCGTCGTAGATGTGAAACGGCGTGGGGTGGGTCCTCAGGATCTTCTCCAGCTGCTCCCTCGAAAACGGGAGCCTCTTCTCGGCCATGCGCTCCTCCGTGTGCGCGCAGTGTAGCCAGCCGCTCAGCCCGTGTCCACCTCGGAGCTGCGACCTCGGGGCTGCGACCTCCCGCCATGCAGCGCCGGCGCGGCGAGGACCGGGACGCCGGCCTTCAGCAGCGCGCGCGCGGTCCTCTGCACCGACTCGTGCTTGTCCATGTAGTTCTGCTCCATGGCCGGCATGAG
>Ga0153915_10005681_pt1 | contig 11620 bp, 5 predicted proteins | sample Opewatmetagenome_2_FD_107003 | JGI IMG/M metagenome (GOLD analysis project Ga0153915, IMG submission 107003) | Freshwater wetland microbial communities from Ohio, USA - Open water 3 Core 3 Depth 3 metaG | ecosystem: Environmental > Aquatic > Freshwater > Wetlands | place: USA: Ohio, Lake Erie...
AAAGAAAGAAGCTTGATCGCCTCTTTGACGCCCTGATTGCGGTCCTGGGTTTTCACCAGGGCGATAATCGTTTTGCCGGCCGGGCCTTGCCCGGCGAAGATGTTTTTCGGAAGGACGGATAATGAAGCCACTCCGGCCAAGGAAGTTTTGATGAACTCCCGGCGGTTGACTCTCGATAAGCGTTTTTCATTCATGGCGAGTTCCTTTCAATCCAGGATTTTACCATACTTCTCAAAGAAAACATGAGACAAGATCCTTTCTTCGAAGGATTCTTGCCGCCCGGCTCATGAGGAGGGTGGGTTCTCATGGCGCAAGGACGTCGCCCGAACGGCTTCGACGATTCAGAGCAGGACAGGACGGTCGGGGTGCCTTCCAGGTGAAAATCATCGTCGAGAGCAGAAGCAAGGCGCCGGAGACGACATACATTTTTCTGTAGCCGGCGATATCGGAGATCCAGCCGAAAAAAGGCGAGCCCAAGCCCATGCCGACATCAAACAGCGAAAGATAAAGGCTGAGGGCAAACCCCTTGTTCTCCCTTCCGAGGATATCGATGATGTACGTGCTCAAGGCGGGGAAGATAAGGCCTTGGCCGAGCCCGGCGACGAAGCCATTGACCAGGAACATGCCAAAGCTCTGGACCCGGGAAATCCAGAATAGGTTCAGGCTGATCAGGCAGGCGGCCGGGAAAATGACTTGTTTCCTTCCATACCTGTCCGAGAGGTCGCCGATCCCCAAGCGGGTGACGATGGCCGCTAGGGAAAAGACAAAAAAGAAAGGCCCGACCCGTTCCAGCCGGATCGACTTTCCAAAGAGGACGATGAAATTCACGATAGCGCCTCTGACGGCTCCATGGAAGATCGGCATCGAAGCGATGATCAGGATCGGCCAAAAGGACAGTTTTTTTAATGGGCTGGGCAGCCGCGGCTTGTCAATGTCATCCGGCTTGAGAATGGGCTTCGTCAGAAGCATGGCTAGAAAGGCTAAGCCTAAAAAGGCGAGGCTGGCGTTGAAGAGTCCTTTGAACCCAAACCGGCGAATGATTTCCTCGCCGACCAGCGGGCCGAGAGCACTGGCGATGATGCCGGCGACGCCGACGACTCCTATCGAATGAGCGAGCTTTTCGACAGGGGCCAAATCGGAACAGATGGCTAAAGTAGCGGTCATGCCGATGCCCCAAGCCGCTCCGGTCAGCGCCCTCAAAACCAATGGCAAAATGCCGGCATCCCGGACAAGATGAAACAGAGGCACGACGGCCATAAAGAAAAAAATGCCGGCGAGGGAAATCTTTTTCCCGCCCTGAATATCGATCGTGCGTCCGAAAAAAGGACGGATGACAATGGCCATCAAGCTATTGATGCCCATGATCAGCCCAACCCGGCTTTTGGACGGGTGGAACTGCTCCAGAAAAAGCGGAAAAAGGTAGAAGAGGGCAACGCTCATGAATAGGAAAAAATACCCGAACAGGGCTAGAAAAAAATTGCGGTTCCAAAACGTTTCGGGCGGGCGAAGGCTGTTGTTCATTCCGGCCGGCTTCGATTATATAAACTTCATTCTTAATCCACAACTTTTAAGGAGTGATATGATATAATTCTGAGCCTATGAATGGGTTTCTCGCTGCCAAAAGAGACACCATGGGTTGGCTGCTGGAAAGGGACAATCCTTCTGTCCGCTATCGAACCCTGACCGAGCTTTTGGGCAGACCGCCCGAGAATTCCGATGTCCTGGAGGCAAAGTCCGCGATGATGGCCTCGGGCATCATTCCCAAAATCCTGGCCAAGCAGCATCCTGAGGGATACTGGCTCGACCGACAAAATTTCTACGTTAAAGCCAAATACCGGGGGACGGTCTGGCAGGTCATCCTCCTCGCCGAGCTTGGCGCCGACGGGAACGACAGGCGCATTCGATCTGCCTGTGAATACCTGCTCGAACATTCGCAGAACAAAAAGACCGGCGGTTTTGCCTATCGCAGTTCGGCGTCTGGAGACGGCGACAAAGACGCGATCATCCCGTGCTTGACGGGAAACCTAACCTGGAGCCTGATCAGGTTGGGCTATGGCCAGGACCCAAGAATATCCAAAGCGCTGGACTGGATGATCCGCTATCAGCGATTCGACGATGGCGAGGCTGGGCCGCCTAGCGGCTGGCCCTACAGACTGGAAAAATGTTGGGGACGCCATACATGCATGATGGGCATCGTCAAGTGCTTCAAGGCCCTTTCGGAGATTACCCCGGAAAAGCGATCGGCCGGCGCCCGGTCGGCCATCCGGAAAGCGGCGAATTTCCTCCTTAAGCATCGTCTCTTCATGAGAAGTCATAGCCCGAATGTCATCGCCAACCCGAACTGGATCTGTCTCGGCTTTCCGCTTTTCTGGACGACTGACGTTTTAGAGCTCATCTGGCTGTTGGTCAAAAACGGGTTCCGCGATAGAAGAATGGACGCCGCCGTCGAGCTCGCCTTTTCCAAGCAGAGCCAGGACGGCCGCTGGCCTCTCGAAAAGACATTCAACGGCCGGATGCTGACCAACATCGAAGTCAAAAACCGTCCCAGCAAGTGGATCACCTGGAGAGCCTGGCAGGCTTTGCAGGTTTATTCAGAAAGCGTTTAGCTTGTCTAATAATCGGCCGAGGAGGCGGACCATGCCGAAGAAAAAGATTCCCGCAAACCCGCTCCTCCCTCATCCGGAGCTCTATAACCTTCCTTTCACCATCGATGCCTACCAGGGCATGCCCTACCGGATGTTCGGAGACACTGGGCTTAGAGTTTCCAGCATCGGGCTTGGAACCTGGAAAATCGGCTATCCTGAGACCGGGGATGGCTCCCGCGTTGATGAAAAAACAGCCTTTCGTGTTTTTGACGCCGCCGTTGAAGAAGGCGTTACGTATTGGGACACAGCCAATCGCTATAATAATTCCAGCGGCAACTCGGAGAGGATCATCGGCAAGTGGTTTGCGGCAAACCCGGATCAGCGCCGCAATATCGAGCTGGCCACGAAAATCTACGGCGCCATGGACGGCTTAACTCCCAATCACTGTCGGCTTTGTCGCGTCAACGTCCTGGAGTCCGTTTACGCCTGCCTAGAACGACTCCGGACGGACCGCATCGAGATCCTCCAGTTCCACGGGTTTGACGAGACGACCCCTTTGGAGGAAAGCCTGATGGCGGTCGAAGACTTGATCGCCCAGGACCTCGTCCGCTATCTTGGAGTTTCAAATATCAACCTTTCCCAGCTTGAGCGATGCGGAGCCTTGAAGGACCGGCATCCCCGGGCGAAAATCCGCTCTGTCCAGAATCAGTATGATATTCTTTATGGGGAAGACCCGGCCCGGAAAGGCGTCCTTGACTACTGCTCCCTGAATAAATTGTCTTTTATTGCCTGGAGTCCACTCCGGGGAGGGCTGCTCTCCAATCGCTATCTGGATAAGTCGAAGGCCAGGAAAGGCGACCGGCTCGTCGATGAAAAACGCCTCGAGCAGGAGCTCACTCCGACCATTCTGGCCAAGCTTAAGAACTTGGCCGCTTTGGCCAAATCAGGAGGGCTGACCGTAACTCAGCTCGTCCTGGCTTATATGCTCCAAATCCCGGGCATGGGCCCTGTGATCGCCGCTTCCTCGTCGCCAAAACAGGTCAAAGAAAACGCCGCCGCCGGGAAGATCAGCTTGGACAATGGCCAGGTCCGCGCCTTGAGAAATATCGTCGGGCTGAATTTTTAGTTTTCTCCAAGACGCCGGCTCGGCCTCATTTTTCCTTGTCCGCGGCCGGGACAAAGCCGCTTAGAACACCCCGCTTTGAAAAAATCGCGGCTTGAATCCTCAAGTCTTTTTGCTCTCCCCCTGCCGCCTGCCGATAAAGCCCGTTCAGCCTGCCGAGCGATGGAAGCGGGCCGCCGAAGATCTCGACTGTATAGCCCAGCTTTTCCCGCGAGCCGAAAGCTTTTCTTAACGACAGCGAATTGTGAACATCCATCCAGGCGTTGCACAGGCTGAAGTCGCTTTTTGTGCCTTCCGAAACCTGCCATTCCTGCCTCAGGAAGAGGATGTTGCCCCGCTCAGGATTATCCCCCAGAATCCAAACACTCCCATCCTCCGGACGGGGGACGACGGCTCCCGGCCCTTGTCTGGGAACGTACTCAGAGTAATAGGCGAAGCGGTCGGGTTGGAAAATCGTCTTGAAAAAAAAGCTCCAAGCTCCGGCGCCGACACGCTTAAAGACGCCTCGCTGATCGAGAAAGGTTACATCTTTGTAATGGAAATTCCGGCGATAAACATCTTCAAACGGATAGAGGTCGCAGTATTCGAGCGTCGTCCAGCGCCTGCCGTCGTCGAGCGGCGTGAATTCGCAGCGGACCTCGAACGTCGTCCTGTTGGTTTCGTACGGCACCCGGCAGGAATATTGGGAAAGCCCAGTCCCCAGAAGATCGACGCCGGTCAACTCGAATCGAACGGAAGAGGGTCCGTTTTCCAGGATGGAAAAGCCGCGCAGGTTGTTCATAAAGGTGGCCGGGTTGACGCCGTTTTTTAGCCAGTAGAGCGGCAGTTTGAAAAACGCATAGTCCTGCCCACCCGGCCGGGCGGCTCGGTAGAGGGCCATGTCATTAAGATGAAGCTCAAAAAGCGGCCGGCCGGAGCAGGCTGAGGACCAGGCCTCAAAGGTCTCCAGCTCGGAATACATTTGGTAGGTCAATTGAATTCCGGCCGTCCGAGTCATTGTCAGCCGGGCCTCTTCGCCTTTGGCGGCCGTGAAAATCACGACAGCCGATCGGGCCGGTCCCGTCGATTTCCGATCGATAAAAACCATCGGGTCTTCGACAAGGTCCCCGTCGCTCATCAAGCTGAAAGGAACCGGCTGGCCGTTGACCCGGATGACATACCCCGTTCTATCTTTGAGGTTCCACAAGCGGAGGGCGATCGGCCGGTCAATCTTTTCCTTCACGCAATCAAAGGTCAAATCCACGTCTTCGCCCTGGCTGTCCAGTTCATAAAGGCCCTCGATTTCGTTGTAAAAACGAAAATCCCCCTTCCGGACCACGGGCCGGACCGGCGTGGCAAAAGAGAGCCAGCCCTTTTCAACGTCCTTTTTGTCCTGCCCGGTCATGATCGCCAGCACGCCGTTAAAAAGCTGGTAACCGCCCTCTGGAATGGAAGTCAAATTTTTATGGTTCCAGAGAATCGATACATCCAACCGGTCTTCCCGGTCAATATTCGCGGTCAAGCCTGAACTTTCGTTGAGACTCCAGCCCAGCGGCGACCCCCGCTGGCTGATCCAAAGAGGCCATCTTTCATAAAGCTCATCGGCTTCCGGGTTTCGATCGATTTCTCTGAGATACATGAATTTCGGGTAAACAGGCCGCAGCCATCCCATCCGGAGCGCCTTTTGGCCTGGCTCCAGGATGGTCAAGAAAAAATCATCGGCATATCCGCTGAAATTTCGAAAGAAGGGCTTTTGTCGGAGCGGAACCGACTTGTCCTTGATTTCAAACTCCTGTTTGCGTCCCGGAGAGCTCAGAAACAAGCCCGCCACGGCAATGCGCGTCGAAGGCCCTGCCCAATCGATAAAAAGGCTGGGGACAAGATGAATTCTACGGGGATAGACATAAAAATCCAGAGTCCCTGTTCCCAAAGCAGCTCCCTCTCGCGAACACATCTTGAAATAAGCCCTGGCCGCGACATGGGTCGGTCCTTGAGAGATAATCTCGAGCCTGGCCTGAGAGTCATGAGCTTGATCGAGCATAATCCGCTTCCCGTTCTGCTCCAGCTCGACTTTCAAAGAGGCATTTTGAAGATACGGCCGAAAATGATCGCCAAGGTCCTTCGTCGGAGACGACTCTCCGATCATCAGAATCGACAGGCCTTTTGATCCATCAAGAACAACATAGGTCTGGCCCTGATGGAGGACATGATAGTTTTGCCAATGGACAACGGGTGCATCGATTTTCAAATACGGAACGGGAAGGGAATCGCCATAGGCCAGACTCGTTAAGAATAGCCCACCGACGAGGATTGTCTGCTTATTCAAGGCCGCCTCCTTTTATCGCGCGTCAATCGATGAATGATGGCCTAAATGCTCAGGTCTCGGCATCCCGGGAAATCACGGCGATCTCCGCCCAATCCCTGAGCTTGAGCCTGACCGTCCAGGCTCCGGATTCGGCCATAAATTCCGCTTGGACTTCGACAGGATGTCCGATCAAGTCATAGGCGGATACCTCCGGCTTCCGGCTCCCCTTCCACGTAAAAATCCCCGAAACGCAGGTGACAATCCGCTCTTTGCCCGCGACCCAGCCGGCGTGGATTTCTTGGACAGTGATCGGAAACATATGGTTGATGGCGCCGTAATCTCCGGCCCCCGATCCGGACTCCGGAATCTCGGTCTGGTAATGATAATACAGGATCCCATGCCGAAGATAAGAGATGGCGCCCTTCATGATGACTTTGGCATAATTCTCTTCATAGCCGGGGCCATAGCGTCGCGGCCGGAACCCGAGCGCCACGGGCGTGCTAAAATGTCCCTTGCAGGGATAGGCAGCCAGCGGCGGGATCCTGCCCTCTTTCACGGCCAGAGGGTCGATATCCCATTCGGACTCATTGAAACGATGGATGGGGACGGATTGCATTTCCCTAGTGGCCGGGAAGGTGTTGGCCATCATGAACTTTCCTTTTCCGACGACATAATCGGCCAGGCCCCTGCGGGCGCCGATTCCGACATAGGCAGCGTCAATGTATTTCCGGAGGACCGTCCCCGCTCGGGGATCGATATCGACAGTCACGCCATCCCAACCCTGATAGGAATAGCGTTGATGATCGTTAAAGGCCAGGCTGAACTGATCGATGTAAAGACCATCCAGCCCGACGTCTTCGATCAGAAATTTGGCCTGGTCGAGCCAATAGAGATGCTGACGATTGCCGGTTGCCGCGAACACGGCCAGTGAGATTTGAGGAAGGGGCAAGCCGTCTTTGGGTCCTCGGAAATAGACTTCATAACGATATCGGCCGTCGGGATTTTGAAGCAGGCAGTCTTGCCAGGGAACATTGAATTTTTTGAGCTGAATCATCTGCTCATCCGAAAGCGGATATTGACCCTTGGGCCGGCCGGGCGCGCTGTCCCAGAGGTATTTTTGAAGTGCTAGAGGCGGGGAGACAAAGTTCCCTTCCATGCTGCCAAGACACAGGATATCGGGGTCGATGCGTTTATAAGCCGCCATGGCTTCCCGGAGGAGGGCTTTCATCTCCGGCCGGGTGAGATTCCGGCCCAAGCCGGGATGATAATTGTCATAATCGACCCATGGCGCGAACGAGATGACTTTGATCTTCTTCCGGACGAGGTAGGCCTTGAGCCTGTCCCGGTCGCGGACGAAGTCCATCTTCTGCAAGAGGTCGATGGAATCATAAGGCCCGACGACTTGCCAGTTGACTCCCCAGTCGCGACGGACGCTATTGACAAACGTCCAATAATCCCCGGACTCGGCCAGGGGATAAACGGCCCACTGGAACGTATGGCTCTGACCCGTCGGAAGCCCAAACCGTTCGACAAACATCCTGGCGCTGGTGGCCGAAGATTTCATCGCCAACTGCAAGCGGAACACAGCGTCCTCGGCGATCCATCCCAGTCGGCTCTTGGCTTGAGAGACAAAGAGGCTGGGATTTTCGGACGTCATCCGAATCTCAGAACGGCCGGCGCCGCCGAGAAGGAAAGGACTCGTCTTTCCCGGGACGGCCAGATCGACGGCATAGATGATTCCGGCAGCCTCGCTTTGGACGTTGCTGATCATATCGGAAACCCTCAACCGGCCGCCTTCAAGATGGAGCCTTCGCTGAATCCCGTAGTGGCGCGTCTCGATACGAATCAAGACGTCGCCGTTTTTTTCTTTTTCTATGACAGCAGGAACCCGGCCTTCACTCCCCAACTGGCCAAATCCCAGGGAAGTCCAGGCGAGCTTGGGGCCTGGATAAGAGAGCCGTGTCTCAAAGATATACGCCTCTTTTCCGATTTCAACGATAAACCCGCCCTGGCGATTGACCCGGACTCGGAACGCGCCACCCCCGTCAATTTTCCCCTTGAGAGACTCCGCTTCTCTAAACTTGCCAAGAATCATTAGGGAGTCGATATCGGGAACCGCCATGGCTTTGTAGACTTCCGATGGGATGGCGTACTGCGAAGCCGGGATCTGGATCTGGCCGGACAGGAGGCACAAGCCTATCAAAGTTGAAAAAATCCCGCACCAAAAAATCAGCGCCGGAAGACTTTTTTTCACGGCCAAGCCTGCTGTACCTTATTTATACCAGAACTTCATTTTTTGTAAATGGTTCTCTTCTATTTCGTGCCGAGAGAAAAGGGGAATGATCCGCAAACGGCAGAAGCGGCGTGTTGTAAATTTCCAAAAAAGATGATAGTAGTTACCAAGGAATATTGAACCGGGTATGCGGTGAAACCGTTCCATAAATTTCCACTCCTGGCCTTCGTCGTCATGGCCCTCTGGGGGCCCGTCGCGAATACCCTCCTCGGCACACAAGCAAAGCCTTATCTCGAGGCCTTTGTCTATCGGGAAAATTTCGAAGCCGGCGAGCTCCGCGCCTGGGCTTCGTATCCTCCCAACCAAGATACGGCTTATGATCCTTACCTGTGCCCCGGGAAAATACGGTCCGCAGATCCTGGGTTGTGTTTGCTGGCCAAATGCGACCCCCTGTGGAACGAAGACCAGATCCTCGGCGCGGTCAAGCGCATTGCAATGATTTTCGACGGCCATTCTTCGATTTCTTTCAGGTATTTCTTAAAGACGGTGAAGCCAGCGTCTTTTTTGAAAGTCCATTTTCCACTCCGGACTGGCCAGAGGCTCATCTATACTGTCAAGAGTCCGCCGCTTAACCAATGGGCAGAGGCTATCATCCGATGGCCGGAGCTCGAAAAACAAGGCCTTATCCCGGTTCAGGCCAATGAACTCCCGATCACGGCACTGGCTATCACGGCCGAGATACCCGGCGCCGATAAAGACATGCCCATTTTCCTGGGACTCGACGATATCGAAATTCACGGCCAGAGAGAAAAAGAGTTCCGGCTCCTCAAGCCCGAAGTCGTCTCCCTTTCCGAATGGAAGGAAAAGATTCCGTTGCGACATTTCCTAGCGGGCGAAAAATTGATCTTGGCAGGAATGTATGATTTTTCTCCGGATACCGTTCGGCTGGCGATCGACCTCTTTTCCGGCCAAAATAAGCCCATTTTCCAAACGCCGCTGCATAAAAACAAGAGCGGTATCTACGACCACGAGCCGATCGTCCTTGGAGGCAAGCTCTTTCCTCCCGGTTTGTACCGGGCCCGGATCTGGGCAGACATCGATCGTCAAAAAGTCGGAGAAACCATTTACACGTTCCTCGTTGTGGCCGGGAGAACCTCGTTCGGCCATCCCCGGCTCATGTTTGACGGGAAGACTCTTGCCCGCTTCAAAAGCCGCCTCTCCAGTGACCGGTACCGCACGGTTCTGGACAATTTTCTCAAACGGGCCCGCTCCTACCGGGAAAAAATTGCGCCGGAAAAGCTGGCCTTCGATGTCGATCAATTCCCCAAGGACGACTGGATAGCCAGCCTGCCGGCCTGGTACACGGACCGGTTCATGGCCTACCGGGAAGCCCTGTTTAACAATGCCGTTGCCTTTGCTTCGGGCCGGGAAGCGGAAGCCGGATTATTCTGCCGAAAGCTGTTGCTTGTGATTGCCCGTTGGCCCCGGTGGAATCATCCCTGGATGGAGGCCAGGGGCTTTCATACGTATTATCCCTTGGGTGAGTTCGCCGAAGCCTATGCTTTAGCCTATGACGTTGCCTTTGAGCTCATGACCGAGGTTGAACGCAAGACGGTCCGAAACGGCCTTCTCCAAAATTACATAGTTCCTGCCTTTAAGACCTATGTCGAAAGCGATCAAGTCACAAGCCAATCGTCCAACTGGATCAGCCACCTTGCCGGTGGCGCCCTATCTTCCCTGATCGCGATATACGGCGACGAGGCGGCCCCCGGTGATCTTGAGCCCTGGCTGACGGGGTTCATCCTCAAAATGCATAAATACATTAACACTGTCTTTGGAAAAGACGGCTCCTATGGCGAGGGGTTCCGTTATTACAACTTTGCCATGCAGTCTTTGGCGAAAATCCTTCCGCCGCTTAAGCGGCTGTTATGCCTAGACCTGACCCAGCCCATCTATCAGTCTTATCTCGAAACTCTCTGGTCTTCCCTAATTCCCAAAAACATCGGCTTCTCCTACGGCGACACGGAAAGCTACCTCAAGAAAGAAGCCCAGGCCTGGTGGATCGGCACGGAAAGCGGGCCCATGAACAACTGGGCTTGGCTTGTCAGCCTGTCCAAAGATCCCTATCTTGCCTGGCTCTATCGAAGCCTGAAGGAATTCGACACTTTGCAGGAAGTCTTGTATGAAGTGGACGACGTCCAGCCTCGGAAGCCCGATTCGCTCGGCCTGGTCAAATTCTTTCCGGACGTCGGGACGGCTGTGTTCAAATCGGGCTGGGGCGAAAACGATTTCGTCTTTTCCTGGAGATGCGGCCCCTTTTTCAATCATCAGCACATGGACCAGGGGACGTTTTTTTTAGCCGATCATGGCCAAGTTTTTCTGGAAGAACGGTATGACGGAGAGCACCATTATTATGACGATCCCATTTACAGGACTCATGCCATTCAGCCCATCGGTCACAACACCATTTTAATCAACCGCAATCCCCAGAGCCAAAAAACGGGGGATCCGGCTGGCTTTGCCCCGGGCCTCGACGACCAAGCCCGCTTCAGGGGCTGGCTTGACGCCGAGTCCTTCGCCTTTGCCTCGGGAAGCCTAGAATCGCTCTACCGCGGGAAAGTCAAAAAATTGGCCAGGAGCGTCCTTTACATAAAACCGAGGTCCATCGTCCTGATCGATGAGGCCGTCCCCAATGATCAGGATGTCGAGGTCAACCTTCTCTTCCACACCCAGAGGAAAAAGGATATTTCTCTGGAGGCGGGCGAAACGACGTTCAGGAAAGGGACAGCCTTGCTCTACATGTTTCACCTCCTGCCGGAGTCTTTGAGCCGCGACCTGATCCAGGAGCCTCATTTTCTCCACCAGCTATCGCAGCCGCCTTTGGAGGAACGCGGATATCTCCAGGCTTCGGCGAGGACAAACGGCAAGAGGCTTGTCTTGGCCAATTATTTGACGGCCACTGAGGACGGAACGAGGCCGTCGGTCGAGATCCAAAGGACACGGGGATCGACCGTCCTCACATCAGCCGCGGAAAAGGTCACCGTCGTCTTGAAAGGGCAGGACACGATTTCCTATAAAGATTGGACGACGGATGCCCTCCTCCTAGCCCTGGATGATCGCTCCAACATCTTCGTCGCCGAGGCGACCTTTTTGAATCAAAAAGGCGGCCCTTTCTTCCTCGCTGAGAGACCCCTTGTTTTGAATGTAAAACGCCGGGATCACGGTCTTCTCATCCGTTTTCACGCAGAAGAAAAATCCTGGCTCCGGATCCGGACGGAAATAAAGCCTCAATCTGTCAAGCTGAACGGAAGCTCACAAAAGGATTGGTTTTACGACCGTAAGAACTCCCTCCTTTCGATCGTTCTTCCGGGAGGGAATGGAGAATTGACTATTGA
>Ga0153915_10005682_pt1 | contig 11620 bp, 9 predicted proteins | sample Opewatmetagenome_2_FD_107003 | JGI IMG/M metagenome (GOLD analysis project Ga0153915, IMG submission 107003) | Freshwater wetland microbial communities from Ohio, USA - Open water 3 Core 3 Depth 3 metaG | ecosystem: Environmental > Aquatic > Freshwater > Wetlands | place: USA: Ohio, Lake Erie...
ATGAAGTATAACCAGCTTTCGTAAATTTCTTAACTTCACTTATCGCAATAGATTTGCTTTTCCAGGATGAGACTTGCACTACTATCCCCTGGGGATACTTATATATATAACTTTCAATCCTTTCGGCATTCACCGGGTTTCTTATTTCATTAACATCACCTGCAATGTTTTCTGCAGTCTTTGTTATATCAGTACTCTTCACCGTTTCCGTACTCTTAACTTTATCCCGTGAATCCTCTGGTTTTTTCACCTGTGATGAATCATATGGATAAGTTACAGGTACCTGGTAATCTCTTTCTATTACTTTAGCCGGCTGCTTTATGGTATCGGCCATTCGCTGATTTTCGCTTTTTAATTTCATATACATGAAGATTATACCGGCAAGCACAATTACTACAACGGATGCTATAATTAATGTGGGTATTTTATTCCGGCGCGTGTAACCCCGGTACCTCTTCCCATAGAAAGATTCCCCGGATTTTTCTTCTGCGGGAGCTCCTTCCTCTTCATCCAATCCTTTTATCCCGGAAAGATCGAAATTGAATTCTGCCGTCGTCCGTTTGACTTTCTGGAATCCGCCGCGTACTTCTGTTATTCTTTTCGGAGCTTTATCTGTTTCCGGTTCCTCTCCCTCAATCTCTTTTATTGATGTTTCAAATTCCTTGGTTAGCCTTGTCACTCTTTGAAAATTTTTCATTATCGGTTCTTCAATCCTGGGTTCTTCCCCGGGCATCTCCTCTTTTACTTCTTTTTCTTCTTCCGGTTTAGCCTCTTCATACGCTTCGCTTATTTTTTCCTCAACGGGAGTTTCGGATTCCAGGGGAAGATTTTCCTCAGTAGGTGCTTCAAATGATTCAATCACTTCTGCGGTTTCAGCTTCTTCCAGGGTTTCCGGTACTTCAGCGATTTCTGTTTCTCCGGCAGCTTTAACCACTTCGGTAGTTTCAATATCTTCATCAATTATATCTTCGAAGATTTCTTCGTTCTGATTTTCTTCGTATACCTCTTCAGCTTCAAAATGAGGTTCTTCGGTTTCCTTTGGTGGTTCCTCTTCTTTTTCACCTATCCAGTCGACTTCTTCCCGTCTTATTTCTTTATCAGGAGAACTAACGATTTCTTCCTCTTCAATTTCTTCGGAAAGATTTTCTCCAAAATCCCACGATAAATTTTCAAACTCTCTAGTTTTAATGAAATCACTCCGGTCAGGGACTTTCTCCTCCTCCACTTGCGACTCAATTTCACGATATTTTTCCCCGGGTCTCAGTAGGATGGTTTCGGTTTCTTTCCCCCCTTCAATTTTCACCGCTTCATCGATAAGTCTTTTCACTTTGGATTCCAGCAGGGTCCTGAGCTCGGAACCGGATGTCGGTATAAACATTTCGGCAGAAATGCCTTTTAATGGGATGACAGGTTTACCTATGCTTAAGCTGAAATGTGAATCAATAGGCTGGTATTCCACTCCAAGCCCGGATGGAACATTAAAAATTGTTTCTTCACCTTCCTGTAAATCTTTTTCTCCCTCTTCCATAAACACAATAATATCGGAATAAATAAAATTTTCTCCGGCATTCGCCGCTGAGTTCTCTATTTGTCCTACCCGGAGCTGAAATAAACCTACTTCCGGTATTTGCAGTGATTCACCCGGTTTTAAGATACCGGAAGCATGCTTTAAAAAAATGTCGAGAAACTTTTTTGTTTCAGTATCCGGTATACCGGCTTTTTTAGATAATTTTCTTATTATTTCTGCTTTATTCATTTTGCCTGAAATAATCTAGTACTGAAATTTACCAAATTAATTTGATACCGCCGATAATATTCAACGGAAGTTCCCGGTACCTGAGCCACGTATAATTCTTATTATTAATAAGATTATTCATTTGTGCCGTTATAAAAAACCCGGGTGTCAGTCTATAAGAAAATTTTAATCCGAGGTTAATATAAGAATTTATTTGTTCTGTACTAATCGAATCGGCATAAGTTTTTGCACCGGTGAATTCCGAAGCATAATACAAAGTTGCCTCTGTGGTCAGCCCGATCCCGAAATTATAACTGTAATTCAGTGATGCTGTTCCAGCAGGATGATAAGGAAGCGTATTGCCGGAATTATCTTTAGCTTCTTCGAACTGGAGAGTTCCGTAAAAGACTCCGAAAGGTCCCGGATGGAATAATAAATTTATAAATCCTGCCGTACTGGATCCTCCTATGGGTACTACGTTAAAAGACCCGTCGAGAATATTATAAGCGAATACCGGTATCTCATCCGACGTGTAATATTTTATTCCTCCGTCTATTTCGAAGTACTGCTCATATTCATATTTAAGCACTGCTTTCAGGATGTTCGTTTTCTTGAAAAAAATATTGGTAATGCTCCCGGTATTCAGATAAGGATTCATCCTGATGAAGTAGTTTTCAGTAAGAAATTCGGCAGCGGGAGCGAACTCTCCGAATAAAGTAAGGTTTTTGTTGAAAAGCAAGGCCGCAGAAGCGTAAGGTGCACTGAAACTATGTCCGCCGTCCTGTGCATATGTCAAACCAAACTGCAGACGAAGAACGTCAGATAAATTTAATCCTATGAAAGGACGTGCATTAATAAAATAATATTCGGAATTATTCTGAACTTTATTCCGGATAAATTGTCTCTTATAATTTAAATCCAGACCAATATTAAAAGCTGATATATTTACTTTCCAGAAACTGTTCAATCCCAAAAGATTCTCTGAAAAAGATTGCTTGTTGAGGAAGGCAATTTCATCAGATAATTCAATTCCGTACAGAAAACTTTCATTCGAGAGGTTGGTAATAAGGAATGAGAAATTACCCGTATTCAATGTTCTTTTTTCAGGAGGGGTCGGAGTGAATTCTCCGATTCCGTAAAGTTTATATGCTTCCGATAATGCATCTCCGTTCAGTTTGAATTTCATACCGTCAAAGACGGGACTGCTGCTTCTTATGAAATAATATAGTGAAGCGCCTCCGTTTAACTCTAATTTTTCACTATTCGGAAGATATGCGCGTTGAGTTAAAGTACCTAACCTGATTTCATATAATCCGTTATCAAAAGGATCTGAATATGTTAATTTCGCATCCGGTATGAAGTACGAACCTATGCCTGCTTCAAGCAGTCCGTTTTTGTAAGACACCGAGTCGATCAGGCTTAATCTTGTCTGTAAGGGATTCGGAAATTCTTTTAAACTTAGCTCTTCCGGGGAATGCTCAGGCTTTGTGAATTTCCCTGAAATGATGGAAATAAAATCAGGTGGGATTTTCTTTGCCTTTTGAGCGCTTACAATTTCTTTGCCCGATGTTACAAAGTCGGGAAGATCCACCCTTGGATTCGATTTTTTTGTCTCCTGCGGATATGCAAGAACGGGGAATATTATGATAAAGAATAATACCAGCTTTTTCATTTTTCCAGCTCCCCTAATTTATTCCGGGCTTCTTTTCCGTATGCGTCCCCTTTGTGCTTCGCAATAATCGCCCTGTATAATTCTTTGGCTTTATCAACCGAGTCCTTCGCACTGTATATATCCGCCAGTTTCATATAAGATTTGGTTAACCATTCATCATAAGCCGAAAAAGTTGTCACGACCTTTCCTAGTGCATCAATTGCCAGGTCCGTACTATCCTGATCTGCAAAGCTGACACCAATATAATATTGTGCCTGTGCACCGATATCATCTGTTCTTGAGTCTGCCAGATCCTTAAAATAAATCCGCGCATCATCATACCTGCCTGCTGCCAGTTCAATTAATCCCAGTTCAAATTTTGCTTTATCGGCAAATATATTCCCGCTGTACGATTGAACTACTTCCTGGAAAACGCGATAAGCGTTTTCAGGATCCTGTTTATTGCTGTAAGTTACTCCCTTCATAAAATGAATTTCTGCGATCCTCGATGATTTAGGAATTTTATTCAGAGCCTGGTCATAAATATTTACCGCTGAATCATAATCTTTCATCCCGTTATAAATATTTCCGATTTCCAGAACGGCGGCACCGGCTGCTTCGCTCTGTGGGTATGAATCAAATACTTGCTTAAAGTCGGATAGAGCCTCATCATTTTGTCCAAGATCCTGTGCACTTTTCCCCATCCAGTAATATGCATCGGGCACTTTTTTGCTTTGAGGATACTCAGTAATAAATTCTTTATAGCTTAACCCGGCTTTATCAAACTGATGCATGCTGTAGTAAATTTCACCCTTCTGTAAAAATAGCTGGTCTGAGAAACTCAAGCCCGGGTTCTTTGATACAAAATTATCAATCAGGGATATTGCTTTCTGCGGTTCATTCTTTGCCACATAGCTGTACTGAATCCCAGTCACGGCATCGTAAACGTAATCGGAAGAAGGATAAAGTGCTATTACCTTCTCATAATTTGCTATCGCGGAATCGTATCTCGCCTGGTTAAAATATGCGTCGCCGATCGAATAATAAACAAGCGGGATGAGAGAAGAATTGGGATACAGGCTCATCATGTCTCTATACTGGGAAATAGCCTCCTTGAAATTTTCTTCCTTAAAATATATCCACCCGATTGTGTACATTGAACCCTGTGCATACTGGGAATCGGGGTATTTCAACTGAAGATTTTTGAATTCATTTATTGCTTCGTCCGTATTGCCGGCTTTATAAAGTGCCTGGGCAAACAGATAATACCCGTAAGGATCGTCCAGCGATGGAGAACTGCCGGCAAACAGATCTCTGTAAATTCTGCTCGCTGCAGCGTAATCTTTGGTTGCGTAATAACTGTCAGCTAATCTGAATTTCGCGTCATTAATTCTTTTATTGCGTGAATACTTTTTTATAAAACTGGAAAACGATTCTTCCGCTTTTTCGTAATTCTTTAAATTGAAATAGCAGTAGGCAGTGCCGTACAGGCTTTGAGCAGGAATAAGCGTATCCTTTGGACTTATTTTATTATAAGAATTCAGAGCATCCTGGAATTTCCCCAGTGCATAATAACTTTCGGCAAGATAAAAGTTTATTTTATCATTATCGGTCTCTGAATCGGGTATGATTAAACCATTCAGATCGCCGACTGCCCCATCATAATTTTTTTGATAATATTCGGCAGTTCCAAGACCCAGTTTTGCCCTGTTCACAAGATCTGTATCCTGAACCGATTGGTTTATTGCCAGCTTGAAATAGTCTGCCGCTTTATCATAATCTTTTTTATTCAGGTTTACCTCGCCAAGCATAATATAAGCCCGGCCTCCCACCGCCGGGTCATCTGAATTACCTGCAGCTTTCAGATAGCTTTCAGCCGCTACATAGTCTTTGTTGTTGTAATAATATTCGCCAATGTGGTATCTTGCATCCCGGGCTAATTTTTCCCCCGGATATTTTTTCAGGAACCGGTTAAATAATTTGAATGCATCATCCTCTTTCCCTGCATAGCGTTTCGACTCTGCTTTCCAGTAAGAAGAATTGACTGCTATAGAATCATCACCATCAGAAAGTGAATCAAAGATCTTAAAGGCATCATCATATTTCTTTTCCTGGAAGTAACACCACGCTGTTCCGTACCACGAATCCCTGCATACATCGGAAGAAGGAAAACTTTTTACAACTTCCGAATATTTATCTTCGGCACTCTTATATTCCTCCACCCTGTAATATGTATTAGCAAGAAGATAAAGACTTTCTGAATAGATATCCTGGGGTAAGTTGGTGAGTACCGGGTTATTCAATTCCAGTATTGCCGCCTGGTATTCTTTTAATTTAAAATAACAGACTCCGATTCTCAGCTGAGCAGATAGTGCAAGGGGACTATTTTGATGATAAGATAAAAGCTGATCATAGTAATTAACCGCTTTATTGTAATCTTCCATCTTTTCATAAGTATTCGCAAGAGAATAAATAGTATAATCGAGATAAGAATTATCAGTCCTGTCATTCACGGCTTTTTCCAGGAATGCTACTGCATCCTGAAGCCGGTTTTGCTCGGTATATGATTCCCCGATTAAATAAAGTGCTGATCCCGTATTCTCATTCCCGGGGTATTCTTCCAGCAGTTGATTGAGATATTTCCTGCAGTTATCAAATTGTTTATCTTCAAAATGAATTACCCCGAGTTTGAATAATGATTTATCCCTGAATGCCGTCCATTTAAAATTATTTACAATGAATTCGAAACCAGAAGCAGCTGCCGTCTTTTCGCCGAGATTTAATAATGCGTCCGAGTAATAATATTTTGCCGTAGCATAAAGTTCATCGGTTAAATCAGCTCCGTTAAAAAAATCATCGAATAAACTGACGGCAGTTGAGTATTGTCCGCTCCTGTATGCCCCCATAGCTTTGTCGTAGCGGTCAGCTGTGGTTTGTGGTATAACCTCGGATGAAAGAAATAATATTATAACGATTATTAGAATTTTCATTAAATCTTTAGTTATCGTCCAGTTATTGAAAATGCGATCGCACCGCCTAATAATCCTGAGACAAAATTAACTAAATCGTTATTAATAAAAGATATCCCCCTGTATTTTACAGTTTCCATACCGCAATGTATTTTCTTATCTATAATTCTCCCGCAGCTGCTGCATTTAAACTGCACCTGCAGTGCCGCACCCAAAAGAGAATCAAATATACTCGCTGTAAAACCGGCAATTATGATTGCTGTTACGAAAGCGGTTTGATTCTCATCAATCCATATGACCGAAATAAGTGAAATGAATAAGGCGCCGAGAAAGGCACCGGATAATCCTGCAAACGATACACCCCCTGAAGAACCGGGTTCCACTTTTCTAAAGTTCAAAATATTGTAGGTATTATGCTTTTTCATTGTCCCCATCTCGGTTGCCCAGGTATCAGCGCACGAAGATGCTATTACACCTGAATAGATGCAAAACCAGATTTTATCAGGTATAAAATAGTTTAAAAGTACCAGCACTCCCCCAAGCCCGCCGTTAGCTGCAACCTGGTAAAAATCTCTTGAACCTGATTTTTCAAAATAAACATTTACGGCTGGATTTATGGTTTCCCTGATTCGTGAAAGAAGACCTGACGCAATAAAAAATGAAACAACGGGAATAATCCAGTTCCATCCTCCCAAGCCGAAAAGAAGTAAAGCGAGTATAAATGCTGCAAACCCGCCGCTAAGAGTTAAAAGTTTAAAACGAATTGAGATGAAAGCAAGAAGCAGAAAGAAAATTAGTCCCGGTATAAATTGATTACCGGATAAGGAAGGTCCCGGTTGAAATAGTAAAGTCAACTCATTCTGCTCTGGGATAAAATTTCACAGTTTTATTATTCAATATAGGTTTAATGGTTTTATAATGTCAATACTTAAAACTAAATATCGCTCATCGCTTAAAGATATTTGTTAAATATTCCATAGTATATATATTTGTATAATTGAATATGATTATGTCTGTTCCAAAAATCATTTTATTTTTCAGCTAACAGGAAAGGGAATAATATGAAGAAGATGACAGTACTGATTTTCATTGCTGCAATTTCATTATTTGTTTCTCAGAATGTTTCGGCACAAACAATAAATTTGGGAATCGGAGGCGGGTTATCTATCGTTCAATCTCCTACGGATTATAAAGATGCAATGGGTTTTTCAACCGAATATCACGTCGGAATCAAAGGAAAGCTTAATCTCCCCTTATTTCCTATTACTCCGATCGGAATTATTGAATATCATTTTCTCCGGGGTACTGCATCAACTCCGGAAGGTAGTCTGGATACCAAACAGAATATACTCACATTGGGAGTAGGCGGAGAGCTTCCCCTGGTGCCCGGACCGATTAGTCCTTATGTGGGACTTGATATAGAATATAACAATTTGGGAGACCTGGAAGCTGGAGGGACAAAAATATCTTCAGGAGTCTCAAGAACAGGATTGGGGATTGGTGCAGGCATAATGGTCAAAATTCTTCCGGTTGTTAATGTTGATGTGAACTTAAAATACCAGATGCTGAATTTATTCGGAAAGGAAGGCGGAGAAGATACCATTGGAATAGTTAATCTGAATGCAGCACTATTCTTTTAAGATTCAGTTGTATTCATTTATTTAAACCCAGACCTGTCTGCTGTGAAGGATTTACACAGATTACTTTAATTACCGAATTGACGAATTTGTAAATTCAATTCGACACTTCGTTAATCCGAAAATTCATACAATCCGTGTTAAATTTTTTCTGTGTTACTCTGTGTTTCCTCTGTGCTACTCCGTTAAACAAAAAAGGATCGCTGAGTCACACGGAGTTTACACAGATCATAAAAAACCCCGCCTTGCAGCGGGGGGAATTAAAATCCAATTTACAAACTACAATTATTTAATAGATGACAGTTCGTATTCGGCATTCTTCTTATAAGTAGCATCTGCTTTGGCTTTCTCAAACATTTCCTTTGCTTTGGTCATATCGCCTTTGCCTTTATAGGCAACGCCCATAAAATAATAAGGACCGCCTTTACTGATGACAGAAAGATATTTAACTGCATTTTCACCGGCAGAAATAGCCTTATCCCATTCTTTTGTTTGAGTATAAGCATTTGCGAGTGAAAGATAAGCAGCATCATAATTATTATTAGCAACAGATTTTTCGAGGTATCCGATTGCATCTTTTAGATTATTTTCTTTGAGAGTAGTAACTCCCAGCTTATAGTATGCCATCGAGATATTTTTCTGGAGTGCAACCTTAACATTTGCATCCTGAGTTGTGCTCAGCACCTTTTCAAAATTTGTAGCTGCATCCTGGTAATTACCCATAGCAAAATATACTGCACCAAGAGCATTATATCCGGATTCAAAATCCGGTTTGGCCTTTAAGCATTCTTCGAATGCATCCCTCGCATCTTCAAGTTTATCCAATTTCTTATATGCCACCCCTTTCTGATAATAAATCCTGTAATCCTTTTCAATTGCTAATGCCTTATCATAGCTTGCAATTGCACCGGGATAATCCCCGGATTTCAATTTCTGATTACCATCATTATACAACTGTGCTGCATCTGATTTCATTTCCTGAGCAAAAGTTGAACCGGTAACGAGTATTGCGACAAAGAGTATTAAAAAGACTTTGCCTGGAGTCTTCATAAGTTACATCCTCTAAATTAATTGATCCTGATATTAATTAGTGCGGAAGACGGGACTTGAACCCGTACGCCAATTAAGGCACTACCCCCTCAAGATAGCGTGTATACCAATTTCACCACTTCCGCAAATTTTGGTTGAAAAGATATAATCGCTGATCAACAAAATCAACCCTAATCAGACTTATTTTTTTGTCAATATATGTTTTATCGAAAATTAAAGATGTGATATATTGCCTATCTCATCCCCGGACCCGGAGGACCCTGCCTGCCTTTAAATAGAATGTGCCTGATTTCCTCGCGAAACCGTTTCTCGAAAACTATCAATTTTGCCACCTGTTCGATAGAAAGTATATCATAAAGGGAATTTATGAACCGGGTGTGCTCTGTTGCAATCTTTTTCTCTATATCCAGGTAATTATTAATGAGTTCCTTATAATTCGTGTTATTTTTGCCGGAAAAGTCGGATTCCAACACATCTACAATTGAATCGAGGGAATCATTCAAAGCATCCATTCTGTTTCTGAATTCGTTTCTCCGTGCAAAGAACTTCAGTGTGGTTTGTTCGTCCATATCGAGAGCATCGATTAGCTTAACTTTTTCAAGCTGTTCTATTTTTTCCCTCGGACCTCTCCGATCCCTCATCCCCTGGGCAATAATCACTGAAGGGACGATTGAAAAAATTAACAAAAGAAAAAATACTTTTTTCATCATCTGGCTCCCTTGATAATATCTTTATTTATTAATTGGGAATATAATTCATTAGCCTGACTTTCATCGAGCGAATTAAGCAGCTCATTTGTATTTGTGTAATTATCAGTCAGCATTTTATCAACTGATTTTGAAGATAAATCCAATTCGTCGCTCACCAGGTTATTTACTATCGAATCAGTAGTGGAAGTGGCAAAACTCATCAGGTCATTAAGGGAATAATTGGTTTCGTACGGGTTCAGTACTTCATTTAAGTCGCTTTCGGTAATTTCCTGACTCAAATCTTTAGAAACATCCAGGTTTGTTGTTTTTCCCGGGTAGAAGATAAGCATTAAAATTACAGCAGCCGCTGCAGGTGACAGGTAATAAGCCAGCTTTTTAAGCTTAAACTTTTTCTTCCCGGTTTGCCTCTGGTAGAATTCCGGAAGCAAATTTATGAAGTAGGTTTCATCAACATCGGGAGTCGAATCGGTTTTCATCACCAATAATGATTTTCTTATTTCCTCAATTTCTATTTGCAATCCGGTATCGCTGCTTATAATCTTTTCGAACTGAGTCCTTTCATCGTCAGTCATACTGCCGTCAATGTATGCAAATATTTTATCTCTGTACTTATTCATTTTCTTTCATCATCTCCATTAATTTATTAACAGCATGGAAATAATTTGCTTTCAGGCCGCCTTCAGTTTTTCCTGTAATTTCGGAAATCTCTTTATAACTCATATTATCAAAATTTCTCATTATAAAAATTTCCCTCTGTTTTGCCGGAAGCTGCTGCAACAGCTCTTCCAATCTGGCAAATTTTTCTTTCTGTTCAATATTCCCGATGATATCTTCATTTGAACTTAAATCAAAAGCATTGCTTTCTTCAATGCCGAGGAGTTTTTTTATTTTACTCCTGTTCAGGAAGTTTAATGTTCTGGTTGATGTTATCCTGTAAATCCAGGTATATAAGGAAGACTGAAACCGGAACTTACTTAAATTATTATAAATAACGATAAGAACTTCCTGAACAACCTCATCGGCATCAAGATGATTCCCTGTCATCCTGCGTGCATGCCAGTAAATTTTCTTCTGATACTTTTTAACAATATCGTTAAAAGCAGCTTCATCACCGGCATTAGCTCTTCTGATTAATTCAAAATCAGGATCAGGGGCAGCCATTTATCAATTTTTACTCAATTTTTAGACAAAACTGTAGAATTAAAAGTTTAATAGTGATTTTTTAAACTCCCCGGAAATTTAAACTGTCCAAACATCAGAAACATACAAAATTTCAAATCATTCAAAAAATCTGGAGAATAAATTGAAAAAATCATCATTAATAGCAGGAATAATTGTCGTAGTTCTTATAGCAGCTGCTGTAAATTTTTACCCGCAGCAGCGGGAGAAAAACCGGGGTGAAAGTCCCCGTGGAAGAATGTTCGAGAAATTGGACTTAACTCAGGATCAGAAAGACAAAATTGAGCAGTTCAGCATAACTCATCAAAAAGAAATGATAGATCTTCGTGCAGATCTGCAGAAAAAGCGCCTTGATATGCGGGAATTAGTAAGGAAAGGGAACTTTTCACGCTCAGATTTTCTCAATATTGTGAATGAACTTAATGGAGCGAGGGATAAAATTGCCACTGCAAAAGCAAACCATATGATGGATATTTATTCATTGCTAACTGATCAGCAGAAGAAAATTTTCTCCGAAATGCATATGATGAAGGGTCCCGGTTGTATGATGGATAAAATGATGAAGAAAAAACAGATGATGAGAATGCATCCGGGAATGAATTCTAATTAAGTTAAATGAATTAAATCTCGGGAAAAAGTCACGATTTACCGTGACTTTTTCTATTTTAAATTATAATTATATTCTATAA
>Ga0153915_10005683_pt1 | contig 11616 bp, 4 predicted proteins | sample Opewatmetagenome_2_FD_107003 | JGI IMG/M metagenome (GOLD analysis project Ga0153915, IMG submission 107003) | Freshwater wetland microbial communities from Ohio, USA - Open water 3 Core 3 Depth 3 metaG | ecosystem: Environmental > Aquatic > Freshwater > Wetlands | place: USA: Ohio, Lake Erie...
AGATCTACGGTTCGCACGCCAGGCCGTGCGCGCAGCTTTCGGACCTTGAAGGCCGAAGGCCGGAGCAGCAGCCAGCACCGATTGCGCTGCGGCCGCATCGTCTTGAGGCTCGGCAGAATCGGTGCCTCGAACGTCTTGAGACCGAGCACATTGAAGGCGATCGATTTCACCAGCAGGACGAGCGCGAAGGAGAGTACGACGAGCGCCGCAATGAGCGCGTTCGGCGGGTAACGATGACCCTGCGCCCACGCGATGCCCAGACGCGTGAGCTCGCCCGGACAACCGTGCATCGCATGGGCCCACGTGGACGGATCGGCGCTGACGGCCTCGGTCCATCCATCGGAACGACTGCAAGGGCTCGTCGTTCCAGATTTGCAGATGCCGGATTTGAGATCCACGCACGTCGTGTAATGCCGGAACTCCTCTTCCAGTTTCTTGAACTGCTTCAGGTTATCCGCAGTGGCATAGATTCGATCCGGCGTCACGCAGCGTACATCGGCGCGCGGATCGGTCGAGGCCGCTCCGAGGGGCTTGTGCGCGCCGGAGACGGCGGAATCGTCGGTGCGCTTCTTGTCACACTGCGGCGGGTCGAGCGCGTCCGACACCACGACGGGCTGCCCCTTCAGGGGCTCACGGTTGCTCCACGCTGCCTCCGACCGGATGCGGGAACTATGCTCAAACTGCGCGGCGGCGAATCCGAGTCCGCTGTCGAACGCCACTGCGGCGGGCACGCCCACGAGTGCAACGATTGCGCTGAAACCGAACGCAATGAACAGCGGCGTGTGCACGCGGCGGGCGGCCGCCGACGGGAAATCAGAGGCCATCCAGCCGGACGCCTTTCGTCGCCTGCAGAGCGTCGACGACGACGCGCTCGCGGTGAGCACCGCGACGGGCGCGACAACCAGCGCCAGCCACCACACCTGTGCAATCCACAACACGGCCGCGGCCAAGATGGATGCGACGATGCCGACGGCATACCAGATGTTTCGGCGTGGCGACGGCCATGCCCAATCGTGTGCATCGCTCCCGAAGAGCAGGCGCGAGAGCCAGGCGCCGATCAGCGTGACAGCCACCAGCACGATCAGGAAGAGGCAGGCCGCCAGGAACGCCTTCGAGCGCAGCGATGCGACCGGTGCCTCTTCGTAGAACGCCAGAAGGCTAAGGCCATTGGCTGGGAGCGGTGCCGAATCCACGGGGAAATCCTTCAGTCCGGCCGCGAGCATGCGATACGGCCTGCCACGGTAAACGTACCGGCCCGCGGGAATCGGATTGTCCTCATCGCACAGCGTGGCGCTGCGCTTGAGCGAGTCGCTGTTGGGAATGCTTTCGAAGATCTTCTCGCCACGGAAGGGCCCCCTCGCCGCCTGAAAGAACACCGCCGCGTGATGGAGCACGACGAATTGAAACGGCTCCCCGACCATCGAGTCACTCAGCGACGGCATCGGTGTCGCGAGCGTCAGCACGCCATCGCGTTCGGCGGTGGGAACCTCCGCGCCCAGACTCACTTTGCCCGCATTCCCGAAATTGGCGAGCGACGCGGGTAGCGAGAATGTTCCCATCAGCAGACCCGTGGTCGGCGCAACGTCAGGTGCAAATGCCACGGGAAGCGTTCGACCCACACATCGTTCGCCCGGCGTGTTTCCAGAAACAGTCGCCAGGCCCTGCGACGACTGCAACGCCGCGCCTTCCTTGAAATTGGGCAACTTGTCGGTCTTGATCAACCGCGTCGGAATCGTACGTGGCATCACCTTGGCGAGCTGACGGCCATCGCGCACCGACGCATAGAAAACCGCCTCGAACAGCGGGTACTGCAACGTGCCGAGCGTGCGGTCGGTCAGGATCGAGCCGGTTTCAACGCCTGTCGGTCTGGGCTCGTGCGCCGATCGCTCGACCTCGCTCGCCATCTTCAGCAGCGCGCCGCTCAGGTGCTTGTCCGCGAGCTGATCGTATGCGGCCTGGTATTCCCTGGCAGTGTGGCTGCGCACGTCCGTGACCAGGTTCCTCAGACCGTCATCGAATCGTTCGCGCAGCAGATAGCCTGAATACTCGTGGAGAACGAATGCCACGAGCAGCGCGACAATCGACAACACCGAGCCGCCCAGCAACCAGATGTCGGCAGGGCGCATCCGCTCGATCGGGCCGATGAAACGCAGCTTCAGAAAAGGGATGGTGAACAGGCCGAGCAGCAGCACGGTGAGCGTGCGCACGAGAGTGGTGGGCTCGAGTGCAATGGCCTCTCGCTGAAAACGTTCCTGATCGATCAGAGCACACACCACGAGCTCGATCGGCGCATCGCGGTCCGTGCCGCCAGCGGATTTCGCCGGCACGTTCAGCCGCTGAATGAACGGCAGGTAGCGAGTGCCGGCGACCTGCACGATCCACTCGCTGTTGAAGTCGAGCGGTGACGTGGACGGCTTCGCGGCGGCGCCGTCGGACTTCAGCCAGTCGCCCAGCAATCGCACGGTGTCGCCGCGTCGCAGCGATATCGTTCCACCCATCGGCTGCGCGGGCAGGCGCCGATCCTGCGCCACGAGTCCGTAGCCCTGCGTTTTGTCGCCGTTGAAGAGCAGCAGGCCGTCGAAATCGCTCGTCACCAGATACCACGGCACCAGCGCTTCCAGCGGAAAGTGTGCCGTCGTGACGCACGGCGCGGCGCAGCCACCCGAGTTCGGCACGTTGATCTCGAATCCGCCTTCCTCACCGGCCGCAAGCGCAAGAAGCGGAACGCTCACCGGGCCGCGCCGCGTGCGCGAAGCGACGTCGCTGACGCTCGGCAGGCTGCGCAGGAACGGCTCCGGATTGGCCGCATCAACCTGGCGGGCCACGCGGTTGTAGGCAACGAGACGCTCGTTCAACTCGCTGGAGATTGCCGCGAGTGCGCTGTACGCGCGACGCCGCTCGACGTCCACACTTCGCTGCACGTAAAAGAGTACGTAGGCCAGAAGCGGAACGGCGACGACGAGCAGCGTGACCAGAAGCGGCCGCATCCAGGGCAGCGACAGCGAACGGCTCACGGCACAGAACCCCCAATCGCCAGATCACGCCGGGCGGGATGCGGCTCGCGCTTCGCGCCAGAAGTGTACATCGAACTCTCCTTTTGGGGCCTGCCGGTTTCGAAAGCATCTTGTTCTTGCGTGAGTGCGTGGGATGCAGAATGCGGCGGGCGCATCCCCTGGCTCGGCGCGGTTTGTCCTGTGACCCGCAATGGAGGTGCGGGCTCACATAGGACTTCTGTCAGCAGCGCGCGGGTTGTTTCACATGGAAATGGCGAAAGCCAATCGCGGTGCGTTCCATCGCGCGCCAATCATTTCGACCCGGGAAACGCGCGATGCCTTCGATCCGCAGGGATACGAGCTTGTGCGCTGCAGTCGGCGCGCCGGACCCAGCGGGTCCACTCTTATATACAGGGAGTTGGGCGAGCCCGGCTTGTCATAACGGGCGCGGCTGCAGCGGACCGGCCGGCCCGGCGCTGAAAGCGCGTCACCGGATCAGCGCAGTGCGTAGTCCGTCTGGCGTTTCGCATACCGAACGAAACACTCGAGCGAGCGCGGATCAGCGAGCGCGCCGAGATTGGCCGCCTTCGAAAGCGGCACACCCATCAGGATCCGCTTCACCGGCACTTCCATCTTCTTGCCGTTCAGCGTGTACGGAATGGCATCCACCTGGAAGATGCGATCCGGCACGTGACGCGGGGAATAGTCTTCGCTGAGCTTCGAGCGGATGCGATGGACGATCACATCGTCGAGCACGCGGCCCTCCCGCAGCTTCACAAACAACGGCATGAAGAAGCGCCCGCCCGGCAGGTCGAGATTCACGATGAGCGCATCGTCCACCTCTTCGATGCAGTCGAGCGACCGATAGATCTCCGCCGTTCCGATGCGCACGCCGTGGCGATTGAGCACGGCATCCGAGCGTCCGATGACGAAACACGCGCCGCGCTTGTTGACTCGAAAGAGATCGCCGTGCCGCCATAGCCCCGGGAAGTGCTCGAAGTACGCCTCGAGGTAGCGTTTGTGGCCGGGGTCTCGCCAGAAATACAAAGGCATCGACGGCATCGGCTCAGTGATGACCAGCTCGCCAACCGTGTTGACGACGCGCTCGCCGCGATCGTTCACGGCATACGCCGCGCACCCGAGCGCGCGCGCCTGAATCTCGCCCGCACGAACGGGATGCGCGACGACTCCGCCTACGAATCCCGTGCAGACCTCCGTGCCTCCGCTGCCGGGCGATACCCACAGATCGCGCTTCACGTTCTGGTAGCACCAGGCCATGCATTCCGCGCTCACCGGCGAGCCGGCAAGCGAGATCGCCTCGAGCGCGGAGAGATCGAACCGCCCCTCCGGCGAGAACCCCTGGCGCTGCAGAATCGAGATGTAGGACGGGCTGGTTCCAAAAAGCGTGGTGCGCGATTGTTCGATGAGCTTCCAGAGCACGCCCGCGTCGGGATACGTCGCGTTGCCGTCATAAAGCACCGGCACCACGTCGGAGAGCAGCGCGCTGACCAGGAAATTCCACATCATCCAGCCCGTCGTCGTGAAGAACAGCAGGCGTTGCTGCGAGCGGATGTCGAAGTTGAAATTCAGGTGTTTCAGCTGCTCGAGCAGGATGCCGCCGTGACCCTGCACGATGGGTTTCGGAAGCCCCGTGGTGCCCGAGCTGAACAGAATCCACAGCGGATGATCGAACGGCACCTGCTCAAACGTGAACCGCTTCGAGCCGACATCGGGATGATCCATCACGTCGCGCCAGTCGAGGGCGCCCTGCAGAGTCGGCTCGGGGAAATCCTCGCCCATCGGCGGCACGCAGATGACGTGCTTCAAGGACGGCAATCCTTCGATCACCTTCCGCATGGCTTGCGCGCGGTCGAAGCGCTTTCCGCCGTAGCGGTACCCGGTGACGCAGAACAGCACTTTCGGCGTGAGCTGAGCAAACCGCTCGAGCAGCCCGAGGCTGCCGGTTTCCGGACCACAGCTCGACCACACCGCGCCGATACTCGCCGCGGCGACGAGCGCAATCATCGCTTCCGGACCGTTCGGCAGACAGGCCACGACACGATCCCCGGGCTTCACGCCAAGGGCGCGAAGCTGTGTCGCCAGCACACGCACGGACGATGCGAGCTCGGGCCAGCTCATGCGCGTGAGCGGCACGGACTCGCTCTGGAACAGTAGCGCGTCCGCGCCGGGCCGCTCGTGCCGCATGATGTGCTCGGCGTAATTCAGGCGCGCGCCGGGAAACCACTGCGCGCCCGGCATCTTTCGTTTTGCGAGCACGCGCGAATACGGGACGGACGACTTGATGAGGAAATAGTCCCAGATCGCCGCCCAGAAGGCCTCGAGATCCGAGACCGACCAGTGCCAAAGCGCCTCGTAGCTCGCGAACGTGCGCTGTCGCCGCAATGCGAGCCAGCGCATGAACGCGGCGAGATTGGATCCCGCGACGCGGTCGGGATGCGGCGTCCAGAGCAGATCCCCCGGACGCACACCGGCAGAGTGTCGGCCTGCGGGCGGGCCGGAGCTGGATTCGTCGACGCGACGGGCGCGTGCGGGCGGCATGCGCGCAAGCTTAGACGAAAATTCTCCTTAGGATCCCGTTTCGTGCCGGACGCTTCAGGACCCCCAAAGCTCCTTCGTCGCGAGCTTTGCGCCCGCCACCAGCGCCTCGAATTTCGCCCACATCACGCTCGGGTGTACGCGCTGAATCAGGTCCACCTGCGCAAAGCCACAGTCCGTGCCCGCGATGACGTTCTCGCGGCCGACGAGCCGCGCGTATCGCACAATGCGATCTGCCACCACCTGCGGATGCTCCACCGTCACGATGTGATGGGTGATGACACCGGGGATGAGGATTTTTCCCTTGGGCAGCTTACCGTTCTGCCAGACGCGCCATTCATGCTCGTGACGCGGATTCGCCGCTTCCACCGAGTAGGCCCCGGCCCGAACCTGGAGGATGATGTCGACGATGTCTTCGAGCGGTGCATCGGACATGTGCGGCAAGTGCCAACTGCCGAAACAGATGTGGTAGCGCACCCGATCCTCAGGGATGTCGCGCAGGGCGTAATTCAACGCCTCCACGCGGAGCTCGGCCCACTTGCGGTAGTGCTGCGGGCTGGTCTGCACCAGATGGTCGTACATGTTGGCGAGTACCGCATCGTCCACCTGCACGATGAGGCCTGCCTTGTGGACTTCGAGGTATTCCTGCCGCAACGCGTCGGCAAGGGCAAAGATGTATTCCCGCTCCGTGGCGTAGTGCTCGTTGGTCGCGTTGTATACAGCGCTGGCGGGCGCCACAACGGTCAGAAACGCGTCCTCGACCTTGACCGCGCTCAGCGCCGATTTGAAAAGATCGATCTCGCGCCGGATGTCGTCGGGATTCGAGTACCGGATCGGGGATGTACACGCCTGCGTCGGCAGGGCGCTCGATGCGTGCTGAAACTCCTGCGCGATGACTTCCGGAAAACGCTGCCGGTCCCTCCCCAGCCAGTCGCGCGGGGCTTCTTTCGCGGGGCGCTTCTCGAATCCACTCATGCGCTCGAGAACGTAGTTGGACCAGCTCGATTTGCCGTACTCGCCGTCGTTCACGATGTCGATGCCGATATCGGCCTGCTTCTTCACCACCGCCGCGATCGCCTGCCGCAGACGCTCGTTGTAGAGCTGCGGATCCTTTGGCGGGCCGCTCCTCTCGTTCGCAAGCTCCAGCAACTCCTTTGGCCTCACGAGGCTGCCGACATGCGTGGTGAGAATGCGTCGTACGCTACGTTTCATTGAAGGAGCCCCGGTATTCGAAATGAACTCAAAAATCTAACAACTTCGCTTGTCGAACGCCATTTCGTACGGCGAACAAATCAAGCAGGATGCCTTGCATATCAACTCGCTACGCGCGAGGCTGCGCGAGCCGATATTCGGCAAGCGAAGCGTCCGGCGAGGCGATTCGCGCGAAGTCCAGGGTCCGCAGCGAGGGGGTCGGTCGAATGCGTCAGGCGCGCACACGTGTCGAGGATGCCGAAGGCGAGCACATTACATCGCTCGCGCGCGGCTTGTCTGTTTTGCGCGCGTTTTCGAAGGAACACCCGGAGATGACGCTGAGTCAGGTGGCGAGCGCCACGAGTCTGAGCGCGGCCACCGCACGGCGGTGCCTGCACACGCTGGTGGACCTGGGCTACGCAGCCAAGCGCGGCAAGCTCTTTCTGCTGCGGCCCGCTGTAGTCGCGTTTGCGTCCGCCTATCTCGAGTCCATGAATCTGGAACAGATCGTGCGGCCCTATCTGCAGGAGGTGCGCGACAAGACGGGTGACAGCTCGTCGCTGGCCGTGCTTGCGGAGACGGAAATTCTCTACCTGGTGCACGTCTCGACGAACCGAATGGTGCGCGTGCCATGCACAGTGGGCACACGGTTCCCGGCGTATCCCACATCGCTGGGCCGCGCCCTGCTGGCCTTTCAGGCGAAGGGTTTCATGGAGGATTACTTTCGCAAGGTTCGCCTGAGCGCCCTGACGGAAAAAACCGTGACGTCCAAGTCGGCCCTGCGCAACCTGCTGGTGCGCGTGCGCGAAGAGCGCTGCGCGGCGGTCGAAGACGAGCTCGACTATGGTCTCGTGTCGGTCGCCGTGCCGATCTTCAATGTCGACAACCAGGTGATCGCCGCGATCAATTGCTCGACGTCCACCGCGCGGACGGACAAGAATGCGATGACCGCCAGTCGCCTGCCGATCCTGCGCGAAGCCGCGCGCAGCATCGAGATCGAGCTGCGTCGTTATCCGATGCTTGCCCACTCCATGGCCGTATAGGCCGCTTCGCATGGGCCACAACCCGTACGGTCCGGCGGCTGTCGCCGCTCGAACAGGCGGCGCGCGGCCGCGCCACACCGATTCCGGCCGAGCGACGCCGCGCGCGCACCTCACCCGTGCAAGACGCCAAAAAACGACGTTCGCGGCAACCGCAATCCGGCAGCGCGAAAGCGTTCGCTCAGCGAATTTGAACTTCGGCGCGGATGCGTTCAATTCTTTGATTTTCATGGGCTACCCGCACTTTATTCGCCATGCGAAATAGTATGCAGCGAGCGGACCTGCTAGATTCCGTTCCGAGCGACAGAACAACATAGACGTTCGCAAGCCACGGGGGGCCGAACGCTTCCGCGAAGTCGATGACGCGTCGCACCGGTGCCGAAAGACCTGCCTTATTTTCAGATCCAACAATTTCGAGGGGGATTCATGCAACAACGAAGATCACGGGATTCGTCACGCGGGGCCAGCGCGCGCGACGTCCGGACGCAGGGTCGAAAGGCCGGCCTCATGCTCGCCGCTGCGCTGCCGTTCGTGGCCTCGGCCGCGCTCGCCCAGGAGCAGCTGGAAGAGGTCGTCGTCACCGCGCAGAAACGCGAGCAGAACATCCAGAACGTGCCGATCGCCATTACGGCATTCACGGCGGATACGCTGAAATCCAAAGGTATTTCAGACGTCAACCAGCTCGGCAATCTCACGCCGAACGTGAACCTCGATGCGAGCTCGCCGTTCTCCGGCGACAGCTCGGTGCTCTCCGCCTCGATCCGCGGCATCGGCCAGGACGACTTCGCGTTCAACCTCGACCCGGGCGTCGGCGTGTACCTGGACGGCGTGTATCTCGCGCGCACCATCGGCGCCAACCAGAACCTGATGGACGTAGACCGCATCGAAATCCTGAAAGGTCCGCAGGGCACGCTCTTCGGCCGCAATACGATTGGCGGCGCCATCAACATCGTGACGCACAAGCCCGGCACGGTGCCCACGTTCCAGGCCCAGGCCACCACCGGCCGTTACAAGCGCCGGGACTTTGCCTTCACGATGGATGTTCCGTTCAGTGACAACGTGCTCACGACCCTGAGCGTCTCCTCGAACGTGAGGGACGGCTATCAGAAGTCGATTCCGTATCCGGCCGGCTCGCCGTGGGCGACCACGCCTTACGTGACGGATTCCGTGAACGCGTACCCGAAAGCGGGCACCCAATCTTCAGATGCCAACGGCGGCATCAACCAGCAGGTCGCGCGCGGCAAGCTGCTGTGGCACGCATCCGACTCGGTCGATTTCACCTTCTCCGGCGACTGGACCCATCAGGACCAGTCTTCCACACCGGCAACGGTCTTGAGCGTGTCGACGACCCCAGGCAACATCTTTGGCTTCCTCTACAACTACTGCATCAGCAATCCGGCCTCGGTGCTGAACAGCACGGACCCGGATGTCAACCCCGCAGTCGCGTTGTATGGCCCCTTCGTAACCAACACCACCACGGGCGCCTGCGGTCCGCGCGCGGCAGGCACGGGCCTCGCTCCCGGTGGCGCCGCCCTCGGCGGTGCCGGCTATGTGGGCGGCCCGGGCGGCAACAATCTCTTGTCGACCGCGCCGCGCATTTACTGGAACAAGGCCGCAACGGACACGGGCAACATCGACACCACGTACTCGAACGGCGTGAGCTTTGCGAAGTCCGACTCCTTCGGCGGCTCCATCACCGGCGACTGGGACATCCGGGAGAACCTGCTGTTCAAGTCGATCACCGGCTACCGCCAGATCAAATGGAACGTCGGCATCGATCTGGACGGCCTGCCCGAGCAAATCCAGGAAGTCACGGATTCGCAGCACCAGAACCAGTTCTCGCAGGAGTTCCAGCTCAACGGCAAGGCGTTCGACGACAAGCTCGACTACGTGGGCGGCCTGTACTACTTCCACGAAGCGGGGTACGTGCACGACTTCGTGCCGTTCGCGGGCATCCTGTACGTGTACGACATCGCGAATGACGTCGATACCACCTCGTACGCCGCGTTCATCCACACCGACTACAAAGTGACCGACCGCTTCGGCTTCACCCTTGGCGGCCGCTACTCGAAGGAGACGAAGAAGTTCATCGGCGGTCAGGAAGACCTGAACGGGTTCACGTACGAGATCAGCGGATGCAATCCGCCGAGCGATCCGGCCAATGCGCATTTCGACCCGAACATTCCGCCGAGCGTCACCTGCCAGCAGGCGCTGGGATTCCCGGTGCCGGGTCAGCCTCTGCGCTACTTCCCCGCCGACGAGCAGAAGCAGGACTTCAACGTCTTCACGCCCAAGATCGGCGCACAGTTCCAGATCACGGACGACGTCATGTTGTATGCGAGCTGGTCGAAGGGCTTCAAATCCGGCGGCTGGACCACGCGCCTGTCGAGCCCGATCGCCTCGGGAAAGGATGCGGAGTTCAAACCGGAGTTCGACAAGACGACGGAGCTGGGCCTCAAGACCGAGCTGCTGGACCGTCGCCTGCTCGTGAACACAGCGCTGTTCTACAGCAAGTACACGGACATCCAGCTCAACTTCCAGGAGGACGCCTCGCCGGTTCTGCGTAACGGCGGTGATGCCACGATCAAGGGCATCGAGCTCGAGATGCAGGCCATTCTGGGCGGCGGCTTCTCGCTGAACTTCTCGGGCGGCTACATGGACGCCAAGTACACCCGGATCAACCCGCTCGTCGGCATTCCGCTGACCTCGAAGTTGCCCAAGACCCCGAAGTCCAAATACAACATCGGCCCCCAGTACGATGTGAAGATCGGGAATGGCGCGACGCTGCGGTTCGCCGCGGATTACACGCACACCGCGGATCTGTTCAACGACTCACTCAACACGCCCGAGCTCCATCGCCCCTCGACGGATAATGTGAACGCGGCTGTTCACTACCTCTCGCCCAGTGAGAAATACGAGGTGGTTCTGGGTGGCACCAACCTCTCGGACGACCGGTATCTGACGGTCGGCTCGATCAACCTCGCCGCGGGCGAGATGGTCGGAACCTATAACCGTCCGAGGGAGTGGTACCTGACGGTGAAGGCGCGTCTCGGCGACTGAACGAGCGCGACGTCGCACAGCAGATCACGACGATCTGCTGATCGAGTGTTCATATCGGCGGATCCGGACGCATGAAGCGACCGGATCCGCTTTTTTCTATTGCGGCCTGATTCAACCCTTCTGAGCAGAGCGCACGCTCTGCCTTCGGCGCACCCAGATCGCGCGGCAGACCTCCGCGGAGACCGCTTGCGGACAGGACGGGATCCCGTTGCGCTTATTTTGCGGCAGCGGACGGGGCTGCCGCGGATGAGGCCGCAAGCTTGCGCGCTTCATCGGCGACATACCCGCGAATCGACTCGGCCGCTTCGGGCGTCAGGAACTTCGCCCAGCTGATCATGCCCTGATGCTCGAGCGCGCCGCCGATCACGATGGCGTTCCACGCATCGTGATCGGCCAGCGCGGCGGAACGGCGCAGATCCGGAACGATGTTGGCCGAGCGCATGTTGAGGCCATGACAACGACCGCAGAGCCGCGCGTATTTTTCCTTGCCTTCTGCGACTGCGGCGGCCGGCCAAACCTGAGTGGGCGGAGCAGGTGTTGTCGCGAATGGCGGATCAGCCGGAAATGCGGCGGTCCCACCGAGTTTGAATGCAACGACGCGGCCAACCTGCCGCACATGCGCTGGTTCGCCGCCCGCAATGATCGCCGCACCGCCAGCGCCGGAAGTCGCCGCGACAAATTGCTCGCCATCCACGACGTAAGTCACCGCTCCTTGCAGGATGGCGTTCGGTGTCTTGTAGCTCCACAGCTCCTTGCCGTTATCTGCGCGAAATGCG
>Ga0153915_10005684_pt1 | contig 11616 bp, 7 predicted proteins | sample Opewatmetagenome_2_FD_107003 | JGI IMG/M metagenome (GOLD analysis project Ga0153915, IMG submission 107003) | Freshwater wetland microbial communities from Ohio, USA - Open water 3 Core 3 Depth 3 metaG | ecosystem: Environmental > Aquatic > Freshwater > Wetlands | place: USA: Ohio, Lake Erie...
AGCGCCTGCGTCAGCGCTTCGAGCTCGTCGCTCGCCGCCGCCAACGCATGGAGCTCGCGCGCGAGAGCGATGTCGTCGCCGATCATCTTGACGTAGCCGCGACGCCCCACTTGGCGCATGGTGAGCCACACCTTGAGCGCGCGGAAGCCGCGCGAATTCTGCGGGCCCCATTCGTGAAAGTTGGTCGGCGGATCCTGCGCGTCGCCGTCGAACAGATAATACGGCGGATGAAAGCTGAACGCCCCGCGCAGCGCCTCTCGGTCACGCACGAGCGCGCACCCCGCCTCGAGCGGTGCGTAGAGCCACTTGTGCGGATCGACCGCGACCGAGTCGGCGGACTGCATGCCGCGCAACGCCGGCGGTGCGTCGTCGAGCGCCGCCGCCGGCGCTCCGTATGCTCCGTCGACGTGGAACCACATCGACTCCGCCGCGCACAGCGACGCGAGCTCAGGCAGTGGATCGATCACGCCGGTGCTCACTGAACCTGCCGTCCCGACAACGACGGCCGGCGTCCAACCATCAACGCGATCCTCTGCGATCTGGCGCCTGAGTGCGTCGACGTTCATCGCGCGGGACTCGTCCACCTCGATGACGCGGACCGCGTCGGTGCCGATTCCGCAGATATCGGCGCCTTTCTGCAACCAGGTGTGGACTTCGGCCGACGCGTACACCGCCAAGCGCGGCCCGGCACCCACGCCGTGCGCTCGCAGATCGATCCCCTGCCCCGCCTTGGCTCGAATGGCCGCGATGAGGCACACCATGTTCGCCATGTTGCCACCGCTCACCAACACGCCGCCGCAGTCGGGCGCGTAGCCGATGAACTGGGCGATCCACCGAATCGTCTGCAGCTCGATCTCGGTCGCCATCGGCGACAGCGACCACGCGCCACAGTTCGGATTTACACTCGCTGCGAGCAAGTCGGCCAGCGCGCCGATCGGCGACGCGGACGACGTGATGTATCCGAAGAACCGCGGATGACCGTTGAACGTCGAGTTGTCGAACAACAAGTCCGCCGCCTGGCCGACGATGGTCGCCGGATCGGCGCCGTCGTCCGGCAACCTCGCGTCGCCGCCGATCCGCGCGCGCATTTCGCGCGGCGTCCCCGTCGGCGCCACCGGGCGATCGCTGATCGTCGAAAGGAATTCGGCGATCTGATCGACCAGTTGATGGCCGATGGCGCGGAATTGTTGCGGAGTCAGCTCGGCGGGCGAGGAGCGCATGGATCGGATTGTGTTGTCAGTTGGAGTCGTCAGTTGTCAGCTTTCAGCTGACGACTGAGAGCTCAAGGCTGGGGACTGAGCGCGGTCGGCCGGCAACGTCACGCGAAATTCGGTACGCCCGGGACGCGAATCGACCTCGATCTGCCCTTCGTGGCGCTGTACGATGCGACGGCTGATGTCGAGGCCAAGACCGGTGCCCTGCCCGATGGGCTTCGTCGTGAAAAACGGATCGAAGATTCGCGCCTGAACGCTCGGCGGGATGCCCGGTCCGTCATCGACGATGCGCACGAGGATGCGATCGCCGTCGTGCTTGGCGGTCACCACGACCTGCCCCGATGGCTCGACGGCGTCGAGCGCGTTCTCCAACAAGTTCGCCCAAACCTGATTCAGCTCGCCGCCGTAGGCCCGCACGAGCGGCAGGTTTTCGGGGATCTCCAATCTCACCATCACCGACTTCGACTTCGCCTTCGAGGCCAGCACCGCGACCGTGTCGATCACGCCTTGCGCGATGCTCGACGGCTCGGTCACGGTCGCGCGATCCATGTACGTAAACCGCTTCACGGCCGATACGAGATCGTAGATGCGCGTCGCCGCGCGTTCGATGTCCGACGCGAGCGTACGCGTCGCGTAGCCGGCGGCAATCGAGCGCAGCGCGACGTCGAGCCCCTCTGGCGTCAGCGAGTCGGCGAGCTCGTCGAGCGCCTCGACCGCGACGCCGCTCTCCGCCAACGCCTGCGCCGGACCGACGTCGGCGCCGTGATCCTCGAGCCACGTCGTGACTTCGTCCTCACGATCCGACCGTTCGATCGCCGAGAACACGCCCGTCGTGGCCGGGACGAGCGAGCCGTCGCGCAGCGCTTCGATCTTCGACCGCTCCTCTTCGGAGATCCGTGCGGCACCCAACGCATGCGCGGCCTCCTCAGCCTGGATGAGCGCCGAGGAGAGCAGCTTGGACGAGCGCGCGACCGCCGATGCCGGATTGTTCAGCTCGTGCGCGAGACCAGCCGCGAGCCGGCCGAGGGACATCATCTTTTCGTCCTGCCAGTCGGTCGAGGTGAACTGTCGCGCGCGATCGATCATGATATGAACGAGAATTCCGGTCACAGTCGGACATTTGTTGACCATCTCCGAGAAGCGATCGCGATGCACGACGAGCCCTTCCGACGGCTCTTCGACCATCGTCTCTCCAGGCGGGTGCGTCATGCGAGAGTACGGAAGCTGACCTGTCACGTCGCCGCCGCGCCACTCCATGACCTTGCGCCGCCCCTTTCCCCGCTCGACGTAGATCGCCAGGTGTCCCGTCAGCAGGATGATCATCTCGACGACGATCTCCGTCTTCGGCACGACGACCTCGCCCGGTTGGTACGAGCGCACCTCGCCGTGGTCGGCGAGCCATGCGAGCTCGTCGTGCGGCGCGCCGCCGATCGTCTTGTGCGCGCCCAGTCGCTCGATCACATCGGCGCGAGACATCGGGCTGTTCGTGAGACTCACGCCGGCTCCTGAACATTGATGGTGCTCCCGCTCAACGCGGGAAGAATCACGCGAAACTCGGTGTGTCCGGGCCGCGACTCGAACTCGATCTGCCCATCGTGACGGCGCACGATGCGACGCGCGATGTCGAGCCCGAGCCCGGTGCTGCCAACCGGCTTCGTGGTGAAGAATGGGTCGAAGATGCGACTCTTGATGTCGGCCGGAATTCCGTGCCCGTCATCCGCGATTCGGACGACGACGTTGCCGCCATCCGCCCGCGCGCTCACGGTGACATAGCCCGAATCGCCGATCGCGTCGAGCGCGTTCTCGATCAGATTCGACCAGACTTGGTTGAGCTCTCCACCGAACACACGCACGAGCGGCAGGTCGGGCGCCACGTCGAGGTTGACGGTTGCGGATTTGCTCCGCGCCTTGGCCGCGAGCACGGTAAGGGTATCGGCGAGCGCCGGCGCGAGGCTCGACGGCTCCGAGACGGTGGGCCGGTCCATGTAGGTGAATCGCTTGACCGCCGACACCAACTCGTAGATGCGTGTCGTGGCGCGTTCGACGTCGGTCGCCAGCGCGCGCGAGGCAAATCCCGCCGCGAGCCACGAAAGGGCGGGGTCGAGCGCGTCGGCGGGGAGCCCGGTGGCCAGCTCGTCGAGCATCTCGATCGTGAGGTTTGTTTCGGAGAGCGCGCCGGCGACGTGAAGCGTGGCGTTCCGTCGCTCGAGCCAACGCGTGATCTCGTCCTCGCGATCCGACCGCTCGATCGCCGAGAGCACGCGCGCGGCATCCATCGTCGAGACGCGATGACGAAACGCCTCGAGATGGGCGCATTGCGCGTCGGTCAAATGCGTCGCGATGAGTGCGCTCGCCGCGTCGTCGGCCTGCGTCAGCGCCTCGCCAAGGAGGCTCGCGCAGCGCGACGCGGCCGACGCGGGATTGTTGAGCTCATGGCTGAGACCCGCCGACAGACGACCGAGCGACATCATCTTGTCGTCTTGCCAATCCGTCGAGGCAAAGTGTCGCACGCGATCGACCATCGTGTGAACGAGCGCCTCGAGCACGGCGGGACATTCGCGGATCATCTCCGGAAACTGATCGCGATGCACGACAACCGCGTCGGTCGCCTGATCGATCACCGGCTCGCCGATCGTCGTCGTCAAGCGAGAGAACGGCAGAAAGCCGGTCACGTCGCCGCCTTGCCACTCCATGAACTTCTTTCGTCCGGCACCGCGGTCGATGTACACGGCGCCGTGCCCGGACAGCATGATGACCATGATGCTCGGAACCTCATCGCGTCGCGCCAGGAGGTCGCCCGGCGCGTAGTGACGCAACGTGCCGTGTGCCGCGAGCCACTCGAGCTCTCGCCGCGGCGCATTGCCGAGAGTGCGGTGTGCGGCCAATCGGTCGACGAGGTCCGCGGCTTCATTCGTGCTTGGCGTCACGGTCGTCATGACGGATGCCGCTTGCTCACCCATTCGGTCGACGCTCCAGCGGGAGGATGACGCGGAACTCGGTGCGCCCTGGGCTTGAATCGACGGCAATCTGGCCGTCGTGGTTGCGGACGATCTGACGGCTGATGTCGAGCCCGAGGCCCGTCCCTTGTCCGATCGGCTTCGTCGTGTAGAACGGATCGAAGATGCGTGACACGATGTCGGGCGAGATTCCCGGCCCATCGTCGACAATGCGAACGACGACGGTCAGGCCGTCGCGCGCAGCGCTCACCGCCACATGCCCCGATTCGGCGACGGCATCGAGCGCATTCGCGATCAGGTTCGACCACACCTGATTCAGCTCGCCCGGGTTTCCCGACACCCGCGGCAGGTCGGGCGCCGCGTCGACGCTGACCGATACCGACTTCGCGCGCGCCTTCGCCGCCAGCATGGCCACGGTGTCGGCGAGACCCTGCGCGATATCTGTCGGCTCGCCGGGCGCGCTGCGATCCATGTACGTGAACCGCTTCACCGACGAGACGAGATCATAGATCCGCGTCGTTGCCCGTTCGACGTCCGAGGCGAGCGATCGCGCCGCAAACTCGGCGGCAATCCATCGGAGCGCTGCGTCAAGCGTGTCGCCGGCGAGTGAATCGGCCAGCTCGTCGAGCGTCTCCGTGGTCAGGCCGCTCTCAGCGAGCGCCGAGGCCGAAGCCGGTGCGAGGTTGGCATGATGCCGCTCCAGCCAGCCGGTGATCTCGTCTTCTCGATCCGATCGCTCGATCGCGGAGAAGACGCCGGTCATCGTCGGTATCAGTGAGCGCGTCCCAATCTCCGCTATCAATACGCTCTGCGCCTCCGACAGATGCGCCGCGCCCAGCGCATGCGACGCCTCGTGCGCCTCCGTGAGCGCGAGACTGAGCAGTTTTGCGCTGCGCGCCGCCGCCGACGCCGGATTGTTCAACTCGTGCGCGAGACCCGCGGCCAGTCGGCCGAGCGATGTCATCTTGTCGTCCTGCATCGTCGTCGACTGTATCGCGCGAGAGCGGTCGATCATCTGGTGCACGAGTGTCTCGATGGTCTGTGGACACTCCCGAATCATCTCCGGAAAGTGGTCGCGGTGGATGGCCAGGCCCTCGGCGTCTTCGGCGACAATCACGTCACCCGGAGCGCCGGTGAGTCGCGAGAACGGCAAGAGCGAGGTGACATCGCCGCCATGAGAATCCATTAAATGACGTCGTCCGGTGCCGCGTTCGATGAACAACGAAGCTCTGCCGGTGAACTGAATGATCATCCTGTTGACCGGCTGGCCCTTGCGCTCGACGATGTCGCCGACCTTGTACGAAATGAGCTCGCCGTGCGCCGCCAACCACTCCAACTCAGAGCGTGGAACGCCCGCGAGCGTTCTGTGCGCCGCCAACCGATCGACGACCGCGGCGACGTCTACGTCAACGCCCGTCGCCGGCATCACACCGTCTCCAGATACTCGTGGATCATGCTCACCGTCGCCGATCCTTCACCCACCGCCGAGGCGACGCGCTTGCCCGAGCCTTTGCGCGCATCGCCGGCCGCGAACACGCCGGGCACGCTCGTCTCGAACAAGAAGGGATCGCGAGCCAACGGCCACTCGCGCGGCGGACGACCGTCGATCATCAGATCGCGGCCGGTCAGAATGAATCCCTGCGCGTCGCGCTCGACGAGCCCGGCGACGATCTCCGTCCTCGGCGCCGTGCCGATGAAGATGAACATGGCCGCAGCCGGAAACTCGCAACGTTGGTTCGTCACCAGGTTCTCGACGGTGATCGACTCGAGGCGTCCGTTCCCGCTCACCTCGACGACGACGCTGTTCGGCATCACCTCGACGTTCTTCGTGTCGGCGATGCGATCGACGAGATACTGCGACATGCCGGCGCTGAGCTTCGATCCGCGAATCAGCATCGTCACCTTGCGCGCGTAGCGCGAAAAGAACATCGCGCCCTGCCCCGCCGAGTTCGCGCCGCCGATGACGAACACGTCGCGGTCGCGGTACGTGGCGGCCTCGCTGAGCGCCGCGCCGTAGAACACGCCCGAGCCGGCGAGCTCCGCGACACCCGGCGCCTCGAGACGGCGGACTTCCATGCCTGCGGCGATCAACACCGCCTTGCAACTGAGCTCGGAGCCGTCGGCGAGCTTGATCGTGCGATATGGATCGTTGCGCCGGATCTCGACGACGTCCTGCGCGGTGAGAATCTCCGTGCCGAACCGCTTTGCCTGGATCGTCGCGCGGCGCGCGAGGTCGGCGCCGCTCACGCCACTCGGGAAACCGAGATAGTTCTCGATCTGCGAGCTCGTCCCCGCCTGCCCCCCCGTCGCGTATCGTTCGATGAGAATCGTCCGCAGTCCCTCCGACGCGCCGTACACGGCCGCCGCCAGCCCCGCCGGCCCGCCGCCGACGACCGCCAGGTCGTAGAACGGTTGCTTGGCGCGCGTTTGCATTCCAAGTCGCTCGGCCAAGTCGCGTTGGCTGGGCTGCACCATCGTCGTACCGTCGGGGAAGAAGACGACCGGCAAGCGCTGCATGCCCTCGGGCATCGCCGACACGAGCGCTCGCGTCGGCGCGTCATCGTCGAGGTCGACCCACTGGTACGGCACCTGGTTTCCCGACAGGAAGTCCTTGAGCGCGAAGCTCGACGCGGATAGCGCGGTGCCTGCGACGCGCATTCCGTCGAACGCCGGACGCGTCTTGGCCACCCAATCGGTCAGCAGATCGTCGAGCACCGGATAGAGCCGTTCGGCCGGCGGCTCCCAGGGTTTGAGCAGATAGTGATCGAGGCCGATCTGATTGATCGCCATGATCGCCGTCTCGGTGTCGGCGTACGCGGTCAGGAGCACCCGCCGCGCATCGGGATAGAGCTTGATCGCCTCGACCAGGAATTGCGTCCCAGTCATCTCGGGCATCCGCTCGTCGACGAGAAAGAGCGCGACACTGTTGCCGCGCTGCTTGAGCTGCAGGGTCGTCTCGAGCGCATGGCGCCCCGACCCGACCTTCATGATCCGATAGTCGGCGCGAAAGTGCTGGCGCAGGTCACGGTCGACGGCATTGAGGACTTCGGGGTCATCGTCGACCGCGAGAATTACGGGCTTGGACATGGGTAAATCGGTACCATCCGGCACGCCGCTGCGCTAGGGGTGCGCGCATTGCCGCCCGGACTCTTTCACGCGACGATCGTCCCCTCAATCCAAGACGTCGGAGAAGAACGCCTCGAGGCCGATCGACAGTGGCTCCACGTCCGGCCGCGGATGCCACGGAAGATCATCGACGATGACCTCCGGTCGCTCATCATCGGGACGCCAGCGTTCGACACTCGCGCGAACCCTTCCCCTACCACGAGCGTCCTTCGCAGCGCGATGGAGGGATCCAACTGTTACGTTACGTCTAGACTCCTCCGAGACGGGGAACGCGTGCCGGGCCGACACCTGACCTAGCCGCCGCGTGACGGAATCTGGGATTCAATCATTACGTTCTGCCGACTTCAACTCGATCAATGCCGAGCAATCCGAACTGTCGCCACATCGACACGGTGAAACGGGTCCCACCCACCTCGCGAGTCTGCGACGAATGCGTCGCCATGGGCGACCGCTGGGTTCACCTGCGAACGTGCATCAGCTGCGGCCACGTCGGGTGTTGCGACAACTCGAAGAACAAGCACGCGACGAAGCACTTCCGCGCGACGACGCATCCGCTCATCCAGTCGATCGAGCCGGGCGAGGACTGGATCTACTGCTACGTGGACGACGTGATGATGGAAGGGAACGAGGGGCGGAACTGACGAAGGGCGGAACTGACGAAGGGCGGAACTGACGAACTGCGGAAATGACGAATCGCGGAAATGACGAACGGCGGCGAACTGCGGGCAACGACGCGTTCAACGCTGTCAGTTCCGCATTTCGCCGCCGCTTGTCATCCCCGCCGTTTGTTACCTCCGCCGTTCGCCGCCGCTCGTCATTTCCGCCCTTGGTTAGTTCCGCTCTTCGTCATTCCCGCCGTTTGTCATTTCCGCCCTTCGTCATTCCCGCCCCTAACGCTGTAACCAGTATCCCGCCGCAGCCAGCGCCCCCACGATCAGGATCGCCCAGAGCGGCGACCTTCGGCGCTCGACGCGCGCCTCGGTTCGATAGATCTGCTCCGAGGCAACCGTTTGGCCCGACGCGTCGGTCAGGCCGCGAGCGAAGTCGCCAACGCTCTTGTATCGAAAATTCGGCTCACGCGACGTCGCGCGCTTGATGGCGAGGCTCGCGCTCAACGGCACGCCGGGGGCGATCGGCCGGCCGGGTGGGATCTCCACCGGCTCGATCTCGAGCGCGCCGGCTTCGTTGACGTTCCACGTCCGGCGACCGCGCAGAAGTTCGTAGGCAATCACGGCGAGGGCGAACTGATCGATCCGCCCGTCGATGCCGCGCAGGTCACGGCGCTGCTCGACCGGAGTGTACGCCGGAGTCCCCACTGTGCTTGGCTTAGCGACGTCGCGCGCGGACACTTGCGGCACTCGGAGCGAAAAGTCCGACACCAGACATTCGTTCTTCTCGTCGATCAATAACTTGGCGGGATGTAACCCGCCATGAACGATCCCGCTGCTGTGTGCCTGGTCGAGCGCGCTGGCCGCCGACGTCATGATCTGTACGACGCGCTCGAATGGAACCGGAGCGCCCGCCTCGATCAGATCGTCGACCGTGCCCGCGGCCAACGGCATCTCGACGACCAGCAGCCGCTCGAGCGCGTCGATGCTGCGCATCGGCAGGACGTTCGGATGCTTCACCTTGGCGGTGAGCGCCGTCTCGCGCAGCACCTGAGCGCGCGCCGTCCGATCCTCCCACGCGACTTTGAGCGCGACATTGCGGCCCGACGACACGCGGCGCGCGCGCACCGTCACGCCACCGCGCCCGAACCCGATGGGGTCGCCAACGACGTAACGGCCTTCGAGTGCCCGAGTCAGGTCTTCGAGCAATACCGGCGCTTGTCTTACCTGGTCGTTCATGGTCCTGCTCGATTGGACACGAGCGCCCGGAAGCGCGGCTCGTTACGCAGGCGATCGAAGGTTGAATCACGCAAGCTCGCCGCGTACCGCGGATCCATCGGACGGACGGATTCCAATACGTCGAGTGCTCGCGAATTTTCTCCGGCTGCCAATAGCGCGACGGCGACGGCGCGCCCCTCGTGCGCGCTCACCGACTTCCGGTCACGCACGTCCTGCCACAATATCGCCAATCGTTCGCGCGCGCGCACGGTGTCGCGGGCCGTAAGATCGATCAGCGCCGCGGCGCTTTCGCCAAGCAGCGTGGCGCCCAGCCGGTCGGCCGTCTCGGCGTCGGCCCAAGCGAACCGCAGATCGTCGTGACGGCCTCGCACGAGCGCGCGGAACGACCAGGCCGGCGCGTACAGCGGATCCTCGAGGATCGCGCGGTTGAGCAGGCCACAGGCATCCGCATCGCGTCGTTCGGCCATGGCGAGCTCGGCGAGCGACGTCCACAGCTCGGCGCGACTCGGGTCGAGGCTTGTCGCTCGCTCGAGCATGCTACGTCCGCGCGCGCGTTCGGTGATTTGACCCAGGGCACGCCCATACGCTCCAAGCACGACCGGGTCCGTCGAGTCGCGGGCCACGGCGTGCTCGAATGCCTGTGACCATGCGGCGACCGGACGTCCGGCAAGCACCAAAGCCCGCGCCTTCGCGAGCCAGGCAATCGCCGAGCTCGAGTCGAGCGCGATCGCGCGGTCGGCCGCCGATTGCACCTCGGCTGTGAGCCGCGCGGCGTCGCTCGGGCCGTTCGTGTCGTTATCGTCGAGCACGTCGGCATCGGCCAGCGCGAGCTTGGCGCTCGCGTCGGCGAACTTCGGATCGATCTCGAGCGCACGGCGGTAGGCGTCGGCGGCGATACTCCGGGCATATTCCTCGGCGGCGACGTCGCCGCGAATGGCCGACTCGTACGCCAAGTGCCGCGCGCTCGGCACGCGAAGTAGCCGCTGCTGTTCGACCGGCGTGAACGACCCGACGATCCGCGACGCCACTTCGATGGCGACCGCCTGCTCGATCGGCAAGGCGCCCGACGAATCATAGAAGAAGGTGCGCGTCCAAGTTCGTCGACCGGTCGTCGCGTCGTAAAGGGCGAACGCCACCTGAATGTTGGTGCGCGATCTGCCCAGGCTCCCGGCGAGGAGGAATTCGACTCCGAGGTCGGCGCCCAGGGTGCGCATCACACCCTCGTTGCCTGCGCGACGGTGCTGCGCGCGTCGGCCAACGACGTACAACCGCGGGATCGCCGTGCCGATACGTGTCGCGACGGCATCGGGTAGGCCGTCGCTGAGAAATACGAATGACGCCGCCCCCGCTCCGACTGTGAGAGGTAGAACCGCCAGTGACGTCGGCCGGCGCACGGGACGCGGAGCCGCACGCGCGTCATCCGACCCGCCGACGGCGCAAGGCGGCGGCAACGGCGAGATGCGCTGAGCGCCGACGCGAGTCGCAGCAAACAACTCCATTGCCAAAACGCACCTAATCAGTCGAACCCTTGTCATGCGCCGTTGGACCGATGGACGAGCCTCACGATAATGATTGAAGAGAATTCTTCATATCAAGCGTCCTGCTAATCGCCGGAGCGCGCAGGCGCGAGATCTCCGCCTACCCTTACGCTAATCAGTTGACCGGCCAGCCATGCGATCGCGCCGCCGATGATCGCGAAGGCGAGCAGGTCTACGTGAATGACGTTCGAGGCCAGCCACAATGGCGCGATCGCGAATGAGCCGACAATAATCCGCGTTCGCCGCGGTTCCGCAACCGTGGATATCACCCAAAAAATTGCCGGCAGAGCGACGGCGCCGTCGTACGGCCACGCGTGTGGGCTCGCCGCAAGGCCAACGAGCCCGGCCATGCTCGCCGCCTCGAGTGGCGAAACGCGCGGCATGCGGATGACGCCGACGATCAGAAGCGCCAACCCGGCGACGAACGCGATCGCGTGCGGCGTGCCGACCAACATCAAGACACCGGGAAGACTGATCGCCTTGAACCGATTGCCCATGAAGTCGGGGCCGACGTAGCCGGTCAACGACCGCAGATAGGGCAGCGGCCAAAACCAATCTCCGCCCGACGCCGAGACGCTGAGCAGATACCAAACGACCCCACAGGCGCAGACGACGCCGAACGCCTTCCACCGGCGAAACGCGAGGAGTAGCAGCACGAATGGCAGCGCGTACGTGGGCTTGTACATCAACGCGCCCACCGACACGCCGATGAGCAGCGGTTGATCGCGTACGAACCCGAGGACCGCCGCGAGCGACAACAACGCGCCAACCGGACTATTCTGAGCCGTGACGATCGCCGCCGTCGTCGGCGCCCATGCGAGGATCGTCAAAAGACAGAATTGCCATCGGAGGCGGTACGCGCGTGCCGCGACCGCGGCCGCAAGCCCACAGCTCGCGAGCATGACGACGGCGTTGAGCGCGAATCCCCACGCCA
>Ga0153915_10005685_pt1 | contig 11616 bp, 15 predicted proteins | sample Opewatmetagenome_2_FD_107003 | JGI IMG/M metagenome (GOLD analysis project Ga0153915, IMG submission 107003) | Freshwater wetland microbial communities from Ohio, USA - Open water 3 Core 3 Depth 3 metaG | ecosystem: Environmental > Aquatic > Freshwater > Wetlands | place: USA: Ohio, Lake Erie...
CAAAAAAACCGGGCCCCCCCCTCCCCCCACCCCCCGCACCGCAAAAAAATTGGTCGAGCCGATCATTTTCAAAATCGGTCGGGGTGGCCTCATGTGTTCCAGTTTCGCGACCTGTATTTCCCCTGGAGTTTCAGACGAGAGGGGGTGGTCGCCCCGACCGTACTCGCTGATCGGTCGGTCCGACCAATCACAAACATTGGTCGGGGCGACCGTTGATCCGCGTGGATCTGAGGTAGCCCCCCTCCCCCCTACCCCCCGCACCGTAAAAAAAATAACCGGACCGATCAATTTCAAAAATGGTCGGGGCGGCCACGTGTGTTCCCCGACCTTTGTTTCCCCTGAGACTTCGGGCAATAGGGGTTGCTGCCCCTGGTGGCAAAGTGGTTGGGAGATCCTCAAGACCGGGCAGGTCTTGAGTCAGGTTAATAGGAGATCGTGAAGCATCCGGTTAGGATATGACCGCGATCATCACCGATCCCCGGCACCAGCGGCTTCTTCTCGGAGCCGCCGCCCTCGGGATCGTGATGGACGGCCTCGACGGCTCGATCGTGAACGTGGCGCTCCCCACCATCGCATCCGCGTTTTCGACCGACACGGGCACGGTCGCGTGGGTGATCATCACTTACCTCCTGATGATGGCCGGCCTCGTCCTTGTCGTGGGAAGTGTCGCCGACCGGGGCGCCATGCGCCGCATCTTTATGTTAGGCCTCGCGCTCTTTACGGTAGGATCTGCTGCGTGCGGCTTCTCCCCGACGCTGTCCGTGCTCCTTGCCGCCCGGGTCCTCCAGGGCATCGGTGCTGCCATGATCGCCGCCGTTGCCCCGCTCCTCTGCGTCCGCTACCTCCCGCCGACCATGCTTGGCGCCGCCATGGGCGTCCTTGGCGCGTCAAGTTCGATCGGCTTTGCCGCGGGCCCGGCGCTCGGCGGGATGATCACGCATTTCCTCTCCTGGCACTGGATCTTTTTGATCAACATCCCGATCGGGATCTGCGGCATAATCCTTGCAGCGCGGGTAATCCCTGCCGACATACCGGAACCGGGGGCCGGCACCGCACCGGTTGACATCCCCGGCGCGGGTCTCCTCTTCGGCGCCATGGCCGCGGGCACGTTCGCACTCGAAGAGACTGCCGCGTTCGGCGGGATCGCCCCGGCCGTCGCCGCTGCGTTTGGCCTCTGCGCGCTCTGCGCCGTGCTCTTTGTCATACGGGAACGAAGAACTCCCTTTCCCCTCATCCGGCCCTCCCTCTTTAAGGAATGGCGTTTCTCCTCGGTGCTTGTTGCGTTCTTCCTCATCAACGTCGTGTACGCCGGCGTCCTCTACCTCCTCCCGTTCTACCTTGCGGCAGGGATGCACTACAGCCTCGCAGTAAGCGGGCTCTTTTTATTGATCCCGCCGGTTGTCACCTGCATTGTCAGCATCCCCTTCGGGCAGTGGTCCGACCGGTACGGCTGCCGGTGGTTCGCAGTCGCCTCCTGCGTGGTCTTCATCGTCTTTGACGCCGTCTTTGCCGTCCTTGTCCCGGCGGGCGGCGAGCTCCCGCTCGTTATCGGCCTTATTCTTATGGGCCTTGCCATCGGGATTGCAGCCGGGCCGGCGGCCAGCCGGATCATCGAGAACGCGCCCGAAGGAGAAGAGGGGACGGGGTCGTCCCTGATGATCACCACCATCTATTTTGGCGGCGTTGTCGGGACTGCCCTGTACGCGACCCTTCTCACCGGGTTTACCTCGGCAGGAGGAGTCGTACCGTTCGCAGAGCTCGACCCGACGGTCTTTTTGGACGGCTTCCACCTTACTATCATTGCCGGGCTCATCCTCTCGTCTGTCCCGCTCGTCCTCTCCGCAATCGTCCGGGACAAAAAAACCGGCGCTGGCGGGCAGACCTCCAGAAAACCGTTATAAAAAAAAGAATGAGGGGATTTAGTTAAAGACCGAGAAGTCGTTCTTGATCGCGATGGCCTCGATGATCGGCTTCATCGTTGTCTCGGAGATCTTAAACTTGTCCATGTACAGCTGGAGAACCGCCTTCTCCTCGCCGGCAAGGACGCCGTCTGCCATCGCAATGTCGCAGAGAATGGCAAGCGTTGCGATCTTCTGCTTCTCGTCGAGTTTCTGTGCGACGAGGTCGATGACGCCCGGGAACTGGTTTGCCTTTAAGACCTGCATCGCAGTATCGATGGACTTCCGGTCGCCGCGGACGATCTTTGCAAGGTCGTTGATCTCGGACTCTTCAATGACGCCGTCAGCCGCAATTACCGTGATCGCAGAGAGCACGAGGGCTGATTTCGGTGTCAGTTCTGCCGGCTTCCCGGCCAGTCTGTCAAAAATTCCCATGATTAACAACTCCAATAAAGTTCTCTAGTATTTTGCCTCTCGTGGTAATTGACCGTTTCTGTAACCTGCAGCGTACCTGTCCGGGCCGGGACCCCGGCGATCCCGTGCCCTCGTGGTATGTATTTATGTAGTATAAAAAGAGAGCAATTCTTCTTGTCATCTGGCGCTCCCCGGGACCGTGCGTCCTCCTACGCGATCGGCGTCATCCTGATGGTAGCCGTGACGTTTCTCCTGGCTGTCCTTGTCCTGCTCATGATGGTCAACCTGCCGTACCAGTACGATCCCTCGGTGCCAGCCATTTTTAAGATTATCAACATAAAGCATGAACCAAAATGGGACAGTTACATGGTGGTTGAGAATACCGGGACAACTGGTTATTCGAATCTCAACCTTTACGCCATGACCTACCGGAACGGCAAATTGCTCTCAAGTTCCATTGCAACCATGAACGGCCATGCCTTTATTCCGACACACCATTACGGTGTCCAGACGTTTGGCGGCCCGGGCTCACGAAAACGGGTCTGGGATCCAAACGAAAGGGTTTTCATCGATTTCAAAGATGGGACTTTCCACCCCGGTGATGTTGTCACATTCGAAGTTTACGACGTGGTGACCCGGCAGCTTATCTCGCGCCACACCTATACTGCGTAAAACCGGCAGGAAATGAAAAAGAGAAGTTTTAATCGTCGAGCCGTTTGAACACGCCTTTCTTGGTCTTGGCGATCTTGCATTCCGGGCAGACCCAGGTATCGGGCAGGTTCTCGAACGGGACGCCCGGTGAAATTCCCTGCGTCTTGTCTCCTTTGGCCGGGTCATAGATGTAATGGCATTCAAGACATACCCAGCGGGCGAGTTTTTCCGTCTGTTGCGTCATCTGGTTACCTCGTCGTTTATTGTACCGTCTAATTCATCTCATTTAAAAAAATAAGAATACTCCTGTAAGGGCAGGTGTCTTGTTCAGGCAAAACAGGCATGGGCCGCCCGGGCACAGATCCGTGCGACCCTGATCGGCTCCGGGACCTTCCCCTCAGAGGTAAAGGCTGCAACAAGCCGGCCGGCATCCTCAGGGGATATGCCCCAGCTCCGGAGAAAGACCGTCCCGCCGGGCAGCGCATACGCAGTCCGTTCCCCCAGTTTCCGGTAGGCAGCCAGCCGGCTGTCGTCGCCGGGGAAATGGTGTCGGATCTCCTCTTCGAGCCCGGCCGATTCCTCGTAGGTCACGCAGACCACCGGGAGCCCGGTGCCGGTGCAGACTTTCTCCGGGTCGATAATGTTAAAAAAAGCAATCACGCAGCCCGAGAGGAAGATTGCCCCGATGTCCCGGCGCTCAAGCGACCGGACCATCGCAAGGACGGCTTTTGTCGCATCCGTTCCGCCGACCGTAACCCGGGAAAAAACAGAACCATCGATGATCAGGTCCCTGCGCATGACGAGCCCGGCCAGGGTGGAATGAGTCCTGCCCGAATAGCTCTCGGCGATTCCCAGCACCCGGAGTCCCTTTTTCGGGATGTGCATAGAAGCACTTATGACACCCGGTTAAAAATAGTATACCCAGATGAAATTCAACAAAGACGAGGTCTGCATCCTTATCCCCACCTTAAACGAGAGCCTGACCATCGGCCCGGTGGTAAAGGAGTTCCGGGACCTCGGGTATTCCCACATCCTTGTCGTTGACGGCAAGAGTACGGACAATACCGTCAAAAATGCCCGGGACGCCGGGGCCGTTGTCAGGACACAGTCCGGCAAGGGAAAAGGCAATGCCATCATCGAGGCATTCGAGGTGATCGAGCAGCCCTATATCCTCATGGTCGACGGCGACGGGACGTACTCGGCAAAGGACGCGGAGAAGATGCTCACCCCGCTCTTTTTAGGGTTCGACCAGGTGATCGGCGACCGGCTGATCAACGCCGAAGAAGGCTCATTCTCCCGGCTCAACCTCTTTGGCAACCACATGCTCAACCTCTTTTTCAAGCTCGCCCACAGCCGCGACCTCCACGATATCCTCTCCGGTGCCCGCGCCTTCACGAAACTTGCCGTCCACCAGATGAACTTAAAAGAGACCGGCTTTGAGATCGAGACCGAGATGTCGGTCGAGGCGGTCAGAAACGGCCAGCGGATCATGGTCGTCCCCATCCGGTACTCCCGCCGGCCGGGCACACCGACCAAGCTCTCCCCGTTCCATGACGGGATCCGGATCGTCTCGACGATCTACCGCCTCGCCCGGGTCAACAACCCGATGTTCTATTTCGGGATCATGGGCCTGTTCTGTACCCTGCTTGGCATTCTCACGGGGATCTATGTCCTCCTGGAATGGCTCCACCACATCGATCACATCCCGCTCACGATTCTTACCGTGCTTCTTATCGTGGTCGGGATCGAGATCTTCATGTTCGGCGTGATCTCGGACATGCTGCTCGTCTTCCACCGGGAAATCATCCGCGAGATCCAGCTCAACCAGCCGCCCCGGCAGAAATGATGCCAGAATAGGTCCCCCTGGTACGGCAGGGGGTTTCTTTTTTACCGGAATGCTTTTTCGAGCGCGATGATCCGGCAGGAATGCTCGGCAAGCGACGTGAGCTGGAAGGCCTCGTCCAGCGTCGATCCTGCAGCAAACGTCCCGTGTCCCCGGGCGATGACCAGTTTGTTTGTTTCCATGGCCTGCGAGACAGCGTCGGCAAGCCCCTGCGTCCCCGGTGCTCCTGCGACCACCGGGATCCTCTTACAGAACATCTCCCCTTCGCTGTCCAGCGGCAGGATCTCGTCCGCCACAAGGGAGGCTGCAATCGCGTGAGGCGGGTGGGCGTGCACGATCGCCTTGTAGGGCATGGTCCTGTATACGGCGAGGTGGACGCGGTACTCGCTCGATGCATCCTTAGGAACCGGGCCCGAAAAAGGCACAAAGACCGGCTCGCCCGGGTCATCGAGATAGGCGCCCGTCCTCTTAATGTAAAACCCGTTCTCGTCCCGCACGCTCATGTTGCCGAAGTTCCCGCCGACCAGGTGTTCGGCGAACAGGCGTTTGCCTATCCGCTCAAAGCCGAAATCCCGCATCCTTCGCACCTCTTTCTTGTACATCGCTCTTTTGCGTATTCAACAATATGGGCGTGGGCCTGGTGGTATGCACGGGTACTGCCGGGGAGTACGCGCTCGAAAAGGGCCTTGAGGTCCTGGCGGGGCGTAGTGATCCCGGCGCACGCTGCCATCCGCACCGTGTAGGCATCGATCACAAAACTCGGGCGGCCAAAGCCATAACAGAGGATGCTGTCCGCGGTCTCCTCCCCGATCCCATTCACTGAGAGCAGGCCTTCGCGGAGCACGGCCGTCGGCATCGTCTCCATCCTGCCGATCCCCCCGCAGGTCTCCTCGAAGTATGCCGCGAGGGCCGCAAGCCGGCGCGTCTTCATCCGGTAAAAGCCGGTGCACCGGATCGCCGCCTCGATATCAGGGCCTGCTGCGGCATGGAGCGCCGGGATCGAGCAGAGACCCTGCTCCGTTAAGAGGGCGAGTGCCTTCTCTACGTTCTCCCACCGGGTCTGCTGGGTGAGGATGGCGCCAATCATCACCTCCCCGGTATCCCCGGGCCACCACGGGATATCGCCGTACTGCCGTTTGAGGCCGGTGACGATCTGCCGTGCTCTTTGTTTGTCCTTAACGGAACTGGATCCCGACATCCCGCATCTTGTTGTACCGGGCGATGTTGAGCACCAGCGGTGTGAGCGGTTCAATCATGGTGGAGACCGAGAGCGGCCCGGCGTTGAATGCCTGGAGTTCGGAGACCTGGTTTACCAGTTCCATCACCCGGTGCTTTGCGTCTTCGTCGTCACCGCAGACCGGCACCGAGTACGCCAGTTCCTCGTCAAGCGCCTTCCAGCGGTTCGCCGCTATCGTGTTGAACGCACAACAGAGCCGGGTTTCTTTGGGGAGGAGTTTTTTGATTAAGAGCGCTGCCGAGCCTTCCGGTGGCGGGACAAAGACGAAATGGTCCTGTTTTTCCATCGGGTTGACCGGGCTTATCACGATTTTGTCCTCGAAACCGTGCAGTCCGGAAAGGGTCGGCACTACGTGCTTGAACGGGATTGCCAGAATCACGATATCTCCCTTGTCCACTGCATCCTGGTTGGTGACACCTGCAAGGGAACAGGACTGTCCCCGGTTTTTGAGGGTCTCCCGTGCCATCGTGCAGGTCGCTTCGGCCTTGTCCTGCTCGCGGGACCCGACGATCACGTCAAAGAGCGGCGAAAGGCGCATGGACATGCCTTCGCCGATGTCCCCGGTGCCGCCGACAATGCCGATTTTCACTTATCCCACCAGCGGCCGGAGCAGTTTTTCGAGCGTTGCAGCGTCGGTGACGCCTTCCAGGGTCTGGACGATCTTCCCGTCCTTTTCGATTATAAGCGTCGGGACGACACGTATGCCGTATTTTTCGGCAAGGGCCATGTTCTGGTCAACGTCTACTTTGTGTATCTCGACAGCATCGCCCAGTTTCCCCGCCAGTTCCTCAATGATCGGGGTCTGCATGCGGCAGGGGCCGCACCAGGTGGCAAAAAAGTCGTACAGGACAGGTCGTGTCATTTTTTAGTCAGCCTCTTTTTAGAGTAGTCGATTAAAAAAAAGATAAATCTATGGTATTTGTTACTCGGAGAGGATATCCATGATGATCTTGCCGTAGGCCGGCCGGGTCACGAGGACCCCCACGATCACTCCCATGATGGTGATGATCGCAAAGCCCTTGAGGGTCGAAAGGTCCATGAGGGCGAGGGGCAGCATCGCGATAATTACCGTTGCTGCCGCGATCATGATGATCGTGAGCGCCCGGGCCAGCCTTTTTAAGTAGACATTGGGCGACGGGACGATACCTTCGTGCAGGATCTCGTCGGTAATGACGACCAGCTGGTCGATACCGGTACCGACGACAGCTATCAGTCCGGCTATCGTCGGCAGGTCCATCTGGAACTGGATAGCGCTGATAAAGCCAAGCAGGATCACGATCTCAGAGGCGTTGATGAGGACCATGGGGAGCACGATCCGCGGCTCGCGGTACCGGTAGAAGATTACAAAGCCAACGGTGATGAGCGCGAGGATAAACGCGATCATGCACATGGTCATGTAATGGGCCCCGAGCGATGCCGAGGTCGAACCGGAACCGGCGATCTTCACATCGACCGGGAGCGCACCGGCCCGGAGATGGATCTCGAGTGCGGTCGCCTGCTGCATGGCGGCGGTGCCCGTACCGGTGGACGCGGTCATCGAGCGTGTGGGCTCGCTTAAGAGCGACGAGGCGAGGTCCGAGGACAGCGGTGCTGAATAGACCGTCTTGTTATCGAGGATCATCGCGAGCTGGTGGTTGTTCGGGTCGGTCGTCGCGCCGTACTTGATCGCAGCTTCGCGGAATGCCTGAGCACCCTCTTCGCTCAGCGTGAACCCGACACCCCATTCTCCCTGGGTGGTCTTGCTGGGGGTCTGGACACTGGTGATCGCGTCGCCGTAGAGCACGTGCTCGGTCTGGTTGCCGGTCGACTGGATCCGGATCTCGAACTTGCCCTGTTTCCCGACGATCTGCTGGGCCTCGTTCATATCGACCCCGGCCATCTCCACGCGGACATATCGTACGACATTGTTCATGCCGGTGAGCGTGTTGACCTTGGCGTCCTTGGTACCCATCGAGTTAATCTTGTTTTCAAGGATGGACTTTATATCTGCGGCGGTGTCCTTGGAGACGCCCTGCTGGTAAGAGATGATCGTTCCGCCGTTTGTTTCAAAGTAGGGTTCGAGCTCGGCCTGTGTGTAATATTTCCGGATTTCCAGGTGGCTGGCATCGACCACTTCCACATCGGCATCAAGGCTCTTTGAAAGGTTCGCGACAAAGGTCGATACCGGTTCGTCCGTTGTATATGCCACGACCTCAGACTGGAACTCGAGCTGGAGCCAGGCCCCCTGCTGGAGGTCGAGGCCATACTGGAGGTTTGTCGTGAAGTTGCCGTTGTTGTCGAAGTGCGGGTAGATGGCGACAACGGACAGGATGAGCAGCGCGATCAGCGTGAGGACGCGCCAGTCCTTAAACAGGTCTTTTACCCGTTCCGGCTTCATTTCCCGCCTCCTTTTGTGACATACCATTTCAGTATGCCGACATTGGTGAGCCAGGTGTTCAGGATATCGAAGACGAGCCCGATGAGGAGCACCGCGGAGATCTCTTCAACGACCTGCACCTGCCCGAGCCAGGAGACCACGAGCAGCACCGCGACTGCCGCAAGGGTTGTCGAGGTCATAATGATGCCGGTGTGGAAAGCGCCGGAGAGCTTGTCGTTGAGCTTCCCCTGCCTTTTTAACACCCGTGTCGTGAGCAGTATATCGCTGTCCACAGAATAACCGATCAGCATGAGCAATGCAGCGGTCGTACCGAGAGACAAGGGAATCCCGATCACGTTCATCATCGCGGCGGTCATGACCATATCGGCAAACGCCGAGAGGACAACTGCGCAGGATGGGATAAAGGTCCTGAATGAGACAAAGACCACAATCGCCATGCCGATGAAAGCGAGGATGATGGCGATCAGTGCCTGGTCCTGGAGGGTCTTACCAAAGGACTCCCCGATCTGGTCCACCCGGGCATCGGGATATTTTGCCGAGATCAGGGCGGTCAGGCTCTGGTACTGTGTATCGTCCATGGCAGAAAATTCAATGAACTTCCCATTGTTCAACCCTTCGCTGATACTTACGAGCGGATACCCGGCAAATTCTGCCCGGAGCTCGTCGGAAGTATCAGGAGTGATTACCGTTACGGCCGTTCCCCCGGAAAAATCGATCCCGGGTTTGACCGGCATCCCGACACTTACCGTAACATACGCGAGCACCACCAGCGAGATGGCAAGCAGCACCAACGGGATTATCACCAGTTGTTTTGGTGAATATTTCTCGATGTTGTAACTGAATAATCCCATGTCATATTCATCTGTTCATGAACGATTAAATAATTACCAGATACTATTGCGGAGCAGGCCCGCCATGTGAACAAAATCCGGTACGCAGCCTTTCGCAGAATATTCCCGTGCCCTGTCAAAACGGCGGGATTTAAAAACGGCGTTTGTAAAACCGAATAAAACAAAAAATATATATGGAGCAGACCGCGATCATTAAACCATGAGATCTCAGTTTGAGATCGAACGAATGATTGAGGGACGGCTGAAGTCTTATCTCAACCGGGACAAGACAGGTATCCGCCGGGAGGTGCTCAGGCTTCTCCTCCGGATCAGCCCGACGACGGTCAGTGACATTCTTGCCGAGTTGACAAAGCAGTTCTCGGTATCCTTCCACACGATTGCATCGATGATCGGGATTATTGCCTCCCGTATCGGTATCCTCCGGGTCAGCCGGAATACCGGTGGCATCACCACCTACGAACTCAAGGAGAAGTACGCCGGGATGGTGGGCCGGATCGTCGGGGCATAAAGTACCGATCGTTCCCTTGAAAAAAACATACCCCTTTTTACCTGTGTCTTACAATAGTACTGGCATAATGCCCGGTCATTTTTCCGATACGTCAGGCACTGCCGGTGAACCCTCCATCGCCATCGACCCCGAGGTCCTGGCATATATCGAGAAGAGAGACTGCGACTTCCGCGTGTGTACTTCCTGCGGAGGGCCGATCCTGCTTTCGATCCGTATCAAACCCCCAAAAAAGAGCGACCTCCTTATCCGGGCAGCCGGCCACACCATCTACGTCTCCATCCACCAGGCACGGTACCTCGATGCGATCCGGGCCGATATGATCCCCTTTTATGACGAGCCAGAGGGCACAGCAAGCGATGAGTTTTGAAGAGCTCCCCCATACAGCAGATGTCAGGATCCGCGCCCGAGCTCCTGCGCCCGGTCCATTGTTCGGCGAGGCCGTTGCGGCGCTGATGCAGGTAGTGTACGGGAATGACCGGCGCGGGGGTATGCAGCGCACAATCGACCTTTCTGCCCCGGACCGGGAATCGCTTCTCTGCGATTTCCTCTCGGAAGTCCTGTATATCTCCGAGGTCGACGGGATGGTGTTTTTGAAAGCGGATGTCGGCCTCGACGGCCTGCGCCTCCATGCGGTCCTCGATGGGGAGCCGTTCGATCCTGCCCGGCACAACAAGGGAACCGAGGTAAAAGGCATCTCGTACTCCGGCCTCAAAATAAGCCACGATGCCAAGGGATATATGCTGGAGATCGTATTTGATGTATGAGGGGACAAAGAGATGATCGACGGCGTAGTAAGGCTCGAAGGGGACGAATGGGAGATCCCGGTGGGGTTTGTGCCCGGGATGCGGGTGCCGGGCCGGTTTTTCCTGTCCGATACGCTTGCTGCGCTCCTTGAACCGGGTGCTGTCCAGCAGCTGGCAAACGTCGCCACCCTGCCCGGGATCGTCCGGTCCGCGTTCGGGATGCCGGATATCCACTGGGGCTACGGGTTTCCCATCGGGGGAGTCGCCGCGTTTACTCTCGACGAGGGCGTCATCTCCCCGGGGGGTGTCGGCTTCGATATCAACTGCGGGGTGCGCCTCTTTACGACACCGCTTGTCAGGGCCGACATAAAAAAGCCCCGGGAGCTGGTCGAATCGCTGTACAAGGCCGTCCCGACAGGGGTCGGTGCGAAGAGTACAAAAAAGATCACGCCCCCAGACCTGACGGCGATGATGGAGAAAGGCGCACGCTTTGCCGTGGAGGCAGGGTTCGGGGTGGAACGCGATCTTTCCCGGTGCGAGGACCGGGGCTGCATGAAAGCGGCGGATATCCGGGCGGTCTCGGCAAAGGCCCGGGCCCGGGGCATCCCGCAGGGAGGGACCCTCGGTTCGGGCAACCATTTCCTTGAGATCCAGGAGGTCAGCGAGATTTACGATGAGGCGGCGGCACAGGCTTTCGGCCTTGAAAAAGGGCAGGTCTGCTGCATGATCCACTGCGGGTCCCGGGGCCTCGGCCACCAGGTCTGCACGGACCATCTCAAGGATCTCGAGACCGCGACAAAGAAATACCAGATTAAACTGCCCGACCGGCAGCTCGCCTGCGCACCGATCCAGTCCCCGGAGGGGAAAGCCTACTTTGGCGCCATGGCGGCCGCGGCCAACTATGCCTGGGCCAACCGTCAGTTGATCATGGATGCAGCACGCCGGCAGTTCATGCGCATGTTCTCCCTCACATACGAAGACATGCCGCTCGTCTACGATGTCACCCACAACGTCGCGAAGATCGAGGAGTACACTGTGGACGGGCACCGGGTCCCGCTCTGCGTCCACCGGAAAGGGGCGACGAGGTCGTTTGG
>Ga0153915_10005686_pt1 | contig 11616 bp, 8 predicted proteins | sample Opewatmetagenome_2_FD_107003 | JGI IMG/M metagenome (GOLD analysis project Ga0153915, IMG submission 107003) | Freshwater wetland microbial communities from Ohio, USA - Open water 3 Core 3 Depth 3 metaG | ecosystem: Environmental > Aquatic > Freshwater > Wetlands | place: USA: Ohio, Lake Erie...
ACACGGGGAGCCGAGATGATCCGGTTATCGAGGATGATGGCGATCTGCTTGCCGATGTTCTCCCCCGTGGCCTTCTCGAAGCGGCGGCCGCCTTCGGGGTTCAAGGAGAAGGACACGGCCGGGGAATTCCACTCATCGACCGACCGGCGGACGGTCCGGAGGTCCTTGCCCGAAACCGTGGCCACGCGATCAACCAGGTAGAAGCCGGCCTCCCCGCGCTTGGGATCGCCCTTGATGACCTCAGCATCCTCGGGAACCGTCCCTCCGGTCGAGGCCAGCAGCGTGGCCTCGTCCGGCGCCGGCCCGGCCCGGACAAGCTTCCATTCCAGGATGGCGGTCGTTTTGATGATGCCTTTGACGCGTTCCGGGTCCTCGATCCCGGGCAGCTCGACGACGATCCGGTCGCCGGCCATGCCCTGCCTCTGGATCAGGGGCTCGCTCACGCCCATCGCGTCGACCCGGTTGCGGATCGTTTCCAGGGCCTGGGTGACGGCCTGCTCCTTGAGGTAGCGTATCGCGGCATCCTTCATCTGGAGGCTGACATTCTCGCCGAGGAAGCTATAGTCCCATTCCTGGAAGCTCTCGTCCAGGATGCTCTTGAGGCCCCCTTCCTGGTCAGCGCCGAGGCCCTGGATCGTGAACTTCCCGATATCGCCCTTGACCATCGTCTTGAAGGTGATGTTTTTCTTCTTGAGCTGCTCCTGGAGACGGGAAATCTCCTGGTCGGTCTCGATGTTGACGGCGTCGTTCGTAATGACCTGGAGGACGAGATGGATCCCTCCCTTCAGGTCGAGGCCGAGCTTGATCTTATCCTTCGGAGGAACGAAGAGGAAGATCGAAAGGGCCGTCAGGCCGAGCGTCAGGAGCAATTTCCACTGGAGACCTTTTTTCATGGTGGGCCCTTATCCTGAGATCTTGGGAACGCCTGGCATCGGATGGCTCCGAGCTCTATTGGGATTCGCTCTTCGGCTGTCCTTGTCCAAGGATCACGGCGACGGCGCTTTTGGCGATATCGATTTTCGTATTGGCCGCGATCTTGAGCTCGATCCGGTCCGGGTAGACGCCCATCACGGTGCCGTGGATACCCCCCGAGGTGATGATGCGGTCACCCGGCTTCAACTGTTCGACCATCATCTGGTGCTTCTTCTGGCGTTTCCTCTGGGGCATGACGATCAGAAGATAGAAGATCACGAAGACGAGAAGGAAGGGAAGCAGGGCGGTGAACATGCCCACGCCGCCTTGAGGTCGGCCAGGCTGGGCGGCCTGGGATGACATTAAAAATCCTGCCATGATCATGGTTCGCTGTCCTTTAATTTATTTAAGAATTGGCGCTTAAACTCTCGATAGAAATTGAGTGCTATAGATTGCCTAATTTTGCGGAAGATGTCAAGATAAAAGAAAAGATTGTGGATGGTGTTGAGCACGGCCGAGGTGATCTCTTCGCGCTCGTAGAGATGGCGGAGATAAGCCCGCGAAAAATGGCGGCAGGTGGTGCAGCCGCAGTCCGGGTCGATCGGCCTTTTGTCCCGGGCATACTTCTGGTTTTTGATGACGATCTTCCCCCGGCTTGAGAAGAGCGTCCCGTTGCGGGCGTTGCGGGTCGGAAGGACGCAGTCGAAGAGGTCAACACCCTTCTCGACCGCCTCGAGGATATCCTCGACATAGCCCATTCCCATGAGGTAGCGGGGCTTGTCCCGGGGGATGAGGGCGTCGGCCTTCTCCAGAGTGGCCATGAGCTCGGCCTTGGGCTCTCCGATCCCCAACCCGCCGAGGGCGTAGCCGTCGAACCCGATGGAGAGGAGCTCCTCGATGCTCTGTTGCCGGAGATCCCAGAAAACGCTTCCCTGGCTGATCCCCCACAGCTGCTGTTGGGCAGGCTTCTTCTGGAAATGATCTTGGCAGCGCCGGGCCCAGAGAGAGGTCAGCTTGACGGCCTCCTTCATCCTGGCCTTGGTCGAAGGGAAAGGGAGGAAGTAGTCCAAGGCCATCATGATATCGGTGCCCAGGCTGCGCTGGATGTCGATGACATCTTCGGGCCGGAGGAAAATTTTGGTGCCGTCAAGGTGGGATGAAAACCTGACCCCCTCCGGAATCACTTTTACGAGCGAAGAGAGGCTGTAGATCTGGAAGCCGCCGCTGTCGGAGAGGATCGGTTTTGGCCAGGAGATGAAGTCGTGGACGCCGCCAAGCTCTTTTATGACTTCGAGCCCCGGCCGCAGGAAAAGGTGGTAAGCGTTGACCAGGATGAGTTGGGCGCCCAACCCCTCCACCTGTTCATGGAGGAGGGCCTTGACCGTCCCCTGGCTGGCGACCGGAGCGAAGGCGGGGGTTTCGATGTCGCCGTGAGGCGTCCTGATCTTGCCGGTCCGCGCCCCGGTGGAGCTGTCTCGGGCGGTGACGACGAAGGTCTTTCTCATGAGGCGAACCGGAAATAGATGACATCGCCGTCCTGAACGCGATATTCCTTTCCCTCCAAGCCGATGGCGCCTTTTTCCTTGGCCGCCTGGAGAGACCCAAGCTCGAGGAGCTTGTCCCAGGAGATGACCTCGGCCCGGATGAAGCCGCGCTCGATATCGGTGTGGATGGCGCCGGCGGCCTGGACGGCCGGAACATCGCGGGGGACCATCCAGGCCCTGGTCTCGTTCTTCCCGATGGTGAAGAAAGAGATCATCCCGAGCAGGCCCGGCAGCTCGCGGAAGAACCTCTCGCGGCTCAGCTCCCTGAGGCCGTACTCCGACTGGAAAGCGGCCTTTTCTTGTTCGGGGAGCTCGGCGATCTCGGCCTCGATACGGCCGCAGAAGGCGAGCACGGGCGAGCCGGTTGTTTTCCCGGACAGGATTTTCTCTGGACTCTCGAGGAGAGGGATGTCCTGCTCGTCGCAGTTGACCATGTGGACGAGAGGTTTCAAGCTCAGAAAGGCGAAGCTCCGAACCGCCTTCTCTTCGGCGGGCGGGAGGCTCAGGCCGCGGACCGGCTTTCCCTGTTCGAGCGCGGCGCGCACGATGTTGAGGAGCGCCCTTTCTTTTTCGCCCTCAGAGTCCTTGGCCTTTTTGAGGTCTTTGTCCAGCTTTTCCAGCCGCGCGGTGGCCGAGACGAGGTCCGTCAGCATGAGCTCCTCTTCCATATAATGAATATCATCCTGGGGGCGGATTATTCCCTTCGGATGCGGGATTTGGACGTCCCTGAACCCGCGTACAACATGGATGAGGCCGTCGGCCTTGCGGAGGGCGCTCAGGTAGAGGCTGTTCTTGACCTCGCCGTATGAGACGCCGGCCAGGTCGACGAGCTCGAACGATGCCGGGATCTTTTTCTTGTCCGGGGAGAGGGCGGCCACCCGGTCCAGCCGAGCGTCCGGGATCGCGCAAGTTCTCTGGTTGGGCTCGCTCTTCCCATCCTCGTAGGGATGGACCTCAACCTTGGCGCCGGAGATGAGGTTGAACAGCGTCGTCTTCCCGGTCTTGGGATAGCCGAACAGGGTGAGGTTCACGGGCCTAGTAAACCCGGTTTCTTAGGTGAAGTCAAACCTTGAGGAAATCGGGCATTTCCGCTATAGTAAGCGTTCAACCGAAGGTGAATCATGGCCAAACCCAGCAAGCCGCGCGAGAAGAGCCTGGTCCGGGAATACTTCGAGCTGATCGCCGAGACCGCTGTCTTCGTCTTCTTCGTCATGACCTTTGTCGTCCAGGCGTTCCAGATCCCGACCGGTTCCATGGAGCCGACCCTGCTCGTCGGCGATTTCCTCCTCGTCAACAAGCTCGTCTATTCGAATCCCTCGACCGCCCTCGACAAGCTCATCCTGCCGCGCCGGGACATCCGCCGCCAGGACATCGTTGTCTTCAAGTTCCCCAAGGAGCTGAACAAGGACTACGTCAAGCGCGTCATCGGCCTGGAGGGCGAAAAGCTCGAGATCAAGAACAAGCAGGTTTATATTAACGACCAGCCGATCATGGAGAGCTACAAGGTCCACAGCGACAGCCGGGTCTTAACCAAGGACGGGTACTACCATTATGACGACGCCATCCGGGACAACTTCGGGCCCGTCGTTGTGCCGCCCGGCAAGTGCTTCGTCATGGGCGACAACCGCGACAACAGCGAAGACAGCCGCTTCTGGGGCTTCCTGCCTCTGGATAATATAAAGGGAAGGCCCTGGGTGATCTATTTCTCCTACCGGGCCGAGCGTGACGCCTACACCAAGACGAGCTTACCCGAGAGGCTCAAGAAGCTCGCCAGTTTTCTGCCCAAGGCCCGCTGGGGCCGCATGCTCCGGGTCATCCACTGAGCCGGGCCGCGATCCCCTCCTCGGGCTATTCTCGGCTTCCCCGGCCGTCATGAAGGCGGCTTGATCTGGAATTCCTCATATGAGGAAATATAAATGATGGGGTTTTCGGCGATGAAATCCTCGTTAAAAAGGGAGCTCCGGACGATCCCGTCCATGTCCCGGCCGACGGGAAGGCCAAGAAAATAGAGCAGGGTCGGGGTTATGTCCACGATCCGGACGGGCTCCTCATGCCTGGCCCGGCGGACACCCTTTCCGTAAAGAAGAGCCACGCCCTCCGGGGCAAGTTCGTGATAAGCTGAGACGTCCGGGTCGCCGAGCAGGCGCTCGACGAACCTCTTCCAGAGAGGGAGGGGTTCGACCCCGAAAGACGAGTAGACGACCATGATCTCGTCTTCCTTCAGCGCGGTCAAGTACTTCCCGATCAGCCCGTCGTAATATTCATAATAGCGCTCAATTACCCTGCCGTAGCGCTCGATCTCCTCTAAGGCGATATTCCCGAATTGCTCGGGGAAGGTGTACCTGTAGAAGTAAGCCTGGACGCTGTTGAGGCCGTCGAGCCTCAGGTGGAAGACCTGGGGCTGCAGTTCGTTCCGCTCGGTGCTGGCCGCTTCCTCGGCGGCGGAATCGCGGAGGAAGGCGCTCCGTGCGACCGTGGCGAGCGACTCGCCCGGAAGGGTGGATTCGCCCAGGAGTTCGGCGGCCAGCTTTTCGGCTTTTGCGCTCGGCGCCCCCTTGGCAACGGTCAGGGGCCAGCTCCTGTCCAGGTAGGAGATGCGGTTCCCTTCGAGGATCCTCCAGAGGTCTTTGGTGCGGGCCTGCGGGTGGACCGGCGTGATCTCGAGATAGCCCAGCCGGGTAAGCTGGGTGAAAAGGAGGAACCGGGGAGCGCATTCCAGTTCCTGCTTCATATTCCAGAGGCGATAAAGAGAGCCCGAGAGAAGACGGTGCTTATACGGCAGCTTCCCCGACGAGAAAGACGCCTGCAGGCTCAGCGGCTCGGTCGGAGAAAAGCTGGAGAGCCTTCCTGAGTTCCCGTTGTCCAGGAGCCAGGAGAAGTTGGGAAGCTTCCCCGCCGAGATGAGAGGGATGAGGAAATCGAAGCTCAGCCCGTCGAGGCCGATGAGGGTGAGGCGGTTTTCGATCTTTTTTCCAAGGAGCGGTGTCGTGCCCGACCGTTCCCCGGGCATTGGAAAACGGGCCCGCTGGGTGACGACCACGGTCAAACCAAAGGAAAATAGCAGAAAATACGCCCAGAAAAACAGGGGCTTCCGCAGGCGCCGGTACCCCAGGAAAGAGAAGACCCCCAACAGGGCGAGCAGGAGGAGAACGGCCGTCTGATTGGCCATCCGCGCCTTGGCCTCGGGGCTGAAGAACGAGGAGAAATAGCGCTCGTTCATCCGGAAGATGATCAGAAAAAGGAAGATGAGCAGGGGAAAGCTCAGAGCAATGAAGGATGGCGAGATCAGGGCGATCCTGACTCCGCGGCCGATCAGGAAGCGCCAGAAGGCGAAGCCGACGAGGCAGACGACGGCGAGGATGAGACCGTAGATTGGAAAGAGGCTCAATGTGAGACGGGCCAGGAACTCCGGGCCGAAGGTCTGGTTGATATTGAGGTCAGCCACGAGAACAGCCAGGAGGAAGGCGAAGAATAGCCCGCCCAGGAGAGAATTGACAAGAGCCCGCACAAACTTCATAGGCTCTAGGATTAGCATGAAAGGGCCATTTAATCAATCCGCGCCGGGTTGAGCCGGCATCTCTTTTCCATGGGTTGACCGTCCGGGGAGAATGGCCTAAGATGGAGCGAAATGAAGGATTTAACCTCCGTCCCGCTGGAAGGCCTTGAGGGGACGATCGAGCAGATCGTCTATTACAACCCGGACAACGGCTACTCGGTCTGCCGGTTCGCCCTCGACGACGGCCGTCAGTTCACCATCATCGGGACGTTCCCGCCGCTCTCGCCGGGTGAAGTCCTCCGCGTGAAGGGCCGGTTCGAGATGAACCCGCGGTTCGGCCAGCAGTTCCGGGTGGAAAGCTTCGTCCCCATCCTGCCCTCCTCGGTCAAGGGCATCGAGAAATTCCTTTCTTCCGGCCTGGTCAAAGGGATCGGTCCCGTGCTGGCCAAACGGATCGTCAAAAAGTTCGGCCAGGACACGATCAAGGTCATTTCCGGGCACCCGAGCCGGATCCTCGAGGTCGATGGAGTCGGTGAGGTCAAGCTCAAGGAGATCAAGAAGTCGTGGGCCGAGAATCAGCACATCCGCGACCTGATCATCTTCCTCCAGGAGCACAACGTCTCAACGTCCATCGCCACCCGGGTATACCGCCAATACGGGGAAAAATCCTTCCAGGTCCTGAAGCGCAATCCTTATCAGCTCTGCCTGGACATCTGGGGGATCGGGTTTAAAACGGCCGACCAGATCGCCCTGAAGCTCGGGATGGACCCAGCCTCGGTTGACAGGGTCAGGGCCTTCATCCTCTATCTTCTTGAAAAAGCGGCCGAGCAGGGTCACGTTTTTTGTTTTGAGGATGAGGTGAAGGAGAACTGCCGCAAAGAGCTCGAGGTGGACGAGGACAAGACCGAATCCGCCTTGGCCGACCTTTTCCGGGACAAGAGGGTCGTCGTCGAACGAGCCGGCGAGCGGACAGCCGTCTATCTGCCGCACCTCTATGAGGCCCAGGAAAACGTGGCCCGGTCGCTCCTGGAGCTCGACTCCCAGCCGGCCCCGGAGCTTCCTTCGGACACGGAAAAGACGATCTGCGGCGTCGAGGGCGACCTCGGTGTGCGGTTTTCCCCGCGTCAAAAAGAAGCCATCCAGGAGTGTTTCCGGCGAAAGATCCTGGTCATCACGGGCGGGCCGGGGACGGGGAAGACGACGATCATCAGGGCCGTTGTGGCCGTCTTCAACGGCTGGGGCCGTCAGATTTTGCTGGCCGCGCCCACTGGCCGGGCGGCCAAGCGCTTGGCCGAGGCGACCGGGAAAGAAGCCAAGACCATCCATCGCATCCTGGAGTACAACCCCAAGCAAGGGCGCTTCAAGCGGAACGAGCGCCATCCGCTCCGGGGCGATGCTCTGGTCATCGATGAGTCCTCCATGGTCGACCTTCTGCTCATGAACTCCTTGCTCAAGGCCGTGCCCTCAGGGATGCGCCTCATCATGGTCGGGGACAAGGACCAGCTGCCCTCGGTCGGGCCCGGCAACCTGCTCCATGACATCATCGCATCGGGCCGGGTCGGGGTCGTGACCCTGGACGAGATCTTCCGCCAGGAGCAGGGGAGCCTCATCGTCCAGAACGCCCACCGCGTCAACCAGGGCCTCGGCCTGATCTATCCGCCGCGGGAGGACCGGGACGCCGATTTCTATTTCATCCACCACGAGGACGAGGAGAAATCCTTTCAGACGATCATGAACCTCTGCTGCTATCACATCCCCCAAAAGCTTTCCCTGCCGCCTCTCTCCCTGCAGATCCAGGTTATAAGCCCTATGTACAAGGGCAAGTGCGGCGTCGACAACCTCAACTCGGAGCTCCAGGCGCGCCTCAACCCCCATTCGGACGGGCTCAGGGTCGGGACGAGGGAGTTCCGCGTCCGGGACAAGGTGATGCAGATCCGGAACAACTATGAGAAAGAGGTCTTCAACGGCGATATCGGGCAGGTCGTCCAGGTCGACAAGACGAACTTCCGGCTGCTGGTCGATTTCGACGGCCGCCAGGTCCCGTTCGAAAAAGACGAACTGAACGACATCACCTCGGCCTACGCTGTCTCCGTGCACAAGTCCCAGGGCAGCGAGTACCAGGCCGTGGTCCTGCCGCTCCTGACCCAGCACTTCATCCTGCTGCAGCGGAACCTCTTCTACACCGCGCTGACCAGAGCGAAGAAGCTCAGTGTGGTTGTCGGCTCCTTCAAGGCCCTCCACATCGCCATTAAGAACGACAAGCCGGTCCGGCGCAATGGCGTCCTCATGGAAAAGCTGGTCCAGGGGTCTCCCTCGCTCCTCCGCCAACCTTGATTTTTGACGCCCGGTTTATCTATGATGACTCTCTCGAGGAGGTTCAGGTGAAAAAGCCGATCCCTCTGACTTTATCCCTCAGTTTGTTGGTGTTAATCGTTTCCCTGCTGGTCGCCGAGACCCTGACCGTCAAGGTCCAGTCGACCGGCCTCCGCAGCACCCCGAAGTTCTACTCGCCGGCCGTCCAGACCCTGAGCGCCGGCCAGAAAGTCGAAAAGATCGCGGTCCAGAACGGCTGGATCCAGGTGAAAACGGCCGGGGGTGTCGTCGGATGGGTGCACTCGAGCGCCGTCGAGGTCCCCAAGTTCGACCTTATGGCCTCCAACACCGCTCTTAAGACGCAAGCCTCGACGAGCGAAGTCGCCCTGGCCGGGAAGGGTTTCAACAAGCAGGTCGAAGAGAGCTACCGGGCCAAGCACAAGGACGTGAGCTTCGTTTGGGTCGATAAGATGCTCCAGATCAAGATCGCGGCTGCCAAGATCGAGGAGTTCATGAAAAAAGGCAAGCTGGGAGAATTCGGAGGCGGACGATGAGCGCGCTCAAAAGGACCGCCCTTGGTTCCCTGGCCTTTCTGCCCATGCTCCTCCTGGCCTCCTGCGCGGCCGTCCAGAGCGGCGCCGACATCCTGGCCGGTACGGGCCAGATCTCGGAGAGCGACCGGCAATCGATCGTGAAGACCAGTCAGGCGGTGAGCGCGACCTTCTCCCAGATCACGGAAGAGCAGGAGTATTATATCGGCCGCAGCGTCGCCGCTCTCATCCTCAACCAATATCCCGCCTATGACAACCCCGCCCTGAATACCTACATCAATACACTCGGCCAGGTCGTCGTTTACTCCTCGACCCGGCCGGAGATCTACGCCGGGTACCATTTCCTGGTGCTGGACTCGGATGAGGTCAACGCCCTGTCGGCGCCCGGCGGGTTCATTTTCATTACCAAGGGACTCCTCCGCCGCTGCAAAAACGAGGAAATGCTCGCCTCGGTGCTGGCCCATGAAGTGGCGCACGTCAGCGCCAAGCACGGGCTCCAGGCGATCAAGAAATCGCGGCTCGTAGACGCTTTCCGGATCATCGGGACAGAGGCGGCGCGCCGCTACGGGTCAGAGGAGCTGGCCCAGTTGACGACTGCCTTCGAAGGGTCCGTCGGCGACATCGTTGAGACCCTGGTTGTCCGGGGCTACGACCGGAAGTCTGAACTCGAGGCGGACGACCTGGCGGTCAAGTTCGATGTGGCCGCCGGTTATTCGCCCCAGGGGCTGACCGATTTTCTCCAGGCTATGACGGGCGACACGGCGGCGGCCGCTTCCGGAAAGGGCTGGTTCAAGACCCACCCCTCGGCCGAGCAGAGGTTAGAAAAGGTGAAGGGACGGATCGCCGCGCTTTCCCCCGTACCCATGGAAGCATCCGTTCGAACGAAACGATTTGAGCAGAGTGTGGCGAAGCTGAAATAGGGCGGCCGGTCGAATATGCCCAAGGGTTCGGAGTCGTTGCTTTCGAGAAGGCTCCTCCGTGGCCTTTGGGTCGCTCTCGGCGCTCTGGCGCTCGCCCTGCTTCTCCACCGCCTCCAAGTGGTCCAGCCGCTGGAATGGAAGTCCTGGGACGCCAGGCTGAAGCTTCTGGCCCGTCCACATGATGCCGGCCGGGATATCGCCCTCTTCCTCATCGACCAGGAAAGCCTCAACTTTTACGAAAAGCAGATGGCGCTGCCTTGGCCCTGGCCCCGACAGCTCTATTCCGCGGTGATCGATTATCTGCGGACCGGCGGCGCCAAGGCCGTCTTCTTCGACCTCCTTTTTAGCGAAGGCTCGAGGGCCGGGGTCGAGGATGACGAGGACATGGCCCGCGCAATGGAGCGCGCAGGCAATGTTTTCCTGGCCTTATCGCTCAGTCAAGAGGAGGAAGGGCCGGAGGCGGCTCAGCAGGCCTCCGCGCTCGGACGTTTCAGCCTGGCCAAGGGCGACCTGCCCGAGCGCTCCTATCCTTCCGCCAAATCGGCCAGCTTGCCGGTCGACGTGCTCATCGGGGCCGCCCGGGGAGCGGGGAACGTACTTTTCGTCCCCGACAAGGACGGCATCTTTCGCCGCCTTCCGTTGGGCGTGTCCTACGATGGCCTTTTACTGCCTTCGATCCCCGTCGCCCTGGCGAAATTCGCCGCGGGGGAGGCTGGACTCCATGAGGTACCTCTCGACCAGTCAGGCGCAATGATCATCCGCTACCATGGTCCGGCCGGGACCTATAAATCTTACTCCATCGCTTCCATCATCAATTCTTGGGCTCTGATCGAGGAGGGGAAGGCGCCGCAGGTGCCCCCTTCGGAGTTCTCCGGCAAAATAGTTCTTATTGGTGGCAACGCCCCCGGGATCCTCGACAACCGGCCGACGCCTCTGAGCGGCATCACTCCGGGCGTCGAGATCCACGCCACGGTGCTCGACAATCTCCTGCGGAAGGATTTCGTCAGGTTCCCGGCGTTCGCTGTCCTCCTGGTTTTCCTCCTCTTCGCCTCGCTCTTCACCGCGGTGGGGGCCTCGGTGCTCAAGAGGATCTGGCAGCTTATTGTCTTTTTTATCCTTTGCCTGGCGATCCCTTGCGGAGCCGTCTGGCTGGCTTTCCGCGCTGGGTATTGGCTGGACTTCGTCATCCCGGAGGTCGCGGTGGTCGCCGGGTTCCTTGGGGCCTCGCTTCTGAACTACAGCGTCGAGGGAAAGCAGCGCCGCTTCATCAAGAGCGTTTTCCGGCATTATCTGAGCCCGGACGTCATCGAACGGGTCATCCAGAACCCGGCCCTCCTTAAGCTGGGCGGGGAGAAGCGGGAGATCACTTCCTTTTTCTCCGATGTCGCCGGTTTCACCGCCATCTCCGAAGCCCTGGCACCCGAGGAGCTGGTCAACCTCCTCAATGAGTATCTCTCCGAGATGACCGACATCATCCTCTCGAGCGGCGGGACCCTCGACAAGTACGAGGGAGACGCCATTATCGCCTTCTGGAACGCGCCGCTCGACCAGACCGACCATGCGCTCCGGGCTTGCCGGGCCGCTATGAGCTGCCAGAAGCGCCTGGGCGAGCTTCAGTCCCGTTTCCAGGAGAAATATGGCCGCTCGGTGTCCGCGCGGATCGGGCTGAACTCCGGGGATGCGGTCGTCGGGAACATGGGCTCGGGCCGTCGCTTTGATTACACGGCGATGGGGGACACCATTAACCTCGCGGCACGTCTGGAAGGCGCCTGCAAACAATATAGAGTCCCGGTCCTTATCGGAGAGGAGACTTTCCGGCGGGTAAAGGGTGAGATCGCCGCCCGCGAGGTCGATATCGTCCGGGTCGTTGGCAAAGCCAA
>Ga0153915_10005687_pt1 | contig 11615 bp, 12 predicted proteins | sample Opewatmetagenome_2_FD_107003 | JGI IMG/M metagenome (GOLD analysis project Ga0153915, IMG submission 107003) | Freshwater wetland microbial communities from Ohio, USA - Open water 3 Core 3 Depth 3 metaG | ecosystem: Environmental > Aquatic > Freshwater > Wetlands | place: USA: Ohio, Lake Erie...
AGGGCCGCGAAGCGGGCGCCCAGCGATCCGTGCTCGGAGCGCAGGTGGCCCACCGCCGCCACCAGCGCCGCCACGTCCTCGGGGCGGTTGAAACGGTAGCGGAACCCCTCGAAGAGGCCGGGCCGGGGCGAGCGGGCGAAGCGCTCGGCGAAGGCCGCCGGCCTCGGCCCCATGGCCGCCAGCACCCGCTCCAGCTGGGGCTTGAAGAGATCGGCCCGCCCGTAGGCCAGGCTCGCCGCCAGCAGCCCCGCCACCTCGGCGTCGCCCGGATCGGGGTAGCGGCGCGGAAGCTCCACCGGATCGAAGCCGATGCGGGCGGCGGCGTCGCAACCGCGCTGGAACCGATCGAGGAGCGGCCGCAGCCGTCTGGCCCGCTCCGCCGACAGCGTGCGCGACCGGATCCGGGCCATGCCCTCTTCTATCGTCGGCGGCAGTCAGGGGCCACGAGGAGGCCGAAGCGCGACGTCGGGCCACCGTGGCGGGGATGCCGGCGGCGGAGCGGCAGACGGGAGGCCTACTGCGGGGGGCGGCGGGGACCTTCTCGCTGCGCGCAGCGAGGGAGCTGCGGACGGAGACGACCGTCAGTACGCCAGCCGCCTGCAAGCAGGCTTGGCCACGCTTCTGGGCGTGGACCCTGCTTGCCGCGGTCACGCGCGGTCGGAACCACCACCCCGATCGGCACCGGTTGCGACTTCGAGCGAGCACGGCGAGAAGGTCCCCACCGCCTCCCGCGCCCGGGTGACGAACGGTCGCCGCTCCCCGTCAGCCCCTCTTCGCGAACTCCTCCATGAAGCCGCCCAGCTCGTCCACCCACTCGGCCGTCACCGCGTTGTACATGGAGACGCGGATGCCGCCCACCGAACGGTGCCCCTTGAGCCCCACCATGCCGCGCTTCTTGGCCTCGGAGATGAACCGCTCCTCGTCGGCCTCGGTCGGGAGGCGGAAGACGGCGTTCATCACCGACCGGCTCTCCTTCTCCACCGGGCAGCGGAAGAAGGAGGGGTTCTTGTCGATGACGCCGTAGAGCCGCCTCGCCTTGGCGCGGTTCATCTCCTCGATCTTGGCGAGCCCGCCGATGCCCTTGAGCCAGGCGAGGACGTTGCGGACCATGTAGATGCCGAAGGTGGGCGGCGTGTTGTAGAGCGACTTGTTCTCGGCCGGGGTGCGCAGCTGGAAGATCTTGGGGATGTCCTTGCGGCCGCGGGCCACGAGGTCCTTGTGGACGATCACCACCACCACGCCGGAGGGGCCGATGTTCTTCTGCGCCCCGGCGTAGACCAGCCCGAATCTCGAGACGTCGAACTTCCGCCAGAGGAGGTCGCTCGACATGTCGGCGACCAGCGGCACCTTGCCCGGGTCGGGGAAGGGCCGGGCCGGGTCCACGGCGAACTGGACGCCGTGGATGGTCTCGTTGGAGGTGAGATGCAGGTAGGCGGCGGAGGGCTCCACCTTCAGCTCGCCCTGGAGCGGGACGCGGACGTAGCTCTTCGACTTGCCCTCTCCCTGGCCGGTGGTCCCGGCCAGCCGCGCCTGGCCGCCCAGCATCGCCGTCGCCAGCTTGGCCTCGGAGAAGGCCTTCTCGCCCCAGGCGCCGGTGACGAGGTAGTCGGCGCTCTGCCCCTTCTCGACCAGGTTCATGGGCACCTGGGCGAAGAGCTGGGAGGCCCCGCCCTGGATGAGGAGCACCTCGTGCGTCGCCGGGATGCCGAGCAGATCGCGGAGGAGCGCCAGCGCCTCGTCGTGGACCGCCTCGTACTCCTTGCCGCGGTGGCTGTGCTCCATCACCGACATGCCGCTCTTGGCGAAATCGAGCAGCTCCTCGCGTGCCCGTTCCAGGGCGGGGAGCGGCAGGGCGGCGGGGCCGGCGTTGAAGTTCTTGGCGCGGGGCATGTCAGGTCCTCGTTTTTGTGGTCGTGGTGGGAGGCCAAGACTACACATCGGGCCGCTCCGCCGCCACTGCCTCGTGTGGCCGTGGCCCGGAAGGCGGTCGGACCATGACCCGGGACGTGATCGCTCGGATGCGGCGCCTGCGATGGACCGGCTTCGCGCTGGTCTCGCTGTCGTTCGTCCTGTCCTTCTTCCACCGCATGGCCCCCGCAGCCATCGCCGGCGAGCTGCGGGAGGCCTTCCACGCCAGCGGCGTGGAGCTGGGCGCGCTGGCCGCCACCTACTTCGTCATCTACACGGTGATGCAGATCCCGACCGGCGTGCTGGTGGACACCCTGGGGCCGCGCCGCGTCGTCACCCTGGGCGGGCTCGTCGCCGGTCTGGGCTCGCTCCTCTTCGGCACCGCGGGCACGCTGGGGATGGCCGCCGCCGGCCGCGCCCTGGTGGGGCTGGGCGTGTCGGTGGCCTTCATCTCCCTCCTCAAGCTCAACGCGGCCTGGTTCCGGGACCGGGAGTTCGCGACGGTCGCCGGGCTCACCAACTTCACCGGAAACCTTGGCGCCGTGCTCTCGGCGGCACCGCTCGCCTGGGTCGTCGCCGCCACCTCGTGGCGCGGGGTGTTCGTGGCCACCGGGCTCCTGTCCGCCGTGCTGGGGCTCCTGACCTGGTTCATGGTGCGCGACCACCCCGGCGATGCGGGCCTGCCGTCCATGAGGGAGCTGGACGGGCAGGTCTCCCACCGGTCCCACCAGGGCCACTGGCTCGACGGGCTGTCGCGGGTGGCGAGGAACGGCGCCACCTGGCCCGGCTTCTTCGTGAACATGGGGCTGGCCGGGACGTACCTGGCGTTCGCCGGGCTCTGGGCGGTCCCCTACCTCACCGTGGTCCACGGGCTCGGGCGCGCCGAGGCGACGGTCCACACGACCGCCATGATGATCTCCTTCGCCCTCGGCGCCCTGGCCTACGGGACGCTCTCCGACCGGCTGCGCCGGCGCCGGCTGCCGGTCCTGGCGGGAGGGACGGTGTACGTGCTGAGCTGGATTCCCCTGGTGGCGGGAACGGCGATGCCGGCGGCGGCGAGCCTGGCGCTGTTCGCGGTGATGGGCCTGTCCGGTGCCGCCTTCACCGTGACCTTCACCGGCGCCAAGGAGGTGAATCCTCCGGCGCTCTCGGGGATGGCGACGAGCCTCGTGAACACCGGCGTGTTCCTGGGCCCGACCATCTACCAGCCGCTGGTGGGACGGATCCTGGACCGGGGCGGCACCGCCGTGGCCCACGCCTACTCGCGGGACGACTTCCGCCTGGGGGTCGCGGTGCTCATGGGCTTCGCCGCGCTCGGGCTGGTCTCGGCCCTGTTCCTGAAGGAGACGCACGGCAGGAACCTGGTCTCCGACTGACCGCTCCCGGGGCCGCTCGCGGCCGGGGGACCCTCTACCGCGACAGCTCGAAGACCAGGTGCGACAGCTCCGGGGCGATGAGCTTGTCCCAGGCCAGCCTCACGCCCGCGGTGGACCCGGGCAGCGAGAAGACCACCCTGCCCTGCCAGACGCCCGCCAGCGCCCGCGAAAGCATGGCGGCGCTGCCGATCTCCTGCCAGGAGAGCATCCGGAAGAGCTCGCCGAAGCCGTCGATGCGCTTCTCCAGCAGGGAGGTCACCGCCTCGTAGGTCCGATCGCGCCGGGTGATGCCGGTTCCGCCGTTGACGACGACCGCCTGCGCCCCGGCCGCGGCCGCGGCGGCGAGCGCGGCGCGGATCTGTTCGGGCTCGTCCTTCACGATCCGGTAGCCGGCCAGGACGTGTCCGGCCCCGGCGATCGCCTCCTTGAGGAAGGCGCCGCTCGTGTCCTCGGCCTCGCCACGGCTGTCGGAGGCGGTGACGACGAAGATGCGGATCGACTTCGGGCCTGCCTGGCGGTGCTCCTCGTGGCTCATGTGTTTCTCCGTCCGTCCGTTCGTCCCGAGCGTGGCGCCCGCGTCCCTCGACTTCGCTCCGCTTCGCGGAGCTCCCTACTCCACCTCCACCCACACCTCCCCGTCCACCACCTCGACCAGGTACGTCTTCTGGTCCTGGCACAGCCGGGGGCTGCAGGTGAGCGCGCCGTTCCGCACGTCGAACGTCATCTCGTGGCACGGGCAGACAACCTGGTGATCGCGCAGCTTGCCCGCCGAGAGGAGGCACCCGGCGTGGTTGCAGGTGTCGTCGAGGGCATGGACGGCCCCGTCGAGGCGGATCAGGCAGAGGTAGGCGCCACCCGGCAGGCGGTGGCCGCGCATCGCCCCCTCGGCCAGGTCGGCCGCCCTACCGAGATGGTGTCGCACGGGTCTCGTCGCCCTGGGGGATGGTGATGTCCCCGCGCGACCTCTCCAGCGCGCGCGAGATGGCCGCCGCGTCCGGGGCGTCGGGAGCGAGGTTGAGGTAGTCGGTGTAGTGCCGGACGGAGGCCCGCCGGTCGCCCAGACGGGCGTAGGCGGCGCCGAGGACGCGATGGGCCAGCGGCACCTCCGCCAGGGAGAGCGCCCGCTCGGCGTACTCCACCGCCTCCGGCGCGCGCCCGCCCCTCTCGAGCTGGGCTGCGGCCTGGCTCAGGCCGGACGGATCGTCGAGATCGAGCCGCCGGCCGGAGCCGAAGCCTTCCGGCCGCAGCGCCATCCCCAGCCGGCTCCCCGCCAGCTTCTCGCCTGGCAGCTCCACCTCCGCCGCCTCGAAACCGGGCGCGCTGGCGCGGATCCTGTAGAGCCGGGTCGCTTCCGGAACGGGCAACGTCCGCGATCCGGTGCCGGCCGGCTGGCCGTCGAGTTCCACCCGGGCGGCACGAGGCAGCACCTCGACCAGCACCTCGGGAGGGGCGAGCTCCCTCCAGGACCCGCGCTCGGCGGCGCAGGCGAGGAGCGCCGCGGCGGCCGGGACGAGGAGGGCGGAGGGCTGCGGCATGATCGAGGCGAAGGTATATAACGCCGCCGATGCTCGACAAGTCCGACGTCGCCAGGGCCCTGCGGGAGATCGGCCATCTCCTCGAGATCCAGGGGGAGAACCCCTTCAAGGTGCGCGCCTACGAGACCGGGGCGCGGGCCGTGGAGGACCTTTCGGAGGATCTGGGGGCCCTCGTCGCCTCGGGGCGCCTCACCGAGATCCCCGGCATCGGCGAGGCGCTGGCCAGGAAGATCGCCGCCCTGCACGCCACCGGCCACGTCGCCCTGCTCGACAGGCTGCGCGCCGAGCTGCCGCCCGGGATCCTCCGCCTCCTCGAGGTCCCGGACCTGGGTCCGAGGAAGATCGCCGCCCTCCGGGCCGCGCTCGGGGTCGGCAGCCTGGAGGAGCTGGAGGCGGCCTGCGCCGCCGGGCGAGTGCGGAGCGTCAAGGGGTTCGGCGAGCGAAGCGAGCGGAAGATCCTGGAAGGCATCCGCCGCCTGCGGGCCCGGGAGACGCGCACCCCGCTCGGCGAGGCGCTGGAGGTGGGGGAGGAGATCCTGGCGCACCTGCGCGCGTCACCGGCCGCCCTCCGCGCCGACCTGGCCGGATCGGCCCGCCGTTTCCGGGAGACGGTCGGCGACCTCGACCTCGTCGCCGCCACGCGCGACCCGGCGGCCCTGGCGGAACGCTTCCTGTCCTTCCCGGCCATCGCCGAGGTCATCGGGCGCGGGGACACCAAGGTGAGCGTCCGGCTGTCGCGCGGGCTCCAGGTGGATCTGCGCATGGTGCCGCCGGAGGACTACGCCACGCTCCTCCACCATCTCACCGGCTCCAAGGCCCACCACGTGAAGCTCCGGGGCCTCGCCCGCGAGCGCGGCTTCACCCTCTCGGAGTGGGGGCTCTTCCGCCTGCCGGCCGGAGGCGGCGGCCCCGCCGACTCGGAGCCCGACCCCGGCGACAAGGTGCCGGTGCGCGAGGAGGAGGACCTCTACCGGACCCTGGGGATGCAGCCGGTCCCGCCGGAGCTTCGCGAGGACGCGGGGGAGGTCGAGGCGGCGCTGGCCGGGCAGATCCCCGAGGACCTGGTCCGGATCGAGGACGTGCGCGGCATGGTCCACTGCCACACCCGCTGGTCGGACGGCCGGGCCACGGTCGAGGAGATGGCCCGCGCCGCCGAGGCCATGGGGATGGAATACCTCACCATCACCGACCACTCGCGCGTCGCCGCCTATGCCGGCGGCCTGGACGCCGACCGGCTTCGCCGCCAGTGGGAGGAGATCGACCGCGTGCAGGAGAGGGTGAAGGTGCGGCTGCTGCGCGGCACGGAGGCGGACATCCTCGAGGACGGGGCCCTCGACGTCCCCGACGACGTGCTGGAGCGGCTCGACGTGGTCATCGCCAGCATCCACTCGCGCCTGACGATGTCCGAGGCGGAGATGACCCGCCGGATCGCGCGGGCCATGCGCCTGCCGGTCTTCAAGATCCTGGGCCACGCCACCGGTCGGCTCCTCGGCGAGCGGGACGCCTATCCCGTGCGCATCGAGGAGGTGCTCGACGCCGTGGCCGGGTCGCGTGCCGCCGTGGAGGTGAACGGCGATCCCCAGCGCATGGATCTGGAGCCCCGCTCCATCCGCCTGGCCCGCCAGCGCGGCATCCGCTTCGCGCTCTCCACCGACGCCCATTCCGCCGCCGGGCTGCGGAACCTCCGCTTCGCCGTGGGCACGGCCCGACGCGGCTGGATGCGGCGCGGCGAGGTGCTGAACGCGCTGCCGGTGGAGGAGTTCCGGATGGCGGTCCGGCCGCTGGGGTGAGCCCCCGACCTCGAGCGCGACCCCTACTCGGCGTCCTCGCCTCGCCCCGCCGGGCAGAGCAGATCGCTCGCGACCCTTCCCTGGCCCACGTGCTCGCCGAGGACGCGGCGGACGCGTTCCGGATCCATCCGCCAGTAGTGGAACTCGCCCCGGACCCGCAGCAGGCGGTAGTTCCCCGGCCAGAGCGGGTCGTCGTCGTCCTCGGCGCGCTCCCTGACCACCACGTTCGGCCCGAGCTCGCAGAGGCCGTAGCACCCGCCGCGCCCCACCAGGCAGCGCTCGGCGCCGAGGCCGAGACGGGCCACCTCGGCCCGGGCGGCGTCGAAGACGGCCTCGGCGCCGCCGGCGCGGCAGCGGTCGCCCCGGCAGACCGAGAGTCGCCACCGTGCGGTCACGTCATGGAGTCTAACCGACCGGAAAGGCGCCGCAGGCGGGGCGGATTCTTGTGGCCAGCCGCGTCCCCACATACCCTCGGGACCTCTTGGCCTCCCTCCGCTCCAGGCGCGTCCAGATCCTCGGGCTCCTCTCGGTCTCCTCGGGGATGCCCCTCGGCTTCATCACCAGCACGCTGCAGATCTTCCTCCGCGGCGCCGGCGTCGATCTCAAGACCATCGGGCTGCTCTCCTCGGTATCGTTCCCCTGGACGATCAAGTTCCTCTGGTCGCCCCTGGTGGACCGCTACGCCCTCCCCCGCCCGGGGCGCCGCCGAAGCTGGATCCTCGCGACCCAGCTCGCCCTGGCCCTGACCCTGGGGGGCCTGGCGGCCTATACGGCCCGGGCCCTGGTCGCCGACGCCTCCGGGCGCGCCGTGCTCGCGGCGGGCGCCGCGGGCGTCATCGCCGTCATCGCCCTCCTCTTCGTCTTCCTCGCCGCCACCCAGGACATCGCCCTCGACGCCTACGCCGTGGAGGTGCTCGAGCTCGACGAGCAGGGGCCGGCGAGCGGCCTGCGCATCATGTGGTACCGCATCGGGATGCTCGTCTCCGGGGCGCTGGCGGTTTTCGCCTCGACCTGGCTGCCCTGGCCGGTGATCTTCGGAGGGCTGGGCCTCCTCTTCGTCCTCTTCATGGGGCTCACCCTGGCGGCCCCCGAGCCGGAGCGGCCGGCGGCCCCGCCCCGCTCGCTCCTCTCGGCGGTCTGGGAGCCGCTCGTCACCTGGTTCCGGCGTCCCGACGCGCTGGTGGTGGCCCTGTTCCTCGTCCTCTACAAGTTCGGGGACAACCTCGGCCTCTCGATGGTGAACCCCTTCCTCAAGGACCTCTGCTTCTCCAACGCCGAGATCGGCCTCGCCGTGAAGACCATCGGCACCGTCGCCGTCATCCTCGGATCGGGGCTGGGGGCGGCCCTGATGACGCGGATGGGGCTGGGGCGCGCCCTCTGGATCTTCGGCCTCGCCCAGGCGGCCGGGAGCCTCCTCTACGCCCTGGTCGCCGCCACCCACCCCGCGACCATCGACATCGCGCTCTGCTCGGGCGCTCCGGTCTCGGGGCTGACACGGGCCGCCACCTACGTCGCCATCGCCGGCGAGTACGCCTCGCAGGGCATGGCCACGGCGGCCATGGGGGCGCTCATGCTGCGGGTCTGCCAGAGGCGCTACAGCGCCACCCAGTACGCGCTCCTCTCCAGCCTCTTCGGCCTCGGCCGGGTGGCGAGCGGCCCGCCGTCCGGCTGGCTCGCGGAACAGCTCGGGTACCGGACCTTCTTCCTGGTCGCCATGGCCTGCGCCATCCCCGGCCTGCTGCTGCTGCAGCGCATCGCTCCCATCGGCCAGCGGGAGGTGCTGGCGGCCCCCGGGGATCCGGACCCCGCGGCGTAGCCTCGCCCGGCCGCCCCGGGTTAGTCTCCCCGCGTGCCCCTCTTCTCCCGCCGGCTCCCCCACGTGCTCACCCGCGCCGATCTGGCCATGCTCGTGGCTCCCACCTACGCCAAGGCGCTGTCCGTCGACGAGGAGGAGGCCCTGGAGCGGATGACGCGGGCCCTGGAGCGGCCCGGGGTGGCGGACGATCTCTACCGGGGCATCTCCGAGGCGCTGCGGCAGGCGAAGGGGCCGCGGACGAGCGAGGACGAGCTCATGGACAAGCTCTCCAAGGGCGTCCAGGCGCGCCGCGCGCGGGCCAAGGCGGCGCCGTCCACGCCGGCGCTCTCCGCCGTCATGGTCCGGGTGAACCTGGAGCTCGGGCTGGCCCCCGAGCAGCTGCGGGCCACCCTGGAGAGCGAGAAGGGCCGCGCCCTCCTGGAGGAGGGGCTGAGCGCGCTCGGGCAGCACCTCCTGAAGGACCTGCTGCGCGGCTGAGGCCGCTGCCTCGCTCTACATCCGCCCGAGCGCCAGCTTCACGAGCTTCGTGCCCATGGTCTTCTGATCGCCCTGGACGAAGTTGAACTTGATGGCGATGGCCTTGTCGCCCTTCTGCGCCATGAAGGTGTGCATCACCGGGCTCCACATGGCGCGATCGCCGATGCCGGACACCGGGGCGAAGCCGGGCAGCCCCTTCATCTGGTCGTAGGCGCCCTGCGCGTACTTGAAGTAGACGGTGACCTGGTAGCCGCCCGCCTTGTGGGCCCAGCCGCACTGGCTCGTGTCTCCGTCCACGCCGACCGGGACGCCGTCCGCCAGCGGGACGCCCGTGATCTCCCGCAGCTCCTTGGTGGTCACGGTCCGGCAGGCCACGTTCTCGCCAGCCCATGCCCCTCCCGCCGCGAGGAGGAGGCTCCCCAGAACCGCGCCGCGAAGTGCTCTCGTCACGTGACGCTCCTTTCGTCGACCTGCGCCCAGGACCCGCGGAGCATGCGCCCCGGGATCGTGCCAATCAACGGTAGTGCGTCTCCGGTAGTGCGTCTCCGGTCGATCGCCGTCAACGAGGCGGGCGCCTACGCCCCGCCCCGACCCTTGGCCTCCTCGGCCAGCGCCTTGACCGAGAATCCGGGCGTCTGCGATCCCTCGTCGCTGGCCACGGTGTGGAAGGGGCGGGCCCTGGCCTTCATGGCCTCGAGCTGCCGCGGCGGGATGCCAGGGGCCTCGCGCCGGAGCCAGGGGTCGTAGCGGTAGGAGACGGCCGGCCCGCGCAGGAGCCGCGTCTCGTCGAGGACCTGCTCGCGCCGGCCGTAGCTCGGCAGGGCGTGCTCCCCGGTGTCCATGCGGATGGCGTCCTTGGGGCAGGCCTCGACGCAGAAGCCGCAGACCACGCAGCGCAGCTCGTCGATGACGAACTTCTTCGGGTACTTCTCGATGGGATCGCCCTCCACCTCCGCCGCCTCGATGTAGATGCACTGGGCCGGACAGGCGGTGGCGCACATGTAGCAGGCCACGCAGCGGGGCCGGCCGTCCTCGCGCGGCACCAGCCGGTGCAGCCCGCGGTAGCCGGGCGGATAGGGGACCTTCTCCTCGGGGTAGGCGAGCGTGGCGTTGAGCGAGCCGCGCCGGGTGCGCTCCAGCACGTCGGGAGTGGTCTCGCGCCCGAAGAAGAGGTTCCGGAAGAAGTGACGGGAGACGATCCCCAGACCGCGGATGATCTCCGGGAAGTAGACGCGCTCGCGGAAGGTGACGGGGCGATCATCGGGGAAGTGGTAGGGCATGGCGGTCAGTGTCCGGCGGGGACTGGGGCGGCGTGCCCGTGGTCGTCGTGGCCGGCCGGCTCCGGGGAACGGGCCACGGCCACGGTGAGGACCGCGATCCCCGCCATCTCGGCGACGCCGATCCAGGTGACCACCTCGAGGGAGCCGGGGCGGTCGAGGAGGAAGGCGGCGGCGGTGACGAAGGCGTTGGCCAGGGCGGTGGGGAGCAACATCTTCCAGCAGAGCCGCTGGATCTGGTCGTAGCGGAAGCGCGGCAGCGCCCAGCGGACGGCGAACTGCAGGTAGCAGAGGAAGAGGACCTTGGCGAGGAAGATGGCCGCGCTCACGGCGCCGTAGGCCAGCGGAGAGCCAACGAGCTCGCGGAGCCGCTCCGGGGAGACGAGCAGCGGGTGACCGCCGCCGAGGAAGATGGCGGTGATGATCCCGGCGAGGATCACCACCTCGACGAACTCGGAGAGCATGAACATGCCGAACTTCATCCCCGAGTACTCGATGAAGTAGCCGATGATCTCGCTCTCCCCCTCCGGCAGGTCGAAGGGGGCGCGCTTGGTCTCGGCGAAGGCGCTGGCGAAGAAGACCAGGAAGCCGACCGGCTGGAGGAAGAGGCCCCAGGCCGGCAACCAGCCCCAGACGGCCTGCGCCTGCGCCGCCACCATCTCCTCGATGCGCAGGCTCTGGAAGACGACCATGGTGCCGACCAGCGACATGCCCAGCGACACCTCGTAGCTGATCATCTGGCTCGAGGCGCGGACGCCGCCCAGCATGGCCAGCTTGTTGTTCGAGGCCCAGCCGGCGAGCGTGGTGCCGTAGACCGCCAGCGAGGCGATGGCGAAGAGGTAGAGCAGGCCGGCGTCGGGGCTGGCCACCTGGAGCGCCACCTGGTAGCCGAGGACCTGCACCTTCGGCCCCACCGGCACCACCGCGAAGAGGGCGAAGACCGGGGCGAAGGCCAGGACGGGGGCAAGGTTGTAGAGCGCCCGCGAGCGGGCCTCGGGCTGGACGTTCTCCTTGGTGAGCATCTTCAGGGCGTCGGCGACGAGGAAGGGCATTCCCCCGAGGGTGGCGCCGAAGACCTTGATGCGGTTCGGCCCCATGCGGTCCTGCATCATCGCCGACCACTTGCGCTCGGCCACCACCAGCGCCGCCGCGGTGACCATCACCACCACCAGCATCAAGGTGAGGAGGTTCGCCACCGCGGCCCCGTACTCCGGCGGCCCGCCCCAGCTCACCGAGATGCCGGCGGCGAAGCCGGCGAGCAGGTAGAAGCCGGCGCCGAGCGCCACCAGCGCCACGGCCAGGCCGCCGAGGAAGACCACCATTCCCACGAATCGCGTCACGGTGCCGGTCTCCTATGAGGTCTTGGCCAGGGCGCGCAGGGCGTCCTCGCCCATGTCGTGGGGAACCCGCTCGCGAAGGCCGGGGAGCCGCCCGTC
>Ga0153915_10005688_pt1 | contig 11615 bp, 11 predicted proteins | sample Opewatmetagenome_2_FD_107003 | JGI IMG/M metagenome (GOLD analysis project Ga0153915, IMG submission 107003) | Freshwater wetland microbial communities from Ohio, USA - Open water 3 Core 3 Depth 3 metaG | ecosystem: Environmental > Aquatic > Freshwater > Wetlands | place: USA: Ohio, Lake Erie...
CCATGTAACAAAACCGAAGATAAAAAACAAAACACCTATTATAGTTATCGGCAACAAATAACCGCCGGATGCTTTCTTATTGTTGTTTGCGTTTGTAGTCATAATTATTTCCAGTTGACTGAATAAATACTTCTATTTCTTTACAAAACCATTTTTCAAAGCTGATAATTTAAAATCATTTTCTACGGACAATAATTCCGCAATAAATTTTAGGCAAAGTTAATTAAAGAAAAGAATGGCGATAAATAAAATGCTGTGAACGCACAAATTTTACTGTGAGTTTGACAAATAATGTCGGAATCGTGGTCTAGAAGAAAAGCTTTTTCTTCAGTTTTGCAAGGTAACGCTGGCTAATTACAAAAGGCTGATTAATGCTTTTTAAATAAACCACATAAGACCTGGAATAGAATTTTTCAACTCTATCAACGTATTCAAAATTAATTATAGTTGAACGGTGAATTCTTATAAACATTGTATCAGGTAAAACGCCTTCCCATTCCCTAAGAGATTTACGAATAATTACTTTCTTAGAATTATTTAAATAAACATTTGTGTATTCGTTAAAAGCAGTGATGCATTCAATATCATGGATTTTCACAAACTGCGGTTTGTTGCCCTCTGTAATAAATAAATGTTCGTCGATGTTTTTTTTAATTTCTGTCTCTTTATAGTTTGTTTTAAGAATAGCATTATCTTTTTTCTCTCCATTACAATTGGAATCGGATTTTATGGAAATAATTTCATCTAAAATACTTTTCATTTTTTCAGCAGTATTTTTCAGCTTAACAACATGTTCAGATTTTTTTTTGTTATTAAGTTTTCGTTTGATTGACAATGCTTCGAATATTTTTAAGATTGTTTCATATTGTTCTTTAAAATTAACCAGGATTACGGATGATATTTTTTGCTTCAACTCGTCTATATCGTTTCCCTCGGTTGATATTTTTTCTCCCGAAGGGATATTATTTCTTTTGGTATTCATCTTATTATTTCTAAACTATACTTTCAAAAATATCTTTTTCTTATAAAGAAAATAAAACAACAGCCATTGTAAAACAATCATAAAACATACCTGCAAAACCGGTTGAAATCCTTTATCGAAGAATTGAATAAATCCACCGAAGATTTTTCCAACCGGGATAGTATAATCAATTAGTACGCTTCCGAGATAAATAGTAATTGAATTCATTCCGATTACAACAAAAAAGAAAGCCCATTTCACAAATTTCAACACATCAATGATTAGATAAAAAATACTCAGAAGCAGTATAGACCATCCTGCAGTGTGAAATACGAAAGAGCTTGTCCATAAATTTTTATTTATTGGCAAAACAATATTCCAGATTAAAGAAATGATAAGGAATATAATTGCGACGGCCAACATATAAAGGACCTTTTTAACTTCGCTGATTGTTTCTTTTTTTATAAACGTACCGGTGAGTACGCCAAGCAACGCCGTTGCAACAGCGGGAATTTTCACAAGCCATCCTTCGGGATCGCTCACTCCGAGGTATAATTGTCCCGGCAAAAACATTCTGTCAAAAAAGGCGTTTATACTTCCTTCGCTCGTTAATATTCCCGTGCCGAATCCGGGTACAGGTATTAATGTTTGAATTGCCCAATAACCGGCCAGTATTCCTGCAATCCAATAGATTTGTTGTTTCCAGTTTGTGTTCAGAAATATTACTGCCGCAAAAAAATATGCAATCCCAATCTGGGCGAGAACACTTGCAAATCTGATGTGCAAAAAATTCCAATCGGCAAGCCCGTTATAAAATATACCGAGCAATATTAAAAGCACAACCCGTTGAGTGACTTTTAAATATATTTTTTTCTTTGAAACTCCCTTTTCCAATTGTCGGCTTAATGAAAACGGCATTGCAACACCTGCCAAGAAAAGGAAAAGAGGAAATATTAAATCATAGAAATGGAAACCGTTCCACTCAACATGATCAAATTGCGGAGCTATCGCCGCCATCCACGACCAGCCGGTATAATCTTTAAGCGAATAAAACAATGATTGCCCGCCCGTAATCCAAAACATATCAAAACCGCGAAGGGCATCAAGCGAAATCAGTCTTTCTGATTTGGTATTATTCATATTCATACTCATGAATTTTTCAATATTATAAGAAAATTAATTTAGAGAATTATTTTATATCAAAGATATTAAGAAAGAAATCTTTTTCCTTCTCAAGCTGTTTCAGTTTTTCCTGTTCGTCATTTTTCTCGCAGGATTTTTCTATTTCCTGATAAAAATCTTCTGATTTAATTACAGCACAACTGTTTGCTTTGGCATAATTCATAATTTTGTGATCGGAAGAAATAACGGCAATTAATTTTGGATTTTTCGAATTATCTATTTCCTCGCAAATCATAAAATCCGAGTTTCTTTTTTCAGAATAAATAATTCGACCTTTCGAAAAATTCAAGGCGGTATTTGGATGTCCGTCCAAATGCAATGTTGCTTTTAGTTTTTTACCCGCGAAATAATTATTAAGCATATTTACCAAACCCTCGCGGCTTCCCTGTTTATTTTTTTTCTGAAGCTCTTTCAGAGATTTTATTTTGCCTATTAAATTATTCCCGTCAATTATGTAATGAATCATTTTTTTACTTATTTCTTGAATTGTGATTAATAAACCGTAACTCTGTAATTCTTCAGTTCTTTATCGAACATTTTTGCATTGCCGACAAATGAATCGAGAAGTTTCCAAAATTTTTTACCGTGATTTAACTCGACAGTATGAGCCAGTTCGTGAAGTATAACATAGTCAATCAAATGATCCGGCAACCGCATCAAGTGAATATTTAGATTAATATTTTTCCGCCGGGAACAACTTCCCCACCGCGTTCTAACATTTTTTACAACAACATTTTGAAAAACCAATCCATATTTTTCCGCAAGTTTTTGTACCCGCAACGGCAAATATTCAATTGCCTCAATTTTCAGCGCGCGTTCAATTCCTTTTCTAATCGCCGACTGCAATTCCTCGACTTCAACATTCATGTTGAAGGGATAGCTCACATTTATTTTTCCATTTTGAACGCGGACAGAAATATTTTGTTTGTCATTTTTATTTAGAACAAGTCTGTGAAATCTAGTTCCGTAAGTTTCGTCTTCGGTAAATTTTGTATGACTTTTTTCAATTTCCCGAACTTTTGAAAGATGTTTTATCACCCAATCTTTTTTCTGAACAACAATTCTCTCCGCTTCGGAATAACTTACATAATTCGGTACGGTTACCTTTACCCCTTTCAACGGACGAACCGATATACAAACATTCCGCGCTCTTTTACTTTTAACAAAAATTACCGTTCCGATTCCACCAAGATTTATTTCGTGCATATATTATTCAATCACAGTAAACGAAGTTTCTTTAACATCAACGGAATTTCCGCCGATGAATATATTAAAATCACCGGGCTCAACAACATAATTCATATTGATGTCGTAGAATTTTAATTTCTCCGGTGTGATCGTAAATTCAACTTTTTTTGTCTCGCCGGGCTTCAACGAAATTTTTGTAAAATCTTTTAATTCTTTAACCGGACGCGTAACACTTCCAACCAAATCGCGGATATAAAGTTGCACAACTTCTTTGCCTTCAAACGAACCGGCATTTTTTACGTTGACAGCAACCTTTAAAGATTCGTCTTTTCTGATTTGCGATTTACTTACAACCGGATCAGAATATTCAAAAGTTGTATAACTCAAGCCATAGCCAAATGGATACAATGGCGAGTTATCAAAATCCAGGTAAAACGAAGTGAACGGATCATTCGGATTATACGGACGGCCGGTATTTTTATGGTTATAATAAATTGGTATTTGTCCCACACTGCGCGGAAATGTTACGGGAAGTTTTCCGCTTGGATTGCAATCGCCAAACAAAACATCGGCAACCGCATTGCCTGTTTGAACTCCGCAGAACCAAGTTTCCACAATAGCGGCAACATTATTTTGTAGCCATGGAATTGTAAGCGGTCTTCCGTTCATCAAAACAACAATAATCGGCTTTCCGGTTTTATTAAGTTCTTTTATCAAATCTTCCTGAACTCCAGGCAAATTTAATTCCACGCGGGAACGGGCTTCGCCGCTTATGTGACGTCTTTCTCCGACGACGACGACGACCGCTTCGGCCTTTTGAACAGCATCAACAGCTTTTGAAAATTCGTTTTTATCGCCGCCTGAAATTTTGCATCCTTCAACAAAATCGATTTTTACTTTATCGAATAATTTATTTTTTATTCCTTCCAGAACTGTAACGACATCATTAGCATTTCCTTGCGCCGCCCATCCGCCAAGAGGATCGTCTTTAGAATTTGCCAATGGTCCGATTAAAGCAATTCGTTTTAAATCTTTTCTTATAGGAAGAGTATTTTTTTCATTTTTTAAAAGTACAATCGATTCAAGCGCAACTTCTTTTGCAGCTTCAACAATTTCTTTACTACCCAAAGTTTTCTTTTCGCGTTCAACATCACAGTACTTGTATGGATTTTCGAACAAACCGAGTTTGAACTTTGCAATCAAAATCCGCCGTGCGGCATTGTTAACAAGTTCTACATTTATTTTTCCTTCATTCACAAAATCAATAAGATAATTATGATATCCGCCCGATTCCATATCCATATCTACCGTAGCTTTAATTCCAAGTTCGGCAGCTTGTTTTAAATCTTTTGCTACTCCATGAACAATTAATTCACCTATTGAATTCCAATCGCTGACAACAAAAGCATCACTTTTCCATTCATCGCGTAAAATTTTCGTCATCAAAAAATTATTGGCGGAAGAAGGAACCCCGCCGATTTCATTGAACGACGCCATCAAAGAACCGGCACTGGCTTCGACAGCGGCTTTATAGGGAGGCAGATAAATTTCACGTAAATTTCTTTCCGAGATATCAACAGTGTTATAATCTCTTCCACCCTCAACACCGCCGTATGCGGCAAAATGTTTTACACATGCAAGTATCGAACTTTTATCCGTAAGATTTTTTCCCTGATATCCTTTAACTCTTGCTACAGCCATTTTAGAACCAAGATACGGATCCTCTCCGCTGCCTTCCATAATTCTTCCCCATCGCGGATCGTGTGTAATATCAACCACCGGGCTGAATGTCCAATGAATTCCAGCTGATGAAGCTTCTTCTGCTTGGCATCGCGCAGATTTTTCAACCAATTCCGGATTCCATGAACTTGCTTCGGCAAGAGGAATCGGGAACTGTGTTCTGTACCCGTGAATAACATCAAGTCCAAATAACAATGGTATTTTCAAACGGGATTCTTCGCAAGCAATTTTCTGAATTTGTTTAATCTTTTCAGCCCCTATAACATTAAACAAAGATCCTATTTCCCCTTTTTTAATTAACTCTTCATAACTTTCTTTCGGATGATCTGTTTTAGCGCCGGTACTAAAAAAACCGCTGTATTGAATAAGCTGTCCAACCTTTTCTTCAAGCGTCATCAATGAAAGAAGAGAGTCGGCGCGTTGTTCAATTGTCTTTTTCTGTGCAAATATGATAGACGCAAAGCATAAAACAAGAATAATAATTTTTTTCATTCATTCACCTTATATCAAGTTATAGTGATCTATAAAAGATAAAAATATTTGTGAACCACGATGACTTAAACTTGGACTTTCTTCTTTAATTTAAAATAATATTTATAGATAAAAGAGAACCTTATTTCTATTGAAGCAACGCCGCAATAATACTGAAAGCAAAAGCAAATCAAAAGTCGGCGGAATGGGTTAAAATATTATTTCGCGCATTCGGAATTACATGTTCAAAGAATATGGAAGGATAATGGATAGGAATATATCCGGCTCATAAAATTTTTATCGACTATGTTCTACCGGCAATCTTTTTTTTCGTTTATGTAACCCGCAATATCTACAAGCGGGGCAACGCAAATGTTTTTCTCGTTCTCTTTAAGGAAACGCAAAAGTTTATTATGCTCTTCCAATGCAACATTAATACTGTGACCGCCTCCGATTCCATGAAAAAGAAAAACAATTAGCGAATTATTTTTCATTGCCTGCTTTACCAAATCTATCATTTCCTCTCCGGATGCATTGATCATGGCATATGAACCAATGTCGCTTATATCAACTTCGTTAATTGAATACATAATTCCGTTCACACCTCGCGCGGCAACAAATTCATCTTTTATTTTATCCCAAATATTTTCATCGCCGATTTTTTTATCTCCGCATGTATATGCAAAAGTTCTTTCGCTTTTTCCATCAACAGCTTTTAATAAAGTATTATTTACCTTAATTTCATCAACAAGCCGCTGCATAGAATAAATATCCAAATCATAATCTGCACCGACCCAATCTCTTTTCATCGATTTACCGAAACACGGATGAAACAACGTATGATTGCCAAGTTCGTGACCGTTCTTTGCTGCGGTTCTCCATTCATCCATTCTATTATTTAAACAAGTCGAGTTGCCGGGAATATAGAATGTTCCTTTGAAACCAAGCGAATCCAAAGCCGGGATAACATTATCAAGATGAACATCAAGGCAATCATCATACGTCAAACAAACTATAGCTTTATTTTGAACATCCATAAGATTTTGAGCTCCAATCCTGCAAACAAAGAGAAAGCTAAAAATCAAAATAAAGAAACTGGTTTTTATAGTGCAGCAATATTTTTTCATATCATCCTTTGCCCAAAAGATTATTTAAAATAATCTATGGCGTTTTCTTAATTAGTCTTCACGGTTTCCCAAAATATATTAATTTTTTCCGAACTTACCGCGGGAGGCATCCCACCACCGCAGGACATTATTATATGCGTCCTATCTTCCAATGATTTTATCAACTCGTTCGTTTTTTGGACAACGTCTTCGAGTGTTCCGTTTGCAAGTACATCGCGCGGTGGGATATTGCCGAGCATTGTAACTTTATTTTGTGTCATTTGTTTGAGCTCATTCAAAGTAACATCAAATCCCATGTTAAAAAGATTTACTCCCATTTCAGGTAAGTATGGCGCAGAAACTCTGCACGGCGCATCATTGTGTAAAAATTTAACAGAAACATTCACGTCATATAATTCTTTGAAATACGGAAGACCGAATTCACGAAATTCAGGCTCACCCATAAAACCGATTATATCGTCAAGCATTAAAATTCCATCGATCGTTGGAAAAGTTTCCCGTTGGAGCTGATGCCATTCCTTTAAAAAATTTGTAATCTTTCTCATCAATGCATGAACTTTATCCGGCATCATCATCATCGTAGTTAAAAATTCCGTTGCGCCCATCAAATAACTTGCAATATTCAAAGGTCCGCGCGAAACCGAGAAACGGATTTTATGACTGGCTTCTTCAATTTTGGGTTGAGCTAATTTTAAACGGTTCAGCATAAACGGTAAAAGACCGTCTGTTTTGGGATTTGGTTCCGGCAATTCATCAATTTCACTCGGCGAATTAATTACTTTATGTGCGTGAGGAAATTCATTTGTTGGAAAAACACACCGCGCACCGAAAGCAGACGGCTCCGTGCACATTCCAAACTCCGACCAGAAACCCGGAAGAAACATAACATCGGGGAAATCTTTTAACGCTTTTAAATTTGCATTTACCCACAGCTCATCGTTTGTAAAATAATCGAGAATATTTATTCCATACCAATTCGGCAACCACGGGCAATCAATTATGAATCCGACAGGCAAAGGATTTACTTTTTCACCTTTCAAAACTTTTTTTAAAATATCCCATTGTTGATCTGTCATTATGTTTTTCCTTTCGATTTATAAAAATCAATTGTTTTTAACAGAACGCTTTGAGCGGTATGTACAGTTTTTTTGATTACATCCGTCGCACAGGTAATCATTAAACTTTACTTTGGAACCGATTCCAATTATTCCACTCACAGATTTAATTGGAGCCATCAATGCGGATTCCGATAATGTTACTCCGCAAAAATTATCCGGCAATAAAGAAAAAAGAAGATGCTGTTCGGACACCGCCCAATTGCAATAACCGGGACTATATCTATTCGTAACCTTCGATCCGTTTTGCAGCATTTGTTTTTTTATTTGATCATGTAAAATATTTGCGACTGTTTCCGCCGCCGCGGACGCGACAATATCAACAAAATAACCGCGTATTGCATCTCCGCTGAACATTAATTCTTTCGACCATTTTTCCATCGCGCTGCCGATTGAACAAACAAACAATGCTGCTTCATCAGCTTCTTTAAATTCCGCTGCAACTATTTTATCAGTGTTAAAGAATACACCTCCGATAGAGAGTCCGTCTTTTCTATCACTTTTTTCTGTCTTTAGAATTATATAACCTGCGCGGATGTTGCATTTTTGAGGAACTTGTAAAATTATTTCATTAATCATTTCTTCGAAGTGGGCAGGCATTTTGGCTTCAGAATAACCAAGTATAAATCGGATATCCTTCAAATCAATAATTACATTTTCCGGATTTATTTTTATCTCAAAGATATTATTATCCATTCCCGAATTGAATAGAAGCATTTTATTTTTTTATTTCTTTGGCAATAGCTTGGATATGTTCCGGTGTAGTGCCGCAGCATCCGCCGATTATATTTGCCCCGCATTTTAAAATATCATTTATTCTGGCAGCCATCATTTCTGGAGTTTCAGGAAAAACAGTTTGTCCATCTTTGTAAATAGGCAATCCGGCATTAGCATGAATAAGAACCGGAGTTGAATTATCGAAACTGCGGATATCACGGACAATTTCAATCATCTGTTCAAATCCGTTACCGCAATTAGCGCCGATTATATCGGCGCCTGCGTCCTTAATTGCCGTTGCCATTTCCAACGGCGTAACACCCATCATGGTTCTATAATGATCGCCCATCTTTTTTTCGAATGTAAACGTGCAGACAACTTCAAGTCCCGTTGCTTCTTTTGCGGCTTTCACCGCAATAGAAGCTTCATCAACGGCAGACATTGTTTCAACGCAAATTGCATCAACTCCGCCGTTTTTTAAAGCTTCGGCTTGAATTGCAAATCCGTCGAACAATTCCTGTTCGGAAACTTCCCCCATCATTAACATTACTCCCGAAGGCCCCATGGAACCTAGCACAAAATGATCATCGCCTGCGGCTTCCCGAGAAATAGCTGCGGCGGCTTTATTCAATTCGATTGTTCTTTCATTTAAATCATAGTGAGCAAGTTTTAACGGATGACCGCCGAAACTATTTGTTAAAATCATATCGGCGCCAGCGTCGATATAACTTTTTGCAATCGCAAAAACATCTTCGCGATGAGTTAAATTCCAAAGTTCAGGACATTCGCCGGGCTGCAAACCGCGTTTGTGTAAAAATGTTCCCCACGCGCCGTCCGATACAAGTGCTTTTCCTTTTTTTATTTCAGATAAAAGAGATTTCATTTTCACCGGTATTTTTTATGCACATAAACTCATTTGGTTTAAAAATTCAACCGCGCCCTGCGGGTTGGACGCATAACCGTCCGCCCCCATTTCTTCCGCCGCTTTCATAGAAAGAGGCGCGCCGCCAACAATTATTTTTATGGAAGGAAATTCAGATTTAATTTCTTGAATTGTTTTTGCCATGTTTGCCATCGTTGTTGTGAGCAATGCGCTTAAACCAACTATCGAATCCGGATTTTCTTTTATCTTCTCAATAAACTTTATAGATTTTACATCAACGCCAAGATCGATCACCTGCCAGCCGTTTCCCTCGACAACCATTGAAACTAAATTTTTTCCGATATCATGAAGATCTCCGGCGACAGTACCAAGTATAAATTTGCCTTTTGGTTTTACAACTCCCGCTTTAAAGAACGGCTTTAAGTGAGCCATCACCGCATTCATTGCTTTAGCCGCCATTAAAAGTTCCGGTACAAAAACTTCATTTCTTCCAAACCGTTCGCCGATTTTATGCATACCATCGTTGCAAGCAAGTAAAATTTCATCCGGACCGATTGATGCATCTAGCGCTTGCTTTGTTAATTCATCCGCGCCGTCCTGGCCTTTCATATCTCCCGGGAAAGGCGAGGTTTTATTTATTTTACCTCTTTCCACACAAACACTTATTTTTTGAATTAATTCATCCATATAAAAACCTTTGCTACTCTTGATTTAATAATTATTATCGACATAATTGAACCGTTTCAATAATATCGAATTGACGAACTAAAGGCAAGAAGAAAAGCATTTTACTCCGAATAAACTATCTATATATAATTGTTAAAATTAGCAAAAAAGCACAGAAAAACGATGAATGTTTGCAAATTTGTAAATTATCGTTCAATTTCATAATATTATTGAATCGTTTCAATAGTTTTTGTTTTTTCTAATTTTGTCATCTGATTAGTTCAATAAATTCTTATTCATAGCTACATTCTATAACACTAAAGGAAACAATATGAATTATATTAATTCACTCTTTAATATAGAGAATAAAGTTGCAGTTTTAACCGGCGGCGGCGGCGTGCTTGCCGGTGAAATGGCAAAAGCATTTTTAAAAGCCGGCGCTAAAGTGGTTCTGCTCGATATTAATGAAGATAATTTAACAAAGAAAATCGATTCACTAAAAGACATTTCCGGCGAGATCGTTGGCTTTAAATGCAACGTTCTCGATGAAAAAAATCTTCAAGATATCCGCGATAAAATTGTAAAAAAATATAACCGCATTGATGTCCTCGTTAATGCCGCGGGTGGAAATATGGCCGGCGCAACAATCGGAGTTGATCAAACAATTTTCGATTTAAAAATGGATGATTTTAAAAAAGTTACGGATCTGAATTTAAACGGCACTGTTCTACCGACTTTAATTTTTGGGAAAACAATGTCCGAACAAAAAAGCGGTTCGATAATAAATATTTCTTCGATGGCAACTTTCCGGGCAATAACCCGCGTGGTAGGTTATTCGGCAGCAAAAGCTGCGATTGATAATTTTACAAAATGGATGGCTGTTGAACTCGCTTCGAAGTACGGAGGCGGAATAAGAGTTAACGCCATTGCACCCGGCTTTTTGATTACAGAACAAAATAAAACTCTCCTGACAAACGAAGACGGCTCTTTAACTCAAAGAGGAAAAGATGTTTTGGCAATGACTCCATTTAAAAGATTCGGCGAGCCGGAAGAATTGGTCGGCACAATTCTTTTTCTTGCGAGCGATGCCGCAAAGTTTATTACCGGCACAATAATTCCTATCGACGGCGGTTTTAATATTTTCAGTGGTGTGTAAAAAAGGGGAAAATGATGTTAACTTTTGAACAAACCTGGCGATGGTTTGGTCCGCACGACCCATTCTCGCTAAAAGAAATAAAACAAACCGGCGCAACTGGAATTGTTTCCGCACTTCATCATGTTCCGGTTGGAGAAGTTTGGACTGTTGAAGAAATTTTAAAAAGAAAAAAAATTATCGAAGACGAAGGTTTAAAATGGTCTGTCGTGGAAAGTCTTCCTGTTCATGAAAATATTAAAAAGAGGAAAGACAATTACGCACAGATAATTGAAAACTATAAAATATCTTTGCGCAACCTCGGCAAATGCGGAATTGATATTGTTTGCTACAATTTTATGCCGGTGCTCGATTGGTCGCGGACGGATTTAAATGTTGTGTTCGGCGACGGTTCGATAACTTCGAAATTTGA
>Ga0153915_10005689_pt1 | contig 11613 bp, 7 predicted proteins | sample Opewatmetagenome_2_FD_107003 | JGI IMG/M metagenome (GOLD analysis project Ga0153915, IMG submission 107003) | Freshwater wetland microbial communities from Ohio, USA - Open water 3 Core 3 Depth 3 metaG | ecosystem: Environmental > Aquatic > Freshwater > Wetlands | place: USA: Ohio, Lake Erie...
TCATGAAGAGGCAGGAAAGATACTCCAGAGCGACCCTGACGTGGTGACCTTCATGTCCAATGTCAGCAGCAGCAGCGGGATGATGATGGTGAGCCTGAAGGACCGTAGCGAGAGGGAATCCACGGTCGAACAGGTTGTAACCCGCCTGAGGGCTAAATTCAGCCAGATCCCGGGGCTGAATGTCTTTCTTATGATCCCTTCATCCATCAACATCGGCGGGAGGATGTCTAAAAGCCTGTATCAGATCAGCCTTCAGGGGCCGGATACTACGGAACTATATAAATACGCCGCGATTATGCAGAAAAAGATGGGGGAACTTCCCGGCCTGACGGATATCTCCAGTGACCTTGAGATGAAAAATCCCCAGATTGAGATCAATATCAACAGGGACAAGGCTGCCGCCCTGGGCGTCTCGGTGAATACCATTGAGTCTACCCTTTACAATGCCTATGGCTCAAAGCAGATCTCGACCATCTATTCTTCCAGCAATACCTATTCGGTGATCCTTGAGCTGAAACCTGAATTCAGCAGGGATATGAATTCCCTGTCTATGTTATATATGACCTCCAGCAACGGGGAACAGGTCCCCCTGAAGGCGGTCGCAGATATCAAGACTGGTCTTGGACCTCTGTCCATAAGCCATACAGGGCATCAGATATCGGTAACGCTCTCCTTTAACCTGTTGCCGGGGTATGCATTAGGGGATGCCGTTACCGCGGTCGAAAAGCTGGCGGCGAATGTGCTTCCGTCAACCATTACATGCAGACTCCAGGGCACTGCCCAGGCATACGCGTCTTCCATGCAGGGGCTGGGAGTCATACTTATAGTGGCAGTCCTGGTCATATATATGGTCCTGGGAATCCTGTACGAGAGCTTTATCCATCCCGTCACCATCCTCTCCGCACTGCCTTTTGCAGGATTCGGAGGCCTGATCACGCTTCTGATTTTCAATGTAGAGCTTAATATCTATGCCTTTGTAGGTATCATAATGCTCATAGGGCTTGTAAAGAAGAATGGGATCATGATGGTGGATTTCGCCATAGAGGCCCAGCGTTCCCGCAACCTGAATTCTCAGGATGCCATATTCGACGCCTGCGTAGTCCGGTTCAGGCCCATCATGATGACTACCATGGCGGCCTTGATGGGTACACTGCCCATAGCCATAGGTTTCGGCTCAGGTTCGGAATCCAGACAGCCCCTGGGCCTTGCGGTTGTAGGCGGTTTGTTATTTTCTCAGCTTTTTACACTGTTTGTAACGCCGGTATTCTTCGTTTATATGGAGCGTTTCCGCATATGGACAGGCAAACGGTTCAGCCGTGATTAGCGGCCGTATCTGCGCCTCACAGAACAGCGAGGCGCAAGCGGTCTAGGTGCATGCCGCAATTTTTATTTCCCCTTTTCTCTTAACGGCTTGAAGAGATATTCCAGGCCATTCAACTTTATTTCATACGCCATGCGCAACATATCTCCAAGCTGACCTTCAGGGAAACCCTGCTGGGAAAACCAGATAAGATAACGTTCCGGGAGATCTATTAACAGGCGGTCTTTATATTTCCCGAAGGGCATGCGCATCCTTGCCAGTTTGATTAATAACTCAGGATCAGGTGAAAGACAGTCATTGTTATCCATAGTCAACCATCATTTAAAAGATTAATCTCCAGCGCTTATCATGATAAGTTTAAACAATCCTTTCAAGTTCATGCCTTGTTTTATCCAACCGCTTGACGGATACGGGAAAGGCAGTTCCCAATTCCTGTGCAAAGAGGGAGACCTTGAATTCCTCTATCATCCACCTGAAATCCTCGATCCCTTCTCTTTTTTCAATAGATGCATGTGGGCTTAATTCATCGGCCATTTTTTTAAAGGCATTGATATATACTTCCACCTGTTCTGCCTTTGCGCGGTCCTTCTCAGGATTATTAGAACCGCGTTCGGCGCGGATCTCCATGGCCCGCAGATAACGAGGTATCCCGGAAAGACGCGCTATCCGGTAGCGTACGGGAAAATCAAGGGGGACAAGGGTCTCCATTTCTTTCCTGATTGCTGTACAAAGGGTCCGGACAGCCTGATTGGTCTTTTTTGCATTTTCCATATTATAAAGGAATGAGCGTGTCCTGTCATATGCATTAAGGATTGATATGGTGTGTTCCCTGAGTTCACGGTACCTCTCGAAGATTACCTTGGAGACATCTGTCGCGTGTTTTTCAAAATCCTCTTTCCGGCGAATGTCAGCAGGAAAAAGCCGTTTCACAAGACCCTTGAACATGATCTTTTCCAACTCAGTCTTACCGCCGAAATAGACAGCAATCGGCGCTGCATCCTCAGGAAGGGGCCAGTTTCTTTTTAATAACTTCAAATCCTTATCCAGCCTTATGCTCAGAAACCTCATGACCCCTTTTTTGTGTGAGGCGAGGGCCTCATTCTTTGAGGAAAAAAGCCTTATATTTACAAGACGTTCCTTTATCTCAAGACCGGGATAGACAGAAATCGCGGGTCCCAGGGGCAGGCTTTCAGGAAGCATTTCAAAATCCCAGTCAGTGAGTCCCTCTCTCTCCCATTCCTGACGAAGTTGCTTCAAGACAGTAGAATCAGGGATAGGGCCGGGGGCATCCTGGAGGAGCTGTGGTATCTCCCTTCCTGACCGGATTTCACGTCCATTGCTGTCAGTGATGGAAATCCTTGTCCGGAGGTGATCGGGGATCTCTACCTCACTCCATATATCGGCAGGGATATCCACGCTGAAGCGCTGATAGACAAAGCGGCTGAGGGTCGCAATAAAAGACTGATCAGCGGGTTCCATTTCTTTAAGGACAATATCGACAGTGTTTGACACAGGCACCAGTTGTTTCCTGTATTTTTTAGGGAGACCTTTTAAGAGCGCTGTCACCTTTTCCTTCATAAGCCCCTTTACACCCCATTCAAAGGGGGCAACAGGGAGGCCATGTGCAAAGGAGGATGGGATAAGGATAGTCACGCCATCTTCTTCCCTGCCGGGCAAAAAGCGGTAGGATGCCTTAAACCGTGCGTCTCCTACCGACAGTTCATCAGGGAAGAGTGCAAGGTCGGACATATCAGGGACGGCCTGGAGCAGGTCTTCCTCTTTCATCCTCAGAAATTCATCCCCGCCCTTTTCTCTGATAAGCCTTGAGAGCACCCTGACATCGGATATCCCTTTAAGACGCTCAGAGTAAAAGGCGGTCAGGGCGTCTTCTCCGACCAGAAAGTCACGTCTCCTGAGCTTGTGTTCCATGTCCTCCATCTTTATCAGGAGTGACCTGTTGTGTTTGAGAAAGGAAAATACAGGTTTTAGCTCTCCTTCTACCAGCCCTGAGCGTATGAATATCTCATGGGCCTCCTGCGGATTGATCGCGCTATAGGAGATGGGGCGACGTGAGACAATCGTTAGTCCGAAAAGGGTCACCTTCTCAAAGGCCATCACCTCGCCCCTGTTTTTTTCCCAGTGAGGTTCATCGTAAGATGACTTGCAGAGTTCTCCTCCTATTGTTTCCAGCCAGACGGGATCGATTTTAGCGACGCTCCTTGCAAAGAGACGCGAGGTCCTGACCATTTCAGAGGCCACGATCCAGTCGGCGTTTTTTTTGAACAATGTTGATCCGGGGAAGATCATGACCTCTCTGCCCCTGGTCGCCTGGTAGATGATTTTATCCTTTTTGACGGCGATATTGCTTAAAAATCCGCTCAGGATCGAGCGGTGGATGCCTGCGTAACGTTCTGTGCCTGTCTTTCCTTGAAGCTTGTTATTAAAGGGCATCTCAAGCCGGTCCATAATAGCCATAATCTGATCATAGGTATAGACCCACTCCCTCATCCTGGGAAAGGAGAGGAAATGCGCCTTGCAGAACTTTCTCATCTTAGCCTGGCTCTTGAGGCCCTCCCATTCACGGTGATAACGTTTCCAGATATTGAGGAGGGTCAAGAAATCCGAATCCTGATCCTTGAAGGGAGAATGAACCTGGTCTGCCTGTCCTGCCTTATCTATGGGCCGTTCCCTTGGGTCCTGGATGCTCAGGGCGGCGGCGATGACGGCTGTTTCTTCCCTGTATCCCTCTTTGGCGGCCTCGATCATCATCCTTGCGATCCTGGGGTCCAGGGGCATGCGGGCCATAAGCCTGCCTTTTTCCGTGAGGAGGGTCTCTGCGTTCCTTCCTTCAATCGCCCCCAGTTCCTGAAGCAGGTCAAAACCGTCCTTGACACTCCTTGGGTTGGGCGGGTCAATAAAGGGAAAGGAGGCAGGGTCTCCCATTCTGAGGTCTATCATCCTGAGGATTACCTCAGCGAGGCTTGAGCGCAGGATTTCAGGGGATGTAAATTCCGGCCTGCCCGTATAGTCATCTTCGGAATATAGACGAAGACACACCCCGTTTCGGACCCTTCCGCAGCGGCCCTTGCGCTGGTCGGCGCTGCTCCGGGAGATGGGAGTGACTGGCAGGCTGTTGGTCCTGGTGCGGGGGAGATATTGGGCGATCCTGGCAAGACCAGTATCGATTACATACCTGATGCCGGGAATGGTCAGGGATGTCTCAGCCACATTGGTGGCCACTACAATCTTGGCGCCCTGAACAGAATAGATCATGCCCTGCCTGGAGGAGGGGAGACGCGCGAACAGGGGCAGGATGCTGACGCCGGGATATCCGCGGCCTTCAAGACGCTCGCATGTCTCCATGATATCCTGTTCCGTGGGCATGAAGATGAGGATATCGCCTGAGGCGCCCCTGTTGCGCAGGTTGGCCACGGCATCAACCGCCAGGTCAACATAGGTGATCTCTCCTGCATCCTCAAGCTCCTGGTCCATGGGCATATATTCCACATCCACAGGGAAAAGCCTTCCACTTACCTCGATAACAGGGGCATTGTTGAATGCCTCTGAAAACTTTCGCGTGTCCATCGTGGCTGATGTTATTATCACCTTTAATTCCGGCCTTTCAGGAAGGAGATTTCTTAATATGCCGAGGATAAAATCTATATTAAGACTTCGTTCGTGGGCCTCGTCTATTATCAGTGTGTCATATTCATAAAGACCAGGGTCGCCCTGTGTCTCGGCAAGGAGCATGCCGTCGGTCATGACCTTGATATACGCGCCCCTGGGGGTTCTGTCCTGAAATCTGATCTTGTAGCCCACGGACTTGCCGAGATCCTCCCCCAACTCCTCAGCGATACGTCGTGAGATAGTGGAGGCGGCGATACGCCTGGGCTGAGTGCATCCAATCTTGCCGGCGATGCCTCTCCCTGCCTCCATGCATATCTTGGGGATCTGCGTGCTCTTGCCTGAACCAGTCTCTCCTGATATGATCACTACCTGGTTTTCTCTGATGGCCTTCAGGATGTCCCTGTGTCTTGAGAAGATGGGGAGTTCTTCGGGGTAGGTTATCTTGGGCAGATTTACAGCACGTTGTTTTCTTTCCCTTATGGATGTCTCTGCCTTTTTTATCAGCCCAGTCAGTTGATTAGAAGGGAATTCTTTTGAGCGCTCCTTTCCCGTTGTTTTTAGAAAGTTTTCCAGTCTCGCGGAGATGATTGCCCTGTCGCGATGCATTGCATCCTGAAGGAGGGTCTCAATCCTTTCTATATCCCTGGACATGGTCATAGTCAGGGTTTAACACCTCCGTTTTTTTGATGACCCTTTTCAGCCCATAGTCCCATGAGCCTTACAATCACCTCAGCCGCCTTCGCCATATCCTCCAGTGCAATCCATTCATGACGAGAATGAAAATTATGTCCGCCCGTAAAAAGGTTGGGCGTAGGAAGACCCATGAAAGACAGCCTCGCCCCGTCCGTGCCTCCCCTTATGCTGTTCCTTACAGGGATAAGAGCTGCAAGGCGGATTGCCTCCTCCGCCATCTCAGTCACCTCCGGGTGATTATCCAGGATCAGCTTCATATTTCTGTAGGATTTTTCAATATCAAAAAAAATCGTTGCCTTTGGATGGCGGCCCCTGGCCTCAACAACAACAGACAGGATAAAATCTTCCTTGTCCTTAAGACCTTCTTCTTTAAAGTCCCTGATCAGGACCGTAATGTTTGCTTCTTCAACTGTCCCTGACATAAAATGCGGGTGAATATATCCATCGCGACCTTCTGTTGTCTCCGGTGAAAGAGAGTCTTTTGGAAACCGTTCCAGGATTTCCGAGGCTATTTTTATGGCATTGACCATCTTTCCCTTTGCCTTTCCCGGGTGTACATTGATGCCGCAGACACGGATATTGACCATGTCGGCGCAGAAGGTCTCGTCCTCTATTTCCCCTGCTGTCTCCCCATCTACTGTGTAGCCTGCATCAGCGGCAATCTCATCTATTGTGAGTTTCTCCGTTCCACGCCCAAGCTCCTCATCCGGCGTGAACAGGATGCGGATATGGGGTCTGGGAAGCTCAGGATTGTCAGTCAGGCAACGTATCGCGCTCATGATCTCTGCAATGCCCGCCTTGTCATCAGCGCCAAGCAGGGTGGTCCCGTTGGTTGTTATGATTGTATGCCCAATCTTTTCCTTAAGGTACGGATTCTCTTCCACCCTCAGAATGGCCGTAGCTTCTTGGGAGAGGACGATATCCCTGCCGTCATAGTCCCTGTGGACAAGGGGGGTCACACTATTTCCGGATACATCAGGCGATGTGTCCATGTGTGCGATCAGGGCAATCGTCGGAGCCGGTCCGGCCTGATTAGACTTGAGTGTGGCAAGGACGTAACCGTGCTCATTCACGATCGCATCCGACAACCCCATCTCAAAAAGTTCCTGCCGTAGCTTTCCCGCCAGGTCCAATTGTTTCATCGTCGATGGGAATGTTACTGAATCCTCGTTGGAAGCAGTATCGATCCTTGCATAGGATATGAATCTATCCAATAAGTCGGGGAACTCCATATCTACTTTTGCCTCCTTAGGTATTCCTTTACTATCTTGATGACCTCGTTGCCATAACGTTCATCAAAGCGTGGTCCTACGCCTTCCACCATGAGCAGTTCATCATGGGTAGTAGGGAGATCCGATGTAAGATTATCCAGGACCCTGTTGGAAAAGATCCTGAAGGCGGGGATGTCCTGTTTTTTTGCCAGGCGCAACCTCCATTCCTTCAGCATAGCGTGCAGTTCCGGATCTTCCGACATGCCGGCAACAGGCCGTCTGATGACCTTTATGTCTTTCTTTTTCAGAGAAAAGATATTCTCCTTCTGTCTTTTATCGGACCGTCCCCGTGATGTTATCGATATGGAAGAGCTCTCCCCTGGATCAAAGGAATAACCCTCATGTGTGAGCTCTGCCTTCTGATACCGGATAGTTTCGTTGTCCTTTTCAAAACTATGCTCGCTTATGTTTATCAACCCGGCCTTGACAAGGGACCTTAAAAGGTTTTCGAAATCCGTCCTTGTAACGGCAGAACCGGGACAGACGCTGTTATAGAGCTTCCCTGTGCCGATGCCTCCTGATCCCTTCAGTATGGCAATGATCCCCGATATAATACCTGCCTCGCGCGAGTCAGGTTTGCGGGACAATGATGCCGTTGTGTCCTGAGGCGAGCAGAAATCGCAGAGCCCGCAACTCATGCCGGTATCTTCACGGTCGCCGAAATGCCGAACCAGATAAAGCATGCGACACGAAGATGAGTTGGTAAAACGTGATATCTCGTCAATCTGGCTGAGCCTGTGGGCGCTTTGTCTGCTATAGGTTATATGCCACTTGTCATGGCCTCGACTGACTGTTTCATCGGGCTCGACCTGGGCGCCGCCATGGATCCAGAGTTTCTCCAGGGCCGTATCAAATTCCTGCTGCTCCATTTTCAGCGTCTCCCTCAGTTTCTCCGAGGGTGTTTTATCCCTTGCAAGCCGGTTAAAGATCCGTTTAAGGACATCCTCATGGGGATAGCTTTTCTCATGAAAAAACTGGTGGATATGCCTGTCTCCATAGGAGTAAAGGAGGATTGCCCGTGAGGGCTTGCCGTCACGTCCCGCCCTGCCTATCTCCTGGTAATATCCCTCAAGACTGCCCGGCATGGCTGTGTGGATCACGGTGCGGATATCCCTCTTGTCAATCCCCATGCCGAAGGCAATGGTCGCGACAATCGCCTCAATCTCACCGGACATAAAGGATGTCTGGACCTTATCCCTTACCACAGGTGAAAGACCGGCGTGATAGACAGCCACGGAAAGCGTGCCTTTAAGTTCCGTGGCCAGGTCTTCGGCCTTCTGTCTTGTAGGCGCATAGATAATGGCCGGCCTGGAATCCTTATTTTTAAGTATGTCCGATACCTTCTGGGTTCGCTCGGATGGGAGGAGTTCAACCAGTTCGATTGAGATGTTTGTCCTCCTGAAACCATGTATGTGTAAATCCGCCTTTTCAATAGCGAGCTGGCGGACTATATCCTCCTGCACCCTGGGCGTGGCAGTAGCGGTCATGGCGATAATGGGGGCAGGCATCAGGAGCGGAAGCCTTTCACCTATGAGCCTGTAGTCAGGCCTGAAGTCATGACCCCATTGGGATATGCAGTGGGCTTCATCAACGGCAATAAGGGTGGGTTTGCGTCTCGCAAGCATCTCAGGGAATCCGGGGACAGCAAGCCTCTCAGGGGCGATAAAGAGGAAATCAAGGTTCCCCTTAAGATAGTCGCCGCAGACCTGACGCGACTGGAGGCGGCTCCTTCCGGAATGTATCCTCTCGGCATTGAGCCCAAGGCATTTAAGACCCGATACCTGATCCTCCATGAGGGCGATCAGGGGACTTATTACAAGGGTTGTCCCTCCCCTGGCGATCCCGGGAAGCTGGTAGCATAAGGACTTGCCTGATCCGGTCGGCATGACAAGTAGGAGATCATTGCCGTTTAAAACAGATTCACATACCTTTTGCTGATAGGGTCTGAAGGAATCAAAATGGAATGCCTCCTTAAGGAGTATTTTAAGATCCGTCGAAACGCCTTTATTATCACTTTTTTGATGAGCCTTAACAGCCGAATCAGTCTTTACGCCCTTGTTTGCGTTTCCGGGTTTATCAGGCCCGTTATTAATCGGATACATTGTGTTCCATAAAGGATCAGGCATGAAAAAATCATCATCAGTATGTGGCGGGGCTTCATCGAAAAAAGGCGGATCATCCGGACCTTTTGATCTGTTATTGCCGGTCATATCTATTAAAACTCATAAAAAATACGGCTAAAAAGTTATTCATTCATCGGTTCGATTCTTCATATTAAACTGTAGGAGGTTAAGACGCAAGCCTTTTGATCCTTCCGGCTGCTGATTTTATGCCGGGGTTTTTAAAAAGATTTTTTTTGGACATTTCTCTTGATATCTATTATGAAAGAACTTCGGATTAATGTAGAGGAAAATTTACATTCAGACAATCTAAGGAAGGCAAATATCGCATGACTGTCAATTGTCAGGAACATAGAAAAAGCATGGAGCTTCTTTCCCTTAAGATGCAACTGGAAAAGGGGATATCGGATCCAATAAAACGCATGGAGATCGAGAAAAGGATAGAAACACTTGAGAGAGAACTTGAACTTGATTGACCGCTACAATAAATTGTGATCATCCAAGTTCAAAAGTCGTCACGCCGTATAGTCTGTTAATGGGCAACTCAGGGCCTTTACCCCTGTACATGCGGGCCGTTTCAAAAGTGACGTTCATCTTGTGCCGACGCGCCAGGTCAATTGCCTCCGGATTCACCTCGGGCGTATCCAGAAAGATTGGAGCGCCTTCCGGGGCATGCGCCGTCAACGCCAGGAACAGTTGTTCTGCAAATGCCGGACAGTCCGCAAACAGCGGACCAACCTTGTATCCGGAGTGACAAATTCGCAGAACCCCGTAACCCGCTATCTTGCCGTTTTTCAGGATGCCCAGTGCAGTCCCCTTTGGTTGATAAATCCAATGTCTCAGGAATTGCGCCCGGTCGTCAGGGAAGAACGATTTATCGTACGCGCATATTTCGTCAAAAGAGATCGTCGATAATTGAACTATCCCTGCATCGGTTGGAGAATTTCCGCCGCCGGTTCCTTCATATCTGATATTCCTGTAATCCAGTGCGAACCAGGACTTCATGTAGTTGCTCTGTTGAGCGATCACTGAATCAAGCCCGATGGTACGGCCTTTGAGGCATTCAAGACCGGCATTCCATATCTGAATGCCGTAGCCTTTGCTGCGATACTCCGGCTTGACAATGTAAAAACCGAGGAATCCGAAGGAGGTTCCATATTTCACGGCCGAAATCATTGCAACAGGCTCATCATCAATCAATCCGATAAGGAAACCTTTTGAGTCGGCAGCATAGAAGCTATCTGCATCATATAATCCCGGGTTCCATCCTTCTGCCGCTGCCCAGTTGATTGCGAGATCCAATTCCTGCCGGGTCATCACCCTGATTATGTCGATGTTTTTTTGCATAACTCGCCTTTGATCGGTTTATCTGACTGAATCCTATGAACTAGTGTGCATGGCCGTGGGCCGCTTCTTCTTCGGTCGCTTCCCGCACACTGATAATTTCAATATCAAAATTCAGCGCCACACCGGCTAACGGATGATTAGCATCTATTGTGATTTCATCTCCGTCCACTTTCGTCACCATAATAGGCTGAGTTGAGCCATCCGGCGCTTTTGCTTCAAATACCATTCCCTCTTCGACAGACTCTACACCATGAAAAGCCGCCCTTTCAACGGTGTGTATGAGGTCCGATATGACCTCTCCATAGCCCTCGGCAGGTTCAACCCTCACCTGCAAACAATTTCCCTCAACCTTGCCCGTAAGAGCCTTTTCCAGTTTGGGCAGGATATTGCCCGCACCGTGTAAATAGGTCAGCGGCTCAGAACCTTCTGAACTATCCAGTATCTCTCCGTCATCATCAGTCAGCTTGTAATGCATGCTGACAATCAAATTATCACCAATCAACAAAGACATAATCTCTCCTCCAATTTACTTGAAACATTAATTTAATTGTTGCGAATGATTTACCACTCATTAAGCACCTTGGCACTGAGTGGTTATAACAATCATAACCTTTCATAGATGAATCCGGGAAGCAGCTTTATTAACCATGCCGCCAGTCTCCAGCGCCGTGTGATATAAACGCTGGACTTTCTTCGTTTGATGGCGTCGTATATCTGCATTGCGGCTTTGTCCGCGTCAACGGCCCAGAAGATGCCATCTCCTTTGGCCATTGCAGTCTTGACAAATCCTGGTTTGACGTCAGTGATTGTGATCGGCAGCCCCAATTTCCTGACCTTCTGCCTAAGCCCTTCCAGATAATTGGATTCAAAAGCCTTTGATGCGTTATAGGCCGGAGATTCCCTGCCGCCACGTAATGATGCAATTGACGAAATCCCCACGAGATAGCCGGAGCCTTTTTCCATGAAGTGTTTGAGTGCAACATTTGCGATAGCGGCAAAGCCGGTAACGTTTGTCTTAATTGCCTCATTTTCGAGCGTCCAATCCAGTTCCGGATTTAAGTGTCCCGTCCCAGCGCTAATCACAACAAGCTCCACGCCACCCATTTTATAAATGAGCTTTGTCAGCGCGTCCTTTGCAGAGTCAGCGTCTGATACATCTATCCGTTCAACAAACATATCATTGCCCATGCCGTTGCGAAGTTCATCCAGCAGATGAACTCGCCTCGCCATGACA
>Ga0153915_10005691_pt1 | contig 11609 bp, 8 predicted proteins | sample Opewatmetagenome_2_FD_107003 | JGI IMG/M metagenome (GOLD analysis project Ga0153915, IMG submission 107003) | Freshwater wetland microbial communities from Ohio, USA - Open water 3 Core 3 Depth 3 metaG | ecosystem: Environmental > Aquatic > Freshwater > Wetlands | place: USA: Ohio, Lake Erie...
GGGGTATCTGTCATGGCTTTTTTTATGATAAAGATGAACATTGAACATCCAACGTTGAACGTCGAATGACAAGTACGAATTTTGGAGGGGCCAGGTCCCCGAACGGAGCTCTTGGCCTTTACGTCTTTGCCATACGCCTTACACCTTGAGCCTTGTTTTTATTGAAGTTTCACAAGAATGAAATAGCAAATATTGCCAGGTTGCCCAATATGTGGATGGTGATTGGCGTAAAAAGGTTTTTCTCCACTTCGTACGAGGAGGCAAATAGAATTCCCCCGATTAATGGTATGATAAATGCCCCGGAAACGGCAATGTGCGCCAGTGCAAAAATGGAAGCGCTCAGAAGGAGAGAGATTACTAATCCCCACCGTCTTAAGAACCCGTATAATATTCCCCTGAAAAAGGTTTCTTCTGCAATCGGAGCCAAGAACCCGCCGACTAAGAATAACAGGATTATATCTCCTTTATCCTTGGGCAGGCTGCTATGAATTAATGTCTGTGGATCAATTTTGGAAATGAGCAGAATAATAAAACCAAACGCAACGAGGGATCCGAATGCCGCCGACCAGATAAGACCTCTCTTAATCCCGTGAAATATTACGGACGGTTCCATGCCTATGGCGGGAAGGCATTTCCCCTTATCAAAGACAATCAGAAAAATCATTGCCGTTTGAACTATGCGCGTTAGGCCCAGGATAACCATCGGATGAAACAGGTTCTTTGACATCATAACACCAAATGCAATTTCAACTGCAATAATGGCTATGATTGATGTGATCAGTTGTTTAAAATCGATTTTTCTTGTTTCCATCCGAGCTCTCTCATTGCACTGTAACCATACGACTGGACGTACCAATGACGGGATTCTCCCATCCTTTGAATGATCACGTCAACAGCCTTTTTATCACCCCTTTGGCCGAAGGCGTCCAGGGCCTGACATACGACATTGGGGTGCGGATCATCCAGAAAAGAAAACAAATCATTATAGGTTTCCTGTCTCTTGCTGACGCCAAGGGCCTTTACAAGCCAATAGCGAACAGGGATATGAGGGCTGTCCTTTATGTTCATGTAATCCTGATAATCCATGATCTCATATTTTTTCCTGTATATTTCTCTCAATGCCGCCACCTTGTCCTGCCAACGATCTGATTGCATCGCACCGGCAATATCTAATGCTTTAAAATCGCCGGATTTGCTTCCATACACTGGAACAAATAATGCAATCCCTATCAACAGGCAAATCATTGAGGCTGTTGTCAGTGCTGTCGTTGAATGCTTAATAAAGCCTAAAATATTTTGCAATGCTGTGTGCGTCAGTAAATATAATATGATGGGAAAACCTATCAGAATCGAGAAATATGTAAAGCTGCGGAAAAATCTATTATTGTCAGTTTGCTCTGAAAACAGCCTTAACAATGAAGCGGGATCCGATAAGAATTGCCTTTGTGAAGTCCGGATGATATCTTTTCCCTGGTTTCGAAAAACAAGCTCATCGCCCTGCTTATCTATTTTCAGATCGACCTTATCCGTGCTTAAAATGAGGTAGTCGTGATTGAGCAATTTGTCTTCCAATAACCGCAGGCCAGACTCTTCATTAAAGTTCCAAAGGCTGCATGTTTTCAGCGTTTTTCGACTTAAAGGTTTAAATGCCTCTGCGGCGTAGAGCGTGTATTTATAGTAGAAATCATTAATTTTTATTCCAACAGGATTAGACAAAAGAAGATAATCTCTGATATTAATGAACAGGTTTTGATCCGAGAGAGTTGACCACAGGATTGTTAACAGTATTATGGGAGCCAGCAGGATCGCAGCGTTTAACCGGCTTTTTTTCTTTGGTTCAGAATTCATCCATCGGCGGGCGCTGATCAGTACCACAAGAGGGACGAACATGAGATAAGAACTTAACATGGGACAGAATCCCTGTGAGTTCGCTTCTACAAGGCATCCGATCCAAAGTATAAAAAACGGGATTAAAACGAATCTGTTTTTCCGGAAAAGATTGATCCAGGCCCAAATTGCAGCCAGGGTAATGATGGTGAGCGCGGCCCCGATGGTCAAGGTGAAAAAAAGACCGCCGAAAAAAGCACTCCTGAATTCCCCCAGCATATACATGGTAAAGCGGTTGGGCACTAAAAAATAGCCGGCGGTTTCTAATGCTGTCAGTTTTCTATGGAGATCGATATTAGAAAGATAGACATTCAGGAAGGCCAGGATATGTGATGTTAACATGCCTGCAAGAATTGATCCGGTCGGTAAAAATCCTTTGTTCATCATAAGCTTAGTTAGACATTAATGGTTTCAGATGCTTTGACTAATAATATCAGCGTTTCATTTGCCGGTTCAGAATATATTTTAGAAATGCTTAAGCGGCGACTTCCCGATGGCAAACACATTGAATCCCATATCAAAGAGTTCCTTGTGATTTAATATATTGCGTCCGTCAAAGATAAAGGCCGGTTTGACCATGGACTTCAGGATACGTTCATAGTCAAGCTTCCGGTAGATGTCCCATTCCGTGAGAAGGGCTATGGCATGAGTTCCTTCAGCCGCCTTGTACGGGTCTTCAATAAATTCTATGCCCTCTTTGATATCTTTCAGATCTTCCCTGGCATTTCCCAATGCCTTGGGATCGGAGACATTGACCAGGGCGCGTTCCTCCAATAACCACCGTGTAATATAGATAGCCGGCGATTCGCGGGTATCGCCTGTGTTCGCCTTGAAAGCGAACCCAAGGACGGCGATCTTTTTGCCTGCCACGGTATTGAACATATTGGAGAGCATGTTAAGGACAAATCTCCTTTCCTGCCATTCGTTAAGCCGGACTACCGATTCCCAGTAATCCGCCACCTCTTTAAGCCCATAGCTCTGACAGATGTAGACAAGATTGAGGATGTCCTTTTTAAAGCATGATCCACCGAACCCGATGCTTGCCTTTAAAAATTTATTTCCGATCCTTGAGTCTGTCCCAACTGCATGGGCGACCTCCTCGATATCAGCCTCTGTCACTTCACACAATGCAGAAAGCGAATTAATGGATGAGACCCTCTGGGCCAGAAAGGCGTTGGCGGTAAGCTTCGAAAGCTCAGCACTCCAGACATTGGATTCGATTATCTTTTCACGAGGCAGCCAATTGGCATAGATTTCCACTAACTCCTTCCTTGCCTTTATACCCTGTTCTGTCTCTCTGGAACCTATCAGGACCCTGTCCGGGTTCTCCAGGTCTTTGACGGCAGTCCCCTCTGCCAGAAATTCCGGGTTGGAAAGGACTTCAAATCTTGCCTTTCCATTGCTGCTGTTAAGTATTCTTTCCATTGCCTTGGCGGTCCTCACAGGCAGTGTGGATTTCTCCACGATTATCTTATCCCGATCCGACTCGGCAAGTATCTGCCTGGCGGTCTTTTCCCAGTATTGAAGATCGCCGGCCATGCCTGCGCCCTGTCCGAAGGTCTTAGTCGGTGTATTTACCGACACAAAGATTATATCCGCTTCCCTGATCCCCTTTTCTATTTCAGTTGAAAAAAACAGATTTCTACCCCGCGCGGCCTTGACCAGGGCATCCAAACCAGGTTCATAGATAGGCAGGGCGCCACTGTTCCATTCATTGATCCTTTTATCGTTTATGTCTACCACTGTAACCTTGTATTGAGGACATTTGGCTGCGATCATGGCCATCGTGGGGCCGCCTACATAACCGGCGCCTATGCATAGAATATTTTTTTTAAAACTCATACGCTAACCTCTCCTAACCCGGCCAGGCCGGAACAAAAATAAGGATTAGAATCCCAGTTGAAAGTGTATCTTAAAAGCAGATTCGAATATTATATTAAAAAAGCATTGAAAAAAAAACACAAAGATAGTAAAAGATCTCTCCAATTTATTTTTTATTAACCCGGTTTTCTTGAAGGAGTCGAAGATGAACGTTATCCATGAATATTTTTTATGCGATGCCTGTGAATGCAAGGATTTTAAACTTATTTATAATTTTTCTCTAAGGTTTCACGGCGTCAATTTCTCCGATGACCTTGTCTATGACAGGATAACAGATGAGGTATACCAATGCGCAAATTGCAATAAAACTTTCACAAAAGATCAGATAGAAGAAGGTATGCAAACAATAAAAATAAAGAATAAAAACAGAGAATGTGAATAGCCGCTTGGCGGATTCTCATGCCCTTTTGTTTAAGAAAGAGATCAATTATTATTTATTCCTGTTTTTCAACCCTCATCTGATCTATTCTTTGTCCCAGCAAATTGATTACCCTTGCCATCTCCCCGGCGCTCTTAAATCTCTTAGTCGGGTCCTTTGCCAAAGCCTTGTCCAAGATTTGCTCGTATATATTGGGTATTTTGGGATTATAGCTTCTTGGCGATGGATGCTTAATCTGCGTAATCTGATAAAGGAGAGCGCTGAGATTGTCTCCGTGAAAGGGCAGTTCTCCTGTAATCAACTGATAAAACAGTACCCCCAGTGAAAATATATCCGATCTCGAATCGATCTTTTGTCCCATGATCTGTTCAGGAGACATATAATCAGGAATCCCCGGAATGCCCCCCGTTTTTGTCCTGGAAAAAGATATTGCCTTGGCAATGCTGAAATCGGTTACCTTAATATTTCCGTTTTTAAGGAGCATAACATTGGCAGGTTTAATATCCCTGTGAATAACATTCGCTTTATGAGCGTAATCGAGCGCCTCTGCTGTTTTGCCTACAACATCCAGCACCCTTCTGAATGAAAGGAGATTTCCCTTTGTAATAAAATCATCCAGATCTTCTCCTTCCAGAAATTCCATTGCCATGTAAGTAAGATCTTGATCTTCTCCAACGTCATGGATAGTCACGATGGATGGATGGGATAGTTGCCTTGCTGTTTCAGCCTCCCTAAAAAAGCGTTCCTTGATGTCCTGAATGACATCATCATCAAACTCATCGGAAAACCGGATAGTTTTTATGGCCGCCAAACTATTAATTTCAGGGTCCCGGGCCTTATAGACAAGTCCCATGGAGCCCTTGCCCAGAACGCCCAATAACTCATAGCGACCGACCTTGGATCTTATATTTTCTCCGGGATCGGAGACCTTGCTAAACCCGTTCGTCGCCGCAAAATTGTCCATTAAAGAAGACTTATGAGAAGCCTTTAGCCTGGAGATGCGATCTTCAATATCCTTATATCCCCCCTTCCCTGCGATATACTCATAGACTTCCAGCGCCTTGTCCATAAAGGCTTTCTGCTCACATTCAAGCCCCAGATTATAGATAAGTTCTTTCGAGTTATTATCTGACGGAAGTCTTTTGAATTTATCGAAGGCATTATCCGGAAGCCATTGACTCTGATAACTAAGGCCAAGCAGGCGACTTTCTTCAGGAGACTCCCTCCTGAGAAGTCCCGATATAACGATATCTTTTATAGTAAGAACCAGATAGACAGATACAAGACATCCGACCATATAGACGGTCTTAAGCCACAGGCCCATTGCCATAGAGATTACAAAAGTTGCGGATATTATGAGCAGGAGAATGCCTGAGACTAAAGAGGGACGGGCCATTCGGCCTTTTATACCAAAAATGAATGACAACCCTATGCCTATCACAAAAATAGATAGGGCCTCAAGATATGTCATAAAGTAAGGGCGGGAGATTAGTCCTGAATTGATGATATTATCCAGCAACCGGGCGTTTAACTGAGTTTCAGTCATAACGCCGGGCATGTCGAATCTCCTGCTTTTATAGTCATTAAAACCAATAAGAATTATCTTGCCTTTTAAATCCGCGCCAAGCGATTTATTATCCAAGATATCGGCGAAGGAATACCGCCTTTTAATGTCCCCGAATTTGATAAGCATCTCTCCTTTTGTAAGGGGAAGTAAGCGTTCTTTTATTATGATCCTGTCATCTCTAATGGTCAGGTCTTTAGGCTGCAATTTTAAATAGGATAAAGCAAGTCTCAATGGAAAGGATGGAAGAAGCATCCCCTTATAACTCAGGTAAGCCGGATAAGAACGATCGGAGACATTGCCCATAGCGATTGACTCAATATATCCGAGTCCTGCGGCATTTTTTCCCAGTTCAGGGTATGGACTAATCAACCTGTCTATCGATATCCGTTCCTTTAATGAAGAAGATATATTGGAGGAATTCAAGGCATTTTTAAAAAGAAAGGAATCATCGCTTATTTTATCGCCGTCATTATTATTTGCCTGAGGCATAGTATAAACAGGCAGGATTACATTGCCGGCATTCTTGACGCTGCTTAACAGGATTGAATCATTATCGATTTTTTTCTCTATCTGATCAAGATTGTCAAGCGCCCATTTTTTCAGAAACAGATCATCCGTTGTCGTGGGATATGCATCATATCTTTCACGAAATATCTTTAATTCCTCAAGCCCTTCGTTATGTTCCATTTCATCAAAGGGGATATTCAAACCGATAAGCGCGGCCCCTTTTTTATTAAGAGTGTCAATCATATCTGCTATGATGCGCCTTGGCCATGGCCAGGATCCGAGCTTATCAAGACTTCTGTCATCAATCTCAATCAGTGCTATCTTGTCAGAATTATGATTTTCATCGCCTACAAAGGCTGATCCGATATCATAAAATCGGCTTTCCGGTTTTTCGAAGAAGGAACTGCCTGCAAAAGAAAATAATACGAATATCAGCGATAAAATCGTTCCTATGATCACATTGATATTTGTATTTTTACATGTCATCACTTGATGTTCGATAGCCTATTTTCTATCCATTGCAAGAATGCGCGGGCCATCGGCAAAGACAACCTCCATCTTCTGACAAGAGGTGTTTATCACTATGCCTTTCCCAAAGACTTTATGGTCAAGCACGTCCTCATTTTTATATGACCCGGACATATTATAGAAAACAGGGCTTTTATCGATGAACTTCTCTGCAAGCCTTTCAAAATCTTTTTCCGGATCAACTTTTTTTACAGATGTCCTTTTTTTCCCATTCTTTGCCGCGGATATTTTCTTAGCACTACGATATATATGTTCGCTTCCACATGTATAACACTTTACCTTTTTCACGAACCCCTCTATGTCCTGTGCTACCACTATATGATTAAGCTCCATCTTGCATTTAGTGCACATCGCAATCACGTCCTGCGCCACCGGCGTCCTGTCTTTATCTTTTATCATTTTATTCCTTCCTTATATTTATTCAGGTATTTATATCATATTGTTCAATGTGGTAATCTTTATGCGATATAATAATGATGCGTCTGTTCAAGCCCTTTTCAAGTTCGATAATTGACTGCTGCTCGTCTTCCTTGAGGACATTAGCTATTTCAGCATTGACATTGACATATATATTTTCACCGGCAGTGGAAATGAGGTGTCGTTCTCTTTCCAGATCCCTGAAGATCTCATAGCATATGGTCTTTTTCGATTTGGTAGCGCCCCTGCCTTCGCAATAAAAACACTTTTCCGTCAATAATCTGTAAAGGTTTTCCTTTGCCCTCTGCCTCGTCATCTCGATCAGACCAAGCTCCGACATTCGAAGCACATATGTCCTGGCCTTGTCTTTGCTTAATGCCTCCTTAAGGGAGGAAAAGACCTTATGGCGGTCCTCCATCTTTTCCATGTCAATAAAGTCAATTACTATAAGACCGCCGATATTTCTCAAACGCAGTTGATATGCTATCTCCTTGACAGCCTCAATATTGGTATTAAGTATTGTCTCTTCCAGGTTCCTCTTGCCCACATAACTCCCCGTGTTAACATCTATGGAAGTTAATGCCTCCGTTAATTCAATGACTATATATCCTCCGGATTTCAACCAGATCTTATTATCCAGGAGGCGCGAAATCTCTATCTCTATGCCATAGTTATCAAAGACAGATTCGTCGCCGTCATATAACTCTACGGAATATCTTAATGCAGGGGCAAAGTTATCAATAAATTCAATAATCCTTTTATACTCCTCGGTTGAATCGATGATAAGCCTGTCAACTTCTCTGGTGAATAGATCCCTCACAGCCTTGAGAGATACGGATAAATCCATATACAGCAGTTCCGGGTTTGTCGATTTTGTCATCCTGTCTATAATATCCGCCCATAGCTTCAACATAAAGTCCATCTCTGACTTTAGTTTTTCCCTTTCAACGCCTTCGGATGCGGTCCTTATTATAAAGCCGGTCTTATCCGGCCTTATTTCCTCAATGATATTCTTCAGACGCTCACGCTCTTCTCTATCCTTGATTCGCCTGGATATCCCGATGTGATTCACATAAGGCAGCAGAACAAGATGCCTGCCGGGCAAGGATATATAAGAGGTAAGACGGGCGCCTTTTGTTCCTAGAGGGTCTTTTGAGACCTGGACGACAATGCTTTGCCCTTCATGGAGGATGTTTTCGATATTAATGGATTCCTCGATCCCGGAACCGGCTTCAGGCTCATTTTTATCCTGACGCTCATCCCCATCGTCCCCGTTTGCCATATACATCACGCGCCTGGGATCAGGCAGGTCCCTGTATATGTCGGAGACATAGAGAAAGGCTGTCCTCTCTTCCCCTATATCAACGAAGGCGGCCTGCATCCCCGGAAGGACCCTCACTACTCTGCCGCGATATATGTTTCCAATGAGCTCATGCCCGGTCTTCCTCTCTATATGCAGTTCAGTGACAAGACCGTTTTCAATAAGAGCTACTCTGGTTTCATGAGGCCGCACATTTATTATTAATTCATTAGCCATTTGGAACCAAGATAAAAAAGTTGGCGGAAATTACTAAACACCTTCTCCGTTCTTAATACTATCCCATAACCTGTTTAGTCTTCAATATTTTTATATAAGACACTTGCTGATCGCTTAGTCCGAATATCTCCTTTATTATATAAGCAGGCTTTATTTCAGGGCCCCGGATATGGCTGATCGCCAGGGCCAGGGTATCAGGAGAAATGAAGTTTATTGATTTCACTAGAGGCCTTGCATCCACTTCCTTTTCTCCATTTTTATTCTTCTTTACAATTGGGAAACACGTTGAATCCTTAAATCTATCCAAATATACACTGTCTATCTCTATACCGTCCAGGGTTATCTGATAATGACTCTCTATAAGAGACTCTTTTTTTAAACTATTGGAGATATCTTCCGCCAGATTGATCTTAACGCCGTCAGGAAGCTGAAGATTTATAGCCTCTTTTAATTTCGGCAGGGGGATCGCCCCGTACAATTCCATATCAACCGTTTCATGCAGACTCCCCGTGCCTACAGGCAATGCCGCAGCGAATGATATCCTGGGCATGGGATGATAGCCCTTTGAAAAGACCATATTAATGCCGGCCCTTTTGACGGCCCTGATAAAAAGACCCGCCAGTTCAAGATGACTCAGGTAGCTTGCCTGCTCTATCTTGTAAAAGGTTAATCTGTACTTTCTGATATCAGCATCAGAGTATCCTGATGATATTTCCTCCTTTGCCGGCACATTAAAATCTTTATGGATAACAGGATTTACATCACTGTGATCGCAAACACCGCAATCAAGACATTTCTCCCTGCAATCAGGCGTGATTTTTCCCTCAACTGCCCTCTTCCATTCCCTTAAAAGATATTCCGTTGAAACACCGGACTTGATATGATCCCAAGGGAGCGTCTCATCAAGAGACCTTGGCCTTTGGAGGTAAAACGCCGTGTTTATTCCTGCCCGTTCAAAGGCCTGTTTCCATATATCCATTTTGAAATGTTCAGCCCAGGCGTCAAACCGAGCCCCAAGTCTCCATGCCTCTATGAGCGCACGGGTCAGCCGCCTGTCACCCCGTGAGAACACCCCTTCCAGCCAGCTTAATTCCGGCTGATTCCATTTCACATGGACGCGGCTTCCCCTTAATCCGTCACGGATTATTTTTATCCGCCTCACGCTTTCTTCATAAGTTATTTGCGGGGCCCACATAAAAGGGGTGTGGGACTTGGGCACAAAGGTGGAAACGCTTATATTCAGGATCTCCTTCCGGCCCTTCCCCCTTGCAAGACCTGCTACCTGTTTCGCAAGTCTTATTATATCCAGAATGTCCTCTTCCTCTTCCCGGGGGAGTCCTACCATGAAATACAGTTTTATCAGATCCCATCCCGCGCCATATAAATCACGCGCCATGGTCATGATATCTTCATTGGTCAATGTCTTGTTAATGATCTTCCTGAGTCTGTCATTCCCGGCCTCCGACGCCAGCGTAAATCCGGTCTTCCGAACCCTCTTGATCTGCTCAAGCCAGACAGGGTCCATGCTGTCTATTCTTAAGGAAGGGAGACTGACGGCGACCTTGTCGCCGGAGTGTCTGTCCATAAGTTCCTTAATCAATGGGGCAATGCAGGAATAATCCCCCGAACTCAGGGACAAAAGAGATACCTCTTCAAAGCCTGTCTTTTGAAGTGCGCGATCCAGACTTCCAATAACAGACGCAGGACGCCTCTCCCGGACAGGGCGATATATCATCCCGGCCTGACAAAACCGGCAACCCCTTGTGCAACCCCTGGCTATTTCAATGGCCAGCCTGTCATGCACAATGGAGGCAAAGGGCACAATCTGGTCTTCCGGAAAGGGATATTTATCAATATCCGGCACAAGGGATTTCAGGACTTCCGTGTAATCACCTTCCAGGGGTTCGATATAATCGACATGACCTTCAGAAGAATAATGAGGTCTGAAAAGGGAAGGTATATACATTCCTCTTATCTGTTTCAGCATATTAAGGAGATCGGTTTTTTTTAGCCTTTCACCCTTGGCCTTTCTGACCATCCTGCATATATCGAGTGCGGCTTCTTCCCCATCGCCGACCAGAATGGCGTCAAATATATCGGCGACCGGTTCAGGGTTAAAACATGCGGGGCCTCCGGCAATAATAAGTGGAAAGGAATCATCCCGTTCCGAAGCAAGAAAAGGGATGCCCGCAAGATCCAGCATGGTGAGGACATTGGAAAAGGACAGTTCATGCTGAAGGCTGAAACCGATAATGTCAAAACAGGATAACGGCCTGTCGGATTCCAGTGTAACAAGGGGCATTTTCCTGCTCCTCATCTCCTCCTCCAGATCCGTCCAGGGCGAGAAGGCCCTCTCCGCGGCAAGCCATTCATATCCGTTAAGAATCTTATACAGGATCTTTAATCCCTGGTGGGACATCCCCACCTCGTATATATCAGGAAATGCAAGGGCGATTGAGACATCGACAGTCGAGGGATCTTTTTTTATTGAGTTGACCTCATTGCCGATATAACGACTTGGATGATTTATTTTTACGAGTAAGCTATGATCATGTATAGGCATAATGAAACCACCATTCTTTATTGTCCCCTGCGGGAATTAGAAAAAAAATCTCAGCAATGTCCGGTTAAGATTTTGCATAGATGAAGCCTCAAGGCATGGGAGGCCCTTTTTTTAAAGATGAAATGGCTAAATGCAATATTCCGGCATAAGTCGCCATAAAGCGGGCGGAGAGAAACCGTCAAATCTCGCTTATCCTTAATCACTGACAGGCGACTGAGATCTCCGCCGCCCGCGGTTACATGCTTGATGCCAGGCCCTCAGCAGGCCGCCCATTTCACTCTTAAAAAAAGGACCTCCCATGCCCTCAAGCAGGCTTTTTTTATATGCAAGATCCTAACCGGAC
>Ga0153915_10005692_pt1 | contig 11607 bp, 7 predicted proteins | sample Opewatmetagenome_2_FD_107003 | JGI IMG/M metagenome (GOLD analysis project Ga0153915, IMG submission 107003) | Freshwater wetland microbial communities from Ohio, USA - Open water 3 Core 3 Depth 3 metaG | ecosystem: Environmental > Aquatic > Freshwater > Wetlands | place: USA: Ohio, Lake Erie...
AATTGATTCGCCCAGATAATTTCCTGCATTAATTCTCTGACGGTATCGTTCAAAACAACCACATGGTCACTATCCCATCGTAATCCACGGGTGACATGCAATAACAATTCATCAACAAATTGAAGTAGAGCGGATATTTTATCCGCACACGATTCGGTAGGGTGGAAATGACCGATATCCATACAAAATATCGTGCCATTTTGTATGGCATAACCCAGATAAAATTCATGCGAACCAACGACAAAAGCCTCACTGCCGATACCAAATAATTTGCTTTCAACAGAGTCGCGCATGGTTTCAGCAGGAAATTTATGCGCCAGTACTTTATCCAGAGAATCTTTCAGCAAGGTCCGGTAATGATACCGATTGATGGTCACATCTTTTGAACCGTCTGGTATCCAGATGTTATGCAGACAGCGCTTCTTCAGCTCCTTGCCTATAAAATGGCTTATTTCCCTGCAGCGGCTTGCATGTTCGATCCAGTATTCCCTGATCGATTTATCCTGGTGAGCCAGGGTGAATCCATCAATTGCCTTGGGATGGGAGAAAAAGGTCGAATTGAAGTCAAGACCCAGGTTTTTTTCCCGGGCCCACTCGACCCATGACTTAAAATGTTTGGGTTCTATCCGGTCGCGTCCCGGAAATTTACCCTGAAAATCACCGTACAGAGCGTGCAGATTCAAGCGATGTGTGCCTGGTATGAGCGAGTATACTTTTTCAAGGTCTTTCCTGGCTTCTTCGATATTGCGGGCCTTACCTGGATAATTTCCAGTAACCTGAATCCCCCCACCCTCCAGTTGGGAACCTACAGACTCAAAACCACCAATGTCGTCGATTTGCCAGCAAGGCAATGAAAGGGACGTTTGGTCTAATTGCTGAAGGGCATTTTCCGTTGTAACACCGATTTCAGCATATTGTTCTTTTGCTATTTCATAGGAGTGTACAATATTTTTCATAATAAATCCTTAAAGATAATTCAAAAAACGGGAATACGCTTCATTCCAACTGCTTACCTGCTGCGGTTCATATGTTTGAATTTCTACCGAATTATTAATCACCTGTCTGATCTCGACGGGTGATTGTATTTCTCCCAGGGCCATCGCCTGTACCATGATATTGCCAGCCGCCGACCCCTCTGGCAGAACAGTGATTGCACACAGGCCAGTGGCATTGGCAATGTACTGATTCAATAACCGGTTTTGGATGCCTCCTCCCGTAATATATATTTTTTCTATCTTTTTCGCCGATATTTCCTGTAATTGCTCCAGTACAAACCGGTATTTCAGAGCCAGTGATTGAAGTATAATTTGAACATATTCACCATGTTTTTCGGGTGCAGGTTGACCGGTTTCCCGGCAGTAATCAACAATTGCTGCCGGCATATCCTGCGGATTAAAAAACAGAGAATGGTCGGGATCAATAAATACTTTGAATAAGGGTGCTTGCGCTGCCAGCTTAATTAAGTCGGCATAAGAATAAGTTCTCTGATTCTGCCATGATTTTTTACACTGCTGTAACAGCCACAAGCCCGTAATATTTTTCAGAACTCTGAAGGTATGGCCTACTCCCCCTTCATTGGTAAAATTATAGCGATAAGACTTTTCGGATATAATCGGTTTATCACTTTCAATCCCCATTAACGACCAGGTTCCGGAACTGATATAAGCCCAGTTGTTGCCCGTGGCAGGGATGGCGGCGATGGCCGAACCGGTATCATGGGAAGCGACTGCAACAACAGGTATAACGTTGGTACTGCTTTGACGGCTGACAGATCCCGTCAGACAACCAAGAATAGTCCCGGGCTGGACAATCTGCTGCATGATATTTCTGGATATACCCAAGGCGGTAAATAATTTATCTTCCCAATCGTTTTTCCGTGGATTATATAATTGAGATGTGGTAGCAAAGGAAAATTCCGATCTTTTTATCCCCGTTAAAAGGTAATTGAAAATGTCCGGCATGAATAATAAATCGTTAACGCTTTTAAATATGGAAGGGTGATTTTTCCTTTCGGTAAAAAGTTGAAATAACGTATTGAACTGTAAAAATTGAATGCCGGTTAATTCATAGATATGCTCGCGAGGAAAAATTTCGGAAAATTCATTTATGGCATTATCCGTTCTTTTATCACGATAGGCATACGGTATCCCTAAAAAGTAACCTTCGGCAGTTAACAATGCATAATCAACACCCCAGGTATCAATACCCATCGCATCAGGCCGCAGGTCTTTATTATCACCACAGATGATCAGTGAGTTTATAATTTCTTTATATAACTGTATAACATCCCAATGCAGGTTCCCCAGGATATTGACGACGCAATTGGGAAAACGATAGACCTCCTTTAACACAACTTTTTGATCTTCATATATCCCCAGGATGGCTCGACCACTTTCAGCGCCTATATCGATGGCTAAAAATCGCTTCAATCTTATTCCTTAATGATAATAAAATATGGAAGACGGGTATATATTCTATCAGTTATTGCCCCGGGAATATTCCCGCAACTGTTGTGGTGACATTCCCATTCGCCTCTTAATAAATTTCGAAAAATAAAACTGCGATTCAAAGCCGGTCATGAGGGCTATCTCTTTGACAGTAAGCGAGGTGCTCACCAACAAATCCTTGGCTTTATTTAACTTTAACTGCAAAAAATATTGTGCCGGGGCCAGACTGGTATAATGGCGGAACATTCGGCGGAACCAGGAATACCCTACGCCCAATTCCAGTGCCAGTTCCTCAAAATTGATTTTTCTATCGATACGATCGGTCATAAAAATTTTGGCCCTGTCGACCAGTGTCTCCGTTTCCTTACCGGTGAATTTCTTCGATTTTTCCACCGAATGAATCAAGGCCATGATCTGGTAAGTTAGAGCTGCAATGATTCCCTTATATCCCATTTTTTCACTCTCAATACGTTCCATAATTTGCTGGTACAGATTGATAATTTCTTCATTAAGACCGATATCCAGAACCGCTTTTTCGGGTGAGAACATTCCAAAGTTCATGAATCTTTCCGGTTGTTGGCCGTTAAATGAGACCCAATGCTCCTTCCAGCCGGTATCCCGGTCAGGCATGTAGCGGTGCCATACCCCCGGAAATAAAAGCATGACGTTTCCTTCTCCGATCCTTTTTTTACCGCATGGTTTCGATTCAAAAACACCCCGGCCACGGGTGATATAAAGGATTTGAAACTCGGGTAATATACGGCCATGTTTCCAGTCGAACATGTATGTGTCCGGGTGCTTTGTCGGTGGGTAATACGTGTTCGGAGGTAAATCGGCCGTACCACACCCCGTAACATAAAGTCCCCATAGTTTATCGATTTCGGCTACAGTAAGGTATTTAAAGACGGAGTAATCTGTTCTGATCATAGCGGTTTTGTATATTTTGAACCGTGTCAAAAATTACAAAATTAAAATCAAATTATACATATACTTTTAAAATATATTTTCTAAATTATAATAATAATAATTAAATAAGTCAAATCCCGATTCTCTTAAAAAAGTGTCAAAAAAGGCAAAGCAGACGAAAATTTTTTATTTTTTTTCTTACATTTAGTTTTAAAACAAAATAATTTGCTGGGTAATTAATTTTTTAGGCTTAAAAAAACGTTTTGGTTTTCGCCACAAACATTGCTAATTAAAAAAGGAGGTGATTCTACTTCTCTGGATGTGTGAAGTTCTGCCTCAATTTGAAATATTCAAACAAAGTTATGAAAGTGGATGCCGTCCTGATAATCCAGTACCGGTATAGAGGTAGAAATGCAGGACCATCGATTCTATTTAATAAAGTAAATTTAACTGTACTTAAAAAAAATAATAAAATTCGTAGCTATTAAAGAGAAAGAAAGGAGGTATAAAATACTTTATTTACAATCAAAGTATGCATACCAAAATTACATCATCTATAAACTCGTTAATGGAGGTATATCATGAAGAAAGTTGTACTGTTTACCGTACTATGTATTTTCGCTTTTTCATCCGGATCTTTTGCACAAGAATTTTCGATCACCATTGATGCGCAAAAGGATGTTTTTTACCAGGGATTGACCGGTCCCGCTGACGGTGTGGTTTTTATACCAGCCAGGGCTTATCTACGTGATCAGGGTACCCCTCCGATCGATAATGCAGACGTTTCTGCAATCGTCTGGACGGCTTGGGATGATGATTATCTGTATTTTTATACCGAGGTCACCGATGATGTGGTCAAAGTAACGAATGGGAATACATACAACAATGATTGTATCGAGATTAAATTCGATCCCGATCCAGCATCCGGAGCCGGCACAGCGACCTCGAATTGCCGGTTGACTGCTCAGGACTCGGCTGATGCCGGAAATGTTTCAGGTGTAGATAATTTGAATAAATCCGGTCATCTCGAAAGTAATACTCAGGTTGATTTTGTACCATCACCAGAAGATTATGCCCGCAGGATTACAGATGATGGATATGCACTTGAATTCCGCGTTCCTTTAGACTTTATCAATGAACCACAAGACAGCCGCTTTATGGTACGTGGTGAAGGCCAAAAGTTTGGTATGGCCATTAATATCTGCGATAATGATACCGATATCCGCGATCACATGCTGCAATGGTCTGCCGGCCATCATAATGATGCCCATACTAATGCGGCACTACTTGGTTCGGCTACCTACCTGGCTGATCATAAACTGGGCTTGCTGGCCGTCAGTCCGCGTGCTGATTCTATTGTCAATGACAGCGCTGACGTCTGGTACGCTACTATCCCTGTAGGCATCATCACCAATCCTCAACCTGTAGAAGCATTCAAAATGTTATCCAATTATCCCAATCCCTTTAATCCGAATACCATCATCAAATATCCGATAAAACAGGCCGAGAAAGCATCACTCACAATATACAGTATAACAGGTGAAGTGGTTCGGCATCTGGCCAGTGACCAATTGCATATTGCAGGTTCGTATGAGATCACCTGGGATGGCAGAAATGACCTGGGTAATCTTGTGAATAGCGGCATCTATTTCTGCAGACTCACGACACCATCACAAAACTTGTCCCTCAAGTTGACACTAATAAAATAGAAAGTAACCATTCCTACCAAATCCAATTTGTTACCTCTCGTCTCAATTGGAACCGAATACACCGGGGTCGATACCCCGGTGTGTTTTTTATAATCTTTTCCCCTATGAAATATTTCCCAAAAATTTTTTCGAAGGCATTTTGTTTTTTTTAAACAACACCCCTGATAAAGTTAATACAGCAGTTAGTCGGTAATATTTACTCCGATTAAGTTTTGAGGTCCCGGCAGGGACGATAGATATCGTACCTAAACTAAATCGAATAATTTAAAAAAAATTCGCACTTTTTAAAGCCGGGTATATTTTTTCATACACCCTGAACAACGAAAGATACTTTTTATTATTTCGCCGGTCCGGTTTGATTATCTTTTTAATACTCGTCATTCTCTGGGCTGCTGTTTTAAACGATGAGTACCACCCTGCACCCACTGCTGCCGTAATACCTGCTCCCAGAGCAGAGGCTTCAGTGTTTTCAGGTAGACAAATAGTTTTCCCGGTTACATCAGCCAAGATATGGCACCACAAATCGCTGGCGGCACCTCCGCCCATGGTCACAAGTTCTCGTACCCGTGAACCAATGGTTCTTTCGACAGCATTGATAGCCAACAGTTGTTCAAAGGCAACCCCTTCTAATATGGCCCGGTACATGTGTCCGCGATGATGCGAGGCGGATAGACCGGCAAATGCCCCCCTGGCGTTAACATCCCAATAAGGATTCATGGCACCGCATAGATAAGGTAAGAATAGTAAACCATCACTCCCGGCCGGAACCTGTCGCGTCTCTTTTTCCAGTTGTTTATAAATACCCGGCTGCTTTTGTGGATTAATGTTCAGGATATTTTTTATGAACCAATCAATGGCAAAAGTGCCGGCCCTTAAACTGCATTCATAATAATATCCACTTTCAGCACAAGCACTTATCGTCCGAAATGCTTGACTGGTCTGGTAATCGGCGCCATAAATCCCCGCTACTACGGCTGTACCCAGATTAAGATAGGCGCGCTGTGCAGTAAGTACGTTGGCTCCCAATCCCGCCGCCTGGCCGTCTCCACCGCCGGCTACTACTAATGTTCCCCTGTTCAGTCCAGTCTTTACCGCCGCTGCCTCACTAATCCTGCCCAGAACTGAACCTGGACAAACTGTTATAGGTAATTGGCCTTCGCTTAAGTTCAGAGCCCTTAATATTATTGACGACCAGCGCTTCTTTTCTAAATCGAATAGACCAAGAGGATCCGCACTGGCCCAGCTGGTCTTAAAGGAATCGGTCAGTTTCCAGACTAACCAGCTATGCACATCACAAATCATAAAGATTTTACTGAACAGATTCGGCTCGTGCTTTTTCATCCAGGCCAGGCGATAGACCACTGGCGCATAATCTGCAGGTTTACCGGTGATCCGCTGTATTTTGTATTTTCCGATTTTCCGTGAAAACGGTTCCACTTCATCCTTACACCGCTCATCCAGCCAGATAATAGCGGGTCGCAGGCTTTCGAAATTCTTGTTAAGTGGAACGAAGGTTTCTCTTTGGTTGGATATGGCCAGAGCTTCAATTTGTTCCGGTTTAATATGGCGGGTTATTTTCTGCAGTGATTTTTGCGCTGAACGCCACCAGTCATCCGGATCCTGTTCAAAATAATTGGGTTGAGGTGAAAAAAGAGGGATTGGTTCACTGCCACATGTAGCAACTTTACCTTTTTTGTCAAAGGCTATTACCTTTGTACCGGTTGTACTGGAATCCAGACCAATGACCAGATTATTTGATTTTTCATCAAGACCCATTTTAGATTTTTTTATGGTATCCTTTAATCTATAGTGATCATCGCTTTCATAACGCCATCCTGGTAGTTTGCCACCAGATCAAAAGCCTGTTGGATTTTTTCCAGCGGAAAATGGTGAGTCACCATTGCTTCCATTTTTATCTGCCGGTGCTCCTGTAAATCAATTGCCTTTTGTGCACAACGAACTTGCCGGCTTATATTGATAATAGAGATTTCTTTTCGTCTCAGCTCATGTATAGGCAAGGCGATTTCATCAATTTCCGGGATGCCCACCTGTACCAGGACTCCCCCAGGCTTTAAAAGTTGGATGGCCTGCGCTATCGCTTCCTGGTCCCCGCTGCATTCGTAAACCATATCCAGTAGCAGCGGTTCCATCTTCAAGATTTCCCTTACAATATCGGTATGATCCGGGTTACCACACCAGCGGGGATTCAATTTTTGTGAGAATTCCAGACGGGCTGGGATTTTTTCGGTAATGTAAACACTACCAGTATTCCTCGTACGCAAGACATGAAAGATCGACATACCGATAGGACCGGCACCTAAAATTGCCACCGTGGCCTGGTCCGGTAATTGGGATCGTTCAACAGAATAGACGGCTATGGATAACGGTTCAGACAGGGTTGCCTGCTCAAATGTCATACTATCGCTTATCGGAAAACAACATTTTTCAGGTACCACAATATATTCACACAGGACGCCTGGCAATAGCACTGGATTTCCCAGGAAGAGAAGGTTACGGCAGGTATTTTCCCTGCCGGCCTGGCATTGGTCGCAGTGGCCGCAGGATATTATCGGATCAAGGGCAATCCTTTGACCTGCTTTTACCCTGGTAACTTTTTTTCCTATATTCTCAACAATACCTGCCGCTTCGTGTCCCATGATGAACGGATATCGGACTACCTGAGAACCGATTCTACCCTGGGTGTAATAATGAATGTCTGAACCGCATATTCCTATCATCTTTATTCTGATGACCACCTCATTGTCATGGCTTAATTCCGGTTTGGGGAGCTGACGTATTTCAAATTTTTTGAGGCCGGTGAGTAATGCTGCTTTCATTTTCTATTTATAAACCTTTCCTGATAAATTTTCTAATTCATCCTGTAGGCCCGGCCTTTTTTACCCCGGCCGTGACCTGCCCTTCATATTTTTTGAAATTTTCGATAAACTGTCCGGCCAATTCCCTGGCTTTACTGTCATATGCCGCTTTATCTTTCCATGTATTACGGTCAATTAATATATCGGCAGGAACATCCTTACACTGCCTGGGAATATGCACTCCGAAAACGGGATCAATTGTATACTCGACACTTAACAGATGAGTATTCAGGGCTGCATGCAACAGAGTTCGGGTAATCAGAATCGACATTCTCTGACCGACACCGTATGGCCCTCCGCTCCAACCCGTATTGACCAACCAGCAGTTTACTTTATGCTGTTTAATTTTCTCACCTAACAGCTGTGCATATACGCTGGGGTGTAACGGAATAAATGGTGCACCGAAACAGGTGCTGAAAGTGGCCTGTGGTTCTGTGCTTAATCCCCGCTCGGTTCCCGCCACCTTGGCAGTATACCCGGATATAAAATGATACATAGCCTGTTCTGCAGTCAGTTTGGCAATGGGCGGTAAAACACCAAAAGCATCGGCGGTCAGGAAAATGATATTGGTCGGGTGGCCGGCCCGGCCTTCCGCAACAATATTCTTAATATGGGACAGGGGATAGGCCGCCCTGGTATTGGGTGTGAACGCATCGTCATTCAAATCCAGTTTACGCCAGTGAGTATCAAATACAACATTTTCCATTACCGTTCCGAACATACGCGTAGTATCAAAGATATCGGGTTCCGCTTCCGGCGAAAGGCGGATTACCTTGGCATAACATCCGCCCTCAATATTAAAAACACCATGATCGCTCCAACCGTGTTCATCATCACCGATCAAGGAACGACTGGGATCAGCGGAGAGAGTTGTTTTGCCTGTTCCTGACAGCCCAAAAAATAGAGCCACATCCCCGCCAGGTCCGCGGTTTGCAGCGCAGTGCATCGATAGTACATTTTGCAGGGGTAATAAATAATTCAACAGGCTAAAAACCGATTTCTTAGTTTCACCGGCATAACTGGTGCCACCAATCAGAATCAGTTTTTTAGTTAAATGGATCAGAATAAAAGCTTCCGAATTGGTCCCATCCAGTTCTGGCACCGCATGGAATTTGGGTAAATTCATAATAGTGTATTCCGGCTTGAAACGCTGGTACTCTTCGGCAGACTGTAATTGAATGAACAAATTGCGCACAAACAGACTGTGCCAGGCATATTCGGTAATTACCCGGATCGGAACACGATAATTCTCATCCGCGCAGGCATAACAATCCTGAACAAAAATGTCATTACCCTGCAGGTAGGCCAGCATGCGGTGGAACACCCGATCAAAATTTATTTCTTCAAAAGGTTTATTTGCTGCTCCCCAGTTAATCCGGTGTTCTGTTGCCGGTTCCTTGACAATGAACTTATCATCAGGTGACCTGCCGGTGAAGGCTCCGGTGCGGACCACCGCTGGGCCTTGATGAGCAATGATTCCTTCCCGCCGGCGGATAAGTTCTTCGTATAGAGCCGGCGTGGTCAAGTTCCAGAAGATATTGTTTACATTTTTCAGGGGTAAATATTCCAATCCTACAGGACTGCGCGCATGTCCGGCATCACGTTCAGCGTGGAAATCATCCATATATTATCACTCCTTCACCATTTGGTATTACTATGCGTTCTTGATATGCGAATACAACAACATGACCATACTGATAAATAAGTTATTTTATTCTCCGTTAAACAGGACATTAAACTTTATCTGTACGAACCATGATATCTAAAAAGCGGATAACGAAATAACTAAGATTTTTATTCATCCGAGTCCGTTAGTACTCCGCAGAACATCTTTCTCAAAAACACAATTTCAAAATCATTTCGCCTTGCTTTTGCCCCTCCCTTAATACAAAAATGCAGGGCTTTTTACACAGCGATTGGCGTTCCAGAAACCGGAGTTATACCGAATGGGATGTCCGCCTTGAGATAATGAACTCATACTCCGTATCTGGATATGAAACAAAGGTCTATTTTAATAACATAAATTTTTTTTAACCAGATGTCAATCTAAAATATTTACGTTAATCAAAATTAGGTTTCCGACTATCGGTCAGAATTCACCCCTTAGTCACGAAAAGGACTTGTTAATAGTAATTGACTAATAGACTTTAATGAATTAATAAACCTGGGAATTCACGAGACATGAATTTTATAATATAGGTGGTATCCGGTATATTAGTATCATTATACTCTTTCACCTGAGCAAAATTTAATGGATTCGAATCATCGAAAACTGTGATGCGAAAAGCCGATCTATGAAGTGCATAATCCATATATAATTCAGCACCGGTTGATCTCAGTTTAATTGGAAACAGATAGATTGAATCGGAACGATACTTCCCGAAAACATTAATAATAGAAGAATTGGTAGCGGGTATTTCGTAGATCAGAGTAATAATTTGATTGAGTTCGTATTCAGAACTATCTACAGCCACATACAATCGCTTGGGAGGTATTTCAATACTATCCTGAACAATGCATGATAACAATAAAAGGGCATTTCCTTTCAACAAATCATACTCAACCGAATCTGCAGGATAAGCCATATCAAAAAATGCCACCCGCGGAATAGGCGCATACATTTTATATTCATTAGCGGAGGATTCTATTCTTTGATTCAGTGCATCCATCGTGGTAACTGCTTTAATCCAACCATCGTTTTGCTCAATATGACCTGTATCCTGCGTAAAGCAGATATTGGCCAAGAAAAGTAAGTACAATAATATTTTATATGACATCGTAATATCTCCAAGAATTATTATTAAGCATTATACAAATTGATGTGCACCTTTCTTCAGATATGAGTTGACATGCACAACTCGCTTATTAAACAAATGTATAGTATTCTAAGGTTTGTGCGAAATAATCTGCAATTCAGCACTCTTAAGATTTTCAGAGACAGCCGTCAGGCGAATGGTTCCAATCTTTTGTGTTGATTGGATAATTGCTAAAGCGAGTCCATTAAAGGTATTACGCCTGTCACTTTTCATTGGCGTGAGGTCCTGCGGATTACCGTTATCCGTGCCGGCCAATACACCTTCACCTTCCACCTTGAATTCAATCAGATTATTGGCATCCGGAACAACAAACCCGTTCTCATCAATAATTTCTACCTTTACATGGGCGATATCATATGCATCGGCTGTAATGTCCTTTCGGTCCACCGTCAATCTTATGGCAGCAGGCCTGGAGGTGGTATGTATTTCTTCAGTCACCCGAACTCCATTTTTTCTGCCAATTGCTTTCAGAGTACCCGGTTCATACGGCACATCCCAGCTGAGATGCAAATCCGATGTGCTTGCCGGGATAAAAGGTTTATCGTATCTGTTCCAGCTTCCCGAAGTACCTTGCTGTGGAAAAACACAGGATTTAAGGCCAAAAGATTTGTCATTCAGGAAGAGTTCAACACTATCGCAATTGGTATAGGCAATTACCGCAATCACCTGTCCTTCGTGGCCAGACCAGTTCCAATGAGGAAAAATATGTAGCATTGGTTCGGCAGTCCATTGGCTCTGATAAAAGTAATATCCATCTTTTGGAAAACCGCACAGGTCGATAACACCAGAACTTGCATTTTTATTCGGCCACCAGGCTTCTCCCAGATAATCGATACCGGTCCACATAAAATCG